>Ga0316204_10000414_pt1 | contig 161825 bp, 86 predicted proteins | sample 6monrhotite_MG_2_FD_205661 | JGI IMG/M metagenome (GOLD analysis project Ga0316204, IMG submission 205661) | Microbial mat bacterial communities from mineral coupon in-situ incubated in ocean water Damariscotta River, Maine, United States -... | ecosystem: Environmental > Aquatic > Marine >... | reverse complement strand
TATAATGTTGCTTCTGAATGATGTGCTCAATTTCTCACCAGAAGGACCGAAGGGCAATAGCCATTTCCTGAAAAGGTTTATTATATATCACAAGATTCCCCCTCTCTCGTTGTGTCAATGGACCCAATATACTCCATTAATTCTTCACCAGCCCACCCGTCAACGTAGTCTGCCATCGATTCTTCGGCATCATCGATTTTTTGCAAGGTCCATTTCACCCAATCTGGAGATTTATCTTTCAGTTCCCGCATTTCTCGTAAAACAGTACCTGCAGAGCCCAATATCCTTTCAGTTTCCAGGATCAGTCTCATCCGTATTTCCGCTAACGATTCTTCAGAAATATCGCCGTTTAGCCATTGCTTATACTCTTCAGGTAACAGTTCATCCTGAATCTTTTTCATGACCAGATCTTTGGCGCTTTGGTTGGCGACCTGGAGTATTGCATCAGGAAGATAAAACGGTGCAATATCTTTTTTCTGGCCCTTTTGTCCACGTGTATAAGCCTCATTGTTCGTCACTGGATCAGCCATACCCAGGGTAGCCTTAAAAACACCTGACGTTGTCTTCGGTAGTTCTGTGAAGTAGCCCTGCAAGTTCTTGAAATGCGATGTGAGCGCACCACTTTGCGCCTGGTTTGTTGTCATCCAGGCCGTATGCGGATTAATAGTTCGAATCCGCCTCGGTGGTGCACCTTTTTTATACTCGTAATATGTGCGTTTATTATCGGAACCTTCCCAGTCCCATACCTGAATCCAGGTTTTATGAGAAGTGGGGCGTAAGGCTTTAACGGCAGGGAGCAATGCTCCAGCACCGCTCACATTCCAGAATTCTGTATTCAAAGTCCCGGCTGATGCAATACGGTCCTGGAAAAATTGGCGATGCGCATTTTCTATATGGCTATGCTTTCCTTCTTTCACAGGATCATATTTTTTAAACACTTTTGTATTCAAACGTGAAGTCCCATATCTATCTGAATTATATAACCACGACTTACCCTCAACCCAGATACGTTGCCCCACTCCATCACCTGCCAGGATAAGATCGGGTCGACGTCCAAAATTTAAGCCTTTAAGGTACTGCTCTATTTCTCCTTCATTTTCATGAAACAACTTCATTTTAATTAAACGCTCCTGATCATCTGCGGCAATTATTTCAAATTTTTCACTGTCCGGGGCGAATTCATACAAGCCATGGTACATGGCTGTTAAAACTATCTCTAATGCAGCGCCATGGGATCTGAAATTTAAAAAGCACGCCTTACCACTTATCTCCGGTTCCTCTATTTCCCCGCTTTTTGCCATCGCCAAACCTGTAATCCAGGTGGTGATATTGGTTTGTACCGCACCGTATACTTGTGGACTCAGCGGTTTACAATCAGTGCAACCAGGTTTACGAGACTCAAGATAGCCCATCGCGGCCAATAATGTTAAAGGCTTAACCCGTGAGTTGGTACCATTGTGAATGAAGTTTTTCAGGTTGTTAACGCCCTTCTTCTTCATGATTTTCAGCGCAACCTGTAAACCCGACTTTACCAGGATGGGTGCGATTGCATGCGCATCTTTAATAAAAAAGGAATTACTTCCTACCTGCTCTGGCCCAATAGTCGAAAAAGCAAGCCGGGTAATCTCTATTGGCGCCTCTCGCAATGTTTCGATTAAAGCACGCATATCTGACGTAATTTGCTTTGGATCTGCCGCTACCGTTGCATCCTCAGTAATCCAGTCATTAACCATCGCCGCGATGACGGTACCCTTCACTCGACATGGCTTCTTGGTAAATTCAAAAGGCGTGTCTGCAAAAAGATCTGGCGTTTGAGCAATGCATTCACTGTCGGGTTCTGGAATTGGAATAATTGGGCCCAGCCAGCCATTGGCAGGCATGCTCATAAATCGCATCCAGATCCAGAGGTCATCCTTACTGACAATGGCATTCGAGATTGCCTGAGCAACTGCCGTGCTTTCCACTATTGTTTCGGCCAAAACAACCAGGCTAGTTTGCATGATGTTTAACAGGTATTCATCACCGCGAAGCGCCCGTTTGACAGCTTCTCCCAGTAAATCCGCTGTTGCCATCATAATGAGGGGTTGATTATTCTGGTTATAAAATTCCTGGATGGTTCTTACATGGGGTAAAAGCGCTGCTATGTCATCCCTGAATTGCAAAGAACCAAGTGAAGCAAGCACAACATTCAGAGAATTACCAATATCAGTATCCGAAGCCAATTCCAGTATTTTTTCGGATACGACATTATTACCCGGGAACATACCTTGCACCTGAATACTGTTCTCAAAGGCCTGCTGGTCTATATCACCATCATTGAAAACATCGCTTAACAGACCTGCATAGCGTACAAATTGTTGCGAATGAACTATATTAATAGTCGTTGCACTGGCACCGTTAAGACGCAAGCCAACAGTAGCATTTTGCAGACGGCTGGATGCCTGGAGACTGCCAAGCGCATTAGTGCTGGCCAATTGGAGCGATGCCTGGCCCTGGGCATCATATGCGCCGCCATTGGCACTGGCGAATGTGATTAACTCAGCCGAGGTTAAATCATACAGTCGAAACAGGTTGAGTTTACCCTCAAACCCATCGCCGAGCGTGATCCACTGCTTCCACTGAGGACTGTCATTTATCGGTGCTGGTGGAAATGCCACAGTCTCGCCAGCCAGGGCAAGCGCATAACGATTATCATCCACTGCCAGGTAAATCTCTGAACCCGTCATACCAATCGCTAACCTGGTCCATTGATCCCATGTAACTGGAGCACTATCGAGTTGTTTTGTACCATTATTGGTCACAACCAACAGGCGAAGACTGTTATCGGGTTGTGCGATCAATTGTATGGTGTCATTACCCCAGTTGAGTATTTGGCCGCTGGTCTTCACTTTAAGCCATGTAGCTATTGCGGGTTGTGCAGGAGCCAATACTGCATCGTGATTGATCGTCAATTTTGATGAGGTTGTCGTTGGTGTGGTTGTCGTTTGGAAGACACCACTAAAACCGGGTCCAGCCGGATCATCTCTATCACGTGTCACATTTACGGTGACCCCATTGTGTATATTGGTGTCATCGTAATTAGTTCGTTGAAAGCGATATAACAATAAGGGCTCGTGATTAGGGTAATGAGGGTCATTCAGTTCAATTTGCCAACTTGCTTGTGCAGCACCATTCAATGTCAGCAACATATCGCCGTTATAACCGACAGACTTTGTCAGCCCACCTAACCCTATGTAATTGGATGCTGCTGCTCCACTCGGGTCACTGACCATGAAATCACGATTTTTAACAGTGGTACGGGGTTGTTGGTCTGCCACTGTTATTGTGTGACTGACTTGGTTAGTTATATCTGCACGTGCTGTTAATTTGGTCGTACCCTGCTTGTCACCAACATGCATAATGAATTCAATTTGGCCTAATGCGTCTGATTTGTATTCAGACTGACCAATAAGCCCACCATTATATCCAAGATCAATAAAAACATTCGGGGCCACCCCACCGCCAGCAGTCACTGTACCGGTTATGGTGTGTCGCGAATTAGGGAGCGCATTGGTAGGTACATTATTCAATACAACACTAACTGGCTCGATATTAAAAAGATGGTCCTGATTTATGTCAGCTACCCGAAGTCCGAGTGTACCTCCGCCAGATGCATAGCTGCCTATTATTGTTGCTGTCACTTGCCCATCAATGGTTGTTCCTTCAAAAGTCTTTAAGCTTCCATTTCCAGATACATTGAATGTTGCGCTAGTTCCATCAATCACCAGATTACCCCAAACATCCCGCACGGTTGCGGTAACCAGTAGCTCACCGACACCTTGAGCATATGCCACCCCGGATGGCGTCATTGAAATTACAGCGGGCTCCCCAGGTATCACTTCGATTTTATTATATTTGGCTTTGGTGGATGGTTCAGACATTAGTTCGGCAACAGGTATTGCAGTACTCCCTGCAATATGGGGCATTCTCAGAGTGGTATTAAATATACCGCTATCGTCATTGCTAATTACGCGCGGCCCAAAAACCCCATCGCCTTCAACGCTCCACCTTACCGTTCGCATTTCCTTAAGCGATTCATCTCGATCAGCATAACCAATAAGTACGCCTGCCAAATCTAACACTGGATCGTCAGCGCTCAGATAGATGGTGTCTTCGTAACGATTAATTTTGTCTTCGGGTGCAACAATAGCCAGATATTCAAACGCAAACTCCCACAAAATATTCGCCGAATCACTGTTCTGGTACAGGCGGATGGACAGAAAATCTTCCACGCTCAATTGGCTGAGGTGGTCGAGGTTGTCAAATTGCAGGGTCTGGTTTTCGCCCATCGTGGCGATCACTTCTTCTTCGCCCAGGGCAAAGATCAGTTGCCGGTCGGGGCCCAGCGGGGTCAGCGGTGCATTGGGGTTGGTGGTGAGGTTGTACAGCAGTTGGGCAAGTTGGTCGCCACCGGCGAAGCCGGGAATGGTGGCAGGGTTGGTATCGGTACCGGCGGGATAGATGTCCACGACGTTACCATCGGCATCGGTGCGATTAATTTTACGCATGGCGAGATCGAAAACAGAGAACTGCATTTCCGGCCGGTAGGCCCAGCGGTAAATGGGCTCGACTTCACTGATGGGTCGGCCTTCGGCGACGGCGATGTTGCGCAGGCGTTGAGTGGTCGCTTCGTCGTACAACGGGACTTTGACGGGCACGTAGTTTTTCGGACGGTATTCCAGCGGGCCTTGGGTACCGGCACCGGGGCCGAGGTTGCGCCAGGCGGGTTTGCCGAAGACGTGCACGTAAAAGTGCTCGGGGCCGAGGATGTCGCCTTGCAGTTGCACCACTTGCAGGTGTTTGCCGGGGTTAATGGGGAAATCAGCGACGCCGCTGCCACCCAGTACGTTGGGGCCGACAATTTTGGCCAGTTGCCCGGTGTAGCCTTCGAGGTCTTCGGGCAGGGAGTTGCCTTTATGGTCAAACCATTCGGTGCTGAGTTCGATAATGGTGTCGCTGGCCAGCGCGCTGCCTTCAAAGCCGATCTGGTAGTTGGCAGATTCACCCCGGGTGAGGCCGGCGGCGATCCGGTAGGTGCGTTTGGCCTGAATTTTGAGGTTGGGTGGACGCAGCACGATGTTGGGGATGTCGAAGTCGAGACGGCCGGGGTTGGTGCCGGAGCCTGCCTGCTGAATGATGGCATCGGCGCTGCCAATGTAGCCGGTGGCGCGGTTGATGGCGATAATTTGTACGGTTTCCCCGGGGCGCAGGGCGTCGGCCTGGCGACCGCGCATGTCCTCGGGAAGGCCGAGGCTTTCCTGCCAGTCGCCGAGGTAGCCGGCGCGAAAGCGCCGGGTGCTGAAGTCGGTTCGGGTGGCCACGGGGCCGGGGATGATGATTTTGTAGCTGAAGCCGGTTTCGCTCTGGATGATCTGTCGTGTGTCCAGCCCTTCTGTTTTGGTGACGAGTTGGCCGGTAGCGACACGGTAGACGTAGAGGTCGGTGTCTTTGAGGGCGTCTTTATTGATGCTGGCAAGCAGACCCTGGTCGCCGAAGTCTTGTGCGGTGTCGGCAACCCGTTGCAGGTCGGGGTCGACGGGGTTGCCGTCGGCGTCTACGTCGGTGTGGGTATTGCCACCGAGGTAGACGTTGACCAGACGGGGGTCGTCGGGGTTGAGGATTTGCCAGTCTTCCTGGTTGTCCTGGTCGAGGTCGAGTTGAATGCCGACGTTTTGTGCGCTGCCGGGGGTGAAGGCCGGGGCGGCGTAGGTGTATTCGATGTCTCCGTCGGTGACGCTGATCGTGCCCGCGCCGGGGTTTTGCAGGGCGCCTTTGCCGTTGAGCATGACGACGTCGATGAGGAAGTCGGCACGGATCATCGGGGTGGCCTGGGTGGCGATAATAGACCGTACGTTGATCATGGCCATCATGCCACCCAGGGTGAGGCTGGGCGGGAAGGCGCCGAGGCCATTGCAGGTTTCGCTGTAGGGCCGGGTGAAGTAGTAGTGGCGTGGCTGGTTGCCATTGGGGGCTTCGGGGTCAAAGCTGCGGTAGTTGAGACGGGCCCAGAGGTTGAAGTCGTGGGACCAGAAAAAACCGGGGCACGAGGGGATGTACAGGTTGAGGCGGAAGAGTCCGTTTTCGTCGGTATAGGCGGGGCTGTAGGTGTAGCCGAGTCCGGCATCGACGTAGGCGAAAGCGACCGGGCCGGCGGCGCGGTCACCGGGGCGGAAGCGGATAAAGTTCTCGGTGTTTTCGGCGACATCGGGGTTGTCGTTGCTGAGGCGTTTGATGAAGCGCGATTTGAAGCCGATGTCGTAGTTGGAGATTTGCAGGACGTCGCCGTTTTTGCTCAGCAGTACCGATGTGGTGTCTGCCGACAGGTCACGACGGATGGCAGTGGCGCTGATGTTAATGGGGGCTTCGAGCAGAATGGGGCCGGTGTCCCGGGGCAAGGCGCGCGGGTCGTCGATGGTGGCGTTGGCGCGAATCAGCACGCTTTTGGTAGTGGCGTCGATATCCGGCGCGGGCACCGGAACGGATTCGGGGGTTTCGCTGCCCAGTACCGGGACGTCAATCATGCCGAAATGGCCGGGGATGCGCTGGATGTTTTGGTAGCGCTCGCGGGTCAGGACATAAGCGCCCTGTGCGTCGGGACGCGCGCTGATCGCGTCGAACAGGCCGACGATGGCGCGGTACTGGTCGGCAGAGATGACGTAGGCATCGGCCATGTTGTCGACGGCCGGGCCATAGGTGGTGCCGTACTGGCCGTCGGGCATGATTTCGGCGTAAATGGGTTTGCCGGTGGCTTCGTCAAGTACCAGACCGCGGGTGGTGACGTAGCCGCTTTTGGGGATAATGCCGCCACCGCCCGGGCCGAAGGCGTGGGCGGATTTGGTGAACGGGATGGTGGCCAGAACGATAAGCATGAGTACCGGAATGACGGCCAGTGCGTTCAGGACAGGCCGTGATATGTCTAACCGGAATTTGTGGGTAACTGTATGGCTCATGTGTGTTTGTATCTTTTTAAACATTGTTTACAACCGGAATATTCAAAGGTTTGTTCATGGAAATAAATGACCTCACAGCTACAATCAGGCGTTTGAGGCGGTCGGTCAGGGTATTAAATCATCATGTGATTCCATGCCATTACGTCACTCCGGCGAAGGCCGGAGTCCAGGGGGTAAGCCTCTGGATTCCGGCTAACAACATGCCGGAATGACGACGTTGACGTTAATGACAATGTTGACGTTAATGACGACATTATTACCCTTCCACCGCTTCCAGAGCGGCCTTTAATTCCCGCACGCTGCCGATCTCTCCGGCTGCGAATTGCTGAAGCACGGTTTGTGCGGTGTCGGTCACCAGGGCATAGCCCAGGTAGTCCAGTGTTTGCAGAGGCAGTTTGCCGATGCTGCTGACCTGGCGGTTTTGTATGCGCCCTGTGCCCACCGGTTCGATGATTTTGCTTTGGGGGTTGAAGCCCAGCATCAGTACCAGGGTGCCGTCAGCGGGGATGTAGTCATAGCTACCGCCAAGTTTGGGCATTTGAATCGTGATGCCCACTCCCCCGCTCACTTCGATGCCACCGGGTTGTACGCCGTACAGCCAGTGCGGCATGCCGATGGGCATGGGGTTGTGCGACAGGGCGTTGCCGGTGAGGAACTGGATGTGGGCGTTGCCCCGGCTGCGACCGTCAGGAAACAGTAAGGTGGCGCTGCCGAGGTCGAGGGTCATGTTGCCCCGGGCGACGAGGGTCTGCGGGTTACCGCCACGGAGGGTGATGTACGGGATGCTGCGGTTGAGCAGTGGCAGCAGTTGTTTGCCGACGCCGTTGAGGCGGCCTTTGCTGAGGTTGGCCCAGACGTCAGCGCTGCCCCAGCGGGGGTCTTTCATGCCGGGGTTGATCACCAGGCGATAACGGCGACTTTCGGGTACCACCGGGGCGTCGCGGTCGATGCGGAAACTGAAGTTGCCGTTATTGTCGGTTTTCGTGGTTTGCTGCAATGCCGGGAGGGTGACGGTCACCCCGGCCAGCGGGGTGTTGAGCTGGTCTGTCACCGCGCCTTCTACCAGGGTGGGGATGTCTTTTACGCGGAAGGTGAAGCGCGACAGCTCGGCACCGTCGTAGGTGACAGTAACGTAGACATCGGCGCCGTAACCGTAGCGCCGGTCGGCGTGGAAGGTGACGAAGCGGTTACCGGGGAAATAGGCCAACGCCCCATTCACCGCTTCCATGTCACGATTCACCTGGATCATTTGCGGTTCCGGGAGGTCGGTGAAGCCCATGCCTTTTTGGCTGGCGAGGTCGAATTGCTGGCCGTGTACGGTTTCATGGACCTGCACCTGGAGCAGTCGGGTATCAAGGGCTTTGGTGAAGTAGATGCTGACCGGCTCGTTGGGATCAACTTTGCTTTGGGTATTTTCCGGTTCGCTGCGCGCGACGTTCAGGGCTACGGCGTCGGTATTGACCAGGGTAATGGTCACGCCGGTTTGCGTGGTGATGTCGCCCTGGGCGTCGCGTAACTGTACGTCGATGCGGTGCTCGCCTTCGGTTTGCAGGGTGGCCAGTACGGCGTTGGCCATGGTGCCGTCGATGAGCATGGGCCGGGCGGTGCCGTTGTCAACGCTGACGGTAACACTGCTGCCGATGGGAATGTCGCTGAGGCGGGCCGTGACGTCGAGGGTGGTGCCGGTGGTATTGCTGAAGATTTCGGCGCCGTTACGCGGGGCGATAATCTCGATACCGGCGGCCAGTTCTACATCAAACAACAATTCCTGACTGCTACGGTTGCCCGCCTGGTCCCAGGCTTCCAGCAACACTACTTGTCCCTGGCCTTGTGGCAGGGCCAGCGCGGTGTCGAAATCCAGTTGTTCGCTTGATGCGCCGGGTAACATGCTCACGGACTGCCCATTGATGGTGAAACCGGCAAGATTCGTTTCGGTCACGTTGCCCTGCAACGGATATGGGGTTTCCACCACGCGGTTGTTGGCAGGCGATGGCTGAATACCGGCTGTGGTGATGTTGATGACCGGTGGTGTGGCGTCGCCGTACAGGGTCAGCGCTGCGCTGCCGGTTTGGCCGTTGATGTCCGTTGCCAGCAGGTTGACCACTACGCTGGCGTCGGTGATGTCCACGCTGTGCCGGAAGGTTTGGTAGGTGTTGGCTGATCCGCTGAGTGCCACGGTCTGGCCGTTGATGGTGAGGCTTGCCACGCCGGCGGCACTGCTCACATTACCGGCGACGATGACCGTGGGCTCGTTGATGTAGCGGTTGCCGAGCGGTGCGGTAATGTCGATTTGCGGCGGAACGGTTTGCTCGCTGGTGGTGGTGTCGGAATTGTAGTTCACGGTGCTGCTGGCGGTATCAGCACCCGCTGGCGAGTCAACGCGCACGGTGAGGGTGTTGAAGCCTTCGTTCAGGCGGATATCCGTGAAGCTATAGGGGTAGATGCCATCCGCTCTGGTTTGCGCAGGGAACTGTTGCAATCCGCCCAGGCTGATGCGCAACTGTTCGGCGGGCAGACCGCTGTACACAACACCGGTCACGGCGACCAGGGCACTGGTGAGCGTTGTACCTGGCGCCGGGGCGGTAATGGTGACATCGGGCAACAGTGATACGTTGCGGGTGACGGTGACGGTAGCGCTGCCGGTGTTGCCCATGGCGTCGCGGGCGGTGACGGTGAGCACATTGTCACCTCGCGCCAGCGGCACTTCTGTCGAGAAGCTGTCATTCGCCCCCTGGATTACACCGAACGGCTGACTGGCGAAACGATCGGAGACAACGTCGATCCCGGCAATGGCGGAGTAACGATCCGATGCCGTGCCGGTAATCACCATGTAGTCTGCATCAGTGCTGCGATTGGCTGCGCCAGCAATGCTCACGGTGGGCGCGTCTGTGTCCTGGATCAAACGCAGTTGAGTGGAAACGCTGCGGTTGGCCACGGTCTGTTCACTGACACTGATGCTCCATTGCAGGTTGCTTGTCACCGGCAACACCAGACGCAACACGCCATCGGTGCCCGTTGCGGTGACGCTGTCGGTACCGGCTGTGGCGGTAATGTCTACGGACCCCACAGCCTCTGTGTAGTGACCGGTGACAGTGATGCGGTCGGTACTGGTGAGCATGCGTTCGGGCACGCCGTCCGCACCGGGTGTGGTGTCGCTGATGCTCACGCCCAGCGATGGCAACGGGGGCATGGTTACCGGTGCGGAACGGGGACCTTCCAGTATCACGGATGCGCCGGTGAAGACATCGACAAACTCGATGATGCTGCTGACCTGATAGTCGTAACTGACATTCCACAGCGCACTGTTATCAAGGAATGTGGTGTCACCCGTTTCCGTTAGCGCGCTCACCGCACTGCCGCCGGTGGCCCGATACACCCCGTAACGCACCACGGGTGAAGAAAGCGCGTTCCAGTTCAGACGGCCAGACACGCCTTCGCGCTGTACCGTCACGTTCGCGGGTTGTGTGTTGTTGTAGGCCACGAAAAAGGGAATATCCGTCGCGCGCAGACCTTCGTTACCGTTGTTGTCCACGCCGACTACATGGTAACGGTAGCCCGTGCCGTTGGCGGCGGTGGTGTCCGTGTAGGTTGTGGCCGCAACAGGTTGGGTATTCAGCTTCACCGCTGTGTTGATATCCCCACCGGCATCGGCGCGGTAGACGAAGTAACCCTGCACATTGGCGCTGTCCGCGATGGGTGCCCAGCCCAGTGCAACTCCCATGTTCTGCAATGCGGGCTGCACGTTTTGCACGGCGTCCAGCAGGGTACGCGTGGCGTCGTCAGGATAAGTGTCGTTGTCGTTAAGCAGACCGTCACCATCACGGTCGTCATCCAGTGTGTCGGGAATCGCGTCGCCATCGAGGTCCGGCGGCACACTGGCGGGGTCGTTGGGGTCAAAACCTGACTGGATTTCGTCATCATTACTGATGCCGTCGCCATCACGGTCCGGGTCGGCGTTGTCGCCGATACCATCGCTGTCCATGTCGGCCCATTCGGTGGGGTCCGCGGGAAATACATCCTGTTCGTCCGGGTGGCCGTCGCCGTCACTGTCGATCACGAAGGTGACATTTGCCGTGGACGGGTTGCCGGCGATATCGGTGATTTGCACCGTCATCGCAATAGTGGTTCCCGGCAGTGGCGCATCGGGGATGCAGGTGGCGCTTGTGGCCGTGGGGGTGCAGGTAGCCACCAAAGGCACACCGTTGTAACTCAGCGTCAGGCTGCCGGTGTCGATGCCACTGAGAGATTGATAGTTGATTTGAATAGCGGGCTGGCCGGGGGTGAGCTGACCTTCCGTCGGCGTTACGATGCTCAGGCCCGGAGCCGTTTTGTCGATATTGAGCGTGACTGACGCATCGGCAGTATTGCCCGCGATGTCGGTGGCGGTTCCGGTCACAACCTGGTTTGCGCCTTCAGTGCTCTGAATCACCGGTGACGGACAGTTGGCAACGCCACTGAGGGTGTCACCACAGGTGTAATCTACCGTCACATCGGTAGCGTTCCAGCCTGCGGCATTGGCAGCCGGCGATGCGATGGCGGAAATCGTCGGCGCGGTTTTGTCGATATTCAGCACGAAGCTGTCGGTGCTGGTGTTTCCGGCAACATCAACCACGCTACCCGTCACCGTTTGATTTGGGCCTTCGGTACTGATGATTTGTACAGGTGGGCAACTCGCCACACCGCTGAGGTTATCCAGGCACACAAAGGTTGCGGTTATGTCTGTGTTGTTCCAGCCAGCGGCATTGGGTAACTGGTTGAGGCCGGAGGTAATTGCCGGTGGTGTTTTGTCGATGTTCAGGGTCACGGATGCCGAGGCTTCATTACCCGCAGCGTCGATGGCTGTTCCGCTGATGACCTGCCCTGCTCCCTCGGTGGAAACCGTAACGGACGCAGGGCAGGACGCGATTCCGGATTCATCGTCAGTACAGGTGAACGTGACGGTAATGTCCTGCTTGTGCCAGCCGGAATCGTTGGCCGCTGATGACAGGCTTGCGGTGATAGTCGGAGCTGTGGTGTCGGAAGTGGTGAAGTTTAGCAGCGTGACATCACCGCTTTCCTCATTGGTGACAATTCCCTGAAAGGTTACCGGGTGGATGGCCACGGCAAAGGGGTCATGACCAACAGGAAAAGTTTCGATAACGGTCCGTGCTACGAGATCCACAACAGAAACGGTGTCATCGCCTGTGTTCACTACCAGCGCAATGCCATCGGCCTGACGGACAGAAACGTCTCCAGGTTTTTTGCCCACAGGAATACTGGCAACAAGGCTGTTATCCGCCAGGTCAAACAACATCAGGTTGTCATCTTTTTCATTGGCCACCACAGCCATGTTGAGGGCAGCACTCACGGCCACGGCGCGCGGTTTTCTGCCCGTGGCGACCGTCGCAGTAATCGCACCGGTTGACAGGTTGACGATTTGCAGTGTGTCATCTTTTTTGTTGACCACCAGAACCGTGTCCGGTGTGGGGTGCATGGCCACGTCCACGGGGTCCCTGCCCACCGGAATGGTCGCGGTAACAGTGCGTGTTGTCAGGTCAACGAAGCTGAGAGTGTTGTCTTTTTTATTGGCGACGGTGGCGGTGTTCGCGCCCTCGTCGACGACCACGCCATGAGGGTCTTTTCCGACAGGAAGAGTGGTAATCACCTGATTGGTGGCGAGATCAATGACCGTGAGCGCGTTACCCTTGCTTTGCGTAATCAGGGCTTCCTTGCGCCGGATGTGAATGGCCACACCACGCGGTTTTTTACCCACCGCGATGGTGGCGGTGGTAGCGCCGTCGGGAAGCGACAGTATGGAAACCGTATTGTCTTTTCTGTTGGCCACTACGGCTGTATTCATGGGTGGATGAATAGCAACGCCGTGGGGGTCGCGGCCCACCGGTAGCGAGGTGACAAACGTCGCGGCGGCAAGATCGATAATACTGATGGATCTGCCTTTTTTATTGGCCACCACCGCAATATTGCTGTCCGGGTCGATGGCAACCGCCACCGGGTTTCGCCCGGTGCCCAACGTGCCCCTGGTGGACTGATCAGCAAGGTCAATGACGGTCAGATTGTCGTCATCTTCATTGGCCACCAGCAGCGTATTGGTCAGCGGATTGATGGCAGCCCAACGGGGATCATCACCCACAGACAAAACACCCTGAACCGTCCGGGTGAGTACATTGACAATACTGACCCGATCATGCTTTTCGTGAGTAATGACGGCAGTGTGAGTCTGCGCATTGACCGTAACAGAACCGGGCTTTTCGGCGACGGGAATCGTTGCCACCACTGACTGCGTGTCGAGATCGATGAAGCTCAGGGTATCGCTTTTTTCATTACTGACGATCGCCGTGCCGTTATCAACGGCCACCGACCCGGGTTTCTCTCCCACAGCCAGCGTTTTGACAACCACACGCGTCTGCAAATCAATAATTGATACCGTGTCGTCTTTTTTATTGGTAACAATGGCGAAGTTGCGGGCGGAATCAATGGCAACACCGTGGGGGTCCTTGCCGACGGCCAGTGTTCCCGAAACCACATTGGCGAGGAGATCAACAAAACTGACAGAGTCGGTTTTTTGATGGGTCACCACCGCCATGCTGGTGGCCTGATTAATCGCGATACCGGTGGGTTCTTTACCCAGCGCGATACTGGCACTGAGGCTTTGGCTCGACAGGTCGATGACCTGAAGCTCCCGTTTCTTTTTAATCGCCACAAGAGCCTGACCGGTGCCCGAAATGATGGCAACGGCGTTTGGCTTGCCATCCACCGGGACGTCCAGTGCCCGGCTTGATGGTGCTACGGCCAGCAGGCACAACAACAATACAAATTGCCAGGACAGAGCTGGCCCGCGGAAAAACACCGACAGGCTCCCGACACATTCCGCCATACAGCCCCACAATGAATTGCGGTGCTTTTTATGGTGGCTTCTGATTGATGTCAAACGTTTTTTCACGACTCTGGTTACCAACAATTTTTCCTGAATTGACTGTCACTCATGTTCACGGCAGCTGTGAATTTGAGACCTGTTTTACGTATTCAACACTGACTGCATTTAACACTTCATCCGACACTTTCCTGATCGCTTTTTTCAACTGGACCGGTGCCAGAGCCTTTCGAATCTCGGCGCTCACCTCATTGAGGGGGCGTGGAGGGATGTTCTTTTCGGAAGTGACGCGCGCGATATAGACCTTGCCCCCAACAAAAAATGGTGCTGAAACATCACCAACACTCAATCCGTCAATCACACGTTGCAATTCTTCAAGAATCACATTGCTGCCGGTTTTGCCACGCCGAAACTGAAGCGGTAAATTTTTCTTCGAGAGACCGGCGACATACCGGCTCCAGTTTTTTTCTGCACTGGCAGTGGCCAGTTCAGTCAACACCTGTTCACGCTGTACGCCGTCGAGACGGTCGAGGCTGGTGATCATTTCGTACTCACGAACAGCCCGCCCGCCAAATCTGTCCGGATTGGCTTCATAGTATTCTTTGATCATTTGTTCGGTGACCGGCTGAGGGTCTGCGTGTTGTCGTAAATAACGGTTAACCAAAAGCTGTTCCCTGTAGGCCTGAACTTTCCATTCGAGCACCCTGAGTGCTTCAGCATCCAGCTCTTTTTTTGCAACCCGGGATAACGCTTTGCCAAGCACTAAACTTTCCAGTACTTTTTGACTGCCCGCCTCGTCCAGCAAAGTGGCCTGTTGCGCCCCGAGCATTTTTAGTGCTACCTGTTCAACATCAAAATCCGTCACAGGCTCGCCTTGTACACGGGCAAGAACATTTTCCTGCACTGGCGCAGTATCTTCACGAGGCTCGCTGGTGACGGATGTTTTGTCGCTGTCACAAGCACTCATCAACAGCGTTATGCCCATCACCACAGTAACGGGCAAGATTTTTTGTAAATACCTGATTCTCATTTACCGTGCCGCTTCACTACTGTTTTGGAGAGCAGACGTTTGAGTTCTGCATCTTTCGCCTGACTGCGCAGCTGGTAACGAATATCGCCTTTCACTGCTTCAAACGGGCGCTTTACTACTGTTGGTGCTTCCAGTTGTTTAACCACATGAAAACCAAACGGTGTCTCAAAAGGTTCGGATACTTCTCCGGGGCTCATCCCGAAAATTGTCTTCGAGAACACGGGGGCAATCGCGCCCTCTTTCATCCAGCCGAGGTCACCACCCTTTTTCCCTGAAACAGTGTCTTCCGAATAGTCTGCGGCGACTTTGGCAAAATCCTCTCCGGCGCTTATTTTGGAATACACTTCCTGCGCAGTGGTCAACCTGACCTTGCGTTCCGTCTCACTCATGTTCTTTTTGGTGCGAATCAGCACATGCGCCACATGCACTTTTTTCTCTTCGTAGTCTCCGGCGTGACTGGCGTAATAATTTTGAACCGCCTGATCACTCACCTGGTCACGAAGGTATTGTTCGAAATAACGGCTGATCAACATTTCCTTGCGAAACTCGTTGAGTTCTGCCTGAGCAAGCGTCTTGTCAAGGACATCGCTCTTTTCAATGACCGACGCCAAAGCCTCTCGTTCGAGATATTGATCCACCAGCGCATTGCGTTTGTTGTCATCCTGGACCGGGAGGCGTTTGAATTTTGCATAGGCATCAAATTGCGCCTGAGTGATCGTCTTACCATCCACTGTCGCCAACTTCGGAGCCTTGTCACCACAGGCAGACAATGCCAACAACGCAACAAAAAGAAGAACAATACGTTTTCTGATTTTCATATTCACATCAACCTGTAAAAATTTTCGGTAAGTCCTGTTTCGGGCAAGACCATTATGGCAACACGCTGGTTGCTGTATCCGCGGTAACACCGCTATCGGCATCAACGCCCGATTGCAGAAGATCGTTAACGATCACCCTGTCTGCACCGAAACCGGCCTGGGCGCCGCCAGTGACATTCAGGGTCTCGAACTGATGGACACCGATCAGTTCGTTACCCACCAACGGGGTCAAATCGGTATCACTTTGAATCACGATAGCCGTGTCAGTGTTTGACAGAATGTTATACAGGCTGCCCGTTGCATCAGTGCTGTCCAGATCAACCATCAGACCATCAATGCCCCAGCCATTGGTGGTATCGGTCGGCTGCCAGGGCGTATCAATGGTGTTAATGTTGAGTATGTACTGCCCGACCCGTCCATTGTTACTCCGGTTGCGGGCTTCCCATTCACTCAGCGAGTTGTCGCCAACCGCGATGATATAGTTACCGGGCGCAAGCGTGCGCGTCAGTATTGTCCCGTGGTTCACAAACCCGAGATTGACATAACTGTTGCTACCCGAACCCGGATCTTCAAACAGGTAAAGTTGCGGGTAGATTGATACCTGTCGATCAACCCTGATGTTTATAGTTCTGGTCCCGGTCAGCGTAAAGGCATGATGCTGTACGGAATCGATACCGCTCGCGGTAAGCGCACCGGAAATCTGTTGATGTATGGCGTTCTCTTCACCCACAAAGACCTTGTAGGTGCCATCCAGTTGATCCACGACATTGGTAATGGTGTGGCGGCCCACCTGACGAACCGGCGTGCTGTTGGCTGCCGCCAGACCACCGTCATTGTGTACGGTTAAATGGCCATCGGTCTGATCCGCGTATTTCCGGTACAGGGTACCTGCTCCACCCACACTAGATGTTGTCGAATAACGTCCACCCGCAGTTCCGTATGTGCCAGCATAAATATCCGCTGTTTGCGAAGGCACATTAATGGTGATCCGGCCACCACCGCCAGACGGCCGGTTGGAATACCCTCCCCTCGCGCCTAATACAGAGAAGCTGGCCGTGCTTTCCGTGCCTTCCAGTTGATCGACATTCACATTAATGGAACCCCCGGCACCACCACCATTCAGGTTATAAAGCCCGTTGGCGGTGACGAGACCATTATTCGTCAGTCTTTGCGCGGTTATCTGCATGGCGCCACCACCAGCAATGGTATTCGCACTGCCCGCAAATTTTGCGTCTTCATAACGGCCGTAAGTGCAATTGCCGGTGGTGTCTGTGCTGGACGCACCGCCATGACAACCACGCCTTGCGCTGGTGCTGAAATCGGGGCCGACATAATAGTTGGCAGGGTATCCCTTGCCATCCAGATCAATACGTGAAGTGGTGTCCAGGTATACCGTGCCCCCGGCGTTCAGATTCAAACCATAAATAGTATTCGGGTTCAGCGTGGCATCGGGGACGGTCAACACACCGCTATTCACGATGGTGGCATCTGTGCCCACATCCAGCCTTTCAGTCGTCAACGTTGCGTTGTCAATCAGCACATTGTCCGCAATGGTATCCATCGCGACAAGCGCCGACGAACTGCCAATGGCCAGCATATTACTGACCACCAGCGGCCCTTCAACGGTGATCACAGAGCTGTTACTTAACGTGAAGTTGTTTGACACCGTAAGCCCGCTGGAGAAGGTCGCCTGACTACCCGCGAAATCAAGGTTCACCATGTCCTGCGGCGCGTTAAATACCACTGGCTGATCTGTCAGTGATGCCAGCAGCGCCGACAGTGTTGTCGGGTCCAGCTCACCGATGCCCAGCGGGCCTGCGCCGGTAAAGTCTGCAACGCCACCGCTGGTCACCTCAACACGATCCTCACCAAAGTCCACGGCAGCACCGCTGGTAACGGACAGTTTGTCGAAGGTATGTACGCCCACCAGTTCCTGCCCGGCCAGCGCAGTCACTTCAGTATCCGTCAGTGCGCTGTCTTCAATCACCAGAGAGCCACTGAGGTTGCTGTTGATGCGATACAACGGCCCGGCCGGGGTGACGGAATCCAGATCCACATAAAGACCGTCGATGCCAACGTCTGTTGGCAGACCACTTCGCTGCCAGGGATCAAGGGTATCAATGCGCAGCGTAAAGTCTCCGCCCGGGCCCGCATTGGAATTTTCCAGGTTGTTGACATCAGCCACCGAGGTATAACCCTCCGCCACTGCAACAACGTAGTTGCCGGGTTCCATAGCCCTGGTGAAATAAGCCTTGTCTCCGGCACCTCCAGAGGAGCCCCCGTCAACCTGTTGGAGTGAGCCAGTCCCCGTGTCCTGATAAACACCGACGTAGGCGTCAAAATCTTCCTGCCGTATGTCGAAGAGCACGTTGCGCGCTTCACCCAGGGTGAAATTAAAGCGCTGTATGGTACCCGTCCCTGTGGACGTTACCGTACCGGTTTCAAGCAGATTCACCGCAAAATCATCAACGGTAATCGCAACCCGGTTCGCGTCCACTCTCTGTGCAGAAAGAATGCGATGGCGGCCAACCTGTCTGATGGGGGTACTGCTGGCCATCGCAACATTGCCACCGTTATCAACCAGCAACCACCCATTGGGCAGGGTCGGGTCCGTGACATAAACCGTGCCGGCTCCGGCAATCTCACCGTATGCAGGTGCTCCACCTGTAGCCGTAAACACACCGGCAAACAAGTTATTCGTAGCCACATCAACACTGATCCGGCCACCCCCGCCGGATGTGCCGGAATTGCCCGCAGCCCCCTGCGCTTCAAATTGACCTGCGCCATACAGGTTATCGACAACCACTCTCAAGCCACCACCAGCACCCGTGTTGTCATCCCCGGCAACCGTTTCAGCATTGGCGGAGATGCTTCCCTGGTTATCCAGCGTGGTGGCCCGAATAAAGCCATAGCCGCCACCCGTGCCAACATCGCTCCGGCCACCACCGCTGCCAGCGAACTGTACCTGGTCATAACGTCCGTAAACACAGTCGTCGTCAGCACTGGAAGTACGTGCGCCACCATGACAGGAATAACCATCACCCTGACGGCCGAAGTCCGGCCCGCTGTAGGCACCCGGATAGCCCTTGCCATCCAGACTGATCGCCGACCCGGGCCCGATGTACAAGGTTCCTGCAACATCCAGATCGAAGGTATACAGACGAGGTTGCGGAACATTTTTATACACGGCGGACAACGTTGATACCATGCCGCCATTGATCACGTTCATGTCACCGCGAACAACGGCTGTTTCGGTTGCCAGCGTTCCACCATCCACAAGCACGTTTTGGGTGTCAAGGCTGGTGCTGGTCAGGAAGGCGCCAGCACCCACCCACACATCAGCCGTGGTATTCAGCAGACCTTCCAGGGTGACGTTAACATTGCTCAGCGACAAATTGTCCAGGCTTACATCACCGCGCAGAATGAGATTACTGGTGGCAACACCTGTCACAAAGGCGTCCAGCGTTGCCTGGTCCAGCTCACCTGCCGCCAGCGTTCCGTCGGTATTCAGGGTGGATGTCAACGGGCTCAACACCACAACTCTGTCGTTGCCGAAATCAACGTGGCCACCGCCACTGACCGTGATTTCATCAAAGCGATGCACGCCAACCAGGTCATTGCCGGTAACGGCACTCAAATCATCTGTTGTTTCTACAATGAATGATTCCTCATCATTTGAAACAATCCGGTAAAGCGCACTATTTGCGTCATCCGCATTGAGTGACACATAACGATCAACAATATCCAGCCCGTTGGTCGTACTCCAGGTTCCACCCGTCAGAGTCTTGATTTTGATGGTATAGCTACCGCCGTTTGGTAGCGTTTGCGTATTATCACCTGACCTGATTTCGGTTTCAGTTATGTAATACGCACCTGCGGCAACTAGGTAAGTCCCCGGATCGAGCGTGCGATTGATTATCGCCAATCGCGGGTCATCTGTTCCGGCACGGGAAGTTGTTGCTTTAGTAATCAGGCTGGCTGTATTCACATCGCCGTCAATATCGCTGAACAGATAAATCACATTGTCAAATTGGGTATCAACTGTTTCGATGAAAACCCTTCTTCTTTCCGTAAGCCTGAAGTGATAATACTCCACTGAGCCCACGCCAGATTCTGTCAGCACCCGGGTTTCCAGCAAATTCACGCCGCGTTCCGGACCCGTTGAAATTTTCCACTGGTTGGCGCCCAGGTTTGTTACGGAGTCGATAACATGGTGGCCCACTGAACGAACCGGTGTATGCGCATTGTTGGAGGCAACCCGGCCTTCGTTATCAACAACAAGTCGGCCATAGGCATCACCCGGCTTGCGGATAAAGACCGTCCCCGCTGCGCCATACCGGGTCATCACAGTGCTGTCAGATGCCGTGTACTGACCACTGTTGCCACCAGAAGCGGTGTATTGGCCGGTGAAGGTATCTGTTGCGCTGATGTACACGCTGATACGCCCGCCGCCACCAGCCTGGTAGACAGTGCTGCCATCGCTGCCGCGCGCCTGCATTGATCCCGCGCCACCCAGTTCATCGACTTCAATATGCAATCCACCACCGGCGCTTCCGTCCCATGAAGTGTTATCAGCAGGCGGCGGAGCGCCATTGGCGGTTATCTGACCATCCAGCGTAAGGCCGCTCGCAACGATTCGCGCGTAGCCACCGCCCGGCCAGTCATTATTGCCAGTGGCGCCCGCATTTTCCGCCCTAATGTAATCGCCATACGTGCAATCACCGGTGTTGATCGACGACGGACCCCCGCCAAATTGTCCACCATGACAGGCTCTCCCGTACCCGGCCAGGCCCCTTTCGACGTAACCGTAATAATCCTTCGGATAGCCTCTGCCATTCAGGTCAATAGCCGACGTTGCATCGACAACAATATTGCCACCTGCGGTGAGATCAAGCCCATAGAACCGCTCTGGCTGATCAGTCGCCACCGGAACGGACAGGATCGCGCCGTTGATCAGGTTCAGATCGGTGGTCACGGTTGCGGCTTCGGTAATCAACGTGCCGCCATCAAGCAATACTGTACCTGCGTTCAGTGTTGTCGCGGTAACAGTCGCGCCCGCACCCACGGAGAGTGTGCCCGTCACCGTCAGGCCCGAAGTGAATTCGAAGCTGTCACCGGAAATTGTCAGGTCACTGTAAGTTTTGGGTTCGGTAATTTGTAAATAACCGCCACCTGAATTCGTATATAACAGCGCCAGGTTCGCATCATCAATATCCCCTGCCAGCAACTGACTTCCCGCTGCTACGGAGGATGCGGCAGCATCCAGCAAGCTGATACGATCCGGTGTTTCAACGATAGTGCCACCGGAGATTGTCAGGCTTTGCAGGGTAATGACACCGATGAGTTCGGCACCTGCGCCCGCTGTCGGATCTGTACTGCTTTCGATAACGATACTATTGCTGGTGTTATCAACAATCCTGTACAAATTACCAGTATCATCTGCGGCATCCAGGTCTACCATGAGCCCGACCAAACCATGGCCATCGCCAGAATTTTGCGGCGCGATCCACGGATCACCCGATACCATCACTCGCCACTGACTGGCAGCTTCCACGGAAATACCCAAAACCGGATGACGACCCACACTGCGTAATGGTGTCCGGTTGCCGGGTTGGCGAGCGATGCCTGACAAATCACTGTTGTCGATGACCAGATCACCGTAGGCAGAAGAAGACGGTTGCAGATAGACCGTACCCGCACCACCAATTGCCCATTGATCAGCAACGGGATCGGCGAACCCGCCCGCAGCGGTGAATTCACCGGTAAACGCATTGCTTCCATACTGAACATTAATGCGACCGCCGCCACCTGACTGAGGGAAGTAACCCGTCAGATGATCGCCGCCATCGGCGCTAATAGAGCCACCCCCTGATAATTGATTACCAATGGTCAAACTGATACCGCCACCTGCACCGGTAAACTGGCTACTGTTGCGACTGGTTTCGCCATTGGAAACGATAGCACCATCAACAAGGATATTATTTGCGACAATCCGGATTAACCCGCCACCCGGATAATCTTCACCACCACCACCCGGAAGTGCGACGCGTTCAAAGGTGCCATAAGCTGGCGTAAATGTATTTTCGCCACCATAGTTGCCGCCAACACCGGCATAACTTCCGCTACGGAACACAGACCCGACCGGCGTGTAGTTGGCGGGGTATCCCTTGCCGGTAACATCAATCCTCGAACCCACCGGGATACTAATGTCACCCGTCGTCGTAATCTGTAACGGGTACCAGTTAAACGGTGTGGCGGTGGGTTCAGGAGTTGTCAACACCGCGTTTCCTGATAACGAAACACCACCATTGATGATGTTTTCACTCGTCGTGCCCAACACCAGGCTCGTGCCAGTCACATTGAGCATACCACCCGTTTGCAGGTTGCTCGCCAGGAGGGTAGATGTGTAAGGCGCTGTTTGCCGGATCGCAATACTGTAGCTGCCATTGCCGTAGTTATTGCTTCCGTTGCGGGCATTGTTTTCCGGCATCGAGTAGAAACCACGGGCTCCCACTGCGACGACATAACTACCTGCTGTCAAATCGAGCCTTGTGGAGACCGGGGTATTCATGTTGCGGCTTCCGTCTGTATATACCCGTGGCCCGAAACCGGCTGTGCCATCATCTTCAAACACATACATATGAATGCCGACATCGGTGGACAACAAATCAATAGCGACTTGTGCATCCTTGATGAGACTAAAATAATGATACTGCACCGAGTCTGTGGTATTGGCCGCACCGATAACACCAGCAACGGTGATATCCGCTTCTGCGGCAACCGTATTGGTGACCGTTATATCTCCTGTGATGCTCAGGTCGCCGAGCACATTCAGGGTAGCCAGATCAAGCGACAGGCTATCCGCTGTAACGCTACCAATGTAAGCCTGCGTTTGTCCCGTCAGTGCGACAGCACCCAGATTGTATGTCTGCTCCGATTTGATTTCGAACACACCTTCCACTGATTCGAGTTGAGTCACGTCAAATGTATCGGCATGCAGGCGTCCTTCACTCTTCAAATGCACATTGTCGCTGGTGACCAGACGGTCCAGACGGATCACGCCCATCATTTCATTACCGATTTGATCGGTCAGGTCTGCGCCGGAACGAATAACAAAAGAATTTGCCACCACGGAATCTGGTGATTCCGCTATTTTTATACTGTATGAACCACCCGTACCGCCGTTATGTTCTACATAGTACTGAACAGCAACAACATAATTTCCCGGTTCCAGGGTTGTTCGTTGTGTCCCCGAAACAGAACCCAGCCAACCGAATACCACATTTTCCGGGTCTATACTGTCTTCGTACAGTTGCAGATAGCCTGTTCCGAAATCATAGTTAAGTTCCGCGAATGAAAAATCGAGTACTTTCGAGGTGGTACCGGGAACCGTAAAGTAGTGGTAAGCGACGTCGCCGGACTGCCCCAAATCCGCCAGCACGCCGGACTCGGTAATCATCAACGTATTTTCCGGAGTGTCGGAAATAATCGTATACAAAGGCGCATCCGGATCATCTGCATTCAAACTGACCTGCATACCTTTAATGCCGCTATACCACACAGACGGCGCATAGGTCTGCCAGTCCGGATCACCCGCCACCGTCACGCGATACTCATCCGGAGTACCAACAACCGGCACGATATTTTCAGCAACGTAACGTCCCAATGCTGGCAGTGTCGTTTGAGAAAACTCACTGGGTGCCCGTCCACCATTGTCAACAAACAATTCACCATTGAGCTGATCCGCACGTTTGATGAACACCGTTCCCGGGCCTGCAAGATAACGGGCATCCACCGGTGCATCACCGGAGTGCGCCTGCAAGGTCAGCCCCGAATCAAGCGAGACAGAGCCATCGCCATAACTGTCGTAATCAATGGCAACCCGACCACCGGCACCGGCACCCTGATTTGCCCATGGTGCATCGCCACCATTGGCACGTATCACACCCGTACCGCTAACGGTACCGGCATTGATCTGAATGGAACCGCCAGCACCGCCGCCACGATAGCAAGACTCGTAATAGCCGCACGAATTATCCGCTATCGGCGTTGTACCGTCTGCCGCGATTTCGCCATCAATAACCAACGATGGCACAGTGATATCAATGACACCACCACCGGCAATATCGGCGTAAGACCAATCACTACCATACCTGCTGTTATATCGACGTGTGGCACTTGCGCCCGGGAATTCAGGGTTGCGGAAGTTGCCGTAGGCCGGGCGTTTGCCACCGTCAAACTGATTCATATCACCGCCGTGAGGTGCACCGTCGTTGTAAAGACCAGACATGTTTTCGGATGCAACGGTAGCCGCGATCAACCGCGCACCGGCATCAATACGCAGCTCATTATTGAGAACGAGTGAGCTGCCATCAGAAACGGTGAGCAGACCCCCCGTCTGCACCACAATACTGTTCAGGGGAATCGTCGTTCTGTACCGGAAGTTCGCCGTATCAGGGACAATAATATTCGCAAACCGGTGGACATCTGTTACCGACTCCGTGCCACTGATGGTGATGACCTGTTCACCCCAGTTGCCCACCTCGACGGTGGTTGTGGCAGTGTTACTTCTGCCATTGATATCCGTCACGGTAACAACGACATCAAAAACATCGTCGGCCAGCGCCGAGGCAGGGACGGTTGCCGCCAGACTGCCGGTCGTTTCGTAAAGCTCACTGGTAAAGGTTACAGACTGTGTGCTCAATACAGCGCCGGCATCCAACAATTCCACAGTAACATCGCTCAACGCATCAAGGTGCGTTAAAGAATAATCAATCGTGAAAGTCTCACCCGCCGGGATTCGATAACCCGGAGCCTGGACACTGATGCCCGGCGCTACGACAGGCGGCCGTATTTCCATGGCACGGCTATCGCCCAGTGTGACGTTCCCACCAGAATTCCCGTAATTATCGGACGCACGAATGCGTAAATCGTAAATACCTGTCGCGACAGTTCGCTCCACTTCAACGGGCAACTCGTACGCAAAATTGTCCTGACTGACGAACCCGTCCTGCTCCGTTTTATAGCGCGAGTATTCCCCGCCACTCATACTGATTATGATCTCCTGCGACCAGTCCATTAAACCAATGGTGGCCACAGGTTGCAGTGTTTCCCCGGGCAGGTACAGCAGTGCTTCGACCCTGGTGATATTTCGGCCGGCGTCATCAAGCTGCACAGCCAGTGTTCTTTGTTCACCCTTGCGCAGGGTTATCGTTCCAGTACCCGCCTCATCCAGTGCGACCTGAGGTGCAGGGTCTTCCGCTATGGTGACGGGCATCAGAATTTCCGAGGACAAACCACAATTCGCAGTAACCGTAAGCTCAAGCGCCGTCAGCCCTTCACTGGCAATAGTCTGATAAGCCGCATTGCCCAGCAGACGGTAGTTCACCTTGTCCTCACTGCGCAACTCGTAGTCCAGACCACTTGTCAGGCTTGACGGTGCATTGCTCCATTCAACACTGCGGATACCGGAAGGCGCATCAACCTTGAACGCAAATGGTTCAAAGTTTACCGATCCCATTTTATCCAGCAGCAGGTAACCCACACCGTCGTAATCGGGGTTGTACAGCGTCTCGCCACTCAACGGATATTCGACCGCTGCTGTCGGCGCTGCACAAACCGCTGCCTCGATATTCAACGTAAAGCTGGCAATGTCGTATACATTGGTGGTGGTGGTCGTCACACCGTTGGTATCAGGCACAGTGGCAACGGTTTCATTCACCTTTACAGTAAGCACCCTGCCCGTCCCGATATCCGCTGCGGTCAGTCGATAACCCGACTTTTGGACGTCGTAGCGTGTGACACGATCAAGCTGCACTGTCGGCGTGTAGGTCTCAACACTGTCGAAAATGACAGGCGCAGAGGTTCCAGACGCACTATCTGTTCCAAAATCTCCATCTCCGTAACCCCCTCCATAACCCCCACCTGAAGTAGGAGTTTGGGTAAAGGTCAGCGAGTAATTTTGCGCACACTCGTAGCAGGTGAAGAGGCCGCTGATTGCATCATAGTTATCAAAGTAGCCCGTTGCCATGGCCAGAACATACCGGCCTGTATCCAGTGTAAAGCTGCTTTCGATATCAACATCGTATACGGTGGCGGTGGTTACATAGTCATCCGCTGTAAGGTCACCGTCATCGATGTATGCCCTGATTCTCACGGCACCCGAGACAGAGTCCGCAAAAGAGATCGTCGATCTTTCCGTCAGTTCGAGGGCAAAATACTGCACCCGGGCAAAGTCTTCTGCACCCGGACTCTGCACAGGAATGGTGCCCGTCATCGGCTGGTCAAACACCACTGCCGGGTAACGGCTATAGTCAATTTCAACCGGCACGCCGTCAATCAGGTACTGAACGTCAATGTTGTTCATGCCCGCATCGCTGATGCTGACCGGTATCTCCAGCGCCTGGCCAACTTGCAGATTAATCGGCGCGGCCGTGTCTGCGGACACGGTGACCGTCGGCTCCGGGTCCACCACGACCGGCACAGTGACTTCAAGGGTTTGCTGCACGCCACCCCATGGGGTCAACGTTAACTGTAAGAGACCGGCGGCATCGGTCGGCACACCATCAGGCAGCCTCACCATAAAGGATACATTTCTGCCCGGCCCCCCGGTTTCCTGCTCATACATGAAATATGGCGTACCGGACTTGTCTGCTACTTTGATATCTTCATGTAACCCACGATTCTGACTCGCACTGCTCATGACCAGATCCGTCCCGTCAAAGCTGGCGCTATTTATGGTTAGCGGCGCCGGGCTGGTCAGTTTGAACCACAAGGCTGCCTGATCACTGCCCGCGTAAAGTGTTTGCGCAGGTGCCAGCGGCATCAGACTGAGACTGATTTCAACACCGCCTTCAGGGCGCACAATCAACGGACTTGTTCCTGTCAATGCACCCAGTGTTGCTGACAGGGTAATTTCACCGGCAGCGGAAACCTGGAACGCGCCGTCTGCAACATGTTGCGCGACCGTGGTATCGCTGCTGGCATAGCCGGTGCCAAAACGAACGCCGGTAACATCGATGTTGTAGTCCCGGGCATTGACCGTCAGCTGAGCCATGACGGTCAATTGAACCGGCGGCAGGCTCACATCATAGGTGACATCGGTCGCATCTGCTGTCACCAGCAATGCGGTCAGGTACGGGGTGATATCCGCGATGGACAGCGTGTCCAGCGGATCACTGCCCAGGGCCAGTTCAAGATCATCCGGCAGGCCATCGGTATCACTGTCCGGGTTCAGCGGATCAGTACCGGCGGTACGTTCTTCGCCGTCGGTGAGGCTGTCGCCATCACTGTCTGTCGACCCGGGGTTAGTGCCGAGGGCGACTTCGTCCAGATTGCTGATGCCATCACCATCCTGGTCTTCCAGAGCGTCAGTGATACCGTTGCTGTCAGAATCAACCGCTGCCGGATTCGTGCCCAGTGACCATTCGATACCGTTGGGCAAACCGTCGCCGTCGAAGTCACCCGCCACTTGTAGTACGTTCAGGGAAATAGTGTTGGCCACCCGCAGGGCGTCACTCTGGTAGCGGCCTGCCAGTCCAATGGTGGCGGCCGTGCCGTCCGCGACACTGGTACCGGTGTGAACTGGCAGGAGGATTTCGGCCACAGACCAGTTAAATGCCTGTGTAACGCCATCAATGGCAGCCTGTCCCAGGGTAATGTCCGTGGCGGCAATACCGGCGCCGTAGTCGATAGCCAGTGCCACCGTCGCACCTTCGAGCACGTAGGCAACGGTCTGCTGAGGCAGGGCCACATGCGGGCTGCAGATGACGCCCTGCTGCACCAGCACGGCATCGTTGGCGGCCACACCCACCAGGCTGGAGCTGCCGGTGTCGTAGTCGTAACAACGGTTCAACAGGAAGCCACCGGCCACACTGAAGCGCAGCTGCGATTGATCAATCACCACACTACCCGATACTGGTTGAGCATCCAGGTTAATGGCCACCGGCTGACCGGCAGGGCCTTCTTCCACCGGCTCCGTAAAGCTGAACAACAGCGGTGTGAGCGTGCTGTTATGCAGCACTTCGAAGCGGGCGTCGGTTACCGCTGGCAGACGCTTCAGGAAGTTCAGGGTATGAGTGGCATCGGTGAGCAGACCTGCAGGCTGCGGGACAATGCTGCCAATCGCAAGATCCACCGCCTCGACCACGGTGTCGGTCACCGGGAAGCTCACGCTGCCCTGCTGCAAGCTCAACGGAATACTGAGTGTCTGGCCCGCGCTGGTGGCACTGCCACCCAGGGTGAGTGTGACATCGAAGTTGGCGTCCTGACGCACGCCCTGCGCGTCCTTCACAGTACGGGTGACGTTGCCGAATTCATCCACCATGGCCAGTTGCACAGTAACGGTTTCATCCACTTCCAGACGTGCCGGGTCACCCAGCGGATGATTGCTGCGACTCAGTTCAGTGAACGCCAGACCCACCGGCGTACCCGGCAGTACGGTCACGGGTACGGCGCTCACCTCGACGGGCACAGTGCCCGTATTCGCATCATTGTCATAACGGGTGATGCGCTGGCTGCCCAACGGATACGACACCTGCGCCAGGTAATTACCGGTTACCAGCCCGGCGGATACCGGTACGCTGGCCTCGCCATTGGTCAGGGTGATGGTGGCCTGCTGTCCGACGGGGCCGCTTGCGTCAACGAGGTTTTCAATGACGACCTGATTATTGAATCCGAAGTAGAAACCGGGGTCTTCAATGCGCACGATAACCTGCTGCACCGGGTCACTGGTGATGCGGTTGGCGGCTTCATCGTAGGCCGCCAGATTGAGCGCAAACACCTGTCCCGGCTCAACCGGCGCAACATAATCGACGTGAATGGCCGCCACCGGGCCAGCCAGAATCTGTACGTTGTGCGCCGCCTGCATAACAGCAGCATAAGGTGCGGATAATCCTGCTCTGATCTGATACTGACCACTGGCGCGCACGGTATCCATCAGATAAGCGGCAATGCCCTGACTGTTGGTCACCGAGGCGCCCAGCGCCGCGAAGTCACCCGTACCGGGCGCACGAAGGGTCCAATTCACTTCCAGATTGGGCACCGGTCTGCCTGCATCGTCCAGCACCCGCACTTGCAGCGGCAGGCTTTCACCCACACCAGCATAACTGCGATTAACCGTCACGTCACCACCACTGTCAAAACGCAATTCGTTGGGAAGCTGTGTCAACGAAACCGTGACCACCGCACTGTCACTGCTTTGACCCAGTGCATCGGTCAAACGAACCCTGATCACAAACTGGTCACCCGAGGTAGCATCCAGTGGCGCGCGTACGGTGGTCTGAATGCACTGGCGCTGGCAACGGCTATACGGTTGCGCGGTGCCCAACACCCGTTCTGCACCCGTCGTCGATGCATCAATCAGCGTGTAAATCAGATTATCCTTGCCACCATCATCAGCGCCAGCAATGCCGTCGATACGAACCGGTATGGGCCTGCCAAAGAAAGAGGACGACGGTGCGCTGATGCTGATGGTCGTCGCATCCGGCACGGTGTCTTCAATCACCGTCAGCAACTGTTCAGATACTGTTTCCTGACCCAGGCTGTCGGTCACCACCACCCGCAGGGTTTCATCAACGCTGCCTGCGACTCGCAGGAAGCGCGCATCGCGGAAGTCAAACCGGGTATTGAGGTTTGGCGATCCGTTATTGGTTCGGGTCAGGGTAATGCCGTGCCAGGTCACTGCGACCTGATCGATGCCCAGATCATCCGCACCACGTACTGACACGGGGAATGCACTCTGCTCCCGTATTTGCGTCGGCACGGTCACTTGCGTGATGGTCGGCGGGTTATCGGCCAGCACGGTATAGCTGCGTGTCAGCGGCAAGTTTTCGTTACCACTTTGATCGCGGACCGTTACCGAATAGGTGTACGTTTCTCCGGCGACGGGGTCCGGTTCCGTAAAGCGAATACTGCCGTCTGCAAATGCTGCCGCAACGATAATACCGTCACGTTGCAACAGCCCGATGTCTACGCCGCTGCCCTGATTGTCGGTGATATCGACCACCACCGTGTAAGGATGACCGGCCACCGGTTGCGCGCCAATCAGATCACCTTCCAGCAACATGCTGACCGCTGGCGGGAACGGATCGGTTAGCCGGAAGAAGGTCTGCGGCGCGCTTTCCACCGTGTTGCCATAGACATCCACAGCGCGCGCTTTCACATACCCGCCAGACTCCGCAGCGGTAAAGTTGCGCTGGATAACGTACTCCGGCCCGTAGTGCTTGCCGAGCAAATCATAGGGGCCGCCGAGCGTGGTGGCGTAATAAAATTCCACCTGTTGCACCGGCTGGGTACTGCCCACCACCTCGGCACTGATTGTCAGTGGTCTGGGCAGATAACTGTTACCCAGGCCAAGATTCACCACAAACGGATTGGCGGGCAAACCTTCGCCCTGCAACAATACACGGCGGTTTTGCGAGGCAATCACATCACCCCACACCGTTTCAATCTCACTGGTGATGTCAAACGGCTGGCCGTTACGCAGACTGGCCGGTACCTGCACATCGCTAATGAACGGCGCGACATTGCTGGTGGCCACCAGATTGCCATTGATCCGGTAACGCACGGCGTTTACGCCGGTGTTATCTGCCAGCGACAGGCGAATGATGTCACCCTGGCTGAACACGGTATTGGCCACGGGCGAATCCAGTGCCGCACTGGCCAGCAAGGTGTTCAATGACAGGCGATGCAGTTGTATGCCGTTGGCTCCCTGTCCCAGATACAAACGATCATTCTCCACTGCCAGACTGGTGACCACGGCGTCGGCACTGGCGAGGAGATCACCCAATAACCAGTTAGCAGTATCCACAGCGTAAACCTGCTGCTGAACACCCAGCCAGACACGACCGGCACCCACCGTGAGCGCGGAGACAACACCATCCGCCGTCAGCGTTTCATCCAGCAAGTCGGTCAAACGCAAACGATGCACAACATCCGCCACGGCGTAATACAGGTAATCACCATCAGAGGCCATCCGGCGCACGGAGCTGGCACCACTGAACAGCGTGGTGATTTCCACATCGGCGTCCACCAGCGGCAAGGCACCCGGCACCACGCGATACACAATACCTGCTGCTGTGGATACATACAGGGTATCGCCACGATGAGTCAGGGCGACAATTTCGTCACCGGCGCCCACCGGCAGGCTGGCAGTGACCGCAGGCGCATCACGTTTAGCCAGGTGCAGAGTGCCACCGGCGCTGCCGACAATATAAGAATCTGTAACGGCAAGATGCGCGTAGGCCTGCCCCTGAAGCACCACTGTGGTACGTCCCGTGCGGTCCAGCGACACCACCCGTAAAAAGTCAGGCTGTAGCAGGTAACGGGTACCGTGATAACTGGCCACTTCCGTGGTGGATTGACTGAACGCCGCCGGATGCACACTGTCGAGCCACACGCCGTTCATCTCCCGTTGCGTGGTCACCGCACCGTAAAAATCCGCCGCCGAGAGATACTGGCCGTCGGCAATGGACACATCGTTCACGTAACCGCGGGGCCGCTGCGTCACATAAACCGGTGTCGTGGCAGTGGCCTGTCGTTGCACATCGAAGACTTCACTGGCATTACCCCCCACCCACACACGACCGGCACTCACCACCGCCTGTTCGACGTTGTCACCCAGGCTGAACGGGAAGTCGCCGATGATTTGCGGCAATGCAGGGTTGCGCACATCCACCACCTGAATGCTCTGCTGCCCGGCGGACAGCGCCAGCAGATCGCCTTGCAGGGCAATGAGTCGTTCTGCATTGAGCCCGATGGCAAATTGCTGTTCCCGCCGTTGTGGATCAAAAATGCGCAGATCACCACTGGCGGTGACGGCGTAAACATAATCACCATATTGGGTGAAAGCGGAGAAGCCACCCGGCACGCGCTTGTCCAGCAGCAGGTCGGCATTGACCCAGGCGATTTCCTGATCACTGAGCACGAGGAAACCGTCGCCCTGCGCACGCACGTCCAGGCTCTGCCCGGTGACACCCGATCGACCCAGGGCAGTAATGGCATTACCGGCCACGTTATAACTTTGGGTGTCACCATCAACCACGGCCAGAATATGTTCACCGCCCACGGCGATACGGTTGATGAAACCATTAACCGCCAGATTACCCAGTTCACGATAGCTGTCTGCCGGATCAAGAATCACCAGGCCAATGGTATCCAGCGCCACCAGCAAACGATCACCCAGATGGGCCATGGAGGTGATATCGGCGTCGAGCGTTTTCACGATCTCACCGGCGGTGTTCAGCAGGTTTCGACCGGAGGCAAAGTAGGCCTCACCCACGTCGGGTAACGCGGCGGCGAAGGGCTGGCTGACGCCGCTGGCAACCAGTTGCAGCGGGTTGATCACCGCAACGTCACGGGACACGGTTTGCGTGTTGCCAAACTCGTCAGACACCGTGGCCACAATCTGCAGGCTGGCGGTATCCGGTACGGTGAGCGTCAATGACGCATCACCCGATGCCAGCAGCACACCGTTGGCGTCGTACACCGATACTGTGGCGCTGACCCCAACCGGCAGATCAGACACTACCGCAGGTTGCAGTTGTGAACCCGAAATAACCTCCGGGCCCACTCCGGCCAGTTCCAGCGGCGGCACGTTGAGTTCAGGGAACAGACGCAGGCCGACGCTTTGTTCGGCATAACGCAGACTGTCACCGTAGTAGGCCCGTACCCGCAGGGTGAGGTTTTTCTGCTCCGTGACGGAAGGCAGACGCAGGGCTAACCGTGCATCCGCGCTACCCATGAACTGGCGGGCCAGCAATATGCCGTTAAAGTCAAACAGGCTCACTTCCGCATAACGGAAAACGTCAGTGGTGTTTTCGCTGGCACGGTAGTCCACCACCAGACTCTGGCCTTCGGTAAAGGCCTGGTTCGCGGTGGGACGGGCAACCACCACACCGTCAAGGGCGGGGTTGTTATCTTGCAGGGTATAACTGTAAGTGGCTTGCAACGCGCCATCCACCAGATGACCCACGTTGAGATCAACGGCACTGGCGTCGATATCGACCCAGGCATAACCGCTGTCGCCAACACTGCGACTCAAAGGCTGTAGCACACCGGCAATATCAATAGACTGTTCACTGATGCGTGCCGTGGGGTCCAGGGTCAGCGCCAGCGGAATGACCGCGCCACGAGTCAGCATGGAAAGATCCGTCGGCTGCACTGCGCCCAACAGGGTCAGCGGTGTTTCTGTGCGCGTGAGACTAACGCTGTCCACAGCGCCGCTGCGGTCACTACGCTGCACCTGAATAATACCGGTGGGCAATCCGGCACGCGCAATAAACCAGGCGCGGGCATCGTTGCGCCACAGGTGTTGCGCGGGCAACACATTGCCCGACGCATCAAGCAGAGTCACCGTATCGCCGCCCACGGCCATGCTGTTGGCAACCTGATCAATGAGCACACCCTGTGAGGTTTCGGTCAGCAGCGGCGTCAACGTGCTGGCGACGGGGGACGCAGTGATGGTGCGACGCTGAATACGGTTGGCTTGCGAGCCGCCGAGCAATTCAAACACGGTGTTATCGGCAAACACCATGGACTGAATCGCCCCGCTACGTAGGCCCACCAGCTCTCCGTTAAGCCACGCCTGCCAGGTGCCGTCGGCATAGGGTCCATCGGCCAATAACCATAACAAGTCACCATCCCGTTGTGCGCTGTGTATTTGTCCACCACTGGAAATCGCGGCCTGTTCGATCAGACTGCCGTCGGCAAGCAACTGGTACAACGTGGCCTCATCACCCTGCCAGCTGACAAGTTTGTCACCACCCAGGTGGAAGCCGTGCTGATTCGGCAGTGCGGTAAAGAACTGCTGCGTGAGCCTCGGCTCAGCACTTTCGTCCGCTTGCAGGACATACAGGCCGGATTCCGACAGTACCAGCAGTCGCTGGTAGTCCACCTGCGTGGCCAGCACATTTTCGTTAAAGCCGTGGCCCACAATACTGACGAACTGACCGTTGGCAAACTGCATCGCGTTCACCGCACGGCCATGACGCAGATAGAACAATTCGCCGCTGGCACCAATGAGGTCGCCCTGAATGTCGGTGCTCACCGCCGTGCCCAATGCGCCGTTTTGCAGCGGCCAGTATGTCAGGACACTGTTGCCTTCCCGACTTTCCTGCATCACCAGGCCAGTGCCGCTGAAATGTAGCGATTCAATGCGACCGCTGGCCTGACTGGCAATAACACCATCGACATCGCGTAGGGTGTAACCTCCGGCGCGGCGGTTAATGACCCAGAGCAGGTCGTCTCCGACGGTCTTCAGGCCCGGCACGAGAGTAAGATGTTCCACCACTTCGTCGGCACTGGCCGGGGTGAATACCGTGGCCTCGACCGCGCCGAGGTACGGCAGTTTGCTGAGGTTTTGCGCCAGCACTTTTTCGTGGTGCGAGCGATCCCGCAGCACGGCTTCCACCCGGACGCTGGTGCCTGTATTGCTCAGCAGCACATTGCGCGGCCCGATGTTTATCGGGAAACTGACGGGCGTGAGGCTATCGAAGGGGTCCAGTACACGGACTTCAGAGCTGTCGGCAAAGTCATCCATGTCAGCCGGGGCCGGAGCGTCAATCCACAGCTCACTGCCACCCAGCACCTGGCTTGCGGGTACAACGGTCAGTTGCGGTTGCTCCGCGATACCGTTGTCCTGCAACACGTTCAGGTAGAGACGGGATTTCAGCCCGCCGGAAACCAGGCGCACCACGACCACGCCGTCGGCTCCCGTTTGCGGCAGCGCGGCGGTGAAGGGGAAGCGCTCGGGGTCTTGCAGGTTACGGGTCAGGCTGACGGCCGCCGTCGTGCTTTCCACGCCACCGATGTCAAAGTACAACTCAGCGCTGCTCAAGCCGCGCATCACCACTTCATAGGTAACATCTTCGCCTTCGTGGAAGACGCTGCCGTTGTCGGGTGCCAACAGGTCAAGACGCGGTTCACCGGCGCTGGCGTCATAAGGTTGCAGAGTGACCTGGGCCACGGCACTCACGTTACCGTTCGGGTCCCAGGCTCGTGCCTGGATCAACACAGGGTCCAGGGTGGCGGGTGTAAAACTGAAGATATTGGGGTTGGCCAATGTCACATAACCGCCCCCGTCGCGCTGTACTTCGACACGGTCAATACCGTAACGATCAAAGGATTGCAGAATGACATCGGCCGACTCGTTGACGGCAATGCGATCACCATCACCCGGCGAAGCAATACTGAGCGTCGGTGGCGTGGCGTCCAGCACCAGGCCATAACTGTCGTCGATCAGGGCGACGGCGCTGAAGCCATAGGAAACGCGCAGGCGCACCGGAATTTGGGTAGCGGGTGCAATATCCGCGAGTTTGGGATTGAGATACGACAGCGACACTGTACCGGCGGTTGCCACCGTGCTTTGCAAGGCCACCGGATACCAGCGATCCCGCACCCGCATCTCGACTTGCGTGACCAGGTCCACGTCACCGCCGAGATCAAAGCGCACATCCGCACGGGTCATTTCTTCCACGGGAGCGGGAATGGTGAACACCGGGGTGACATTGAGCACCGGGTCCACTGCGGCGGCATCGAAACGCTGGCTGGCGACGTTTCCGTTTTTATCTGTCACTTTGATCCGGAAGGCCAGGTTGCCGTCGGTTTCGCGCACGGCGTGATTGAAACTGCCGCCCATCAATCGTTCGGGCGCCGCGAAGCTCAGGCCACCATTGATGGAACGACGCAGCTCGTAAACAAGCTGACCGCTGGTATCGAGATTGTCGGTGGCACCGGCCTGGAAGCGGTAGGTGCGACCCCGTGTCAGGGTCATTGCCGCTGTGACGGGCTGGCTGTCCGCTGCACGAATCAGCGTGATGTCACGAGGCGCGAGGGTGTCATTGGCCAGGAAGCTGCCGCTGTACACACCGGCAGAAATAGCACCGCCAACGACACTGGCGTTAATCGCCGGATTACCCCGGACATCCTGAATCGCCGTGATGCTAGCTTGATACAGGCGGTTATGTTCCAGCGAAGCGCCCGGTGCCAGTCGCAGTTCAACCTGGTTGTCGACCACCACCAGTTCGAAGCGACTGGAAATATCCACCGCTGCGCCTGCACTGTAGTCCCTCGGCTCGGCCGTCACGCTGAACGTGCTCGCCTGCATGGCTTCATCAAAGGTCAACTGAACGGACCGGGTGTAACCCAGACCCTGGCTGCCGGTAACGCGCGGTCGGGTATCGTCTTCGCCAGTGAGCACACCGACAGTCTGTACTTCCTCGGCTGTGGCCGGTTTGCGCACCAGCACCTGGTATTGCGCGCCGTGGCTGACCGGCGGCGAGAGGAAGGTAAGACCGGTCGTGGCAAGACTGTAAGGCACGGCATTGCTCGGCGCAGGCGCGTATCCCGCTCCGGTTTCAATCCAGTGAACGGACAGATTCCCTTCAAAGCCGGTGCCCGCCAGTGTCACCAGGGTGCCACCGGCATCACTGACACGATCAGCACCCGAGATGTGGTCGGTGGTCATGGCCGATACGCCCAGAGCCTGCGCCACCACCACGGCGGCGGGCAGGGTTTGCTGCTGCGCACTGCCGGTGATGTGCAGGCTGTAAAGCCCTGCTGTGTTCAGGGTGAGTTCAAGCGTCAGCCGGGTACCGTCGGCATTAACAGACCAGTCGCCGGGCGTAAATGCCAGGCTGTTCAGTCGCAACGCCTCAACGTCTTGCAGTTGCTGCCCGCTCACGGTAAAGCGGGTGCTGCGGCCGGTAATGGTGGTTGCGGGCTGCATGTCAGACACAGCAATGTCCGCTAAACCGAACAGCGGTTTCGTGTCCAGTTGCCATGGCATATCCAGTTGCAACTGGCCGCCATCAATAACGGCACGCGGATCGTTAAATAACGACAGGCTGTAACGGCTGCCCGGGCTAAAGCGGTCACCGATAACACGGAACTGAAGCGTATCCGCCAACAAACGGCTGTCACCATTGAGCGGAGTGAGCGTATCCGCATCCTGTACATCGAGAATAACGTTGTCCCAGGCACGGGCTCCGCCTGTTACTTGAAGACTGATAATCTGCGTGTCGGAAGCGATGTCACGCAGGGGCTCGGTGGCCACCACGTTGGGCATGGGCACGGTGGTGTTGAAATAGCGGTTTGCTGCCTGCCATTCCAGAAGGTCTCCGTGCAGTCGCAGGGATCGACCACCGTTCAATTGTTCCGGGGTGGCGTCAATTTCCACAATGGGTGTCAATTCAAGCAGGTTGCTCAGATCGGCCGCCGGATTCATATCAAACAGTTTCAGCTGACGCCCTGCCCCCTGGTTGGCGGCGATAGCGAGAATTTCACCGCTCAGCGCGGCATCTTCGATGCCGGAGACATTGCTGCTGCCCAGCGCAGCAAACAGCCCCTGGGCACTCAGTCCGGCGGTATCCAGTAATTCAACCTGATCCTCGCCCAGCAACAGCAAGCGCTGCGAGGTGAGGCGCAACTGTTGCGGTGCAATGAGTACGTGGTAATACGTCGCGACCACTTCATCCGGCGCATTCAGCGAGCGGGCTTCGACACGATCATCAAACAACAAATAGATGAACTGCGCATCCACCGCCATGTCCAGGCTGGCAACGTTGATGGTTTGCCAGTCAGCCCCGCGCACATGACCCACATGTATCGCACCGGAGCTGTGAGCAACAAAGGTTTCACCGATGACACGCAAACGGCCGTGGCTGACAGCCTCGGGATTATAGAGTCGACTCAGCAATTCAGGCGCATACACATTGCCGAGGTCGTAGCTGACCAGCTCATGATTCGCACCCACACTGAACAACGCATAACGTTCGGAAAGGGCACCGGCATTCAGTGTTTCGCTGCCGAGATCAATACTGGATAACCACACAGGTGCGGCACCGTCCCGGGTACTGTAGAGCTGCGCGCCGGATTGTCCGTCGCCCGATACATTATTCCGGAAGGCTGTCAGCAACAGGCCACCGGCACGATAAGTGCCCTTGTTCACTGAACTGCTGAGACGTGTATTGGTCTCCAGCAGCACGCTCAGAGAGGTATCAATCACCGCATCCAGTGCAGAGGGAAGATTACTCACCGAAACCGTGAGCATGCCCACCGTATCATCCGGTACCAGGAAGCTGATGAGGCGCGGCCCCTGCACAATGACATTGCTCACAGGTTTGCCGTTTACCGCCACGCGGGTTAACACATTGAGACCACGGCCCTGAATGGCGATGGTTTCCCCGGCGTTGAACAGGAAGCGTCGGTCACCCGGGGTAAAGCTGTTGGTCAGAGGATGGTAAGCACCGATGGCCTCGATAGCAGGCTCGGCTACGTAGGTGAAGCGACCCGCCCGGAAAGTACGCAGCAGACCATTGGTCACGGCCACGCCCACCACTTTGTTTTCATCCGGCGAGCCGCGTAACGGCGGCAGGCGGAAAGTCATCTGGTTGCTTTGCAGGGCAATGATATCTTCAGCGGCGACGGTTATGCCGCCGATGTTGATCACGCTGTTCACGCTGAAATTCTCACCGGTAATGGTGATGTCGTTGCCACCACGCCAGCTGCCGTAAGACGGCTGCACATCGTCGATCACCGGCCTGGCGGCATCAGAGGCCACAAAACGGAAACTGTAATCATCGGTGAGGGTTTCACCGTGCAGATCGCTCAGCGCCGCCGAAAGTGTGACACGGTATTCGCGCGCATCCACAAAAGGCTGCGTCGGGCGGAAGAACAAACGGGTGCCGTTGTTGTTCACCTGCGAGGAGACAAAACCCTCAACCCTGACGCCGGACAGCGTTACTTCAAACAGGTCACCGCCCTGCGCCAGAATTTGCGTGTTATTCAGAATGCGGTTGAACTGAATTTCCATCGCCCGGTCCGCCACCAGTGTGCCTCGTGGTGCGGGAATCTGCTCGCTGATAGTGAGCTGGTCATTGACGATGGTATTCAGCGCTCCCCCCAGACTACCCGGTATGGCATCGACTTCCAGCGGGTTCTCGGTGGGCTGGTCGTCCACATACACGAACGATGTACCGGCGTAGATGGCGTCTCCACCAAAGGCGATGGCATCCACCGCACCGGTAACGGAGAAGTAATGACGCAGGCTGACGGGCTCGCGGAAACGGCCATCCAGCCAGGGCGCGATATCAAACAGTTGCACATCACCCTGCCCGGCCGCGACGTAAAGTGTCTGGCCCTTGAGCATCATGTCACCGGCAAACAGATCACCGTTGCGAATCAGATAGGCCAGAGACAATTGCGTCACCGGCAGGCTGGCGTCATCCGGGCGCACGCTAAAGGCCACCACGGTACCGGTGCGGCCGGTGGAGACTAACAACACGTCGTCACGCGCGATCATACCCTGCGGGCGGATAGCGTTACCGGCCAGATCGCGCAGATCAATGGTATTGCTCAGGGCGAAATCACCCGACATTAATTCCAGTTCCACAATCCGTGACTGATCCGGCAACATGACGCGCAGCACATCGTCGTGGATGGCCACGGCGGTGGGTTCACCACCCAGTTGCGCGATGTCGAGGTCGCGCAGGGCGAGCAGGCTGCGGTCCGCCTGCAAACGGTAAATCCTCAGGCCAAAGCTGCCAGATACGTAAACCAGATCATCCTTGAGAGCCAGCCCGTTAACCACGTCATCCGGCCCGAAAGTGACATCGTTGATCAGCAGTGGGTCCACCGCCAGGGTCAGGTCAAAGTGATACAGGTGATTGCCGCCCACGAGGAACATGTCCGCAGCATCGATGGCCATGTCGCGGAATCCGTCCGGCGGCAGTGTGACGTTCAAATGGTAGGGGAACGTGGCATCGGCAAATTGTTTTTCCACCACCATGGGGTTCACGGGGTCGGAGATATCCGACACCACCAACTGCGCCCGTGGAGTGGACAGACGCCCGACCACTCGACCTTCCCGGTCGATGGCTTCGTATCCGCCGCCGGTAACGGCATAGAGCAACTGGTCACGCAACACGATGGCGGTCACCGGGCTGGAGCGGTGCCCGGCCTGCGACAAATCCACGGAACCGGTTTCACGTCCCGCGTAAAAATACGCTTCAGACAGGGTGCTGCTCTCACCCGTAAACAGATCACTACTCACTGTTATGTCGGCATAGCCAAAAGAGCCGGATGGCGCGCGCACCTGTAGATGATTTTCACTGAGAATGCGCACATCTCCCGCCTGATTACCGGCAAAGATCACACGCACACCGTTGTTGAATCCGCGTCCATAAAGATCCACGGTGTTACCACCCTGTGGCGGACCGGAATCAGGATACACATCCTGCAATTCGACACGGGGCTGAATCACCATTGCGCCGTTGTGCAGGCCTACAAGACCACCGCGTGCCACACTCACTGGCAGACTGACACTGCTCACACCCAGGTAAAGATTCGGCAGGGTGAAACGAATCTCCGTATCACTCACGGACAAAACAGCCGTCGAATCAATAACCACATCGCCCACGGTGATGGTGACAGCAGCGATGTCGGTGCCAAAACCCGACCCCGTAATGGCGGCCTCTTCCGTGCCATCGGCATGGAAGTAATGCAAACCCGACTCGCCGCCAACGATACGCGCAATCGCGGTTATGGCCGGACGTTGTCCCGCCACGATGGTGTAGTTCACCTCAACGGCCTGCACCAGGGCGCGCCCATTGAGCGAGGTCATGCCGGTGGTGACACGCAGGGTGACCAGGCCTGTGTAGGTGGCACTAAAGCTGACATCAACATAACCACCTGCCAGGGTGTTAATCCCCTCAAGGGCATAGGCTGCCGGATCGACAGGGCTACCCACGCCATCCAGAATAACGATGTCGTTAAGCAATTCTGCGGGGTCTGTATTGATCAGTTTGTTGAACTGAACACGGATAGATTCGCCCGTTGAAATTTCAGTACCGGCTGGCGGCGTGATTTGAGTAATCGCAAGATCCGGTGTCGGCGTATCACTGACGCCCTGACCACCGGCGAGGAACAAGCTGCCCTGGTTGACGAACAACTCATCACTGCCCGCCGTGTTGCTTTGCCAGTACACCGTATCGAGCCCGGCACTCGCATTGTTTTGCAGCACCAGGTATTCATCACCGCGACTGATGCTGATTTGTCCGTTCTGCACCACAAACGAGGCGGTATCGAGATCATCCGGCGCCACACCGCGATCCACCGCCTGAACAACATACGACATGCCCGCGGTGCCCAGACCATCGAAGGTCACGATGAACAACGCGCCGTCACGCTGCAACAATACGTACAGCGAATCGCCCTGCCATTGAATGTCTACGGGCTGGCCGCGCAGATCATCCTGCGCGAACACCAGTGTCTGGTAACCTGACGGCGCGTCCATTTCCGCATCGGCAAGATCAAAGAAACGAATGAAGCCCGTGCCCAGTTCATTGGCCACCGACAGCGCCAACACCCGTTTGCCCTTGTGAATGGCAACATCGGTCGCCTTGTGGCCCGGTACCGGGAAGCTGTTGATCACCAGCGGCTGTGTCAGGTCGTGGATGTCCACCACCAGCAGGCCGTCGCTGCCGCTGGCCAGGTAGGCTGCATCACCAAAAGTAGCCACACCGGTCACCGGCTGCGCGGTACGTAGCTGGGCCAGACGCACCGGCCGATCCCAAATGGCGATGTCGTAGATTTCCAGACCCGCAGACATGAGGAAACGGTTGTCCGTGGTGGGTTCGCTACCGGCCTTCACCCCGACAAACAGGTTGTCACCACGCACCTCGGCACCGCCGATTTCCATGGGCGGATAATTGGGCAGGTCAATGCCGCGACCGGAATCCATGGTGTAGGAGAACTGCCCCACCGGGATTTCCTGGCCACCCATCACCAGAAATACATCGTAGCGATCCGGGTCCAGCACTCCGGGCAGACGGAAATGGAATTCGCTGAGTGTGACCACGTCATCTTTCAGGTTGCTGATGAAGACACCCGGCGACAATTCAAGGGTACGAATTTCTTCACCCGAACGTGAGCGCATCACGACTTTGGCGCCCGGCAGTATGGCATCGGCGCTGGCAGTAATCCTGATTCGGAGACCGCCCTTAACCGGGCCAGATTCCGGTGTCAGCCGGAAGGACACCAGATCCAGAGCCTCACCGATGATAATCGCGCCCGGCAAAGCACTGACCAGCGAGTCATCCACAACACGCAAATGGTGTTCACCCGGCCCCAGCGGCAACAACTCCAGTGCGCCCGGCGCGAGACGCAGAGTATTGGCATCCAGCCACTCGGGGGTCAATTCATATTGATCGACAAGCACTTTCACTGCAGGGTCGTTACGGAAACCATCCCCGTGGACAAGCAATTCCTGGTTATCACCGCGATGGAGCATGCCACCGGTGACATCACGAATCACCGGTCGTGTTGCACCGGCCGCAGCCGCTGTAACGTGGCCGACAAACTCACGCCACAGACCGGTGCCCCGCAGGTTGCGGGCATCATTGACGCGCACTTCGTAGCGCACGCCGCCGTCACGCGGGAAATCCAGGCTGTATTGTTGCGCCGCTGCCTCGAACGCATTGATCGCGGTAACGGTTACCGGCACGTCCGCTCCGGTATCCAGTCGTGTCACGCTGACAGCACCAGCCAGTGAAGCCCCAGTCACCGGTTCATTGAAGGTCAGCACATAGGCTTCCGCATCAGCAATGGCGCCACCTTCGGCCACCGAGGTGGCACTGACTATCGCTGCGGGCAGTTCAAGAATGGTAAGTCCATTGGTGCCCGAACCCGCCACGATGCGTCCCTTGTACACATCAATGGCTTCAATCACTTCGTTGTTACCGGCAGATACCACGTAGGGATTCATGGGCTCGGCAATATCCAGCACCACCAGGCCGCCGCCCTGACCGGAAACAAACAGCAGGTTTCCGAGCACTTTCAAACGCACGGCACGACCGGCGGTGGCCTGCAATTGTGTATCCAGTTTGACCTGGGTGCGTTGCGCCGGGCGTTCCTTGTGGAAGATCTCGACGCCGCCGTTACCAAGAGCAGCAATGAGGTAATCACCGTAACTGGCAAGGTCGATGACGTTGGCGGTCATGGGATACTGGCGCGACAACACCGGGTCAAACAGGTTGATGGCGGTGATGCTGTCTTCGTCGCTGTCTGTAGCGCGCGCGGCGGTATAGGTGCGGAACTGCGCACAGTCGCCGACGGTGTTCCAGCCGCGAGCCGCTCGCCCTGCACCCGCTGTGTACAGCCACTGCCCGTCACGGGTGATGGCATTCGCGCCCGTCATATCCGGCACGCTGCCGAGGTAAACCGGGTCATTGGCGGTGGCATAGTTCACGCGCTCCACCAGTCCGCTGCCGGTTTCTCCTTGCGCATTCTGGCACGCCACATCGGGTATCTTGCCGCCAGCCCCCATGGCGCGGGTGGCAAACAGGGCATACCCCCATTTCTGCACATCGGTCACCTGCGCGCCGACATTGTCATCCAGCACCTGCGACATCCATTGCAGGCCATTTTGCTCGTCCAGATTCAGGCGGGTAACACCACCGCTGGCATTGGCGACATAGAGTCGTTTGCGCTCGACACCCTCTTCCTGTTCCTTCACCGGGTGCACACGGATACTGTCGATGGCCATGGCGATTTCGCTGCCTGCCAGCTCTTCCATGCGGGCTTTCTGTTCCGCTGTCAGTTCAGGCGCCAGCCCCAGCGAACCGCCCAATACCAACTTTTGTAAAGTGGCGAGTTCTGCGTGACGCAACAAATTACCACGGGCGTCACTACCGGAAGGCAAGGCAGGTGCACCACCCACCAGCAGCGGATTCAGCGGGTCCTGAATATCAAAGGTCGCGGCACGAATGGTTTCGGGGAATGGTATATCCGCCACCCTGGCCAGCTCATAACCCTCGTAGACATAACCACCATTAGTGATGGCAACACCGGTTTCCTGATCCACTACCACATCGGACGGGAATACCGTCGCCGAACGCTGCTGAGCCAGACGGCGCAAGCCAAATCCAAAACCGTCATCACCGGTGAGGCTGCTCTGGTTGTTGTAACGATCCTCGGCGTAAACCGCGTTTTTGCCCACGGGGCCGCCACGGGTCACTAATTGCAGTTTCTCCGTGGACAGCACACGAATGCTCGCCACCGGTACCGAGCCGATGCGCATGCGCAGACCGTCCATGACGGTATTGCCCGGTTCAAAACCGCGACCGGTAACGGTCACCGTGGTGCCACCGGTGACGGGGCCCCAGCCCGGAGAGATATCAAACAGTTCCAGCGGCGCGTCCACCATCAGGCCGCCATACAGTGTGGCCTCGTGCCAGACACCGTCCTTTTCAACCCGGATGGAAATGTCGTAGAGACCCGCCGCCGGTAACGCGGGTACCTGTGCGGTGATGATGGCCACACGTTCGTCCACGTCATTGGAAATAACGTCAACAAGGCTGGTTTCCACTGTACCCACAAACAGTTTGATACGGGCCATGTCCAGCGGAATGCCCAGGCCGGATACGGTGATGTCCTGCACGCGGTTCACCGGAACACGACGTGGCAATACAGCTTCCAGTTGCAATGCATCGGGTCGCGAGCCGCGATAGGTCAGGTTGAAACGTTGATCCTGCGCCAGGGTGTACAGGGTAATAAAACGTCCGTCCGGCAGCGGTTTCACCGAGCGCACACCGGCTCCGGCTACCACAGTCAGCGCATCACCCACCACCAGACCGACGGGTTCCCGCAAGGTAACAATGGCGTCGTTATTGATGAGTTGCACATCCACCGGCAGATTCGCGCCACCCGGCCCTTGCACGGTGAAGCGTTGCAGGTTGTCGGGCCACAGATCAATGGCCTTGTTGAAACGCAGGTACAGGGTGAGATCACCGTTGGCATCGCGGTCCAGGACGCCGTTGCCGGGGTCGATACGGTGAATCTTGAGCACCACGTCCGGCGTCACTTGCAGCACGCTGTCGCCCTGGGCGTTTATACCGGCGCTGAAGCCCGCGTAATTGCCACCCAGAACCACTTCCACGCTGTTGGTGGTGAAGGCCTCCATGCCTGCGGTGGGTTGCGGCTGTAACGGATTGGTCACGTCCACGGTGAGCAGGCCCGCAGTGCCACGGGCCAGGTAGGCAACGTTGCCGTTGACGCCAACGTCATAAACATGGCCGATGTCATTCACGCGCGACACAACACGCGGATTGAGAACATCGCTGATATCCACGATCACCATGCCCGCCTCGCCCGCCGCGAGATAGGCATAGTCACCCGCCACAACCACGCGGCTGGCGGGTACGTCCAGACCGGAGACCACTTGCAGACCGGAAGCAGGGTCCTGTCCCAGCAGATAGAAGCCACCGGTGGTGCTGTCCAGGGCGTCGATCAGTCGGTTACTGCCGATGTCGTAGCGACCCGCCACTGCTGCAAAATACGTGGCGACACCTGCACGCGCTGGCAGGCGAGTGACGTCCAGGGCTTTATGTTCGTTGGGCAGTACGATGTTGCTGGTGAGATAAGCCTTGGTGTGCAGGTACACATCCACCAGACCAATACCGGCGCTGCCCATGGCCACCACAGCCAGATTGTTTTCCACTTCGAGACCGCGCGCCAGATCACCCGGTAAAGGCAGTTGCGTCAAAATCGTGGTGCTGCCCAGATCACCGGCGTCAAAATTAAGTACGAACAGCTTGCTGCTGTTGGTCGAGGGGTCGGTTGCCGTCACAAACACACGGTCACTGGCCCGCTCGAAGAAAGTGTCAACGCCCATGGCGATATAACCACCAGGCAACGCTACTCTCGCAACGATACGATCGTCGATCTTGTCGCCATCGAGATCGACAAGCCGACGCAGGTCATCGGGGTTCAGCGGGCTCTCGGCGTTGGCGGTATAGGTGGAGGCATCCACATTGTAAATAACCACGCCCTCGCGACCGGCAGCGGTGACCATGTAGGTGCCGGTGGGGTCCAGCGTCATGTCATAAATGCGGCCTTTACCTCGAATATTGGACTGGATCGGCTGCTGATAATCGAATGCCGCCGCCAGCGTTGCCCGTTGCCCGTTGTCCAGAATCACATTGATATCCGCAGTTCCCACCCGACCCGGCGGCGTCACCACGACGACCGTTTCCGGATCCAGTACCCTGACGTCCTGATCGGGAACGGGAATGCCGCCGAAATCCACCGTGACACGGGACAAACCGGGACGGAATCCAACCCCGCGGATCACGACGGTGGTACCGCCATTAACCGAACCCTGGCTCGGGGTGGCCATGGTCAGCTCAAGTGGCTCCACGTATTGAATCGCACCCAACAGCGTGTCGCGCGCGCCGTTGGCATTGACCACGGTCAATTGTGCCGGACCTGCCAGGCCGCCAGGGGCCTGCAAGGCAAATCGGGATTGCTGTGCGTCTACCACTTCCGTGGAGATGACCGGCGCGTTTGCTCCGGAGAGCAGGAACGCGGGAGCAGTGGCATTGTTCACCAGCACACTCAACTGGCCACCGGTGGAAAGGATGACGTTGGGGCTGACATCGACAATTTTCGGCGGCGCTGCATTATCGGCCGCCGTGCTGAAGGCAATGCTGTGATCAAACAGACCGGCGCTGCGGCGACTGCCCAACACACCGTGCAGTTCGATACGATAATTACGGCTGGCGATGAGACCACCTGTGGCCTCTATGATGACGCGACGCGCGTCGGCGGGATCAAGATACGTATTAAAACCAACGGACAACCCTTCGGCGCTGCCATCGTCGTAAATTAACGACAAATAGCGAGACAGATAACTGAGTTCAGTGTCCCCGTCGGGTATGACTATCGGCGCGCTGAAGGTCAACGACATCTGCTGGCCAGTGGGCACAGACACGCGGTCAGCGGTCGGGTTGCTGTCCACCAGATCCAGCATCAGGGTGTCCAGCAAAAACAGTTGCGACTTATATTCAAACGGACTGGAACTGGCCGCCAGCAAGAGCCCGTCACGAGTCATCAGTGTGGTAGTCAGCGATTCGTCTTTCACGCAATCCAGCACCTTGACGGCGTCAACCAGACTGATCAATTCGGGACGGCTCACATCAAATACGCTGAGGAAGCCGGAATTCTGATCACAACGTGAATCCGTTGCATTTTTGGCGCTTGCAACCAGCGTGGTCAAACCTGAAGTAGCAATCACATTGCCGGGCACAGTAAACCCGCGGCCATCGTAAATACCCAGGCTGCGAATATGATTGGCCCGGGCACTGGTTAGCAAGGCCATCTCCGCACTGCCACCGGCGTCTGCGAAGGTCTTGCTACTGATCAGCGACGCCGACCATTTCCCGTTGCCGGTGAGTGCGGAATACCCCAGCTGAGGCATGCCGGGTTTGCTGATGTCAAAGACAAAACGACCTGCACCACCAATGACGTGAAGTTTGTTGTCAATAATTTGCAGTTGCCGGGGATTCAATGCCACCGAAATACCGGACCTGTTGCCATTTTTCAGGATACGAATCACCGACGGTTTTTTCGCATCGGCAATGCTGATCACCGCGACACCATCCTCCACGCTGGAAGCAAACAACAGGTTGCCGGTACTGGTCAGTGCCGTGGGCGTACCGGCAAAGTTCAGCGGCAGGCTGTAGAGGACATCGCGGTCTTTACCCGGCTGGCTTTCACCCTGAGCAGGCAAACTGGTCTCGCGATCATAAACAAGCACTGCCTGCTGGTCTTCGTAGGGCACATCAATATTGGGGAAGTGATATCCCCCGGCGGTCACATAAAGTTGTTTTTCCGTCAGCAGCATCGCGGTGGGCGCGAGTGCCTGCGGCAGATTAAAGTAACCCAGGCCGTGCATGGGAGCGGCGTCACCTAATGCGTTTCGGTCATAACGCACCAGCGAGATCCAGCCCGGTGCAAAATAGGCGTTGAAGTCTTCAACAGAACGGGTTCTTTCCGGGCTCACTCCTTCCGCAAGCGCACCACGGCCAAGCACGTAAATGAGTCCCAGTGTCGGATCAGATTCCAGACTCACCAACTTGCCCGGCGGAAGCTTGAGTGCGTCGGGAACATAAACCTTTTGATTGTCAACCAGTTGTCCGATCTCACCCCGGGTGAACGGCTGTTCCGCTTCGAGCTGACGATCCACCTGCAAACGACCATAGAACAGTGCGTTGGGCAGGCGATAACGTCTTCCGTTTACGTCACTGATTTCTACATCCACAAAGCCGCGGAACGATTGGCCGAAATCAGGCACCACCCATTCCATTTGTTCCGCGCTGTACAGCGTCAGATTATTTTGCTCCACCGTGAAGGTGATGGCGCTATCAGGCTCGCCACTCTTGTAGGCGCGCAATGTGATGCCGTCATGGAAACCATAACCCACGATGCGAACCTGATCACCCTGCCCGGCCTGGCTGACGCGCACCACCGGCGGATCAATAAAGGAAATCTGCAGAATATCCACGTAGGTGTAGGCGCCTATCACCCGGTCACTAAGACCGGCGTCGCTGGTCACCTCCAGCGCGGCGGGGCCTGCATAGTTGGGTATTGTGCGGGCAAAAATTCTTTCGTAAGGATCATCAGTTGTTGGTGCTTCGATGCGATCCACCACCAGACGCTGGCCGCCTAACCACAATTGGGGATTTACACCAAACCCGGTACCACGTACCACGACGGGTGTGTCACCCTCGATACCACCGCTGTCCGGTGTGATGGATACGATGTCCGGCGCTATGGCGCTGCCCGCACTGGACGTAAAGAAACTGAATTGATAATCCTGCGCCAATGCCTCGCCCGCCAATGGCGCAAGGCCTGCGCTGACAACCACAAAGTATTCGGTGTTGAGTTCCAGTTGCTCGCCAGCCCGGCGGCTCAACCGGATAAAGCGATGAGCCGGTACACCCGCGCGATCAGCAAAGCCGATGTCAAACTTGCTGCTGACATCCAGACCGATGACGGGATCACCTTCCAGCACGCGAACAAAATCACCGGGTACGGTCGCGGGCGCCACCACGGCGGAAAGTTCAACATCAATGGTATCCAGCGCAGTGGAAATATCACGCGCTGCCCTGGCCGGGTTATGGCTGAGCACGGTCAGGGCCGGCAGTTCGATGCGCCCGATACCCTGTTTGCCCGACGCCACTTGCATGGCACCCCGAGCGAGGGTCAGACCCCGTGCGGCAAAATCACTGTCGCTGGCCACGCGGTGAATCACCGTCGGCACGGTGGCGTCAGTGCGGGGATCACTCACGGAGGCGAGGTCGAGCACTTCCACCACGGACTGCGCAGGACGGTCTTCCTGATCCGAATAGTGAACGGAGACAAAGGCCTTGTCACCGGCCAGAGCCACGTCATAACTGCCGTCCGCCACCAGGTCTGCCTGGGCAGGTTGTAATTCAACGGTACGGGTAATTCGTGGCTGATAGGGGTCTGCGATAGTAATAATGTTCAGCTGTGACACACCACCGTCACCGGCCATATCCGTCAGATAAAGCGTATCGCCCACGATGTCCAGCCGGTTGGCCACACCGAGGGTATCCAGTGCCGCCACAATGGGCATGGCGGGATCGGAAATATCGGCGACCACCAGCCCCTGATGCGAAGCGGCAATAAAGGCGAACTTGCCTTTCACCACCACGTCACGGGTAAAACCGGCCGGTTTGATGTGGCCCACATGGTACGGCGCCGCCAGATTGCTGATGTCGATAACCTGCACACCGCCGTTACCGTTGGCTACCAGGGCCAGATCATCCTTGCGCGCCACACCGAACACATCGGGATACGGCATGTCGATGCGACCGGCCAGCAAATACGGCAGACCAAATTGCGCATCGCCATTACGGATATTGAATATCAATAATTCACCGCCAGTGTTTTCAGGATAGACCGCACCGCTATCAATGTTTTCTTCGATCTGTGTCTTCAGTGCGTCCGCAAACCCGCCGGAGCCCGCCCGGTCCGTTGTAACGGGCAATACACCGCTCTTGGCGGCAAGCACGAAGGCGCTGTCGGCGACGATTTCCGAAATGGTTCCGGCAAACATTTCCGAGGCACCGGCCAGCAGTTCGGAATAAACAAAGTGGTCGCCGTCGGCCGCGAACGGTTCGTTGGTGTCATCCAGAATAAACAGGCCTGTGCGAGGCGCGAGGGGTTTACTGCCCGGCTCAAGGGCCATCTCGTTTTCCAGCAGGTTGCCCAGCCCCTGTTCCAGACGCATGGGGTCAATGTTGGACCAGGCGGCCAGCATGGCCCCGGTGCGATCCGGACTGGTGAATTGACCCACAGCAGTGTAATAAACGCTGCGCGCCAGCGCCTGTTGTTGAGCGCTCACCGTGCCGTCTGTCCCGGGTGCCGAGGGCAACAGGAATCGACGCTCGCTGACGGGCAGACCCACCTCATGCAGCGTCTCACTGGAAATAGCATGATTCGGCGTTTGCACCGTGGTAACAACACGTACGCGTTCTTTCGGGTTTGAACCACGTTGCAGAATATTGCCGTCAACAAAGTCAGCCCAATAAATATAATAATGATTGTCCGGGTCGCTGACCGGGGTGGTGTCACCCTCCGTGCGCACGTCGTTACGGAACAATTCGATCTGGTTCTCATCCAGCGTTACCCAGGTACCGGTGGCATCCTGGTGTTCGCGAATCCAGCGCATGTAAACACGACGTTCTGCGGCAATACCAATATCCTCGATAGCCACAACGGGACGCAACGTCTCGCTGGCAGTGAGAATTTCCCCCATGAAGGGTCGCAGCACACCCAGTTTGGGCGCGACGGTGTCTTCAACCTTGCCGATACGTACGGTTTGGGTTTGCGTGGATTGACCCAGCACATCAAACGCCACGGCGTGAATCACAAAACCCTGCGCACCTTCCGGCGGACTGATCAGTGCGCCGTAAACGTGTTCCTGGGCAGCGGAGCCGGTCTGTTTGGAATAGTTATCGTAGACCGTCTGTATCGGTGATCCGTTGACGTAAAACACCACCCGGTCGATGCCATCCACACCCAGGTCATCAATGGCCTCGACCATGACCTCGATATCCTGCCCGTCAATGATGACTGATTCGTCATTGGCCGGTTTTACAATGTCGGCACTAGGAGGCTGGTCCGCCAGTATGGTGATATTAAGCGGTGCCGACTGCGCGGATCGGTAACCGTCAATATCGGTGGCATCCGCTGCAAAGTGCAGCACATCACCCACACGTCCAACGGGCACGGTGTAGTGGAACTGGAACGGCGCCGAGCGATCTTCTCCGAACTCTGCGTAGTCCGTATCATTTAACGACTGGAACAGGCGCACCGAATCCACGCCCACTTCGGGGTCGTTGGCCACCACGCTGACGACGATTTCCCGACCTTCCGTCAGTCCGCTGACATTGGCACCCAGGCTGTAACCACGGGTATCCAGAATCTGTATTTGGGTAATCTGCGGCGGCGTATTACGAATCAGGGTTACCGGTCGCGTCACGCGGGTTTCGTTGCCCGCGCCATCGCGCGCCACAAAGGCCACTTCCATAGCCAGTTGATCGACCGTCTCGCTGGCCGTTGCGCCCAGGTAGTCCGCCTGGCTCTTGATGCGCAGGCTGCCATAGTACGGCGGCGTAATCAGTTGCAGCTGTTCAACCTTTTCCAGGTCAGTGAACACGCCATCCTGATCAAGGTCCGCGAACAAAAGCACTTGCATGCTGCTGACGCGCACGTTGTCGGTTGCTTCGGCAACAAAAGGCAACGAACGTTTTTCAACGACGGTAGTGCCACTGGCGGCAGGCTGCGTGACCACCACTTCAGGTGACAATACGTCTTTTTCCACACGTACCGTGGTCGGTGACAGGGTGGAAACCGTGCGCCCGTTTCCGGCCAGTCGGCGTTCCGTGGCCGACGCGCTGAGCACCAGGTCGGTGCCCGCCTGGCCGTACGGCACTTCCACCAGGAATTCGTAAGGGAAGCGCGTGTCGGTGAACAGGCGATCACCGCCCTGTAACCCGGCCACCTGGAGCACCACGCGATCCAGCCCGACATCGTCCACACCGTTGACCTGCACCAGCATGTACTCACCTTCGGTGACGCTGCTGTTGTCCAGTGGAACGGCAATGGTCACCGTGGGCGGCTGATCTTCAATGATCTCGATAGTGATTTCTTCAATGGCGCGGTGTTGGTCCAGGTCATTGAACGCGGCCCCGTAGGAGTCAATGGCCTCAACGCGCAAGGTCACCACATTGTTCGCCGACACTGCGGAATCAAATGCCGGAAGCGTCACGGCAAAGCCGTAAGGCGGCTGGCGCAGCAACACGTTATATATTTCCGTGCCTGCGGTTCCATGCCTTGCGGTCAGTCGCAGGGAATCAATACCAACATCATCAAAGGCATTAACGTTAACGGCAATCCGGGTGTTCTCCACCACTTTGGCGCCAGGGACCGGCTCCACAATGTCGGCCACCGGGCGTTCATCCACCCGCACCGGATAACGCACCTCCCGTGAGCGAATATTGCCGGAGGCATCACGCGCCACCACCCTGACCCAGACATCGAACAGCTCCGTGCCCGTCAACGTCAGCGACGGGAATCGACCGATGATGTCGGCAATGCGATCGACATGAATCAGCTGCAGGTATTCCGGTGTATCAATATTGACAGTGGTAACCGGCTCAAAATCGCGGGCGTCGATGGCATTTACCGTGCGAATCGGCACACCGAAATCAGTGACAGAATAGCTGCCATCATTCTGCTGCACACCATAGGCGGTAAACAATTCCAGTTGGGCCACCTTGACGTTGTCAAAAGCACGATAGCCTAACGTGAAATCGGAATATTCCGGCGGACCGAAACCAACGTCGGGCCGGGTAATGGCGACTTCCGGATTGATTTCATCGGCCGCCGCCAGAATCGTAATTTCATGACGGGCCACCGCGCCATCGGAGTCACGTATCAGCGCCGTCAGCACTACCGGTTCATTCACGCGAATCAAACCGGAAGGAATCGCCATGGTGAAACCGGTCTCCATCGCGTAGGGGCTGCTTCGGAAGCCGTAATCATCCGCCATGTCGATGCTGTAATTACGTTCAATGTCATCGTACATGGCGGCAAAGGCCTGCTCGATAACTGCGGTACCGCCGATCTCCACATCGCTGCGCAATACCCGCCGACCAATGGACCCCAGTTTCACGCCATTGGCGTAAATTTCCACATCATTTTCACTGAGCTGACGATCATCCGTGGATACCACACCCACTTTTATGCGGAAGGTGCCCGCTACAATGTATTGGTTGTTGGCTGGTGAAGTGATGCGCACACCGGGCACCATGTTCGTGAGCGGATGAACGAGAATGGTACGCACCGTTTGATGCCCGTAGGTATCTTCCACCAGCAGTTCATATTCTGTTGGCTCCGCCTGATTAAAGACAATCTCACCTCCGGCCCTGGTGGTGAGCAGAGAGGTCGCCGGACACACCGTTCCAAATTCTTCCCGATACTCTTCAATACGGTTTCCGAGCCGGTCCAGTCGATTCACAACGTAGCGCTGCAAACCGGCATCGTCGTCCAGCTGTACGTCCATGCGGAAAGGTTCGCCGACGCGAATCCAGAATTCACCGTAATTCAGGCGTTCCGGCGTATCCAGTACCTTCTGGTATTTGCCGCCAACCTTGTAACTGGAAAAAGCGGTAAAATTGAGCGTCGGCACTTCATTGGGTGCAATGGGGAAACCGAGTTGTTCGGTGGTTGTGCTGCCGCTGTTGTCGGTCACCACCAACAGCAGGTCCAGTACGCCACCGGAAAGATCACGGGGAACCTGATAGGTCATGGTGTAACTTGTGCGCTCATACGAGCCGCCAATTTCACGAATCAGCCTGTCGCCGTTTTCGTACAATTGAACAGAGCGGATGCCGCGCACGTCGTCGGTAACATCCAGCTTGATATCAAATCGCTGCATGGGAATAACGGTCATGCCTGCGGCAGGTTCGGTCACAGTCAGTTCGGGGGCGGCAATATCCGCGATGACACGATGTGTCGCCAGCACAGACAGTGGTTGAACCGGGCGCTCCACGGAGAACCTGTCAACTGCGTGACCCAGAATGGAGAACGACTGAATATCGTAATGCACAGGAACGGGTAAAACATGCCCGCTATCGTGGCGACCGTCTCTGGCCCTGACCGAACGCCGCGAACCAATGAAGGCGGTCGTTTCAACACCTGCGGTCTGATCCGCCAATAACACAAAAATTTCCGGCTCGGCCTGAACTTCCCGACCGCGCCCTTCAGCATTGTAGCTGCGCACTTTTTTGATGTCGCCGGAATGAATGCGAATCGAGCGGATAAAGCTGCCAACGGTAGCGCCCGAGGTATCAGTCAGTACCGGTGTTACCGTCGCAACAGTGGAATTCTGATGAATAAGGCTCGCGATATTTACCCCCGCAGGGTCTGTTACAAGCTGTTCGGACAACCTGGCAGTACACGCCTCATCACTGTAAATCGCCACCTGGTAGGCAACGGTTATACCCGGCCCGAAATCGAGTTTGAGCTTGCCTGGCATCGACTCACCCACATGAGACGGCAAGGGTAGCGGTCTCAATAACAAACGCTGCTGGTCATTTGTCTCAAGATAGGGTGTACCGTTTAACGTAAGGCTGACGCTTTGCCCCGCCGCTTCCGGATAAAACAGGGAGACATAATAACCCAGATCCATTCCATTCATCACGGCATGGCCGGTTGGGCCGCGAATCCCGCCCGCGCCGATTTCCTTCAACGATGTGTACACCGGCATGTAATGCGCCGGTTGCAGGCTGGTGACAAAGTCGTCTTCCATCTGAAAAATATGGTAACCGAGGTCACCCTTGGCGATGTCACCGTCGGGTATTTCGTCAACCACGCTGAGTACAGGAGGCAGATCCGGTAAAATAGTCACGAGGCGCCGGACTTCATTGACGTTGCCGGCGGCATCCGTCGCCTGCACCACAAACGTGAACGTCTTTCCTTCAGGGGGAATTGGCGAAAACGGGGACAGATCAACGGGGATTCTGCTTTCGGTAACGGTTTCCAGATCCAGTGCTGTTTTTGACACCAGCGGGGCAAGCTCCTGGCCCAGCAGGAATATCGTGTATTCACGAATCGACACATTGTCCGATATTTCTACGCTTGCTTCCAGTGGCTCACGGTCACGAACCACAGAGCCGGGTTCCACAATCGTAATTTCCGGAGGCTCTTCATCCCCGAGCAGGGTGAGTTCAACGCCGGGGGTTTCACTGGTGTTGACGCCACGGTCGGCGGCGCGAAGTTTGAACTGATAAACTCTCCCCGCCTCTGGCAGATAACTGATGGGTATTTCGATGCGACCATCAAAGTCTGAATAGAATCGCCGCCCCACGGTGATTGAGCCAAAACTCAGTGGATTTGGCAGCGTGACACTTTCGACGCGATCAGTGCGCGACAGGGACTGCCAGTCCAGTATGGTTTCAACGCCGCCGTCATCCACCAGCACCGGCACAATGCTGTCGATAAAAAGATTGTCATCACCACTACCCGTCACCCTGAAGGTATCACCCGGCATAATGGAGAACGATTGCGCCGGAACATCCATTACCAGTTGCGGTGGCTCCTCATCATCGAGGATCTCCATATCCAGCAATGCTTCGCTCACCAGGCCTGCGTCATCCGTCGCCCTTACGCCGATGCGGACGGCGCTCTCGCCAGCATCAGGACGATGCGGCACCCGCATGGCAGCCGACAAATATTGTCCATCGGCCCGCGCCTTGCTGATCTCGGCTCTGCTAAACGTTTTGCTGAAAAGTGTGCCGCTGCCGTTTTCGATAAAGAACGTCGCGGACGATACACTCCTGTTATCCGTTACCCCGGCGGTCAGCCTGAATGATTCGCCTTCAATCAAACGCGAACCTGCTGCGGGGTTGCGAATCGATATAACCGGCGGCTCATCGCTCACCAGACTGTAATTCCAGGTGGTGACACCTTCGTTTCCGTAAATATCCGTTACTCGTGCAGTGACGGCCAGCTGGTCACCACTGGCAGGAACGGTGTAACCAAACGAACCTTCATAAGTTTGGACCTTTGCGTTGGCCAAATTTGCAGTGCCAATGGTGGCACTGCCGACTTCAAGCCTGACCTGATCCAGGCGGGAATCATCGGTTGCACGCCAGGTGAAGGTAATGTCGTTGCCGTGATAAAGAGTGCTGTTCTGAATCGGGGATTTAATGCCCAGCAACGGAGGATTCGTGTCAGGCCGAATATTGAGATTCAGCACATAAACGGGGGCGGTGTCCGTGGAGCGGTTACCACGAATGTCAGTGGCGACAAATTCGACCCTGACGGTGTGCGCGACATTGCTCAGCGCCAGGGCCGCGAGATCCAGATCAAATGCAGCCTGTATGTTCCGTGCCGGCATCAGGCCACTGCCGGAATCCGCCCGCTGTGTCAGGCTGGCAGTGCTGGCACCATCGACGAAATAGGCAACCTCTACCGCAGAAACGGCCCGGTCATCACGCGCCTGTACATCAATGCGGACCTTGTCCCGGGGGAAGTACACATTGCGTTCATGGCGGGCTTCAACCACTTCCGGCGCGGTATCCACCACCACACCCACAATCATGCGTGCGGTGGAACTATTGCCCGTTTCATCGGTTGCCGTTACTTCAACGGGATAGTTGTCCCGAACAACACCGTCAGCACGACTGAACAACGGCACTTTGACGAGTTTTAACGAAGAAAACGCATGCAGGGCACCGGGAATCTGTTGCGGCGCAAAATCCGCACCACTCAGTACGTCGTTAAAATCACCGGTTAATGTGTATTGCGCCCCGTCTTTTCGTACGCCACGGATTGCCAGTTGCGTCACCTGAACGTTGTCATAACCCGCCACCTTGACAACGATTTCACTGTCTTCGATAACCTCTGCAATGTCCTCACCGCCTTCGGTTTGGGTAATCACCGGAGAAGCAAGGTTGACCACCGGTGCTTCTTCGTCTTTCCCGAGCACGACTTCAACATCCGTGCTGCGTTTTGTCTGGCCTTTGCTGTCCACGGCCACGCCGTGCATAACCAGAACCTGTTCCTGCACCAGCCCCGACAGCGTTTCATACACGGCAGAATACGGGGCAGCCGAGTCCGAGCCGATCAAATTGCCGTTAACAAAAAAGTCCACTCGCTCAAGTCGCACGTCGTCGGTGGCGTCTGCCCGTAGCTCAATGGGCAACCCGGAAACGAAGCGCGAACCATTGACGGGAAAACCAAGGGCAATATTGGGCTCCTGGTCAGCCTTGACGGGCAAACGCACCAGCCCGGACAGGGACACCTCGTTATGGTAGTCCGTGACCCGCGCACGTAGTGTCAGGGTTCCGCCCAGCAACTCTTCCAGTATCGGTAGCGTGAAACGATGAGTATCGGTTTGAATATTCAGGGCGTTTGCAAATCGGGCATCAGAATCTGTGTATTGCAGACTGTCAATGACCACCCCGTTCACCAGCAGCTCGACGATCGTGCCGACGGCAAGGGTATCGTCGCCAAACTCCAGCTGAACCCCCAGCTGCTCGCCAACGCTGACACTGCTGCCGCTTGAAGGAGAAACAATTTTAACGGACGGCGGTTGATTTTTGATCACCCGCACCAGTCGCGCCGGGGTGTTAACAACGCCCCCGCTGTGGCCATGCACTTCACCAAAAAACGAGAGGGTTGTTTCAGTAGTGGAAATTATCGGCGCAGAGCCTTCCAGCTTCCAGATCTCGTAATAAACCGTTTCTTCCCCACCACCCGCGCCCGGGCGTTTTCGTTTCTCAACTCTGGGGAAATAAGCAGAACCGATTTTGTTGCCATCGGCGTAAAAGTCTACATAGGCAATGCCGTTGCCAAAATTTCCTTCGAGCGAAACTTCACGAGCGAGTTGAAGCAACAGGGGCCCGCCTTCCACCACGCGCTGCATTTCAATGGGCATTTCCCAATCAACGTCAGGCACGTCGCGCTGCACTTTCGCCGCAACCCTGACATCCTTCTCTACGGACTCCCCGGTCTGCCCGAGGGAATCGACGGCAACCGCTTTGAATTTCAGTGTCCGGCCAACCAGTTCTTCTGTTATCGCCAGACTGACTTCGAATGGCGGCGTCAGACGTGAACCGACAATCGCGCCGTCCAGATAAAACTGTACTTCGTCAACAGAAATATCGTCCTGTGGCGTTGCACTAATGCGCAGCGTTTCACCCACTTCCACCTGCTCCGGGGCTTCGATTTCCACTGTCGGCGCGGCATCAGCCGCAATCACCGGAACAACAACATTAATCGCTGGTTGTTGCGTCAGACTAATGGTCACCGGTACCCCGACGGCTATCGTGGCGCTCGCCAACAAATTTCCCTGTGGGTCAACTTCCAACACACCGCTGGCCCCGACACCTGGCGCATAAGTCAGCGAAAACTGGCTACCAATCTCTGCGCGCGACCCGTCATTAAACACAGCAAAAACCTGCGGTAACGGTATTTTGCTATTGAGACGATCAAGAACAAACTGCCCCTGCGCATTTAATCCGTCGATTTGCAGGCCGGTTAATTGTTTACTCAAATCAACAACCACCGGAACGTCAACCGTCGGCAGCCCGGGATAGGCCACGCTGACAAACACGGATTGCGCCAGCGTTTCCTGTAGCGGATACACAATGCCGCCCGACGTAACGGCAATAATAGCGGGATCGGAAGAGGTATAAGTAATCCCCGCGCCAGCGCCGGGAAGCGCGGTCAGGCCGCGAAACTGAAAGTCCACCGACGGCACAATCGTTGCCGTTTCGAGCATGTTGGTAAACACAATGCGCGAGGGATTGGCCTGTATTGCCGTCGCTTCTTCAACAACGTCGCTGCCCGTAAACGCAATGGTGGAAAAACTTTGTTGATTACCCGAGGCATCAACAGCGCTTAAATCCAGTAAAACCGTACCATCGTGGGCGATCGCATCGGCCGACAACGCCTCTGAAAGCGGTAACACCAAATCGTAAACCGTCTGGCCTTCCTGCCCGGGATAAACACGCACCGTACCCTGCGTTTGCGCAAAGGCCGTCTCCCTTGCCTTTGCTACAACACCCCCCACGCTGCGCAACGCGGAGGCGCGAATCCCCAAAACGGAGAAACCCACGTACTGGATATCAACATCGTCCGAGGCCTCAATCCGGGTTATCAGGTGCTGCTGCCCATCAATAAGCTGAAGACTGACGGAGGTAAAATCAAGTTGAGGCGGATTGTTTTCGACAAGAAAATTTTCAGCATGAAATTGTGACGTGCCGTCACGAAACTGAAGTGTCGCCTGGGGGGCGTAACGGGCATCACCGGTTATGATATAAGAATATTCGCAAGCGGTGCTGGAGTCGGCGACACGGACAGCTTCGGACGGCGCCCTGGTTTCAACTGCGGCCAATGATGAAAAATCAACAGCGGTAAGATCAGTGCAATCTGAAATTGAAAGGGTATATGAGGCCTGTTCTGCATGCGCACCAATGCTGCCCGCCGCCCTGAAGTCGACAGACACCGCGGCATGCGACGCGGAAATCATTCCCGCGAAACCAAGCACACCAGCAATAAAAGATTTACGTCTTATACTACGCACAGCAATTATGGTTCACGGCTTCCATCTCAAGACGCTTGCGTCCCGGAGAGGAAATACTTTCACCCGCTAAAACCATACCACCCTGCTTGCGTTTGCTTCGCAAACCAATGAACAACAACCCTATCATCAGAATCCCCAAATACCAGGCAATGCACAACCACCACTTTCAACTACGACTTCGCTTATATTTATTATTATTAATTTAACGCTTTGGAAAAACTCTTTATCTATTTGTTTTTATTATATTAATTTCATCTCCCATGAGATATAAGAGAAACCATCCAAAACCGACAGGTGATCTTATCACTCTTCCCGGAACATTCCAACTGTGACGGCCATCGTCGTTTTCCTGACGTGATCAACATTTTTTATTATAAAAATACGCAATCAGAACGCTTGTCAGCGCAGCGCATATAAACCTGAATGGATCAGTTGAATCTATTGCGAACACCTGTGGCACAGAACCCAGAAGTCTTTTATCTTCATCACCATCGTCGTTCCCTCTACGATTCAATTGATTCATTCAAGGTAAAAAAAACAGGCCTTCTCACAGTGAGAAGGTCTGTTTCACAACATAACGGCAACGCCAATGCGGCGTGTATATACGTTCCTGATTACCCATAATTCTCAGCCATGGTCAGAAGATGTAATGGCATGGGAGGCGTTCTCGCAGCGATATAACAAAATCGTGGCAGCATATCTTCCAGCTGAAATCGGCGATTAAATCGATAACAAAACTCGGCCAGGTATCGCGGCAGGTGTTTATGGTTGATCGCATGATAAGTGCCCACTAAGGCATTTTTCACATTCCCTACCATGGTATTAACCCAAGCGAACTCTTGACGAGTGACACTATCTGGCCCGCCACCGGTTGTAATGGCTATATGCGAACATCCCGCTTCTTTGACCGCAGAAAAACAGGCTAAACCATCCGAAATGACCGTCGACCCAGGAGCTATATGGCATTTGGCCCAGCTCGATATTTCCCGTGAGCGGAACCCCTAGATCACACACATATGCATCCGCGTAGGATGCCCTTCTTCATTAATGACGACGGCGGCGACAAAGGGAGATTTGTTGGCAGAACCTCGCCCTCGCTTGTAAGGCTCAGCAATGTTGTCGTAGTGGATTTGGGTTTCTTCCAGCAGCCCGAGTGTGTTGTATTGGCTGGTCTCTGTGCAGACCACTCTTGAGGATGGAGTGCTGAAATGATAAACCCGTCAAAACATTGAGCCTCTGGAGTTCCGGTATATTCCAATCAATAAATTAGGTTTAACATTGCGTTAATATCAAATTCAAAGGGATAAGATGTTTTTCATATCGTCGCCAACGGTCCACAGAAGACTTGTAGATAGGCTGGCGCACTTGCAGCTTGCTTGCGGTATTAGATGATTTATCTGTGTTTTCACGTGTCAAGCACTGCTCTTCCCAAAACAAATGACAGGATGCCAATAAGTGCCTTATTTCATTTTCTGTGTCGGTTACTAACGACTCATAGTTAATTTCGACAATTTTTGAAGGAAACTTATTGTGCCACAATTTCATATAACGCTGATATAGATTATAAAACTTAGCAATGTCGGTAAGGTTGTAGGCATAATCGTGACCATCAGCAAAATACTGCTGAAAAATTGAAAGACAAGTATCCATTGGGTTACGTACACAATGAATAATTATGGCATTTGGAAGCATCTGTAAGATAAGGCCAATCATAAGGAAATTTAAGGGGGTTTTGTCTACAATGCACGCCTTTCCCTCGTTCAAACCTCTTTTCATGTTTTCAACGTAATACTTACCCGCCTTCTGTAGAGCGCTTTCAGTTATACAATCCAGTAGTTCGTAGATATTTTGGGCATTGTTAGTGTTTTCTGATCCCAATATCTGTGGAAGCTGATCTAATGTTTCCCGTAAAAGTGCGCTCTCACCAATTGATGACACTTTAGAATGGTTACAAAGAATATTTTCTACCAGTGTGGTTCCACTACGCGGCATGCCTAAGACAAAAATCGGTGCCTCTTGACTATAGCCAGAGTCAGTTAATTCATCGCTGTTATTTTTCGCAAAATAGTTTTCTAACTTTTCGTAGTTCCTTTCGAAATCCCGTATATCAAAATGACGTTGCTTTCGTACAAGTCGGTTCCTTTCATCAAAAGCCTCAAAGGCAACGTCATAACGCGCCAAGTCATCGTAGGCTTTGCCCATCGAAAAACACAGTACGGAAATATTGTTATCGACGAACTAGGGTTAGTTGGGTCTGCTTTAATCGCTCGCCGATATATATCAATAGCAACATTAAGTTGCCCAACCTGCATAGCAAGCTGGCCTAACAAGTTAAGGGTTTGAAGATGATTGGGATTCTAAACCAATATGGCTTTGCATATATGTTCCGCCTCATAAAGATGACCCATAGCATATTGTTGTCTCGCGAAAGCTAGCTTTTCCATCACCGGATCAACAGCCTGACTTTTTTCTTTTTTTGGGCTAAACGACGCTTATTACGTGCTGAAGACATTATGATAATAACCAATAATATTAGGGTCTATGGATCATGCTGATGGTAACAAGATCTCCCGATACATCGACATCAGTCAGCATAAGGGAAAAACCCATTACAGGCGACACACTGCTTTCCTTGTATACCTGTAGCATTTAAGACTCAAGGCTTTAATATGCGTCATATTCAATTTCATGCAAAGTAAAATGATACGGAATTATTACAAGGAACTCGAACGCAGCCATGAAATGCAAGAACGTACAATAAAACCCTGGATTTCAATCACTACGAGTATATTCATATCTTGACTAGAATACCGCGCGCGCGCAACAAGCCAATGATTTCGTCAACACATTTTTCAATGGGCTGCGTTCCCGTATCCACATTTATTTCGGGATTAACAGGTTCTTCATAAGGCGATGAAATTCCAGTGAAGTCTTTGATTTCACCGGCACGAGCGCGTTTGTACAGACCTTTCACATCACGCTGCTCACAAATGGCAATATCGGCGCAGCAATAAATTTCGATAAATTCTCCATGCGGCACCAGTTTGCGCACCATCTCGCGCTCGGCACGAAAGGGAGAGATAAAAGCAGCCATTGCAATCACACCGGCCTCCAAAAACAGTTTGGCGACTTCACCGATGCGACGAATATTTTCCTTACGATCATCATCAGAAAAACCAAGATCGCCACTCAAACCATGACGGACATTATCACCGTCCAGAACATAGGTACGACTGCCAAGCCGATGTAATTGCTCTTCCACGGCATGGGCCAAGCTGGATTTTCCTGCTCCGGATAATCCCGTAAACCACAGAATCACACTTTTATGGCCATTTTGCTGCTGTCGGCGATCTCGGGTGACGGTGGCATTATGCCAGACAACGTTGCTACCACTCGACGCTTCATTCGACATGATCCAGGATTTCCTTTTTCTGACAAAACCTTACATTACGTCATTCTGGCATGAGCCAGAATGACGATAAAAGTTAGTCACTCTGTGCAAGCTGTTGCCTGAAAACCTTCAGCCCATGCAACAGAAAAATAATAAAAATGCCTGCTATTACGCTGAGCATTGCGCCCAACACTAAAATCAGGCTGCGCTGTGGTCGCACCCTTTTTTCGGGTGCCAGCGCCGGGTCTATTACTTGCATCACATATTCTTTTTTCACGTTAGCCAGCATGATGACCCGGGTTTGTGATTCAATGAGCCGGTAGATGGCCTGTTGCATATCCACCACGCTGGTCTTTGAGAGTTGTTGATTGAGGTAATCGATGCTTTGTTGGGCTTCTTTAATGGCGACTTGTCGCAGATGTTCGTTGAGGAGTTCCACCAGAGTATTGGCCCAGTGAGCTGCCAATACCGGGTCACGCCACTCCACTCCCAGGGTTATCAAACCCGTTTTATTATCTTTACGAATATCCAACACGTTCTCTGAGAATGTTTCATAAACATCCAGTGTACTTGGTATTTCACTACTCAATCCTGGCGTAAACAATGGAACGATTTTTTCCTGTTGCAAAAAGGGCACCAGAAAAACACGCGATTTTAGCGTTGCCAACACTCTATCGACATCATTGCCACCTCCCAAATTAACACCCGCCAACGAAGCCAGACCACCAAATTGTCCAGCCAGTGATGATAAGCCTCCGCTTTCTTCTTCCGAGGACGGGGCCATAACCAGTTCGGCACGGTAAATCGACGTCGATAAAAAGGCGAAGCTCACAGCCAGCAACATGCCGAACAAAAAAATGCCTACTAATACATGTTTGTATTGGCTCAGCACTCGCCACAAGGCAAGCAAGTCAATGCTGTCATCTTCCGCATGAGGCCCGATATAGTCAGAGGCGTAACCCGGCACGGCAACATAACGCACCGATTGCGAATGTTCTGATCGCTCTTCCGCTAATTCCGGGGTGATCGGGCGCTCCACCTTAGATGCCAGCTTGTGGATTTTTAAATCAGGTTTATCCATAGTTTAATCATTCTACGTCAATTCTGTTTGAGCGGGTCACCTAAAAAATACCCACCGCATTCCAACTCGCCGCTGCAATGCCAATTTGATAGATAATCTGACTGACATTGGTCCACAAAGTCAGGGGCTTCATACGTTCCGCATCCAGGGGCACCACAATGGTATCACCAGGACGCACCTGAAGATTATTGCCAAACCAGTTCGTGCTGTCCCTGGGCATCACTGCCCCATTGGCCCGCACCACATAAACACGGTCTTCATCGGCACGATACGTCATACCTCCGCTGCGATTAATGTACTGTTGCACACTGCGATCCTCGCGGAACAGGTGAGAAGTGGCATGTTGCACTTCACCGAGGATGGTAACTTCCTGGGTCAGCCCAGGAATCATCAGCTTATCACCATCCTTGAGCAGAATATCCTCTTTAGCTTTAATCTCTTCTTCATCCTCGTCCCAGTCATTCCTATGACTGGCCAACAACTGAGGAAGATCGATAACCAGTCGCCCCACTGCTTTGGTGGCTTTGAGCTGTTTTAACAACGAGCTCGCCATACCCGCCGAGTGCTGGCTTTCATCACTGGCTTGTGCCTTTTCCAGATCAATCGCCGCCAGATCAGATTCCAGCCGCAGGCTCATGGCATCCAGTTGGTCCTGTTCCTTTTTGCGCAGGCTTTCGCGTAAAAACACCGCGCCCTCGGCGAAAGCCTCGTCAGTCAAACCACCAGCTCGCTCAAGCAATTGCAATAGTGTTTCACCCCGCTTCACCGGATAACTCCCAGGAAAGCGTACCTCACCCATGACATCCACCACACGCTGAGCCGTCCAGTTGGGTAAACGTTTGATATGTAGAGAATCATAGGATCGCAAACGAAGCTGGTCTTCTGTTTTATCTCGCTCAGGTGCTGACATAAAGGCGGCCAGCTGAATGGAAATATGATGAGTGAGTCGCCCCTTTTCCTGATCAATGTGATAACGACTCAATTCTGCTTCCAACGTGTAAGCCGATTCGGTGAGACCACCGGCTGCCCGTAACAAATCAGCCACACCCATACTTTTTTCCAATGGATATTCACCGGGTGACTTCACCAAACCACTCACGCGCACCACTGCAGCCGATGCATCACTGTTTGCCTGTTCCTTGATTCTCGCAATCACCGACCCCAACAGCACAGAACGGTCATCGTCCTTTGAAAACACATAAATTTCGTCACGCGGACTTAGCATCGGGTTAACTGCGACAAAACTATTTTGAGCGATATTCAATGTGCTGATATCAAACGACTGTGCTGTTAGATAGCGACCCTGCACATCCTTACGCATCAGCAACACATAACGGGTATCACTATTAACAGTTATATCTCCTGCAAAACGCAGCAGGTCACGTAAGCGCATTTTGTTTGCCAGCGGATACTCGCCAGGCCAGCGCACATTACCTGCAATCTGTACAATAGTTTCCGGACGTTTAAAATTCGCCTGTTGCCGCAATTCTTGCACCAAGGTTTTAAGCACTTCATCACGTTGCCGCTCTGCCTGGGACGACAAACCAAATACAAAAATATGGTCGCGGGATTGCAGTTTTAAATTCGCGGCAGTCTCCGGTTCGACAAAAACTTTATCCAGGCGCGAAGCCAGTACTTCAATAATGCGATCCGGTTGTCGTTCACGACGGATCATCACCATGCTCAAATCAGGCTCAGGCAACAACGCTTTAATCGATGGAAAAACATCAGACAAGCGCATGCCTTCATGCCACTGTAATTCACCGGGACGCTGTACATGACCAGATACGAATATCGCATTTTCCGCGCTGTCCAATACGGAGTAGACACGCAGTATGTCCCCATTTGTCACGGGCTGTGCAACGGAAGCTGCAGATGATAAATCAATGTCAATAACGGACCTTTCACCAATGACGTTTATGCGTTCCAACTGACTTTTTGCCTGGTAAGCCGTAGGCAACATGCCACCCGCCATGGTCAGCATCTGCTGTATCGTGCGTTCTTTTTTCAGTTCATAAATGGCAGGCCGACGTACCTCCCCATCAACACCTACAGTATCGCCAACGGGTGGCACAAAAATCACGTCACCGGGCTGCATGCGTGCATCGGCACGGGTATCACCACGCAGCAATAAATCGTACAAATCCAGCCGCTGGATCAGTTTACCGCGCCGTTTGAGTTGCACATTGCGTAGCGAACCGATGGGACGCACGCCACCACTGACAAATAACGCATTGGTCATGGTAGATAAAGAACTCACCGTGTACGCACCGGGTCGATTGACATCACCCAGCACAAAGATGCGCATAGAGCGTAGCTCCCCAAGGGAAACATGAATTTGCACACCGAGCATTTGTTTTTTAACACGCCGTTGCAAATCATTTTTCAGTTCATCAAAACGCATGCCGGTAATCGCAATGGGCCCGATGCTCGGAAACTGTAACAGTCCTTCACGATCGACCATCAATTCATACTGCTGGCTTTCCTTGCCGTACAGTTGTACTTGCACGGTGTCTCCAGGACCAATGACATAATCAACGGGAATCGGAATTTCGGTGACGGGAGAAAAGGTAGTCGGCGTACCCGCAAATAAATCGTAACCGAAAGGCTTGAGTGCATTATCCGCCCCTGAGGCTTCCTTGACGCTGTCTTCCCGTACCGGCATTGGCACAACGATTTCGGGCTGTTCCAACGGTATAACCTTGTCAGTACCAGGTGTCTTTTTAAATGTCTGTAGTAATTCTGCCTGCTGCTCGGGAGATAACTGATCCAGCATTTGCATCTGCTGCGCCGTCGGCACCGCAGCCAGTGATGCGACGGAAATCAACAGAAAAAATAACGTGCAGAGTATTACTGAACTGCCTCGCCCGGTAACACGGGTCAAAAAATTTGCTCGTAAATCGATAACCACAATGATGATCTCACTTCGTGAAACAGTTTTATTATTTTGTCTTCAGCAATAGCGCTTTACCGATAATTCTCATTTATGAAAAGCCGACAATAGATGACGAGCACCCCAGTCGAATAACAGGGGATCTTCCACAATAGTGTATAAATCACCGGGAGATTTTACCATCTGCCCTACGTCTCGTGTCCACGGCGAGATGGCAAAGCGTGCAGTGGCCTGGGTATCCTGAGTCAGCATGCTCCCCAGCGGGATGGAAAGGAAGATGCCCTTGTCGTTATACGGGTCATCCGGACTGCCCGGCGAGGTGATATCCCGCCCGTCCGTGACCGTGTACCAGGCGCCGATACGCACACCGGAGCGAAAACGGCGTTGTATTTCATAACGCACACCCACATCCTCGGCCAGAAAACGCCCACCGCGCAGGGTAAAGGTCAAACCCTGTTGTTGCAGGCGATAATGCAAAGCAGTAATAGCGGTGGTGGTACGGTAATCACGAAAGCCGAAATCACCAGTGGTATTACGTTGACGCAAGGTATCCACGCTAAAATCTATGGCCCAAGGAGTGGATCTGGAAAAATACAGGAGTTGCCCTCCCAGCCCAGCAAACATACGTTCGTAATAGCCCGCCGAGGCACGAGCATAAAAGCGCGGCCGTAATTGCAAATACTGGTTCAGCATCAACTGATCAAGGATAAACTGGCCATCACGAGTGTAATCACCCACATCAGAACGCACATGGGACAGCACGCTATTGGAACGATCCTCTACTTTGCTGACATCTTCCAGCAAGCGCAAACGTAGCCCACCTTCCACAAACAAGCCGCGTCCCAGTTGCTGAATATAGGTCGCCAGCGCAAAAGTCTCATAACGCAACGCACCATTGGCATCGTTGAAATAAATACCGGCGTTAAGAGGAACAATACGCACCCGGTCCAGAGCACGGCTCTCACGACGCAGACTGAGTACATGGCCTTCCTCATTAGGCACCCACTGAAAGTGCTCGTAGGGTTTTATTTTTTCGGGAATGGCTGTTTGCGCTGGCGATTGCCCCCCGATAAGGACCGGAACTTCGGCCAACTGTTTCGCCGTAGCAGGACTGCTGTAACTTACCGTTACGCCTTTGAGCAATTCACCGTAGGTAGCATGGCCCGCAAAAAACCGTTCCAGCAGGGGTAGGTCATGAAAATCGTAAGTCACCAGCGCCAGATCTGTGGACGTAAAATAGGTGATGTGGATAGCTTCAAGATCACGCGGACCCAGAGACAGCACCGTGCGCAACGCACGGCCTACCGCACGTGCCACCAGCGAGATGCGTCGATGGGCAAAACCTATGTGCAATTCTTGTCCCGTCAGAAAAATTTGCACATTGCGAAAACCCTGCTGCCCCAGAGCAGAAATCAGCCTTTCGCGCGATTCAAAAGCATCGTGCCATGTCGCCACATCTGCTCGCTCAGTCTTTGCTGTAAACGGTGGTGGCTCATCCAATTTGGGGATAAATTCACGCTGCATCAATGGAACAGAAACATAGGCATTGAATCCTATGTCCCCATCCTGCCAAGCCAGCCGCCCGCCCAACCAACCCCAGCGATAACCAATGGAGAATGTATCTGCGCCCTTGCGCTTGATTGCGCCACTGGTGACGGCAAAACGGTCGTTAGCATAGTCCGTGGCATCGTATTCATAGACCAGATCAACACTCGGCGCCCAGGCGGGTTGATATTGTACGCCACCAAAACCACCTTCAAGACGCCCCCGTCCCAAACCCAAACTGAAATCCACTGGGCCAAACTGCTTGCTCATCACCACAAAATCCGCGTCAAACACCCGAGTGCCCAGAAAATCCCGGGTGCCCACACTGATAGCGGGAAGATAACGTTGCTCTTGCAGCAGCAACAGCTTGGCATCGAAGGCCTTGTCTTTAAATGTGCCAAAATTAGGATTAGCCAATCCCCCGGTATGGCTCACTGCGGTATACCGTGCCCCCAGCTCCAATCGCGGAAAAATACTCAAACTGCTCCAAAAAGCCTTGTAGGGTTCAAACCGGCTGAAGCCAAAACGCAGTGTGCCGTCCTCTGCTATTCGCGCCGTCGGCATATTTACCAAGCCGGTTTGTCCTGTTTGAGTGGGAGTGGTCAACGGTGTGGCATACAGCGGCAGACTGCCCGTCCACAACACGATACACAGCAAAACACCTTTAAACCCTTGCCTGTCAGCCACGGAATCAATAGGGTACGCGGTCAGGCTTGAGTCCCAAGCGTTGGGGCATAAATACGAAAACGCCCCTGACCAAGCACAGGCCAGAGGCGTTAACGTTCAAGTTTTGCAAAAAACGACTAATGATTTGATGTGCTGGAACCACCACCGGAGCTTGCCAGAGCGGCAATCGCACCTGCGGCCAGCGTACCAATAGCCACCATTTTACCAGTGCTCAACGCCGCTGCCGAAGCCGCGGCACTACCTGCTTCTGCACCGGTAGCCTCATCAGCCCCAGTACTGACCGCTGGCTCCGGAGCGGTTGCACTGGCCCCTGCACCGATGGCTGCAGCCAGTTGAATTTCCTCTCCAGCAGAGACAAAGCCACTCAGAACCAAACTGATAAACACCGCAATAAACAATTTTTTCATCTTGTTTCCCCGAAATATAATAGCCGACCATGCACCGAATATAACACTATCGTTTTGATATGGCACAAACCATATTCATTTTATCCGTTTTTCATCCAACCTACTGTATTCAACCTTTATATTCAGAAAAAGCAAAGTGAGTAATCTGTATTTTGCCCTCTCTGCGCTCTATCTGAATCCATAGTGGCCCCTGATAATGATCACGTTTATTTTGACCATTGGCCTGGACTTCAACATTATAAATGCCTTCACCCCGAGTAATATCGCCATCCCACGTCCACTGTACTTCCTTAAAGGCAATCGTCCGAAATGAGGTGCTATTAAACAATCCAGCATAATCTTCCCGAATACCTTTCACTGTAGCTCGGTCATTAGTTTGGGCATCTTTTGCAAAAAGTTTCATGAAGGCCTCAATGTCGCCCGCCGCATAGGCACCAATGAGCGTGTTCAACAAGGTATCCAGTTCTTTTTCTGAAATACGGTTAACGAGATTCGCTCCTGCATTCGCTTTACCTGCATCAACCCCTTCCGTTTCAAGTTGCGTTTTCACACGCTCAATCACCACAACATTAGACGTGTAATAACGAATGATTCGTAAGTTACCGGAATGACTTTCCACCTGCAGCGTTACGTCCCCGCTTTCTTCATAGGCAGGATGCTCATCTTTGCCCTTCACCGAAACCGCGTATTGCCCACTACCACGCACATAACCGGTTTTCTGTGTCCAACTCATATTGGTAAATTGCACGTTACGCTCAGCGCTGTTTTTGAATAATGTTTGATATTCACCCCGCACACCGGCTATATCAATCGATTTATTGGTACGCACTACGGGAGAATACAAATTCAGCAGTCTGTTCAAATCACCCGCCTGGTATGCCGTGGCAAACACCGCGAGCATTTCATTCAGGCTTGCAGGACTGATCAGATCAGCCGATGCTGCTGCCCGTGCAGCCGCCTGTGCTTTAGCCTCTTCCGCTGCTTTCATCTTCGCTTGCGCTTCAGCCTTCGCTGCGGCTGCAATTTTAGCCTCCGCAGCCGCCTTCGCTTTTGTCCTGGCCTGCTCCTCTGCCCGTGCTTTAATTTCAGCCTCACGTAGGCGTGTGGCTATCGCGGCCTCTCTCAGTATCGCTTGTGCTTCAGCCTCCGCTTTTGCCTTTGCTTTGGCTGCCTCTTCTGCCTCGGCCTGTGCTACTGCCCTGGCTTCTTCCTCTGCGGCATCTGATGCTAAAGCCGCCTGTGCTATTTCCGATGTCACTACATCTTCTTCGCTGCCAGTCTCATTAATCGGTGCCGCTATGGGCACAATAACCGGTTTCGTGACCGGCTCCGTTGCAACCGCCGACGCACTCGGCAAGTCAGCAACCGGCTCAGGAGTGGCATCTCCCGTCATTTTAATTTGAGTCAGGTATAAAACAAACACAACGACCACAACACCGACAATCAACATCATATTGCGCATGGTTGGCGCTGTACTTGTATCCCCAGCGATTATTTCATTCACATTTGCAGGTGGAGGACGCAACTCCGAATTAACCGCGCGCCCCATATTAGGTGACAAATCCAGATCCAACTCTTCTTCGGTATCCTCAACATCAGCCGGGACTTTCGCAACCTCTTCCGGGCGTGCTGTTATTTCGGAACGACACAGGCACTCATAGGCGGCCCCCACTCGTGATACACCGCTTTCTTCATTGAGTTTTTTATCCTGGCGTAACAATTTCATCAATAAACCGTAATGTACTTCTACTTCGCTCAGGCTTGCGCCCGACACAAGGCCTAATACACGAAAATCATCTCCTCCCGGTAAAAACAACACACGACGTACAAAAAAACGTACGGCCGCTCGCAACATGGCCGGTGAAATACCCATTACAGCAATCTGACGCAAATCCAATAACACCTGGTCTTCGGCAACCGCTAATTCCAAAATAGCCTTAATGCCTTTGGGTAAAGATTGCGTAGGATCATCCAACCCGGGGAAGCTGCGCGGTGAACGGTGAAAAGCCAGCACCAAACGCAGAATTTTGCGCAGCACCACTTCCTGAGGATCATCCGGTGTATCCGGCAATGGTGCCATCACGCTTGACGAAGGCTGATTCGCCGGACGTTTTGTCTCTGTTTTACTCACACTTGCAGTAGCCTCTCTGCCACCGGCAATAACCCGAAAGCGTTCCATCTCCGCAGGCTCACTGTTATTGCTGTCATCAGCTTCAATACTGTCCGGTTGCGCTTGCGCCACATGCTGCATCCATCCATCATCAGATACTGCGCGGTCCATCCTGCCGCCGTCTTCCGGAAAAGAAACGGCCACAGCAGTATGACTTTCGTCAACATCCACTGTGCTGGGTTCACGCGATGGACTAACATCCGGTTTATCGATATTAACTTCCTTGACTCCAACATCCTGCGCAGGAACAGAGGCATCTATTTTGGATACATTGCTGATTGCCTGAGGTGTATCCACCGCCTCACTAGACACGATATCAGGCAACACATCCGTATTTATCTCTGTGGACCGGGCAACAGGTCTGCCGGAAATTTCGCTTTGCAATTCATCGGTGACATCATGTAGCACACCTGCATCAACCGTATGTAGCTCTTCGAGACTGCTGAACAGCAAAACCCGATCACACAGCATATTGATACGCCGCGGCACACCTTCCGTGTATCGGTAAATAATTTCAAACGCTTCATCGGTAAAATGTGGATCATCATTCCAACCCACTCGTCTCAAACGACTTTCCACATAGTTCTGACATTCATCTGCACCCAACGCACTGAGGTGGTAATTGGCAATCACGCGTTGGCAAAGCTGTTCCAGGTCCGGATGATCCAGCATCTGGCGAAATTGCACCTGACCAAGCAGGAAGGTCTGCAGCAATGCTTGCTCGCCCACTTGCAGATTAGAAAGCATTCGCAATTCTTCAAGCGAACGAGCGGGCAGATTTTGCGCCTCGTCCACCACCAACAACACCCGCTTGCGTTCACGGGAACGGGCCATGAAAAAAGCTTCCAGGGTTTTCAGCAGGCCAGCCTTGTCCTGGCCTTCGTAGCGCAGGCCAAAAGAAGCCAGCACCATGCGCAGCATTTCATCAGCCTCTAACTGGGTTGTGGTCAGATGAGCAACCACCACATCGGATTGCTCCATATCCTGTAAAAGAATTTGTGCCAGGGTCGTTTTACCCGTGCCCGGCGCACCGGTGATAACCACAAACCCTTCAGCTTGACTCAGCCCGTAACGCAAATAAGCCAAGGCACGTTTGTGTCCACGACTGGCGAAAAAAAAACTTGGATCAGGACTAAGACGGAAGGGTTTGGCTCGCAGCCGATAAAAATTCTCGTACACGCTGAATTCCCTTGTTATGGTTGATCTGGCTTACCTAATCGGCCAGTGCGACACTTACTTCACTCGGCCTTCAAAAACGTCCAGATTCTGCGGGGGTTATTTTACCATTAAATTCCGGTTTTTAAAGTAAAAATTTAAGGCAAAATGACCATTTCTGCATAAAATCACACATTTTCTATGTGAAAATTTCAAATCAAACAATCCAGACTGATTTCACCGAAAAACACCCCCTTTAAATTGACGATGAACGATGATGTGGACATCTCGTAGATGTCGATTTGATTCATCTCTTCAGAGGAAATAGTCCCTCACGAATAAGAAAGATAATATAGTCGACGACGTTGTCTTGATCGATTTAATTTCGACGTAACAGAAAGTCCATACTGGCAACGAGATTTAAGTGCAAACCTATTCGAACAAAGCGTAAATACACCAGTACACTCAGCTGATCTCGGAGCTGCAGCAGCGTGAAGCAGGCTAATATCCAGCCACCTCCATTTTAGATTTGCCCTTTAAGGTTGTAAGGACGTGCAAACACCACCGCCAGCTGATAGTATTTGGCTAACTACTGGTAGTTGGTATTAATATTAGAATGTAACGTCAAACGCTACTGATACCACTGCGCAAATTATCGGGTTATCGGGAATTACAGCCAAACACTGGAACAAAACCCCGGCATCTCAGCTTTTGCCTACACCAAGACAATGCACTGAATTAACTGAGCGGTCAGCAAGGTTTTTATCAGAATTTAGAGTTAATACTTCCAGCAACCGTGCCAACAGCAATTTTTTGCTCATATATGACAATGTATTTTTTAGAAAAAAATAAATCATAATTACTGCAGATTAGCCAAGTGATTTATATATTTAACAATCGGTGCTGAGAGATTTTATTTACAGAAAAAAGCCGCTGGGCATGAACGGCTGCCTGAATTAAATACAGGGACACAAAATAAATTGGCATTAGCAAATTCTTATAGCTCAAATCAGCCTAATCGAATGATTTAACAGGTTGACACATTGCAAGTAATCACCGATCATCACCAGCGGTTACTATTTAGTGGTAATAGGACTATCACCTAGTAACATTGAGATTATCGCGCAAGCGGTGCATTTGATGACACATTTTAACCATTCAGGGTTAAGACGCTCAGCCATACAATCATGGACGAAACATGGAAATGAAATACAGCATCCTAGTCAACTCTTCACACATATTCATCAAGATGATCTTTGTGCTCGCGAATCAAGGGAGATGTGGTTTCGAATTTTGTGATGGACACACGAATGCCACGTTAGCGATTAAATAGAAAAAAGATTGGAGTGTATTATCTTTCCACTTAACTTTTGCCAAAATTTAATCTCTCTGGGTTGAACTCCCTGCGGCTTGATACGTAGTTTTCTGTTCAAGCGCCTAAGCATTTGGACAGGTAGCGCACCACCTCACCTTCATACCCTGAGATTGTTTATTCCGATGCTCCTAAGCAGGACTCCTATAAAAAACAGAGATAGCTTAAAGCAAAAACACCATCTCATTACAAGACAAAAGACCGGGGTACTGAAATATTTTGACTACCGAACAGAAGGTGCGCTACCTGCCGCATAACCAATATATTTAAATGCCTGTTAAACAACCTGGCTCAGGATACTAACTGGCGTTATTTGGTTTCGTTAAATATTTTTATATCTCAATAATATGTAAAAATATGGATATATTTTGAGATAAATAACGTGTAGTTGTTGGGGAGCTGACGAAAAATTATTTTAGTGATCAACAAACTATTGAGGGTTAGCAAACAGCTGCCGAAGAAAACCCGAAAATATTAATAACATAGATTGTAAATGCATATATATAAGAAAGACTGAAATCAACATTTAAGGCATTTTCAAATTAGTCCAGATCAACTCTAATTTGATGTCTGTTTAGCCCGATCGCAACAACAAAGGTGTATTTTGTCAACACGTCACCGCTGGTGAGGTGTTCTCAATGAATAAGGCCATACTGTTTTGTACCTTAAAAATCGCCAAACACCAAAACAGGCGCTAGAGAGGAGAAAGATTGCTTATTGCAGATGAACAACGAACTGCTGATTTTTAATAAAAATTACATATGTTTTCTGTAGCCTCGGGTAACCCTACGCTGAATAATCGTTCAACACCTATGATAGAAATGCACAAACAAGAAGATAGCAATGGCAAGCCGGAAGTCATGTTTATGGTCTCAAATAAATCTGGGCTCATTCTTGATTTGGGTGAATACAGCGACAAAGCAATAGAAGTGCTGGAACATAAGGTAACGCGCAACCCTCTGTACTTACGTAGCCATGTTCAAAGAATCTACCTTTACAGGAAAATCAAGAATGGCGATGCCTTGTATGGTGCCTTGTTAGATTTATTCATAGCACTCAATGCTAAAGGTTTCGAAATAAGACGGCGCTTGTTGTTTGAGTCCAAATGTTATTTGGACTCTCATCATTTCAATGCGCTATACCACCGATTAGACAATGGGGTAAGTGCATCGAGCGTATTGCCCATAAGCCAATACTCGCGACTCTCGAAAGGCTTAATCGGCACAATCGATCTACTCATCAGCAATCAGCAAACTACGCATGCCACACAAGACCCGCAAAAGGAAGCACATGACTATTTGGAATATGGGGAAGTTGATGAAGCAAGAAAAATTTTAGAGGTCGCAGTATTAAAAGAGCCTTGGCGTAAAGAATTACATACAGATTTGCTTGAAATATATAAAGCATCTCGCGATGTAGATAATTGTGATGCAATGTATCGTCGACTAGCTGATAAATTCATTCCTGACCATCATGCATGGATACAAACAGCGAAACACATTCATCTGGCCACAGGAGATATAGATGGATAATCACACAAGACCTGTAAAAATTGCGGCACTCGGTATGGAGCAACGCACCTACAGCACGTTGCAATTATTTTTTCATGAGCATTGTAAGGATAACTACGTTCTGGTAGAAGAAAATTTTGCTGACATCAGCATAATAGACATGGATGGGTTTCAGGCGCTCAGGATGCTGGAAGAACATAAAAAACATTACCCGAACCAACCTTCAATTTTAATTTCGCTTTCCCATGAAAATGCATACGATGCGGTATATATCCGTAAGCCAATTATGCTAGAAGCTCTTTCCTCTGCCCTGCTTAAAGCGAAAGAACGGTTACAGCAACCTGTTACGAAAACCCCTGCTTTAAAAATACCTGTTACGGAAATAGGCTCACAATTACAAATGACTGCCAGCAATCCCGAAACAGTCACTCCACTGTCACTGAATAACAGTGTACATAGCCCCAAAAAAACCACGAAACAGGTAAAATTTGGCTCCAGACACTTCAATCAATACCAGTATTCGGTAAATTTTCTAACAGAAGACGCTGACCTGGAGCATATTGATAGCCGGCTAGCTGAAAACTTCAACCCCGACAATCCAATACAAGTCGCCAAATTTCAATACCAATCTGAACAAATGCTACAGGGTTATTTTCAACAAGCATATTTCGGCGCGCTTCAAAAGCAGCAAAATGTGCTTTTGAAGGGGGTTTGGCGTCCAATAACCATACTCCACAAATCAAAACAATTGAAGGTTGAAAAAAACTTCCGCCACTTATATGCGCTATCTGGGATGCTTTTTGATAAATCCGACGTTTCTATCACCGTTCTGGATAATAGCGTGGACAGTGAACCCGGCCTGCATGAAACAGTTTTACCAGCAGAGCCTTTTCTATGGAAGCTAGCAATGCGTACATCACGCGGGCGCGTACCAATAGACACTAACTTCACCGCCCCCATCAAATTAATACGCTGGCCTAATTTTACGCGGACAATCATCACACCGCATGCACTCAGAATTGCGGCACTATGGGCAAAGCAACCAACATCTTTAATGGACACGGCTAATTATTTAGCGGTTCCATTGCAGCACGTATTTATGTTTTACACTGCCGCCGTTTCACTGAACTTTGTAGCCCCCGCAATGACTGAAAAAGACCACTCAACCGTTGCTCTACCATCAGTCAAACGTCATCAATACCGGAAAATTTTTCAAAATTTACTTGAGCGGCTACGGACTAACTAATATTACCTTCAGAGTTAAATCCTTGAAGTAATAAAACCCTATGACAAATTATAAAATAATATTCACTGGCCCTGTTGGCGCTGGAAAAACCACCGCAATATCCTCAATTTGTGATCGTCCGCCTATCTCAACTGACAAAATTGCAAGCGACATGACGCGAGATGTCAAGAAGACAACTACCGTTGCATGCGACTATGGCACAGTCCATTTAAGTGGAAATGACCGTCTCCACCTCTATGGCACACCAGGCCAAGAACGTTTTGATTTCATGTGGGACATTCTGACATCAGGTGGAATTGGTTTGATTTTACTACTGGACAATACACGACCAAACCCTTTCCAGGATATGGAATTTTTTCTTGACCAGTTTCAAGACTTTATTAATCAAACCCAAGTCGCAATTGGTGTCACGCAAATGGATCGCAAGTCAGTACCCTGCATCGATGATTACCATAATCACCTGAACGAACAGGGATTAACCATTCCAATTTTTGATGTGGATGCTCGCAAGCGATACGATGTCTCATTACTGATTAAAGCACTACTTTTTTCTCTTGATCCCGGCCTGATAGAAAACAATGACTGATTTCACCATTAAAGAAAATCTCTACATCTACCCTACCCCAGCTGGTGCGTATTATGCTGTGTCGAGTCCTACTAATGATCCTGCAAAAAAATTATTACGTACTTTGTTTCAATTTATGGAGACCCCAAGTTTAACGATTGATGAGTTACACCTATACACGGGCATAAAAGATAAAAATGACATTGCCACACTATTAAAACGCATGCAAAATCTGGATTGGTTACAAGGCTGCGAGAAACCACAGGGCGCACCTTTAGGTGATTTCGAAAAAATATTGCCTGAATTGTTATCGCCATTATCCAACAGAGGAAATGTATTATTGGCTGATAACCTGGGATTTCATATTGCCTATAATGGCTTCAATTACGAAACCGTGGAACAATTATCCGCCTTAAGTGCCGACATATCCTCTTTGCATGAACGACACATAGGCTTATTAGAAAACAATCTTGGCCTGAACTCCAGCGCTTGGGCAATTGTGGATGCCGCAGGAAACAGCCAAGTCGGATTTTGGCCATTATATATTGGCGAACAGCGGTTCGTACTGGTTATAGGTGGATTGCCCCGTATGAACCAACCAATACTGATATCATTAATATGGGCCTTAAATATACGCTTTGCCAAAGAAAACTGACGTAGCACTTTTCATTCAAATAGACATAGAGAAGAATAAAATGATAGACAAAAAAGGAAACATTATTAAACCCGACTTTGTTGAGCTTACACGTTATGCAAAACAGTTTTCAGGTTTAACAACTGAAAAAGAAAATGTATTATCAAGCATTAAAGATGAAATAACCCCGTTACTTGCTGAAGTAACAGATAGTTTTTACGATGTAATGACTAACATACCGGAAACTGCACCTTACTTGGAGGGGCGTGTAACCGCTCTGAAGCAGACCCATTTAGATTGGATGAAAAGCCTCTTTACCGGTCGCTATGATGAAACATATACAGAGTCAATGTATAATGTTGGCGATGTTCACGTCCGGGTCCACCTCCCCGTGGAATTTATGAGTGGTGGCATGACGCTCATATGTAACGAACTTTATAAAATAATTTTCAAAATATATGGTGAAGATTCCATAAAAACACATAACATTGTTAGCGCTATAAATTCTGCGCTGGGATTTTCAATATTTGTAATGGAAAAATCCTACCATGCTTCTATCGATGAAGCCTTAGATAAATTTTTATTAATAACAGGTATGAGCGAAGCATTGTTTGAAAATTTATCTTCTACATACAATGCAACCAAGTCCTGATTTTTATTCAATCTGATACTTTACTAGATAGGAGCACACAATAATGCGACAAGAAATGCTTGGTTCGATCCTCAGTGAGCTGAACGGCTCATCAGTAGACATAGAAGCGTCAGCCGTGATTTCAACTGACGGATTACTCATTTCGTCCGTATTACCAAATGACATGGATGAAGATCGTGTCGGTGCAATGAGCGCGGCCATGATATCGCTCGGTGACCGAACAGCACAGGAATTATCAAGGGGTGAATTGGAACAAGTACTTGTTAAAGGCAACATCGGTTACATTCTAATGACCTACGCCGGTCGGGATGCAGTAATCACCGTACTTGCCAAACCAAAAGCAAAACTTGGATTAATTTTCCTCGATACAAAGCGAGCCGCCGAAAATATTGCCAAAGTACTTTAAACAAGCACTGTGACAAATATAGATAAGTCGCGCACAACTGCGCGCTTTATCATACTGCCCTCCTCTTGGGACCTTGAGCAAGGTACTGTGAGGGCTTTGTTGCCCGGCCAACATCCGCACACAGCGTATTGATGATATAAATTTGCAAAGTTATTCCCCATTAATCCATGGTCGTTCGTGCTGCATTTTTTCTTACTGCAAGCACTGTGAATTACCCTAAATCAATCAGTTTGAATTTACTGCGAACACCTATGACACAGAATCTAAAAGAATTTCGTCTTCAGCATTATAGTCGTTTTCGTCACAATTCAGCTATTAACCTAGGGTCATTTTTCATCGGCCGATGATTTCAGGCTAAAACAATAACCACGACCACGCAGTGTCTCGATAATGTGCAGCGAGTTTTGCGGATCCAGCTTGCGGCGTAAACGCCCGACAAACACTTCAATCACATTACTGTCACGATCAAAATCCTGATCGTAAATATGTTCGGTCAATTCTGCTTTTGAAACAACCTGACCTGCACGTACTATCAAATACTCCAGCACCCGATATTCATACGCCGTAAGTTCAACAGGCTCATCATACATGGTCACTTTTTGCGCCAGCGAATCTAGCGTTAAGGGACCAAATATCACTACTGATTGTGTCCAGCCTACGGCTCTGCGCAACAAAGCTCTGATACGCGCAATTAATTCCTCCATATGGAATGGTTTCACCAGATAGTCATCACCGCCTGCATCCAGCCCCTCAACTTTATCCTGCCAGCGATCACGCGCGGTTAAAATAAGAATGGGAAAATCCCGCCCCCCTGTACGCAGTTGATGAATCACTTCAATACCGGAAATTTCCGGCAATCCTAAATCCACAACTCCCACATCAATAGGGTATTCCTGACCAAGAAATAATCCTTCTCTGCCATCGGATGCCTCGTCAACGGCAAAACCTTCCTGGCGCAATCGTGTTGCCAATTGCGCCCGTAGTTGTTCTTCGTCTTCAACAATTAATACGCGCATCTGTGTGTGGTTTCTTATGTTTAAAAAAGTTTTTGGTATGGCTCGACGGAAAATCCAGAACATCCAGGCAAAATCGGAGTATTCTCACCAATGACAATAAGAATTATTGCATGAATATCTGGCACGCGCAGAAATATGGAGAGAAGTTGGGCAAAGACGCCACGATCAACAGAATAGAATAAGGATAGTTGGCTTGAGACAAGGATCACTCATCCCAAGCAAACCAAAGGTGTCGATACTCACCAAAAATGCGGACTAGATACCCAGGGGGTTGAGTACCATTTCCTTGTCCTTTCAAAACCTAGCTTATGTCCTCAAACACAAGCCTAAACAACTTATTTTTAGAGCGCCAGTATAAAATCAACCAGCTTTTCAATATTTTCATCGGAAACGCGCGGTGAATACGGAGGCATAGGAGCGGCACCCCACACGCCTTTACCACCACTCTTCACTTTTCCAATCAGGTCTGCCTTGGCACTAGCAACACCCTTATATTTTGCGGCTACATCCTTCCATCCAGGCCCAACAATCTTTTTATCGACGCTATGACAAGCCAGACAACCGCTCTTCTTTGCCAACGCCAAGTCGGCCATTGCACCACCTGATGCCAGCATCATCACGCTTACTGCAAAAATAATTTTTTTCATTTTGAATCTCCATCGTCTTTATGTGGAACGATTTTTCAACCGATAGTAGTAAGGTACAGGGGGGAAGCTGAACGCAAACTGAATAGACTTATAGAAACAGTGATACAATGCTCACTTAAAGTAAATTCTTGTAATCTCGAGCATTTCCCATCAACCGGGCACGCACTTTTTGCCAGGGATCAGACCAAGGCAGGCCCGATGACATCAATGCCCGACACAATTTCAGTTCGCCATTGATATCATCAAGATGTACAAATTCCGGGGCAGGCCCATCCGCTTGCGGGCAATCCATGCCGCCTTCGAAGCCCTGGTTGTGATAATTACCCAGTGGTAACGTGATACCCACAGTGGGCACACCCCACGCGGTCGCCGCTGTAGCCTCACAGGCACCGCCGTCCATCAACCGACGCTGATGGGCCTTGGGCAAAATTTTTTCCGCTATCTCCGAAAGCACTTGTAGCGCACCGCTTTCAAATGGCGTACGTCGATCTCCCAGACGCACCACCGGACCTTTGCCCACACGTGCTCCTGGTAATGTGCGGGAGGCTTCAAGACTGACGCATAATAACGGACGTTTTGCCGCACCCAGCCAACCCAGCTCAAAATGCTGTACGGCACCGACAAAACCTACCTCCTCTGCCCGTGTCAGCAAACCGATAAACGGCGCACCCGTATGGCGTCGGTGCAGGTCAATAGCCGTGGATACAATAGCAAATACTCCCACCAGATCATCCGCAGCCCGAGTATACAAACGTTTGCCGCTAACCCAACAGTGAGAGCGAAAGGCAAAGCTGCCAAACAGTTTTTTTGCCTGCCGCCCGGCATAACGTTCCGCCATCAGCGTGCCGTCCGACGTTTGCAACTGTACTTCGGCGGTATCGATAGCCCAACCTTCTTTCAGCAGCTTTGGCTTGACCAGCCGAGCCTGCACCGTGGAATTCGTGACCTCGACGTTATCATCGGCCAACCACAAACGGGCACCGGCGAGATGCTTGAGCGGCGAACCACCATACCATTTCACCGCAAGCCGGTTGGAAGCCAGCCATTTCACACCGTGAAACCCAGGATGATCCATATGTGCAATAAAAATGCGTACCGGCTCGTTTTTATCCTCACCTCCCGTGCGTCGACTCAGCAAACGTTGGTAAGCTGCTGCCGTTGCCACACCGACGACTAAATTGCCGACCGGATCAAAAAAATGTTCCACACCAGCCTGCGTCAGATGCGCCGACACACAGCGCGCCACATGTTGTTCACGAAAAGGGGCCGCCGGTTGGCGGAGGATATCTTTGAGCAGAGAGAGACGTTTGGCTGTCAGCATTTTGGCAGCAGGTGAATTCAGCGAACTCAGTCCCGGTTACGTTGATCGGTGAAGCGTTTCACTTCACCCATGTGGATTTCACCCTCGTGTACTGCACCTTCAGCAATAGCGATGAATGGGCTAGTGAGGCTGCCGCGAATCTTCGCGGTGCAAACAATTTCCATTTTTTCCCGAGCGGTAATCGAACCTTCCACCTGTCCGGCAATCACAATGTGTTTAGCGCTAATATCGCCAATCCAGCAACCGCCTTCACCAACAACCAAAGCACCGTCGAGTTCGCTACTACCCTCCACCTTACCCAGCACGATAGTATGCCCACTACCAGCAATGCTGCCAGTGAAAATATTTCCCGGACCTATACTGCTGGTAAAGCCGTCGACACTATCCAGGCTACGACGGCCTTTCTTGCTGGTCAGATTTATCTTCGGGTCTTCGCTGGCCATGGCGGTGGGAAATCAGTCGCGAAAACGATGAAATATGAGGCAGGCATTAGTACCGCCAAAACCAAAGCTGTTGGACATCACCGTATTCATATGGACGTCGTCCACGCGTGTTTGCACAATGGGCATACCCTGCGCACCTTCATCAAGGTTTTCCACATTGGCCGAGGCCGCGACAAAATTGCCTTGCATCATCAGCAATGAATAAATCGCTTCATTCACACCCGCCGCACCCAGCGCATGGCCCGTGAGCGATTTGGTAGAACTGATTTTGGGAATATTGTTACCAAACACCTCACGTACCGCGCCCAGTTCACGGGTATCTCCCACTGGCGTACTGGTGCCATGGGCGTTGATGTAATCAATATCGCCATCAATCGTCGCCATGGCCTGTTGCATGCAGCGTACCGCACCTTCACCAGAAGGCTGCACCATATCGTAACCATCACAGGTAGCACCGTAACCCACCAGCTCACCATAGATTTTTGCGCCGCGTGCCAAAGCATGCTCCAGCTCTTCCAATACCAACAAGCCACCGCCGCCAGCAATCACAAAGCCATCACGGTCGGCATCATAAGCCCGCGAAGCCTTTTCAGGGGTTTCATTATATTTGGATGACATGGCGCCCATAGCATCAAACAGCACCGACTGACTCCAGTGCAGCTCCTCGCCACCACCGGCAAATACGATATCCTGTTTGCCCATCTGGATCAGTTCCGCGCCGTTGCCGATACAGTGCGCACTGGTGGAACAGGCCGAGCTGATGGAATAACTCACGCCTTTGATTTTAAAAGCGGTGCCCAAACAAGCGGAAGTCGTACTACCCATAGTGCGCGGCACCATGAACGGACCGACTTTGCGCACACCTTTCGAGCGTAACAAATCGGCGGCCAACACCACGTTTTCATTGGAGGCACCACCAGAGCCAACCACCAGGCCGCTACGCGGATTGGAAATTTCATCTTCTGAAAGCCCGGCATCTTCCACGGCTTCTTTCATTGCCAGATAATTATAGGCAGCGGCATCTCCCATAAATCGATATAACCTGCGGTCAATCAGCTCCTTGGTATCCAGTGCTACATCGCCATGCACACAACTGCGAAACCCAAGATCCGCATATTCCTGGCTAAAACTGATCCCTGAACGACCTTCCCGAAGGGACTCCGCCACTTCTTGTTGATTATTTCCGATACTGGACACAATGCCCATACCAGTGACGACGACACGTTTCAAAACTGTTTCCTCCTGCCGGACTCTTTGCTTAAGCTCTGCTGCTGACTTGAATTCTACTGACACATTCTCAAATTAAAAATTTTCCGTCGAGGTAAACAAACCTACCCGAAGATCTTTGGCAGAATAAATTTCACGGCCATCAACTTCCATTACCGCGTTGCCTATGCCCATCACCAGTTTGCGCAAAATAACGCGCTTCATGTTAATACGATAGGTGATTTTTTTGTTCTCCGGCGTTACCTGGCCAAAAAACTTCACTTCACCTGCTCCCAATGCCCGCCCCCGGCCTAGCCCCCCCATCCAACCAAGAAAGAACCCGACCAGCTGCCACATGGCGTCAACACCCAGACAGCCCGGCATTACCGGATCATTTTTAAAGTGACAGTCGAAAAACCACAAATCAGGTGTGAGATCCAGTTCCGCAATGATTTCACCCTTGCCAAATTCACCACCCTCGTCAGATATATGGGTGATACGGTCACACATCAACATCGGAGGCAAAGGCAATTGGGCATTACCAGGCCCATACATTTCACCGCGTGCGCAGGTTAATAATTCTTCTCGTGAAAACTGATTTTGCTTTGACATAGCGACTTGTTTCCGCCACTTGACAGTGGCTCCTCCCCAGAATGGTTAACACCATTTGTGTTGTTTAAGCATTTGCACACTGTTTATTTATGATCTCAATAGTCATATTTTGAATAACTGCGCACCATTAAAGACGGGCAAGGGTACCACATCAGCTATGGATTTTGGAGCACACCCGAGCCAGGGTCAACGATTCCCAGCCATTGCTTAGGTATTAACCAGTCGCTACATCAGGGACTCATTTGCCCTGACAGGCCATTTTTTCAGACCCGCCGCTTGCAACTACGGGCCTCGACAAGCAATCAAAATACGATAACAAGAAACTATTGCACCAGCCCGAATAAAACCAACCGGAAGTCAATCCGTACAGATACTCACACTTCCCTTTTTTCAGGAAATCCACGTACAGCCTCCATGACATTGGGCAATTGCTCCAATTTAGCCAATGCTTGACTCAATTGCTCAACATCATAGATATCCAGCGTCAGGGTCATATTGACAAGGTTGCTTTTCGGGTCTGTCAGAGTATTCACCGCCGTGACATTCAATTGTGCATGACTCAGTACTTCCGTAATATCACGCAGCAAACCCTGACGGTCGAATGCCCGCACATAAATATCCACAACATAGGTTTGCTGACTGCCACGACTCCACTCAACATCGATCAGTCGTTCCGGTTCCTCCCGCTTCAGGCGCAATAAATTTCGGCAGTCATTACGATGCACGGTAATTCCACGGCCACGCGTGATGTAACCAACAATCTGGTCATAAGGCACTGGTTTGCAACACTGCGCAACATGGGTAACCAGCTCCCCCACTCCCATAATACGGATGTCATCGGACGGTTCATTTTTAGCTGCGGAAGATCTGGCCCGCACAGGAGTTTTTCTCGGCTGCCGTGCCATCGGCAACACTAGCGCGGACAAATGTCCGGCAATTTGCGCACTACTGATATCCCCACAACCTACCGCAGCAAAAAATTCATCTGCCGAGGAACGCTTGAATTGCTTTACGAGAGAATCAAAATTAACTTCAGAAATGCCAAGACGTTGAAATTCTTTTTCCACCACATCGCGACCATCCACAACATTACTGGCAAAATCCTGTTGCCGAAACCATGCGCGCACTTTGGCGCGGGCACGGGCACCGGTAAGATAGGCAAGATGCGGATTCAACCAGTCCCTGCTCGGCTTGCTTTGCTTCGAGGTCAGAATTTCAACCTGCTCACCGTTTTTTAACTCATAACCAATAGACACAATTCTCCCATTCACTTTAGCCCCACGAAAACCGTGTCCCACATCCGTGTGTATATGATAAGCAAAATCCAAAGGCGTGGAACCTTTCGGCAGATCCAGCACCTTGCCTTGCGGCGTTAACACATAGACCCGATCCTGGAAAACTTCAGATTTAAAACGATCAATAAAATCGTCTGTGTCACGTTCTTCATCATCTCTCCATTCCAGTATTTGACGCAACCAGGATATTTTTTCCCGATAAACATCATTTTGACGACCGCCCTCCTTATATCCCCAATGTGCCGCTACACCGTGCTCGGAATGTTGGTGCATATCATGGGTTCGAATCTGTATTTCCAGCGTCTTTCCGTCCGGGCCGATCACCGCCGTGTGCAAAGACTGGTAGCGGTTTTCTTTGGGTGATGCGATATAATCATCGAACTCGCTGGGAATAGGCTGCCACAAGGTATGCACTAATCCCAATGCGGCATAACACGCCGCCACATCATCCACTAAAATCCGTACCGCGCGTACATCAAACAGGCTCTGAAAACCCACCGACTTGCCTTCCATTTTTCGCCAAATACTGTAAATATGCTTCGGTCGCCCCACCACCTGCCCATCGACACCGGCAACATCAAGCTCGTGGCGCACCCGCTTTACGACGTCGGCGATGTACTTTTCACGATCTTCCCGACGTTCATCCAATAATTGTGCAATACGCTGATAATTTTCGGGTTCGAGAAAACGAAAACTTAAATCTTCCAACTCCCACTTTAACTGCCAAATACCCAGACGATTAGCCAAAGGTGCAAAAATATCCATTGTTTCACTGGCCACCCTGCGCCGGGATTCCTCAGGCATGACCTTTAATTCACGCATAATCTGCACACGCTCTGCAAGCTTGATCAGCACCACACGCACGTCTTCTGCCATGCCCAGCAACAGCTTGCGTAAACCTTCAAGATGTATGGTTTTTTCATCGCTGCTTTGCTGTTGAAGTCTGTAATCATCAACAACGCGCAGCTTGCGCACACCTGCGACCATTTCCGCCACACTACCACTGAAAAGAGGCTCCAATTGCTCAGGAGGCAGCACAACCGGGGGAATATCACTGAACAATGCTGCAACCAAGGGATCGGCGTCCACATGCAGCGTCATTAAAATCTCAACCACACCCCGGGCATGTTGCAACAATGGCTCAACAGCAATGCCTTGTATTTTTGCCACAGAAACGATAAGAGCATCGGCCTTCAGCAATGCATCGTACGCACCCTCAGGTAATTGCGTGTCAATTTCGCGCAACCAGCTCGACGCCTCAACAAGCGTCATGCGAAAAAACACTCATTGATAAGATAATTTTGCTGCAGTATTACCAAGCTGGCGGCAGACGCTCATTAAGCGTGATAACTTTGTTCTCAATCGTAATGTAACCGCCAATGGACAGGTCTCGTAAAATACGGCTGACCATTTCTCGTGATGCACCTACCATACTGGCAATATCACGTTGCGTCAGTCGTTGTCTGATGACATTTTTCCCATTCACTTCTTCAGACATTTCAAGCAACAAGCGGGCAACCCGGCCATACACATCCATTAACGCTAGACTGCGTACATTTTCAGTAAGCTCACGCAGGCGACACGCCAACCCACGCATAACAACCAAGGCAATAGTGGCATGCTGTTCCATGCACTTTTCAAAGGCCGCCTTCGATAATACTGCTAATTTGGTGTCTTCTACCGTCATCACCGATGCCGAACGCGGCGCCTCATCGAGAATGGCCAGTTCGCCGAAATACTCACCGGCCCCTTGCATATTCAAGGTCACTTCCTTGCCCTCTTCGTCCGACAAATATACTTTAACTTTGCCTGACAGCACCACATACAACGAATCCGATGTGTCACCTTCGCAGATCACTAAGGTATTTTTTGGGAAGCTACGCGTAACCACTAAACTGGATACAGCCGCCATATCTGTCTCTGACAGTCCCGAAAATAACGCAATGTTTCTGAGTGCCACGTAAATACTCCTTACAGTAAGTCTCATTTTATAATTGGACTGCGTCTAAAACTCCTAGCCCAAAACGGGAATTTTCACAGTAAACAAGTGTACTACCACCTTTACCCCACAGGACCCCCAAGCCTATCCTGCTAGGCATAGAAAGAAACGGGCCAAACAAAGGTAAAGACGCACTACAGCTTCACGACCCAGGCACCACACAATGCAGCATAGCAAGTTTCGTTACGGCTTATCATAAAATCGTTACACAGATACCACGTAACAGCAACCGTTACTGAGAGAAAATAGAAATCGGATAACCCATGATGATCACAACACACAAAATTTCAGGTTTCTCGCCCAGCCCACTCATGGCGCACAGTAGTAGTGAAGCATCTGTCGCGTCTTCATCCCTCTCCGCCTGGAAAGCATTTCAATCCGGTATGCACATGCTACAACGATATGCCGGTCGTTCACCTGTCGACATTCGGGCTGTCACAAAATCGAATCTACAGTTATTGCACCAATCATTATCTTCTGACTCACAGTACAGTGACAATATCGAACATATCCGGCGCGAGGGAGCGAAAAGCGGTCAACCAATGTTACGGCGTCTGTATGCAGACCAAGGATTTGCGGCAGATCTGTTGACATTCCAAAAGGGAACATCGATCAATTTGGCAACACTACCCCAGTGTTGCACGATGCACCTACTTATTTCTGGTAGTGCGCAACTCGATGCAGAAAATGAAAACAGTAACCCGGTGCGACATTGGTGGGATCGTATCGGTTCAAATGGCAATAAAAACTATTTGCGTAACGGAGCTGTCATCATTCGTTCATACAAACAAAAGAATGGTCGGCTCATGGCTCGTGGAAAAAATTGCCTGCTATTGAGGATACACGTACCAACGATGAAGACCTCCGGAAAAACGGCCTCATGAGAAGATATGACTTATTGAGGAAAATTGAATAACGACTCAGCCGTATTTTTCAAATATACCCGTGGTGTTTGAAATTTAGGTGTTCAGTGTGCGCCATATTCATTTCATGGCCAAGCGAAATGACGACTAGACCAGGGATGGCCGTAGGCAGAACACCAACAGTAGGCGCTTTAGGCGACGCAGGAGCAGTTGTCGGGTCATCGCCGGACAATTGCGAGGAATTTCAACGTAGCCATGAAATGAAGAGGGCGTGCAATAAAACCTAAATCTCAATCGCTACGAGTATATACGGCAACGGCTTGGATTGCTTTTAGCTTGTTCGATAACAAGAAGAGAGTACGGAATCTACCTGTATAAATATGCACTTTCGATACAGCTATCGGGCAAACCAAAGATAAATCGAGTGGTTACAAAGTTTGAATCAATTTCCTTTTGATGTTTTGTAACAATTTCTCCCTAATTCCTTCGCCAGATAAAGTGCTTTATCCGCTTGCAATATTAAATCTGAGGGTGAGATTCCTTCACATGCCACCCCACTGGTAATACCCAGACTCACGGTAATATGGTTTGTCACTTCAGAAAATTCATGTGGGATTTTTAACGAACGAATTTTTTCACAGAGTTTTTTCGCAAGCTTTTCTGCACCCTGAATATCAGTATTTGGCAGAACTACAGCAAACTCTTCTCCGCCATAGCGGGCAACAAGATCAGCAGGGCGCTGAATCACTTCATCCAATGCAACTGCAACCTGGCGAAGACAACCGTCACCTGCAAGATGTCCATAGTTGTCATTAAACGGTTTGAAAAAATCGATGTCAATAAGAATAAGTGAAAGAGTACTATTCTCACGGGCAGAACGTAAACACTCTTTATCAATAAATTTATCAAAGCTGCGACGATTTGCAATGCCAGTCAAACCATCTAGACTACTCAATTTTTTCAACTCGATATTATATTTTTCCAGTTCAGATTGTAATTCCCGCAAAGCCTGAAATGCTTCGTCTCTTTGTAACTGCGTCAAGTAACTTTTGGAATGAGCACGAATTCGCGCAATCAATTCAATTTTATCGGGTAACTTTACGAGATAATCATTTGCGCCTCGTTCAAATGCCAAACTTTTATCTTTCGGGTCTTCTTTCGTTGACAGTACAATCACCGGAATATTTTTTGTTTTTTCATTACCTCGATAGGCATCAACTAAAGCATAACCATCAATATCAGGCATAATCAGATCTTGTAGAATAACCGTCGGCTGTAATGTTATTGCTTCTTCTAATGCCTGACTTGGGTCATTGCAATAATGAAAAATAATATCTGACTCACTCATAAGCATACGTCGAATGCCTTCGCTCACCATCATTTGGTCATCAACCAACAATACAATTGCATTTGAATCTGAATCGCTCATTGTATTTTCGCCCATCTCATCACTATCATTTACCTTATAATCCACAATTGAACAGCTTATAAAGTGCGTTGAATTTTATGGCTGGCAAAGCACAATACAAAAGACAACATGCTATACAGACTGTAACGACATACCCAACCGATAAACTTCCCACATTCCATAAAACAGGATACTCATTAACGTGTGAATACATTCGATAAGTGGTCAAATTCAGTATCGGGGTTTACAACTATGCCTGTCCCTATTAACGTCCCACAGAATGTATTCCATTAGCACTTTTTTAGTAATGAATTTGCAATATCTTTTATAGACAAAACATCCGTTGCCGCCCCTAGATCAACTGCCGCTTTCGGCATGCCATAAACTGCACAGGTTTCTTCATTCTGCGCAATGGTATATGCCCCACGTTGCCGAAGGCTCAACATGGATTTGGCACCATCCTTGCCCATTCCCGTCAACAAAACCATGGTTAGCTTTCCCTTCCAATGTTGCTCAAGAGATTGCCAAAAAACATCGACAGAAGGACGATATGGTGTGTCGCGAGGTATCGGTGAATAATGAAATGTACCCTCTTCAGTCAATAATAAATGATTGTCGGATCCAGCAAGAAAAGCAGTCCCCGCTACCGGTCTTTCACCATCACGCGCAATGCATACCGGAATATTCGACAAGGAACTCAACCATTCGGCCAAACCATTGGCAAATTGTGCATCCACATGCTGAACAATAACGATGGGAGAATGAAAACTATGGGGAATAGACTGAAGAATGGTCGCTAATGCTTGTGGACCACCTGATGAAGATCCGATAGCAACCAATGAACCGTTAGTCGAGGGTGATTTTTTAGATTGTGTAGTATTGAAATATGATTGGGGACTCGGTGGACTTGGCTGAGTTAAGATATTTAACATTGCTATTTTTTTCAGTAATGAAACCTGCGACCCATACGCATTATTACCTGTAAGTACGGGAGTGTTGACTGCATCAAGTGCCCCATATCCCATTGCTTCAAACACCAACGCCGAATTTGTATTCACTGATGAAGTGACCAATAATATTGGGCAAGGTGATTCCCTCATAATTTCACGAGTAGTATCGACACCATTCACACCCGGCATAATAATATCCATCAATACCAAATCAGGAACATCTTCACGACAAGCTTCAATTGCTTCATTTCCATTTAATGCGGTCCAGGCGACCTGATGAACCCCGCTATCTTCAATAACACGCCGAAGCCCTTCAATAGCCATTAGCATATCATTAACAATCGCAATTCTCATTTTTCCGCCACACCGATTAAATCTTCAACCGCGTCAACAAGCGTATCATCATGAAAGCTACCCTTAGTCAAGTAATAGTCAGCTCCCGCATCCAGACCACGTCGCCGATCTTCTGAACGATCTTTATAAGAAACAATCATTACTGGTAATCTTTTAAGATGTAAATCCTGTTTGATGGATTTCACCAGATCAATACCATCCATTCGTGGCATATCCACATCCGTAATCACCAAGTCGTAAGAAACACGGCGTACCGCATTCCAACCATCCATACCATCCACCGCCAAGTCAACAAAATACCCTTTCGATAATAAAAGATCTTTTTCGACTTCACGTACCGTCAAGGAATCATCAACGACCAATATACGTTTACGACTTGTTTTCAAATGATCCTCAGCTGCACGGTAAACATCAGCCAGACCACCATCATTAACCATATAATTTATACTTCTCACCAAGTCATCAACATCTAAAATAAATAATGGATCACCATTCTCCATCAGTGCCACAGAACTCACATTAGGCACCTTTCCTAATCTTTCATCGAGTGCAGAAACAGAAAGCTGTTTCTGGTCAATATAACGATCCACTACCACGCCATAAGTATCCATCCGATCACTTAACAACAAAACTGTCAACGTATCATTTATTGAATCGATCTGTTCAAATCCCAGCACTTCGGCAGCAGAAATTAGGCCAACATTTTCACCATCTAGCGCTATAAACTGTCGGCCTTCCATTTCTGTAATATCTTTTATATTTATCTTTAATATTCGGTCCACTTTAGCCAAGGGAAAAGCATAAGGTTCATTTGATATTTCCACTAACAATGCTGATATCACTGACAATGTCAGCGGTAATTTCAAAATAAACTTAGCACCTTTGCCTGGTGAGTTGTTAATAATGACCGAGCCACCAAGCTCCTTAACCATTTCTCTCACCACATCCAAACCAACACCCCGGCCGGAAGTTTCTGTTACTTCATCACGTGTGGAAAAATCAGGAAGAAACAAAAATTCCAACAATTCATCATCGGAAAGGTCTGGTAACATTTTCCGGGTCACCAGCTTTTTATGAATCAGTTTTTCACCCAACATAACAACATTTATTCCTGCCCCATCATCAACCACTGATATACGCAACATTCCACCAGCATGAGTAGCCGACAATTTTATCGTGGCTACCTTTATTTTCCCTGATTCTGCACGCTCTTCAACAGATTCAATACCATGGTCAATCGAATTACGTAGTAGGTGATTCAATGGGGCTTTGATTTTTTCTAATACGTCTCTATCCACTGCGCATTGCAAACCACTAATTTCCAGCACAACCTCCTTGTTCAACGAACGTGCAAGATCACGTACCATACGTTGAAATCCAACAACACCATCCTCAAACGGTCGCATCCTGCTGCCAGCAACTTCGCCATAAAGTTTTTTACAAAGATAACCATTTTTCCGATCATATTCATCCAACATAAGTAATTGATCAGAGACACCACGTCGACATTCATCCAAGCGAAGTAACGCCGTTTTTTGTATTTCATTATTATTTGAAATATTCTGTTGTACTGATAGTTCTCGCCAAGTTTCCAATACCGTAAATAGCTCATCCTGACGGCGTTTAATTTGAAACAATGAATCAGAAAAATTTTTTACTTCTCGTGATTCCACTAAAAGTTCACTGGTCATACCCAAAATTCTAGACATTTTTTCAGCACTGATACGCAAAAATCGATCAGCTTCTGTTGATGTAACTTCGGCGTCGGTTACAACATCATCATTAATTAATATTTTTGACGTACTGTCAGCTTTTTCCTCTACTCGTACATTTTTTCCAGTCAAAACTTGTTCGAGCGAAATAACCAGATCATCAACCAGGGAACCGTTATTACTTACCCACTTGTCTATATCTTCTTCGCTAAGAAGTGAAATAGAAATAATAGTATCCACAGCCTTCAGTAGAAGATCAATATCATTACTTTGAAAAAGTAATTGATTTTTTTGTGCTGAAACAAAACAGTCTTCCATGGCATGAGAAATTTTCACGACAGGTTCAACAGATACCATTCTCGCCGCACCTTTAATGGAGTGAGATGCACGCATTAAAGATTCCAAGATTGTGGCTGAAGTCGTCTCTTTTTCAAGCGCCAATAAATCTTTGCTTAATAATGTTGTTTGCCCTTCTATTTCCATCCGAAAGAGGTCAAACATCGAAAAATCACCCATACCCCCACTTGATGGACTCATGACACAGCCTCTTCGAGCTTTTCCTGAAATTCATTAATACTAAAAACAGCGACTTGATGATTAAATCTCTTTATTGAACCTAATAATAAAAGTGCATTATCAGCATTTAGTGTGGCAGGAACGGGAAGTAACTCAGAGTCGCCATATAGATATAGCCCTTTCACCTCATCAACTAAAAAAACATAATTTTTTTCATTCAGTTCGATAACCACTAATCTTTTTGGCTTTTCGTCTTTCTTATCATCGTCATCAATATGACTTAATTCCAACAATTCACTTAACGAATAACATATTTTTATTTCTCCATTGATATTTACAATACCGGATATAAAGCGATTCATATTTCGAGGAATTCTGTGGATAGTCCTCTCATTCGCTATTTCACCAAGAATACCTGAAGGCAACGCAAACCATTCGTGGCCTATACGAAACACCAGCACACTATTATTTTTCGAATCATCACAGATTTCCTTTGCAGCAATTTTTTCTCTCCAGTGAGACAAATATCCCGATGGCGCTACTTTTTCAAATACAGAACGCCCGGCTTCAAAAAATACTGGGCAGTTTCTGCAATGGATATATTTTGTCAATTTATCACATTTCTTTACCTCATGACTCCAGATACCAATGGTATTCCAACAGTTAATAATACGTGAGGTTTTTTTAGTTTCTTGGACCATAACTATAGATCACGTTCCCGTGCTTTTTGCTCACGCCGACGAAGTGACTTTGCGCTATCTTCATCACCCCGTTTTTCTGCCAAAACCGCAGATAACGCCAGTGCTTTATGATGGTCGGGCGACAAATAAATGGCTTTCCTCAGCGAGGTTTCCGCATCAGCATTACTGCCTTGTAGAGCACTAATCATCCCTAGGTAATAATACGTATTGGAATCCTCCGGCTGTTCGTTTAGAAACTCCCTACACAATCGAGATGCCTCGGATAGGCGACCTGTATTTATTAATAAATCAATCTTTTGAAAGAAGTCATCATCTATATTCAGATTATTATCTTCTATCAATTTATATTTTGGATTATTGATTTTTTTTGACAGCTCAATATCTTTTTTGTTAACCTCAACTAACTGATCATAGATATTCTTAAGTTTATCCACGGACTGTTCACTCAATTGAACAGAGGAATACAAAATATTTTTTGCTGTTTTTTTACGAAAAGAAAATGCTTTGGCTACACGAATTTTAGTAAAGTTATTTTTATCTATCTGTCCTGACTCTGCATGACCAACAAATAATAACCCTCCAAACTTTATCATTTTTGATAATTTATCTAATATTTTTCGTTGTGTATCACGGTCAAAATAAATCAGTAAATTACGGCAAAATACTATGTCGTAATATCCATCCGCTGGGCTTATTGAATCAGTGATAATATTTCCTTTCCGGAAAGAAACACAATCACGAATGCTCGGTAAAAGCTGAAATTTTGATTTTACCGGTTTAAAATATTTGCTTTGAAAATCCATTTCTTTTTCTCGAAAAGAATGCTTTCCATAAATAGCACGTCGGGATTTTTTCAAAGCTTGTTCACTAACATCAACAGCATCAATCAGGAAATCATCATCGCTCAATCCCGCTTCACGAAGCATTATTGCAATGGAATATGGTTCTTCGCCACTCGAGCATGGAACACTTAATATTTTTAATGGGCCACTTCTTTTCTTATTATGATTTTTTGATTTCTTGGGATTTACAATATTTTCGTGGATTTTTAGCGCATTATCACGCAATACCTCAAACGGTGTAATATTCCGAAAAAACCATGTCTCGGGAACAACAACTTCTTCAATCAATTCATCCAGCTCTTGCTTATCCGCTTTTACTCGTCTGTAATATGCACTGGCATTATTACAGTTTGTCACATGCATTCTATGGCTTATCGCCCTGTCAATACTGGATTTTCCAACGGTGTCAACATGCAAACCAATCACTTTATGCAGCAGATTTTTGATATGAACAAATGCCATTATGGTGTTGTCTCACTGATGAAAATTTCAGCCTGCTGAAAAATTTTCTTATCAATCTTATCAAACACATCTTCGATTGAAATTTTTGTTACCAATCCTCCTTGAAACTCTACAATTGGTCCATTCGTTGGCGCATCCGGATTTCTCATCACCGGGGGTTTGTATAGGTTTTGATCAATCGTGAGCATTTCGGTCGCTTTCTCAACCATAAATCCCAATGTTATTGATTTTCCAGCACTTCCAACTCTGGTCACCAGAATGATCCTTGTACTCAATTTTTTTCGGCATGCCCGACTCAGTAATAAATGACAAAGATCAATCACTGGCACCTGATTACCATGATAATTCATCAGCCCCACAGCATAGTCTGGTAGCATTGGGACTACTTTTAATGACACCGCGGGAACAATTTCAACAATATCCTCTGCCGAGATGACATACCGGTCTTTATCAACAAAAAACTGGGCATACAGCACGTTATTTACCTTACAAATATTTAACCTAACACATCCATTAAATCGACTATGAGGGCGACTAAGGTGCAGAAGATAAAGCCTTTTTCAGAACATGTTGAATTCACCGTATGGGTGATACGCCTTCGTCCAAAATAACCTGAAAAACACTTTATCTTCTGCACCTTAGTCGCCCTCGCTACGGTTTAACGAATGTGTTAGGTTTAACTGACACGGAATTTTGATACACCATTTTGCAATCGCTGAGCTGCGTCATTCAATAAGTCAATTGCTGATGTGGAGTGGTGAATGGATTCTACCGATTGTTGTGCTGAGTCATTCAATTGCACCATGGCTTCGGTAATTTGCTGTGCGCCCTGAGCCTGGAAATGCATACCCTGCTGTACATTTTCAAACCTTGGGGTAAATTCTTGTACTTGTTCGATAATTTCCACAAGTTGTGAAGACACTTGATTCACATCTTCAGCACTGCTACGCACTTGGTCCGTGAATTTCTCCATACTCAATACTCCAGATGATACAGCCATCTGCATTTCCTTTACCATTTGCTCGATATCCAGTGTCGCTACTGCTGTTTGATCCGCCAAACGCCGAACCTCTGTCGCCACCACGGAGAAACCCAGACCATATTCACCCGCTTTTTCAGCTTCTATTGCTGCATTCAATGATAAAAGATTTGTCTGGTCAGCCACCTTGGTAATTGTGGTCACTACACTATTGATATTTTTCGCCTTATCATTCAGTACCTCAAACCGGGAGGCGATGGATTTTGCAGCCTCAACAATTTGCTGCATTGTTGATTCCATACGCCCGAGGTCTTCATGACCACTGGCTGCCGATGAACGTGTACGGTCTGCTACTTTGGCAACCTCATCCATGGTATTGGTCAGTTCTTTTGTGGTGGCAGATATCTCCGTTGCCGTTGTCACAATTTCATTGGTCGTTGCCGCCTGTTCTGCAATAGTGGCCTCTTGCTGCTTTGCTGTTGCTGCGATTTCTGTTGCGGATGAAGTTACCTGAATTCCCGAACGCTGTACTTGTGCCACTAATGTGTTCAGACTTGCCAGCATGGCCTGTACACCCTCGGCCAACTTACCAATGGCATCATCACCACTCACATCAACCACGCCCGTTAAGTTACCTTGCGAGGCCATGGTCACCACATGCAGAATGGCATCCACTTTTTTCTCCAGCATTTCAACTTCTGCCTGTTTTTGTTCTGTCGACAGGGCAATAAAATTAGTCATTATTTGTAAACTTTCGGCAAGTTCACCTATCGCACCGTCACCATGCAGATCAATTTCCACATTGAAATCACCTTCTGCCACCTGATTAACAGCTGACAACAACTGATCAACTTTTTTGCGAAGACTTTCAGCAGCCTGATTTTCTCTATTTGCCGCTGTATTCACATTATCTGCCATGGTGTTAAAAGCTTTTCCCATTTGGCCAATTTCATCTTCACGATCAACCGTTGCACGAATATCCTTGTCGCCCTGTGCACGCTTAATCACTATATTATTCAGGCCGGCCAACGGCGTTAATATCCAGATTTTCAACAGGGCATTAATCACCAAAAGACCAATAAAGAAAAATACTATATTAAACAAAACGGTTATCCAAAATTCACGCTCTACGGCATCATCAATTTCAGACAACGAATAACCGATACGAATGGCGCCATTTACTGAGTCATTCGATACATTGTGGCATTTCAGGCAATTCACTCCACGCGTATTTTCCGTTGCTTTAAACGGTGTAATAACAGTCATGATGCGCTCATCAGCACGCTCTTCGATGCGAATAATTTCCTCGCCCGAAAGTGCCCGCTTATCCAGATTATCCAGTGGTATTTCGTCCGCAAAACCTGGACCAAATTGTGCTATAACAGGCTGTCCACGAATGACACGCGCTTCCAGTATTTGTGTTCTGGCCAACATTTTATCGCGCAAGATACTGCGTTGATCCATCGTGCCCGTGAGCATCATTGTATTCAGGCTATCGAAATAAAATGTGGTCATTTCTTTCACCTGACCTTCCGCCATTTCCATCAATCTTTTTCGTTCGTGGGTCACAGCAGCCGTTGTCACTAGAACCAGCATCGCTAAAAAAACCAGACCAATCGTTAAATTCACCTTGGTTCGCAATGAATACTGACCAGCAAAGCTCATGGATTTGTTTGCGCTCATCAAATTTTCCCGTATTTTTATCTGTTTTTCGGCTTAAAAATAGCCCAATCAATTATTTGCAGGCTGGAAATGGCTTTCTGCAAAATAATAAGATCAACACAACTGATTGATTTTATTTCTGTTTATTCAGTCGACACGACAAAAAATGTGCGCTGACCGACAAAGAGATTCATGACTAATAAGACGGTAGATAGGGGAAAAACTTTAGTATTCCCAGCACCTTGAGAACGGCGGCGGCGCACGATGCGCCGCCGGGCTAGGCAGTATTACGATAAGACGAAAAAACAAAAAGACAGCTGGGCAGAACATATACCCGTAGCGTTTGAGATTTAGGCTTTATTGCGCGTTCCTAATGTGAATCAGGCACCACACCGACTTGTGGCATGTTGGCCAATCCGGTTTTGCGAGCATGTTCTTCGAAGGCACGGTTTTTCCAGAAAAACGCACCTGGCATCGTGGTGGGAATAACCAATACATAAAATAATGCACGACTGATAATCGTCATTGCCAACATCGACAGTAATGCCACAATGCTCAATGCGACGACCATTGACGGCTGAGTGAACTCACCCACAGCCAAAACAGTAACCAACAAAAGATTTATTAATAACAGCAGATTACGCAATACATAGGCGTTCCCAAAACGGGTCTGCTGCTCAAAATGAGAGGCTGCACCTTCCCCTCCCTGTCGTTTTAGATCTCGGGCATGCGCAATTAAACCAATACCTTCCAGTGCAATACCTGCAAAAGCAACCCAAGCCAGCTGAGGCAACATATTCAACATAAACTGCGCACCCAAAATAAGTCCACCCACCAGCAGAATCAGTGCCGAACCTAGCATTAACGCCGTTGCGACAAAGTTGCTGCCCGTTTGCCAGTGATCCCAATAGGGACGCGCGGGAATACGATAAAGTTTATACATATAATAAAAACCAACGACACCACCCAGTGTTGCGACCACCGCAGATGCTGTCGCCAGCCACTGAATAAACGGCAACGTTATCAGCTCATAATTGATTAACGTCGTGAAAAACCCGTAACCCACCATACCACCAAAAAACAATGACACACCGGCAATTTCACGGCTCACGGGCGACAGACGCCAGTTGTTAAAACCACGATAAAAACGCATTGGTTTGCCCAAATGCATATTGAGTTTGAACATACCCACAGCCAGGACGACAAATAAAGTGATAAACAACGGCAGGAAGGCTTCAGATTTAACCGCACTCACAGCAGTAGACATGCCCAACCATGGTCCGAATATCAGTAACATAAACGCGCCAATGACCGTTTGTGCGCACATGGTGAAAATAATATGGGCATTTTCGTGCGAACTCAGCAATTTTCGCAGATTCCACTGACGTTGCTGTTTGCCTTTTGCTTCATCTACCATGGGCACATATTTACCCTGTGCATCATCACGGTGATATTTCAGCGGCATGGAATCCGGGCGGTGCATTTCACGCGGTAAGCTGCGTTTTTGCTGAAAACGAATATTAGGGTGTGTAATGTCCGTAGTGGGAAAGCCTGGAATATTCAGTTTGACCTGATCCCGGTTTTCCGGTGTGTTTTCAATAACACCAAACTCCAGTGCGCCACCGAGGCAGGCTGACACACACGCAGGCTTTAAACCGACTTCCAGGCGATCCACGCACATATTACATTTCGATACCTGTCCTTTTACAGGATCAAGTTGCGGTGCATTGTAAGGACAAACCCAAGTGCAATAACCACAACCAAAACAGATATCCGGGTCTTGTAACACCGCACCATATTCCGCAAATTTTGTGTACGCTCGCGTGGGACAGCCCGTCAGACAAACAGGATTGTCACAATGATTACAGGCCATGGAAATGTTCATGCGCTGATAAGCAGGATACGTTCCGCCTTCAACATAGCCTACGCTGCGAAATGCAAGATGTGCGGGGTTATCATTCTTTTCACTACACGCTGCTTCACAGGCGTGACAGGCAATACAATTATCCGCCGTAAAATGAAAGCCATGCTGTTTGTAACGGTTCGGGTTATCACCAACCCCCGCGTCATTATTGATATGTAAACTCTGGCCATGCAGCGCACTGGATTTTTCTACCAGCTCAATAAATTTTCCGTGTGCATTTTTTTCACGCGCATCCGGGTCAGAGAGAAAAGCATATTTTGGTTCATCATCACGTACTTGGAACATGGTTTACTCCGAGCTTAAAATTTACGCAGTTCAACATTCATTGTTGCTGCTTCCTGTTGATCCACATGTTCAATACGCACCGCATTCTGTTTGAAAGCAGGCTGGCGTGAGTGAGGGTCAAGCAAACCTAATGTCAACCGGTTAACACAATCATGAAAGTGGAAAGGAATAAATACCATATTGTGTGGCACACGTTGCGTTAGCTGTACCAACACCACAGCATCACCCCGTTTTGAGACCACCCGCACATACGACATATGCTCCACGCCTAACTCGGACGCAGCATCGGGATTCATTTCCATAAAAGCGGTCGGACTGTATTTATTGCAGTTGCCGACTTTTCCAGTCTTGGTGCGCGTATGAAAATGCTCAACCAGACGCCCTGAATTCATCCAGAAAGGATATTCCTCATCGGGCACTTCATTATTGTCAATAAAAGGCAATGGAATCAGTTTGGCTTTACCATCTGCATGCTGGAACCCACCTTCCATGTAAAGACGCCGATCACCGACGGTATTACCATCCGCATCAACGTCCCCTTCACGACACGGCCATTGCAAACCACGCAGATCTTCCAGTTTGTCATGGCTCATACCAGAGATATCCAACATGCGTCCTTTGGACAACTCACGCATTTCATCAAACACTTCCGACGGAGCATCCGGGAACCTGACATTTTCACCCTGCTTAAAACGCTTAGCCATTTCATTGATAATCCAAAGGTCTGATTTCGAGTTGGCGTAAGGTTCTGTCACCTTGCGTACAATGTTCACGCGGCGCTCGGTATTGGTAAACACACCTTCTTTTTCTGCCCATACTGCACCGGGAAAAAAGATGTGCGCATACTCCGTGGTTTCCACATCGCGATAGGAATCCTGCACAATAAGGCATTCCAGCTTTTCCAGCGTCTTGCGAATCCGTGCTGTATTCGGCATTGAGGTCATCGGGTTAGTAGCGATCAACCACAAACCTTTAATTTGTCCGGTCTCGATCGCAGGAAAAATATCCGTTTCTGCGAGACCACGTTTTTTGGGAAAGAACTCAGGATCAACGCCCCAAAATTTACCAACATCTTCACGGTCTTGAGGATTTTCCAGATAACGATAACCGGGCAAACCCGAGCACGATGACCATTCGCGTGTACCCATGGCATTGCATTGTCCGGTGATCGACAGAGATGTACCCCCCGGCTTACCGATGTTACCCGTAATTAAATTAAGATTATTAATGCCGACCACACCGTCAGAACCATGAGTGGATTGATTAATGCCCATGGTCCAGATCGACATCGCAGCACCGGCCTTGCCATACAATCGTGCCACTGTGCGAATCGTATCTTCATCAATGCCACAGATTTTTGCTGCACTGACCGGATCGTAATCTTTAACGCAAGCTTCAACGTCTTCAATGCCGTTGGTGTATTGATTAATGTAATCACGATCTTCTAAACCTTCGGCAAGAATTACGTGCATCAGTGAATTCAACAACACCACATCGGTTCCCGGCGTAATCGGTAAATGCATATCCGCAAATTGCGCAAACATGGTGACACGGGGGTCAACCACGATGAGTGGGTAATGCCTCTTTTCACGCGCCTCGCGCATACGCCAATAAATAATCGGATGTTGTTCCGGCAGATTGGAACCGAAGGCAATCAGGCAATTGGTACTTTCAAAATCTTCGTAGCAGCCTGGTGCTCCATCGGAACCAAAAGAGCGTTTGTAACCCGACACTGCGGAAGCCATACACAAAGTGGTATTACCATCGTAGTTATTGGTACCAATCACTCCACGCGACAGTTTTCCCAAGGAATAAAATTCTTCAGTGAGCAGTTGGCCAGTGGAAACAATGGCAAAAGAGTCACGACCATATTTTTCCTGAATACGCTGAATTTCTGCACCCGCTTTATCCAAGGCACCATCCCACTCGACGGCACGATATTCATCGTGAATCGACTCGCGAACCAATGGCTCTTTGCCACGACCACTCGCCTCAAAGATATCCGCTTCAAAAATACCTTTAATGCATAGCTTACCGCGATTGACATCGGCGTTAGCCACGCCACGCGTTGCCACCGCCTTGTTTTGTGCATCGATACCCACTTCGATAGAACAACCCGTAGAGCAATAACCACAAGTCGTGTATATCCATTTCTCGACTTTTTTGTCGGCAATCTTTATCGGATTTTTCTTTTTGCGCCCCAAAAGCATTTCCCACCCCGCTGCTATGATTGATGTCTTACGACTCGCGACTAACGCTTAACTGGCAGCAACAAGTGACAGAAAAATTTTACCACTTTCAATTTTCAGTGGGTAACTGGCAGCACAACCTTCATCCGGGGCCACTGCTTCACCACTGTCCAATTCAATATTCCAGTTATGCAATGGACAGGTCACCCGCTTACCATGCACGATGCCTTGAGACAATGGTCCTTTTTGGTGCGGACATTCATCACGCAGGGCAAAAATTTCATCATCCGCCGTGCGGAACACACCGATGTTGCCATCCGCTGTTGAAACCACTCGCGCGCCCAATATCGGAATATCTTCAATAATGCCTATTTCAATCCAGTCTGACATAACGATTATCCTATCTGCTTCAAAGAAGTGAATTCGTGTTTCGCAACACCTTCGCTGGCACGTTCTGCCCAAGGATCAATTTGCGCGTATTTTTGTGACTCATCAAAACGCTCGGCCAAAGCTTTACGATTGTCGGCATCTTCTTTCACATATTGCTTGATATGAGATAAGCCAACACGTTCAATCCACGGTGCTGTACGCTCCAGATAATGTGCCTCTTCACGATAAAGCTGCATGAAAGCCTTGCTGTATTCGTACACCTCTGCTTCGGTTTCCACCTTACACAGCAAGTCGGTGACGCGCACGGTAATACCGCCGTTGCCACCGACATGTAATTCGTAACCTGAATCCACACACACCACGCCATAATCTTTAATCGTGGCTTCAGCGCAATTGCGTGGGCAACCCGACACCGCCATTTTAAATTTGTGCGGCATCCAGGAACCCCAGCTCAGTCGTTCCAGCGCCACACCCACGGCAGTGGAATCCTGCGTACCAAAACGACACCAAGTTTTACCCACACAAGTTTTTACCGTGCGCAGTGATTTACCATAAGCATGGCCGGACACCATACCTGCCGCGTTAAGATCCCCCCACACGGCAGGCAGATCTTCTTTTTTAATGCCAAACAAATCAATGCGCTGACCACCAGTCACTTTCATTTCCGGCACATTGAACTTATCTGCCACATCCGCAATGGCGCGTAATTCTTTCGGGTTGGTCAACCCTCCCCACATTCGCGGTACCACAGAGTACGTGCCATCTTTTTGAATATTGGCATGAGCACGTTCGTTGATAAAACGCGATTGCGCATCATCTTTGGCCTCTGCAGGCCAAGTGGCAATCAAATAATAATTCAGCGCAGGGCGACAGGAAGCACAACCATCCACTGTCTTCCATTGCATAGAATCCATTACTGTACGGATGCTAATAAAATGCCGTTCTTTAATCGCTTTACGCACATCGTCATGCGAATGATCCGTACATTTGCACATGGGCTTGCTATGCGGTGCCGCCGAATAGTCCCCTCCCAGAGTACTGGCCAAAATCTGCTCCACCAGACCGGTACAGGAACCACAGGAATTAGAAGCTTTGGTGTGCGAACGCACATCATCTAACGTGAACAAGCCTTTTGTAGTAATGGCCTTGACGATGTCGCCTTTACACACGCCATTACAGCCACACACTTCCATGCCGTCACTCATGTTTGCCGCTGCGGTATTACCACCATGACCTGAATCACCCAGATGGGCCTGCCCCAGCATCAAAGCAGTACGGAAGTCGCTGGTATCGGTACCATCACGCATCAGCTGGAAGTACCAGGCACCATCAACGGTGTCACCGTACATCACGGCACCCTGGATTTTATCGTCTTTGAGTACGACTTTTTTGTAAATACCGCGTGCAGCATCCTGCATAACAATGTCTTCGGTGGTATCGTCACCGATAAAATCACCCGCCGAAAACAGATCAATACCTGTGACTTTCAACTTGGTCGACGTCACTGAGCCTTCGTAGCGGGCGATACCCATTTTGGCCAGATGATTGGCACAAACTTTGGCTTGCTCAAACAAGGGAGCGACGAGACCATAGGTATCACCACGATGCTGCGCACATTCACCCACAGCGTAGATTTTTGGGTCATAGGTTTGCATGGTGTCATTCACCACCACACCCCGTTCACAATGCAGGCCGATGCTTTCCGCTAACGCCATGTTCGGACGAATACCCACCGCCATCACCACCAAATCCGCCGCAATTTCCAATCCATCTTTAAAACGCACACCCTTGACGCGGTCTTCACCGAGAATCGCTTCAGTACTCGCATTCATCAAAAAATTCAGGCCACGTTCTTCCAGTGATGTTTTCAACATACCACCGGAGACAGCATCCATCTGTCGTTCCATCAAAGTGTCGCCAAGATGCACCACGGTAACGTGCATACCCTGCAACATGAGTCCGTTAGCCGCTTCAAGTCCCAACAAGCCACCCCCGATGACCACGGCATGTTTATGTTTTTTGGAGGATTCCATCATCACATCCACATCGTAGATGTCACGAAAACTGATCACTCCCGGCAAATCATGCCCCGGCACAGGGATAATGAAGGGATTGGAGCCCGTCGCCAGCAGCAGACGGTCATACTCCTCTGTGGTGCCGTCTTCCGCCACCACTTTGCGATTGCGGCGATCAATCGTGTTAACCTTTTTACCCTTGTGCAAGGCAATGCCATTGTCCTCATACCACTGCTCGTCATTGAGCATGATCTCATCAATGGTCTTTTCACCTGCCAGCACTGGCGACAGCAAAATACGGTTGTAGTTACCGTAGGGCTCTGCGCCGAACACGGTGATGTCATACATCTCCGGCGCAATATCGAGTAATTCCTCAATGGCCCGCATGCCTGCCATGCCGTTACCAATCAGGACGAGTTTTTCTTTCATCTAACTTCTCCGATCACACAATTGATCTCTAAATGGACTGTGGCACAAAATACTTTCACGCCTTTCATCAATGCTTTGTAGCAATTCATATGCCACACCGAATAAAATAATCTATGTTGCTGATTAATAATAAATTATTGCCAACACAGCAGGTTTATATTCATTCACATAGCAAATTAATGCGCTATGTTGGTGCGCAAAATAAGCCGCCTGCCTTGTTACTAAGCATTCGCTGATGTTTGCACCAAAATGGCAAGATGGCGCAGATACAGCACACCGGCAAAAAATCGCAAAAAACCATTACAAGCAACTGATTTATTTATCTTTATAGGGAATGACGACTACGGCTTCCAACACTTGCTGGCGATACACATTGCCCACAACCGACCGAAGCAAAAGTGAAATCGGGCAAAATTCCAACACAAAAGAACTGCACCGTGACGGTGCGGTTCTTATCGATACTCTGCAAGAAAAAAATTATTTTTATATTAAATACAACAAGATAGATTGGTGGCACAGTTGTTGCACAACGCCATCCATCTACGGCGTCCTACAAATATTGGAACAACATAAAATGTCGCAACAACTCAACATCCTCGACTTTAGCAAAGCCAACATTCGCATCCTGCACTACACCTGGTTTGCATTTTTCATGACGTTTGTCGTGTGGCTGGGGCTGGGGCCGATCATGCCGTTCATCAAAGAGGCGCTCGACCTCACCGACCAACAGGCCAAAGTACTGCTGATTCTCAACGTAGCCATGACCATCCCCGCACGCATCATCGTCGGCATGTTGGTGGACAAACTCGGCCCACGCATTATGTACACCAGCATCCTGATCCTCGGCGGCCTGATCAGCATCGCCTTTGCCTGGTCAGGCAGCTACGAACAACTGGCACTGCTACGCTTTCTCTCCGGCTTCATCGGTGCGGGTTTTGTGGTAGGTATTCGCATGATCGGCGAATGGTTCCCCGCCAAGCAGACAGGACTGGCACAGGGCATCTACGGCGGCTGGGGTAACTTCGGCGCCGCTGGTGCCGCGTTCACCCTGCCCTTCATCGCTTCAATGGTGGGTGATGCCAACGGCTGGCGCATTGCGCTGACGGTCGCCAGTATCGCCACCATCGTTTACGGCGTACTGTATTACACCCGCGTCAGCAACACGCCCAAGGGCTCGACTTACTTCAAACCCAAAAAAACCGGTGCCATGGAAATCACCAGTGGCGGTGATCTAGTGTTGTACATGCTGATGAATATCCCGCTATTCCTGGCACTGGGTGTGCTGACATGGAAGCTATCCCCCACCAACATGGGTCTAATCGGCGAAGGTGCCACCTGGATAATTTACTCCGCGCTGGTGGCCATCTATGGAGTGCAAATATGGAAAATCTGGCACGTCAATAGCCATGTGCTCAAAAAACCCGTGCCGGAATTGCATCGCTACAAATTCAAGCAAGTGGCCATTCTCGACTGTGCCTATCTGGTGACCTTTGGCACCGAGCTGGCCGTAGTCTCCATGCTGGCCATGTTTTACGTCAGCTGGTTCGACGTGCCAAAAGTGACAGCGGCCCTGCTGGCGGGCATCTACCCCTTTATCAATCTGGTCGCACGACCGGGTGGCGGCTGGATCAGTGACAAAATCGGCCGCAAGCTAACCCTTGGCATCGTCTTTGCCAGCATCACTGCCAGCTTCCTGATACTGGGCTTGGTCGATAAAAATTGGCCGGTGTGGGTGGTCGTGACGGTCACCATCATCGCCGGGATTTTCTCCAAGGCCGGTTCAGGCGCCGTATACGCCATGGTGCCGCTGGTGCAACGTCGCATGACCGGGCAAATCGCCGGCATGGTCGGCGCCTTTGGCAACGTCGGCGCCGTGATCTTCCTCACCGTCAACTCATTGGTGGACTATGATCAGTTCTTCCTGTTCATCGGCATCGTCTCAGCCTTTGTATTTTTGCTGATCCTCGCCTTCCTCGAAGAACCCAAAGGACAAATGGCAGAGATCATGCCGGATGGGACCGTGCAGATGATTGATGTAAAGTAAATCAGCAGCGACAGGCCAAAAGTGACCTCTGCCCACGCCCGCCTCTGGTTCCCACGGTCCTCCGTGGGAACCCATACGCCGCTTCACATGTACCTACGGTATGCATTCCCACGCGGAGCGTGGGAACGAGAACTCCTCCCATGCTCATCTCTCTGTGTATTCACACCCCCACCAGCCCTCCTGGTTCCCACGGTCCTCCGTGGGAACCCATACACCGCTTCACATGTACCCACGTATGCATTCCCACGCAGAGCGTGGGAACGAGAACTCCTCCCCATGCTCATCTCTCTGTGTATTCACACCCCCCCAGCCCTCCTGGTTCCCACGGTCCCCCGTGGGAATCCATACACCGCTTCACACGTACCCACGGTATGCATTCCCACGCAGAGCGTGGGAACGAGAAACACCCCCCTCACCACGCCTTATTCACCGCCAACAACCCCGCCTGCCCCGCATAACTCCGCGCACTGGAATAACGCCAATGCTCCGGCAAATCCACATAACCCCGCTGCACCGGATTCTGATGTACATATTCAATTTTTTGCCGCATCATTTCATCATTCTGAATCCACTTGGGATGACATCCTTCCTGCCAAAACTGATAGACCCGATCATCCTTATGCGCCTTTTTATAAAACGCCAACTGTTCCAGAATTTGCCGGACATTATGCTCAGCCAGATAACCTAACAACTGTTTTGCGGTGTACGATTTAAAGCGCGCCATATCACGATTTAAATCACCACTCTTAACCACAAGATGCAAATGATTCTCCAAAATCACATAAGCATATACTGTCAAACCATCCTTCATCATAAAGCGCAATGAATCGAGCACAATATCCACCGTTGCCGGACGGGTAAAAACTGGAATCCAATGCAGCACCGTACAAGTCACAAAATGCGGCAATGCTGGATCAACAATCTTGTAACGACTCCTGCCCATGCTTATTTCCCTGTGTATTCACACCTTCCAGCCCTCCTGGTTCCCACGGTCCTCCGTGGGAATCCATACGCCGCTTCACATGTACCTACGGTATGCATTCCCACGCGGAGCGTGGGAACGAGAACAACTCCTCTCCATGATCATCTCTCTGTGTATTCACTCCCCCACCAGCCCCCTGGAGCCCACGGTCTTCCGTGGGAATCCATACCTCATTTCACACGTACCTACGGTATGCGTTCCCACGCGGAGCGTGGGAACGAGAAAAGCTAATACAAATACACGGCTCCGGCATCGCTTGCATTATTATCCGCGCCTGCGGCATCCGCACCGTGGCTGATGCCGGTGGCATTGCTGTCCTCCCAATAAGCCCCCACCGCCAGGGTGTTGCCATCGCCACTCAGAGCTACGGAAATGCCGAACAAATCACCCGCCCCGGTGTTGGAGGCCTTGACATAGGCCTGTTGAGACCAACTACTATCAACAGCACTGCGACCAAACACATACACCGCTCCGGCAAAACCTGCCGAATTATCGGCCTCGCCACTGCCATCCGTGCTGATGCCGGTGGCATTGCTGCCCTCCCCAGAAGCCCCCACCGCCAGGGTGTTGCCATCGCCACTCAGGGCTACGGACCTGCCGAACCGATCACTCGCCCCGGTGTTGGAGGCCTTGACATAGGCCTGTTGAGACCAACTACTATCAACAGCACTGCGACCAAACACATACACCGCTCCGGCAAAATCTGCCGAATTATCGGCCTCGCCACTGCCATCCGTGCTGATGCCGGTGGCATTGCTGTCCTCTCGATACGCCCCCACCGCCAGGGTATTGCCATCGCCACTCAGAGCTACGGAAATGCCGAACCAATCATCCGCCCCGGTGTTGGAGGCCTTGACATAGGCCTGTTGAGACCAACTACTATCAACAGCACTGCGACCAAACACATACACCGCTCCGGCATCGATTGCCGAATTATCGGCCTCACCGCTGCCATCCGTGCTGATGCCGGTGGCATTGCTGTCCTCCAGATAAGCCCCCACCGCCAGGGTGTTGCCATCACCACTCAGAGCTACGGAAATGCCGAACCGATCATCCACCCCGGTGTTGGAGGCCTTGACATAGGCCTGTTGAGACCAACTACTATCAACAGCACTGCGACCAAACACATACACCGCCCCAGCACTACCTGCTGAATTATCGGCCTCTCCACTGCCATCCGTGCTGATGCCGGTGGCATTGCTGTCCTCCAGATAAGCCCCCACCGCCAGGGTGTTGCCATCGCCACTCAGAGCTACGGAAATGCCGAACAAATCACTCGCCCCGGTGTTGGAGGCCTTGACATAGGCCTGTTGAGACCAACTACTATCAACACCACTGCGACCAAACACATACACCGCTCCGGCAAAACCTGCCGGATTATTGGCCTCACCACTGCCATCCGTGCTGATGCCGGTGGCATTGCTGTCCTCCTGATAAGCCCCCACCGCCAGGGTGTTGCCATCGCCACTCAGGACTACGGACCTGCCGAACCGATCATGCGCCCCGGTGTTGGAGGCCTTGACATAGGCCTGTTGAGACCAACTACTATCAACAGCACTGCGACCAAACACATACACCGCTCCGGCAAAATCTGCCGAATTATCGGCCTCGCCACTGCCATCCGTGCTGATGCCGGTGGCATTGCTGTCCTCCAGATAAGCCCCCACCGCCAGGGTGTTGCCATCGCCACTCAGAGCTACGGAAATGCCGAACCAATCACTCTCCCCAGTATTGGAAGCCTTAACATAAGCAATGGCGGATAACATGCCCTCCAGAGTGCTGACCTCATTGGAACTGCTACAGCCATTGCCATCACAGGCCTGCAATAAATACCGGGCATTAACCCAGTCCTGGCGATGCACAGCAATATCCACTGTGTGTGAGGTGGTGGTGATATCTGCCCCCATCTGGCTAAATCCCGAATTGCCATCAGGATTTTCCATCAGCTTGTAATGAGTGGCGTTGCTCACCGCTGACCAGCTGAATTGCAGTTGTTTGATGCCAACATTCAGCGAAAACAGCGCAGCTTCCAGGTCAACAGTCAGACCACTGGATACCACCGCCATACCGGATGAAACCCCTGTTGCCGCTACCGGGGTGACTTCGAAGGTGATGTTCTGACCACCATCGGCGACCACCAGGGTGTAGCTTGTGGTGTTTGCACCACTGATGGCCGCGCCATTGCGTAACCAACGATAAGTAGAGGCCCCTTCCAGGTCTCCGTTGACATCGGTAAACGTGTAGCTGCCTGTCAGGCTGTCACCCACCACAGCGCTGCCTGCATTGTCATCGCTGATACTGACGTTACTGGCGGATGGGGCTAAGTTCTTGTCGGTGTTTATGAGCATGATGTCATTGGGTTTGAGGCCGTTGTAGTGGGTGTCACTGGATGTAGCGGCGGCCAGGATGATGGCATAATTTTGATCCCCGTCGACGGTATTGTCGTCGAGCCCGGTGACGGTGATGGTTTGCGCGATGTTCCAGTTGGATTCGGAGAATGTAACGGCGGATTTATCAGTAACGCCTTCGGTGGCATCGTCGCTGCTGATGGCAATGCCGACATCCGCAATGGGTGCGCTGAGCAATGCCAGGGTGAAGGTTGCGGTGCCACCTTCTTCGCGGGTATTGCCGCTGATGGGGCTCACCACAAAGCCGGGATTGTCATTATCGGTGATGGTCACGGTATGCACGGTGGTTGTGCCCAGGGCGGCGTTGACCGGGCTACCCAGGGTGATGATGATGGTTTCAGCACCTTCAGCCGTATCGTCATTTTGCACGCTGAAGGCGGTGGTTCCTGTGGTTTCGTTGGCCAGTACAATAATTTCGCCATTGCCCAGGTCATGGTCAGCGCCGGGCGTTGCGCTGCCTGTGACGCTAAAGGGAACAGAGACCGCGAAGGCTGCGGCCTGGTCCAGGGATGCGCTTAGGGTAACCGTGCCTGCGTCCTCTGCCACACTTTGCTCGGCCGTTATAAAGGTGACGAGCGGGAGATCGTCATCCGCAATGCTGACGGTTACTTGCTGGGCGGTAATTTCAGCCCCATTGTGGACGCTGCTGATATCGATGACGATGGTTTCATCGCTTTCATCCAGAGCATCATCAATGACATTTAATGCGACTTGGGCAAAGCTGTTTCCCGCTGGGATCGTAATGGCGTCGGACTTGGCATAGTCGCTACCGGCGATTGCCGTGCCGGTATAGGCCAAGTTGACCATGACCGGGCGTCCCGATACTTCGCTGAGTGAGGCGGTAAGATTGGCCATGCCTGTGGCTTCACTCAATGGTGTTGAGGTATCAATGCTTAATGTGACGCTGGGTTGCTGGTCATCATCAATAATAGTGGCGCTGATTTTTTGAGCCCCGGATTCGATGCCGTTAGTCACCGAATCGATGTCGATAACAATGCTTTCATCTTCTTCGTCGAGGCTGTCTTGTTGTGCGCCGATCTGCGCTGTACCCGTTGTATTGCCCGCCGTTATGCTGATGCTGTTGGCTGATGTGTAGTCGTTCCCACGGCTCGATGTACCGCTGTAAATCAGGTTCACAATAATATTTTGTGCGGATACACCGCTTGATGTGGCGGTGACGCTTGCCACGCCACCGGCCTCGGCCAGACTGGCATTGTCGATACTCAAGGTAACCGAAGGCAGTCCATCATCATCGCTGTTGGTCACGGCAACATCGGCAGGTTTTCGGCCGTGATAATTGGCATCGGCCGATGTGGCCGCAGCAAGCACAATGATGGTGGTTTGATCGCCATCATCAATCGCATCGTCCACGCCGCTGACGGTAATGGTTTGGGCCGTATTCCAATTGTCGGCATCAAAGTTGATGGATGATGGGCTGACGGTATTTTCGTCCACATCGGTGCTGGTGATGGCGATGCCGACACTGGCTGTTGGCGCACTGCTTAGGGCGACGGTGAAGCTGGCGGTGGTACCGGCTTCTGCGGTATCACCGGATAGGGGGCCAACAATAAAACCGGCGGTGTCATCATCCGTGTTGGTGATGCTGACGTTGCCTGGGATAAGCCCGTTATAATGGGTATCGCCGGATGTGGCGGCGGCCAGATTGATGGTATAGGGCTGGTCACCGTCATCCACCGCATCATCCACACCAGTGACGGTGATGGCTTGCGGGATATTCCAGTTGTCCATGTCAAAGGCGATGCTGGCTTGATCAACGCTGCCCTCGCTGACATCTGAACTGCTGATCGCAATAGTGACGCCCGCCGTTGGCTGTGTGGTGAGTTGTGCACTAAACGTGGCGCTTGTACCGTCTTCACCAGTATTACGACTGATGGGGCTGATGTTAAAGGCGGCACTGTCGTCGTCAACATTAACCACCTGAACAGCGGCAGGGTTTTGTCCATCGTAAAGACTGTCGGCAGATGTTGTGGCCGCAAACTGGATGGCGTAGGACTGGTTGCCGTCGATCAGGCTGTCATCGATGCCTGTCACCGTGATGGTTTGCGGAACATGCCAGTTGTCGGGGGCAAAAGTGATGGCTGATATATCAACCACACCTTCGCTGACATCAGAGCTAATGACACCAATATCAACATCGGCACTTGGCATACTGGTCAGCGCCAACGTAAATGTCGCATTAACACCCGCTTCGGTGGTATTACGGGATATGGTGTTAATCGCAAACCCAGCCGTATCGTCATCAGTATTCACAAGATCGATATCCACGGGATCAAGCCCGTTGTAATCGGTATCGGTTGATGTCGCGGCGGAGATAATGATTGCATAGCCAATGTCACCATCGACAGAATCATCATCAGCACCGGTGACGGTAATGGTTTGCGGGGTATCCCAGTTGTTTAAATCAAACGCGATGCTGGCTTGATCAACGCTGCCCTCGCTGACGTCGGCACTACTGATGGCAATGCTGACATCATCGGTCGGCGCGCTGGTAAGCACCACTCTGAATATTGCAGTGGTGCCATCTTCACCGGTGTTACCACTGATGGCGGAGACGGTAATTCCGGCGAAGGGATTACTGCCGTTTGACACTTCATCCAGATTCGATACACCGTCGCCATCTTCGTCAAAACTGGCCGTATCATAATCCGCTTCGAGAATTTCAAGCACGTTAGTCCCTGAGCCCACCTCCATCGTTTCGCTGGCACGGGCCAATATGATGGGATTGTCCGGCGCGGTATTGGCGGTATATTCAAATTCAACGGTAAAAGTATGATCACCCTGGGAGATGCCCGTCAGACTGATGGAGGCATTGCTGCCGCTGATGGTCATCTGCTGGCGATCACCACCATCAACCTGGATATAGGCCGTTAATGTGCTGCCTGCGGGCAAGGTGAGCAAGGCCGCTGGTACGGCAATGCCACCACCGCCTTGCGGCTGGGAGGTAACGGTGGAGTCACCTTGTGTGCAAGCGCTGGTTACGACGACAATGAGTGCGAAAAAAACCAGTGATTTAATGCGGGTCAATAATACTGAGAAGGCCATTGTGCTCATAAAAGTTCTCTAAAATGTGGTGAATACAGGGATCAATCACGACGCTGTCATAGATTGATTTCAGGGTACCGGGGCATTAATGACGATGCTGGGCTCTTTATTTCCACCGCTATCGTCACCACCCCCGCCACCGCCACCAGCCGCAATGGCACCAACGGCCAGCGTACCTAAACCAATCCACAACCATTTGTAGGATTTTTCTTTTTTGAGTGTTAATTTAGGCTCTGTTGAAACGGCTGACTGTGTATCAACAACTTGATGCTTGATGGGTATGATAATGGGCGAGAAGGCATAGCCGTGTAACAGAGTGTTATCAGAAGAATCAGTGGCCTGGATGTAATATTCAATACCATCGATATTGAGCTGGTCGGCACTGATGGTGGTCGCATAATCGTCAGTGCCGACAATGTTGCGCATGGTTTTAGTTTGGTATTCGTTACTGCCCATGTCACGGTGAAATAAAATGACACTTTTGATGGCGATATTGTCGGTGACGGTCACGAGGATTTGATGATCTTCACCCGCGTCAATATTGGTAGCATAGTTGCTTTGCACAACCACGGGGGCCGTCATATCGGTAACTGCTGGCAGTGCAAGTCGATCTGCCTGCGCGATGTTTGTGATTAAAAATGTTAGGACAAGTACTTTGATAAAAACACGAAAGAAACACTTCATTGGTTTATTCCCTTTCCAATATTTTCCTGGTTCCCACGGTCCTCCGTGGGAACCTATACACCGCTTCACATGTATCTACGGTATGCATTCCCACGCGGAGCGTGGGAACGAGAAAAATCCCAAACGCCACGGATATAGAACGTAGAAAGATTGCGATAACAAGCAATCAAAACGCAATGACTTTAAGTAACCCAAGGTTTTAACCACCATCGCACTGCTTTATTATTGAGCCAGACATGTTGGCTTTATTTATTGTTATAAAAACTTCACAGCGAAGTATGGTCGAAGAAGGTGGTCAGATTGTCAATATCAATTTCCTGGTTCCCACGGTCCTCCGTGGGAATCCATACAATTTCACAGCGAATATGGTCGAAGAAGGTGGCCAAATTGTCAATATCAATTTTATATTTGGGTTATATGCACACAATCACTTTTTCCTGGTTCCCACGGTCTTCCGTGGGAACCCATACACCGTTTCAAATGTACCTACGATATGCATTCCCACGCAGAGCGTGGGAACGAGGAAACGAGGAATGCACACAATCACTTCCTGATTAGCTCACCAGGATAGGTGGTTTGCTGGGATAATACATCCAATATGTACGCACTACAGGGCAAGCGCATATAAATGGACTAAGAAAAGATGACTTTTGTCCTGAAATCATTACTTAAAGCCGCTTTAAACCATTGACGCTTAATGCTCAGCCTGGAGGATGCCAGCTTCAACAAATTTAACGCGACTTATCGTATGAAATTTGATCACTGATTTTGTGGAACGAAACAGCGCCCAAGGGAAAACGGAAAGACAGAGATCGATTGTCGATGCATCGAGATACACAAACCGTATTGTCGAGGTCGAGTCCCAAGTCTTCATTTTGCGTATAAGGGGGTGTGTAATCTTGATGACGGAACTTCTTCACATATCGACCGTTTTTTATTTTGCTGATCTCCCTGTTTATACCCGTGGCGTTTGAGATTTAGGTGCTAAGTGTGCGTCATATTCATTTCATGGCGAGGCGAAATGACGAGTAATAGCCAGACTATTGCGAGGAATTTCACCAAGAGTAGGCGCATTAAGCGACACTGCTATGGAATGAAGAGGGCGTGCAATTAGACCTAAATCTCAAACGCCACAGGTATAGTAAACGAGCAAATGATATACTCTTAAAAACGCCATAAAACAAACACTATGACCGCAAAACTCAGCATCACTCTCGGCCAACATTCGGAACAGGGACGCAAAGACGAGAACCAGGATTTCTACGGCGCGCTCATCCCCGAAGAACCACAACTGAAAAACAAGGGCATCGCTATTGCCATTGCCGATGGTGTGAGCAGTTGCATCGCCGGACGTGAGGCGTCGGAGTCCTGCGTAGGCAGTTTTCTGTCCGATTATTATTCCACGCCGGATTCATGGACCACCAAAACTTCCGCGCATAAAATTCTCACCGCTATCAATAGCTGGCTGTACAGCAAAGGTCAGCAACACGAAGATGATCCGCGTCACCAAAGCCGCGGCATGATTACTACTTTCAGTGCGCTGGTGCTGAAGTCCACCACTGGGCATATTTTTCATGTGGGTGATTCGCGTATATATCGCATGCAGGGTAAAAACCTGGAATGCCTCACCACTGACCACCGCCGTTGGGTGGGCGACAAAGATTATCTTAATCGTGCCATGGGCATCGATGTACATCTGGAAATCGACTACCGCCGTACTGAATTGGAAGCGGGTGATATTTATGTGCTCACCACCGATGGCGTGCATGATTTTATTTCGAATAAAGAGATCGCTCGACTTGTCTCTGCCAGCAGCGACCCGGACCAGGCGGCAAAGTCTATCGTACAATTCTCGTTAGAAAACGGCAGTACAGATAACATTACCTGCCAAGTGTTGCACATTAATACACTGCCCGTGCAAACCGCCAACGAAGCACATCAAGAACTCACCCGCCTGCCCTTTCCGCCGGATCTCGAACCCGGCATGATCCTGGACGGCTATCGCATTCTGCGCGAAATCCACGCCAGCAATCGTACCCAAGTTTACAAAGCAGAAGATGTGGAAACCGGCCAGCAGGTCGTTATCAAAACACCATCGGTCAACTTTGAAGATGAAGCCACTTACATCGAAAGCTTCATGCGTGAAGAATGGGTGGGCAAACGCATTCACAACTCGCGAGTACTCACCATTTACAACAAAGATCGCCCCCGGCAGTTTCTTTACTACGTCACCGAACACATCGACGGCCAAACCCTACGTGACTGGATGAGCCAGCACTCCAAACCCGACATCAAGGATGTACGCCTGCTGGTAGAGCAAATCGCAACCGGGCTGCGCGCCTTTCATCGGCTGGAGATGCTGCACCAGGATTTGAAACCGGAAAACATCATGCTGGATGCCAGCGGCAAAGTGCGCATTATCGACTTTGGCTCCACTAAAATTGCCGGTATCGCCGAAATTTACTCCCCTATCGAACGCCTCAACCTGCTGGGCACACGCAATTACACTGCACCGGAATATTTGTTAAGCCAGCCCGGCAGCAACCGCTCAGATATTTTTTCTCTTGGCACCATATGTTATGAACTGCTCACGGGAAAGCTGCCTTATGGCAACAGTCTGGAAAATGCCGACAACCCCCGCACGATCACAAAGCTGGCTTACCAACCCAGCACCCAGCATAACCCGATGATCCCGCTGTGGATGGACCGCACCTTGCGCAAGGCCGTACACCCCGACCCGCAACAGCGTTATGGCACGCTTTCAGAATTCGTACACGACTTATCTCATCCAAATCCGGGATTTATGAAAGACCAGCAACGTCCTTTATTGGAAAGAGATCCCACTGAATTCTGGCGCTTGCTGGCAGTCGCCATGGTGCTCACCAATCTTATTCTGGTCTATTTTCTGGCGCGCTAAATTTTCCTCCGACGGACCCGCTAATACAGAAAGAGCCTAACGGAGACGGCTGAACGGCAGCTTATCTTCGACTATACAGAGCGGAGAAACCATGTCCATCGAGCTGAAAAACCGAATACTGACTCAACTCATCACCGAATTGGAAAGCAATAAGCTGGTACTGCCCAGCTTACCCGAGGTCGCGCTGAAGGTTAGAGATACCTTGGCTGACGAAAATGCCAATACCAAAGCCTTGGCTAAAGTGATCAGCACAGATGCCGCACTTTCTGCCAAACTGATACAAGTTGCCAACAGCCCCCTGCTACGCGGCACCAAACATATTGACAGCGTCGATATGGCCGTGACCCGCATGGGTAACACCACCGTAAAAAACACCGTCAACAGTCTGATTGTGCAACAGATTTTTCAACCCACCACAGACATCACCGATAAGTTGTTTCGTAATTTTTGGGTACACAGTACCGAAGTAGCCGCCATCAGTCAGGCACTGGCAGGCATGGCCAAACTGAAAGCAGACCAAGCTATGTTTGCTGGTCTGGTGCATGATATCGGCGCACTGCCCATTATCAAATATGCAGAAGATATTCCTGAACTACTGGAAAGACCGCAAATGCTGGAAGAAATTATCACCGAACTTCATACCACCCTTGGTGTTGCACTACTGAGTAGCTGGGAGTTCCCTCAGGACATTATCAATGTTGCCGCAAAACATGAAGATCTGAGCTATGACCCAGGTGGTGCTGCGGACTTGGTCGATGTTGTTATCGCCGCCAACTTACAAAGCTACTTTGGTAAAGATCATCCACACAGCAAGGTTGTCTGGAGTGATGTGCCCGCCTTTGCCCGATTGGGTCTGGACACCGAAGTCAGCATCATTGACATGGATGGCACGGGCGAATCCATTAAAGAAGTACAGGCTTCATTACTGGTTTAAGGAACATGCATGTAATAACTACCTGATTCCCCGTGCCCCTCTCCATTCCCAAAGTAAGCTGGCAATTGAATAAATCGCTATTATTCAATTATTTTCCCCAAAGAAATTTTCTAGCTGACTATCAAGTCAAGTTATCAAATGTCGATATCCATTATGTGGCGAGGATACGCATAACTCCAGTCACAAAAATTTAAGACTGATACGTCATGATAGCTCAACCAGAAGAAGACTTAAGCACTCCGATTGTCTATATCGTTGATGACGATAAAGGAATGCTCTTCTATCTAGTTACATTGCTAGAGTCAGCAAATTTCAGAGTGCGTACCTATGTTAGCGCAAAAACATTTCTTGCCGAATACTCACCTCAACAGGCAGGGTGCTTGATTTCAGATATGATGATGCCCGAAATGAGCGGACTGGACCTCCAGAATATACTGTTACAACGCAATATCTTCCTCCCGGTGCTCTTTATATCCGCGCACGGCAGTATATCAATGGTAAAAACCGCATTGTGTAAAGGCGCTGTAGATTTTTTGGAAAAGCCCCTTAATGCAATAGAACTCATCGAAAGTATTCAGGCAGCCATTAAGCAAGATACACAATTGCGTAGTCAGCATAAGGAAATTGAAATCACCCAAACACGGTTGGCCGGCCTCACTCCTCGCGAGCAGGAAATATTGACAAATTTGATGGCTGGTGAGAGCAACAAACAGATTGCAAAGTCTCGCAATATCAGTCTACGTACTGTTGAAAACCACCGTAACAACATTTTGCACAAAATGCGTGTAAATAACTTTTCGGAACTATTACGTGTATTGCTCTCCATGCCCGCTAACTAACAAATTACCTTCCTGCATCAGCACAAACACGACCAGCCTGAGTAATGCTACTCAAATTTACCAGCGCAGCAAGGTAATTTGTGTCATGTAACCCATCTCCGACTTGTACGATAAATAAAGTCAGCGGCGTAGATTATCAGCAAAAGGAAATGCCAATGCCTCAACCCGAAGAAGTTAACGTCCCCTTATTCAGCAGTACACCTGAGCATGACAAAGCAAAATCGACAGCATGGGAAGTCATGGTGGTTGATGACGATGAATCTGTTCACGCAACATCAAACATGGTCTTCCGGCGTTTTACCTTTATGGGGAAAGGGTTAAATGTGATGTTAATAACATCACAATTCTACAGCAAAGATGTACACGGGAAAATATTTTTCAATAAACAATCGCCTGAAAAAAATGTTCGGCGCCAAAACAGCCTAAAAACCGATAAGACCTAATAATGAACCATTTAAAAAATGCCATACATTCCAATGCATCAACCAATGCTTCAATGGAAAATCAAAAGAATGAAAAACTGAGTTTCGCGCTTAAAAAAGACTCACGTCTTGACATCAAAACAAAATATGACATCACTAAAAAACCCTGGAAGGTGATGATCATAGATGACGAAGAGGTCGTACACAGCGTCTCCCAAATGGTGCTCAACAAACTTAGCTATAATGAAAGAGGAATTAAAATTCTCCAGGGATACTCGGCTGCCGATGGTCGACGACTGCTAGCTAAACACCCAGATACTGCGGTGTTATTGCTAGATGTCGTCATGGAAACAGATAACGCAGGACTAGAACTGGTTAAATATATTCGTGAAATATTAAAAAATCCATTTGTGCGAATAGTCCTCAGAACAGGGCAATCAGGACAGGCACCAGAACACGAGGTAATTTCAAAATATGACATCAATGATTATAAAGAAAAATCTGAACTGACCGCACAAAAACTCCATTCAACCATGATTGTGACACTACGTGCTTTTGATGATTTGAGAAAAATTGAAACGCTGTCTATGGATAAGATGCGACTGGAAAACATTGTGCAAGAACGTACAAAAAATCTGCGGAATGTCAATACTGCACTTAACCTGAGTATGGAGCATTTATCGCAAGCACAACGTATCTCGAAAACTGGCCACTGGGAATGGCTGATAAAAGAAAATCAATTCATATTTTCGCCACAGATTCGACAAATAATGGGTATAGCGCAAGACTATGATAATACCCAATATGAAACACTGACCGATCTAATGCCGAGTGAGACACGAAAAAAATTGATAAACGCAATAGAGGATGCTGTCAAAAAACATATTCCCTATGAATGTGAACATCCCATCAATCGTCCAGATGGTGTTCAGCTATTTGTGCGTCATCGAACAGAGCCCGTTATTGATGAAAATGGTCATGTAACAATGCTCATTGGCACCATGCAGGATATTACCACACAACATAAAGCAACAATTGAAATGCGTAAACTGTCTGGCGCCATTAATCAGGCAGCAGATGCAATCATGATTACCGACATTAATGGAAAAATAGAATATATAAACCCTGCCTTCAAAGAAATGACGGGGTTCAGTTGGAATGAAGCAATTGGAAAATCACCATCGTTACTAAAATCTGGGAAACAAAGCCTTTCATTTTATGAACGTATGTGGAAAACAATAAAAAAGGGCGAAGCTTTCAACGATATCGTTATTAATCGGCGCAAAAATGGTTCCCTCTACTATGAAGAAAAAACAATTACCCCTATAAAGGAAGAAAACGGCAATATAACCAGCTTCATTTCAACCGGGCATGACATAACTGATCGCATGGAGACGCAACAAGAATTGTTTCATCTGGCACACCATGATGCACTGACCGGTTTGCCAAATCGTGCACTGTTGCAAGATCGCTTGACCCAGGTATTAACACGCATCAAACAAAATAAACGTCATATTGCCGTGCTGTTTATAGACCTTGATCGGTTTAAAATAATCAATGACACATTGGGTCATGATACAGGTGATAAGCTACTGAAAAAGGTCAGTGAGCGACTTGTTGAATGTGTACGAGAAGGCGACACCATCGCAAGACTGGGAGGGGATGAGTTTTCAGTCATACTCAACGATGTGGCCAAAAAAGAAGACATTGAGCCTATTGCCCAGAAAATGTTAGAACAAATAGCAACTCCATTCAATATTAATCGGCATGAACTCTTTATCAGCGCCAGTATCGGTATCGTTTTTGCACCGGAGAATGGTGAGGAAACCCTCACACTACTTAAAAAAGCCGACAAAGCCATGTACCTCGCGAAAGAATCCGGGAAAAACAGGTTTCAGTTTTATACCTCGAATGACCAGAAAAAAGCGATTAAACGGCTAATGTTAGAAACAGCTTTACGGCGCGCATTGCAAAAACAAGAATTTATTCTTCAGTATCAACCTCAAGTAGATGTAAAAACTGGAAATATATGCGGTGTCGAGGCCCTGCTACGTTGGCAACAAAATATATTCGATAATATTTCTCCAAAACATTTTATTCCTCTCCTGGAAGAAACCGGGATGATCGTCGATGTGGGTGAATGGTATTACGCACGGCTTGCCTACAAGCCGTTGAATGGAAAAAGCAAGGAAATAACTTACGTGTTGCCGTTAATCTGTCCGCACGTCAATTTCAACAAGCGGAATTCGTCAAAACAATAAGCAGCATCATTAAAGAGACTGGGGTCGACACAAATATGCTGGAACTGGAAATTACTGAGGGCATGCTAGTCCATGATATAGATAAAACGACTAAGGCATTAAAAAAATTCCAGGACATGGGCATCCGAATAGCCGTTGATGACTTTGGTACTGGATTCTCCTCTATGAATTATCTCAAACAATTGCCTGTCAACGTTCTAAAAATCGACCGTTGTTTTATTAAGGATATCAACAACAGCCCTAATGATGCATCCATCGCCACAGGCATGATTCACCTCGCGCACAGCCTAAAACTTGAAGTAATTGCAGAAGGTGTTGATAGCATTGAACAATTTTCCTTACTAAAAGAAAAAGGCATTGACAAAATACAGGGTTTTTTATACAGCAAAGCCTTACCCGGCGATGAGATAGAAACACTTATATCTCATCAAAAAAGTCGATGGGAAAAAAATTTTATACAATCAATATGACACAAAAAAATGATATTTATATCAACTTAGGGCTATTTGGTGATGTAACATTTGTGAGAGAAAATGAAAAAGCGGGTGCACTACCATTAGCGCTAAGAGATATTGATGAAAAATTTAGTAGTATTATCGTAGTACGCCCCGAAAATTCAGCAAAATCCCTTTCAGACTTAAAAGGCAGTCGTTTTATGTTTGGCTCAAAACTTTCTACCTCTGGTCATTTAATCCCTAGATACTTTATGAGCCTTAACAACATAAAACCAGAAAATTTCTTTGGATCTGTAGATTTTAATGGTGCCCATAACAAAACCATATTGTCTGTTATAAATGGACACTCCGATGCAGGCGTCACGAATTATAGAATTATCGAAGAAATATTGCTTGATGGGCGCATTCATAAAAGAAAAATACGAGCATCACGGGAATCACCTACTTACACAGATTACATCTGGTCAGCACAAGAAACTATGGATATCATCAGTAGAGAGAAATTGATTAATGCACTCCTTAGCCTAACCCTTTATAAACCTGAAACCAAAACTATTTTAGAGTCTGTTAAATCCAACCACTATCTTCCGGAAAGCATTGAAAATTTTCAACAACCAAAACAAATAGCTCTTAAAATGGGCATTTAAAATATAAATTTTATGACCCTTGAAATCATGATGATGAAAAAAAAAGACCATCTATCAATCATAAAAAATGTCTATTTTTTAGTAGCCATCGTTCTTCTGACATGCATCATGATATTTGCTATTAGCAGCATTAAAGAAATAAATAAAAAAAACATTAATTTAATACTGAATGATTATCACCAGGCAAGTAGAGAAAATACCGTACACATCAGTAAAGAAATCAGTATTATGCAGAAATGGCTTAGAGACAAACAAATATTACACGACAATAAAAACGAAAATGTCATTCATATAGGTAGTAGTGCACACGACAGATTAAAAAGTTTTATAAATAATGTAACGTCAAATATCAATACACTTCAGAAAATTGACATTCAATTTCCCGAAGAACGTACAAATATCATGCATGATAACTTAATTAAACAAGCAAAAGTCACCTTTAAAAACATAGAAATACTTATCGAGGAACATCACTATAACCCTGCAAACATTGACGCTGAATTACGCCCGCTAAACATGATTGCCCATCAACTGCAACGCTGGCATGACATAAAATACAAAAACCTCCGGAATAACGAAATTCAGAATGATAAAGATCGTCATCAACTTACGTTAGTATTAATTATATCAATGATTACCATCGGCTCAGTACTTGTCGGCCGTTTAATAAACCAAATTCGTACATCATTAAATCAACAAGAGTCCATACGCCAATCTCTCCACGAAAGTGAAATCCAGGTGAGGTTATTGCTTGATTCCACTGGTGAAGCAATTTTCGGTGTTGATCTAGAAAACTGCTGTACTTTCGCAAATATTGCGAGCACTCGCATGCTGGGATACAAAGATTTGAAAGACATCGTAGGAAAATCAGTACAGGATATTTTCCATGTCAATCATACTTCTAAAAAATATTCTGATAATGACAATCACCCTGCAGAGGTTTATCGTCATGGTGAAAAATTACACTCTATGGATTTTCAATTAACGAACAGCAAGGGTGTTCATTTTGATATTGAATGCTGGTCTTACCCGATTTTAAAAGAGGATGTATGTATTGGCTCGGTAGTCACTTTTATCGATATTTCCGAGCGAAAAAACATTGAAAGCAAACTGTATCGCAGTCAGGACATATTACGCATAGCACAATCCATTGCACACATCGGCAGTTGGAGTTGGAATATTGAAACTGGGAAACTTGATTGGTCCAATGAAATATTTCGAATATTCGGTGATAATGAAAATTCATTTGAACCAACGTATAAAAAATTTTTGGCGAGAATACATCCGGATGATATTGACCTTGTTACCACATCCATCAACGCTTCAATTGCTGATCCAGAAAAAAAATATGATATTGAACATCGAATCATCCGGCCTGATGGTGAGGAGCGTACTGTACATGAATCTGGAGAAATTAATTATGATAGCGAAGGAAAGCCAGTACGCATGATCGGCACAATACATGACATCACCGAACGAAAACAGCATGTGAATGAAATCATGAATTTAAATAACCAACTCGAACAACGGGTAGCCGAGCGTACCATAGAGCTTCAAATGGCGAATGATCAATTATTACGGTCCCTTGAACGATTACAACAAACTCAACAACAGTTAGTAGAATCAGAAAAAATGGCATCATTGGGCGGGCTGGTTGCCGGTGTCGCTCATGAAATCAACACACCAATCGGCGTTGGCGTCACCTCTGCCTCTCATCTTAGCCTGGAAATTAAGCGATATTTTACGCTATATACAGAGGATCAAATGACACGTGGTGATTTCGAGGAACTACTCAATACTGCATCAAAGTCATCTTCATTAATACTAACCAATATGCAGCGTGCCGCAAATCTGATTCGTAGCTTCAAGCAAGTCGCCGTTGACCAGACCAGAGGACAAGAACGATTATTTCACGTTAAACAATATTTTGAGGAAATATCACATAGCCTTTATCCAAAATTAAAAAAACAAAACCATAGTATTGTGATTAACTGCCCAGATAAATTAGAGATATACAGTCACCCTGGTGCTTTTTCACAGCTTATTACTAATTTGGTAGTTAATTCAATTTTGCATGGGTTCGAAGAAAAAAATAATGGCGAAATAATCATCGATGTCGAAATGCACAATGAAGAACTTTCTATTTGTTACCGAGATAGCGGAAAAGGCATTTCCTCCGACCATCTTAAAAAAATTTATGACCCATTTTTTACCACCAAACGCAACCATGGTGGTAGCGGACTAGGCATGCATATCGTTTACAATCTTGTCACTCAAAAACTGGGTGGAAAAATCACATGTACAAGCACACCTAATCACGGTGTATGTTTTGAAATAAAAATGCCTCATGTGAACACGTCGGATAGGTTGTGTGCATAACCACAGAGCAAGATCTGCGGTGGCAGCGCGTCACTTGGAGACTTTCTAATAAATCCGTTCCATAGTTACCAATTTCATCACCTCACACCATACGATATAATGATCGTCTGATCGTCTGATCATCAGAGCAACGGGACCGATTCCGGTCACCAACAACATGAGAGAACGTCAACAAGTGCCAAGGCCGCAAACTGAGAGCTGGATGTGAATTATTTCGATATAGGCCTGTTGCCCTCTGGACATCTACACGGTTTCTCATCAACAACTGACGTAGCAGATAACAAAGGACAAATTACCGCCATTGAGCGAGCGTTTTCGCGCAGCGCAGGCGAGGGGCTGTTTTCACTCGCAGCCATAAAAAGCAGCACAGGTCTCTCCCCATCGTTACAATACTGGCGTAGTTTTGCCAACCAATATCTGAGTGAACGTTGTCTGCTGGCCCCAGCAGGGCCACTCCAGCCTGACCCCGTTGAACCTTTCACTGATGGCGAAACCGCCTCTCTCTTGCTAAGCGCTCCACCCATGCGCGGGGCCGAGTATCTCTCGGCTACAGTGCTACAGGATCTCCGCAGCATGCTGGACACCTGGGTCTGCGAACAAATTCAAACGTTCGGCGGACTTGATACCTTTCTTGGCAAAAAAGCACCGCACTGGCATCAGGTGGGGCGTGTCTGTTTTCATCTGGCAGAAAACAAAAATGACCCTAACTACCCCTTCGCCTTCATGGTGACCTATGCACCCGAACTTTCGGCACAGGGTCGCCTTCGTCATCAGCCACTCAGCCGCGCTTTGCAGGAGTATGCGGGGGCGAAAAACAAGAAGGCGTTGATCCATTTGCTGTCACCTGTACAGCTCGCTGCTGAATCCAGTCCCGTGATCAAGGAGCTGGTTGACACGGGCGACCTTTATCACCCGCTGGCCTGGACACCTGGTGAAGCCTATATGTTCCTTAAGGACGCTGCACTGTACGAGCAGTGCGGCGTAGTGGTCCGACTGCCGGACTGGTGGAAAAAACGTAGTCGGCCACGTGTTGGCATTACCATTGGTGAGAGCAAGAAGAAAAACTTCAATGCCGATTCGCTGCTTGATTTCAAACTCCACATCGCTCTGGGTGATGAGTCGCTCAACAAGGCTGAGTTGAAAAAGCTGCTGACGGCGGAGAACGGCCTAACTTTTATTAGAGGCCAGTGGGTTGAAGTGGATCAGGAGAAACTGAACGAAGCGCTGGCCCACTGGAAAACAGTGGAGGCGGAAGCAGGCATGGGCGGGCTCACCTTTGCGGAAGGAATGCGCCTGCTGGCTGGCGCACCCGTTGATCTGGGTCACGATGAGATCGAAGAGAGTCGTGAATGGTTTTTTGTCCAGCCCGGCAAGTGGCTATCGTCACAACTGGAGGCGTTACGTTCACCCGCCCAAATGAAAGCAGCCAATCCTGGCAAGGCGCTCAAAGCGTCGCTCCGTCCCTATCAACAGGCGGGGGTGAACTGGCTGCGGCTACTTTCTCGACTCGGTTTGGGAGCCTGTCTCGCAGATGACATGGGGCTGGGGAAAACCATGCAGATTATCTCCTTGCTACTGGTCGAGAAAAAGCGTCTCAGTGAGCGCCCCGCTCTGCTGATACTTCCGGCTTCCCTGCTGACCAACTGGCAAGCCGAGCTGGCGAGTTTTGCTCCTTCCTTGCGTTGCCTGTTTTTACACAGCTCCCAATTCAACAAAACATTTAATAAAAAAACACTGGCGACTATGGCTGATGATCCCACTGCCTTGAACAACATCGATCTCGTATTGACGACCTATGGCACACTGATGCGCCAGGAGTGGCTACAACAGCAAAGCTGGCAACTGCTGGTGCTCGATGAAGCTCAGGCGATCAAGAATCCGGCCTCCCGACAGACTAAGGCCGTCAAACAGATCAAGGCCATGTCACGCATTGCACTGACGGGAACGCCGATAGAGAACCGTTTGTCAGACCTCTGGTCGCTGTTCGATTTTCTCAACCCCGGCCTGCTGGGATCGGCCAAACGCTTTAAGGAATTTGTGAAATCACTGGCCGGGCGCGAACACGATCAATATGCGCCACTGCGCAATCTGGTCAACCCTTACATCCTGCGCCGTATGAAAACAGACCGTTCCATTATCAGTGACCTTCCAGAGAAAACCGAACTTTCCGCTTACTGTGGCCTGAGCAAAATTCAAGCAGCACAATACCAGCACGCTGTCACCGAGCTGGCAGTGTCCATCGAAAATCTGGATGGTATGAAACGGCGTGGTCTGGTGCTCGCTTACCTGATACGTTTCAAACAGATCTGCAACCACCCGTCGCAACTGCTGGGCGATGGTGAATATAATCCCAAACAAAGTGGCAAATTCCAGCGTCTGGCGGCGCTTTGTGAAGAAATTGCCTCGCGTCAGGAAAAACTGTTGGTGTTTACCCAGTTCCGTGAAATGACCGCGCCACTGGCTGATTTTCTGGCACAGCAATTTGGCCAACCGGGCCTGGTTCTGCACGGTGGCACCCCGGTCAAACAACGGCAAAAACGGGTCGAACGCTTCCAGGATGAAGCCGGGCCACCCTTTTTCGTTCTTTCTCTCAAGGCGGGCGGAACCGGCCTCAATCTGACACAGGCATCACACGTCATCCACTTTGACCGCTGGTGGAACCCGGCGGTGGAAAACCAGGCCACGGATCGTGCCTTTCGCATCGGCCAGAAAAGAAATGTACTGGTGCACAAGTTCATTTGTCAGGGAACAGTAGAAGAGAAAATCGATACATTGATCAATGAAAAAACAGCCCTTGCCACAGATATTCTGGAAGGCGGTGCCGAGACACTGCTGACCGAGATGGACAACGACGCGCTGATCGATTTAGTCTCTCTCGATATCGAAAAAAGTCGGGTTTGACGTAATAAAAAAAGGAGAAAAATAGATGGCTTATGGTGGTTATGGTGAATGGCCCAAATATGTATCAGTAGCGCAACGGCACGCTAAAGCGGCCAAAGCGATGCAGAAACTGAGCAAAAAGGGGCTGAAGGTTGAACCCATAAAAACCGAAGGACGTAAGATCGCGCGCACATTTTGGGGCGAAGCATGGTGTGAGCATCTGGAAAAATTCAGCGATTATGAGAACCGCCTGCCACGCGGACGAACCTATGTACGCAACGGCTCAGTGTGTCATCTCGCCATATCAAAAGGCCGCATTGAAGCCATCGTCAGTGGTTCGGATCTCTATGAGATCAACATCGATATCACCCCATTGCCCGCAAAAAAATGGAAAAAAGTGCGTGACCAGTGTGCCGGGCAGATCGGCTCCATGCTAGAACTATTGCAGGGGCGGTTCTCTGATAACGTCATGAAAATCGTTACCGACTCGGAGAGCGGCCTGTTCCCTCAGCCCCGCGAAATAAAACTCGCCTGCGACTGCCCCGACTGGGCCGAAATGTGCAAACATATTGCTGCCGTCCTCTATGGTGTTGGTGCCAGACTGGATCACCAGCCTGAACTACTTTTTCTGCTGCGCAATGTCGATCAGGAAGCCTTGATCACCGCAGAGCTGGATGTCACATCAGCAACGACAGGAAAAGGAAAACGACGACTGGCAACAACGGATCTTTCCAACCTGTTTGATATCGAAATGGACGAACCCGTCAAGCCGCATCGTAAAAAAGCAGCTATGAAGAAAAAAGCCACTGCAAAGAAAAAAGTGAGCAAGAAAACTGTTAAAAAGAAGAATGTGATTAAGAAAAAAAGACCTTTTTCACCAACAGCGGCAGCCGTCCGCCGCTTACGTAAACAGTTTGAGATAAACAGCTCTCAGTTTGCAAGCTTGGTGGGTGTAAGCCCACCGACGGTGAGTAACTGGGAAAACAGCAGCGGTAAGCTCAAGCTTCGTCAACGTACTTTGGATGCATTGACCCAAGTCGCTAAACTGACACCACAACAGGTCAGGAGAAAATTGAAAAATTGAGGCTTTTGCGTTACCGCTCCAACCTGAAAGTCTTGTGATCAATGGTTCGATGGCTGCGGTGCAACCGGCGCAGGCCGGGATGACGAATAAATTGGTGTTACTCAGTACGCGAATTTAATCTTCCCGTTCTTCAATCCAGGCCATCTGCACGGCTTCAAGAATACGCTCTCCACAGTGTTCCGGAACATCATCAAACTCGGCCAGAGCTATTATCCAGTTACGCAAATCCACAAAATTGACGTGCAGTGGATCAACGTCAGAATGGGCTTCATCTAACTCAATGGCAATATCCAGAGTATCTGTCCACTTCAGGCTCATTATCTGCTTCCCATCATTTGGTAAGTCGTCGTTTAGTGGTTTTCGGACACCATGTTAATGGTGTATTTGGGAATCTCCACCACCAGATCTACCGTGCCGACTTTCGCCTGACAGCTTAGGCGTGAGTCCGGCTCCAATCCCCAGGCCTTGTCCAGCAAGTCATCTTCTTCTTCCGTGGACGCTTGCAGCGTTTCAAAACCTTCACGAATAACAACATGGCAGGTCGTGCAGGCACAGGATTTTTCGCAAGCATGTTCAATATCGACACCATTAGCCAACGCGGCGTCACAAATGGTAATACCTGTTTCAGCTTCAATAACGGCCCCTTCGGGACAAATTTCTTCGTGTGGTAAAAAAATGATCTGTGGCATTGCTTTCTCTATACCCGTGACGTTTGGGATTTAGGTTTAAGTGTGCGTCATATTTTCTTCATAGCAAGGCGAAATGACGCGTATATAGTTGTTCTATTGCAAGGAATTTCAACGCCACCATGGAGCAAATAGGGCGCGCAATTCGATCTTAATCGTTACGAGTATATCGCTAAAATTCGTCAATCTTGTGGCCCGTCATTGCCGACTGGATGCTGGCGTCCATACGTCGCGCTGCAAAATCTGTGCTTGCCGCATTCAACGCTTCAATAGCGCGTTTGATTTTTTGCGGATCATCACCATCGCGCATTTTTCGCAGCTCAGTCAGCGTAACATCAATTTGTGTGCGTTCCGTATCAGTAAGCAATGCAGCATCTGCGGCAATGGCCGATTCTACGGACTCAAGAATCCGGTCAGCTTCCACTTGCTGTTCGCGCAACATGCGCGCAACAACATCTTCTTTCGCATGGCTCATGGATTCACGCAGCATGGTTTCAATCTCGACATCCGTCAAACCAAAAGATGGTTTGACTTGCACCGTGCTTTCCACACCCGAAATCTGTTCCCGCGCTGTAACGGAAAGCAAACCATCGGCATCTACCTGGAAAGTGACACGTATACGCGCATTGCCTGCCACCATAGGTGGAATGCCCCGCAATTCAAAACGTGCCAGAGAGCGACAGTCACTCGCCAGTTCACGCTCACCCTGCATAACATGCACTGCCAACGCAGTTTGTCCATCCTTGAAGGTAGTGAAATCCTGAGCTTTGGCCGAAGGAATGGTGGTATTGCGGGAGATGATTTTTTCCACTAAACCACCCATGGTTTCGATCCCCAAAGATAGCGGAATCACATCGAGCAATAACATTTCGTCATCAGGTTTATTACCCACCAGGATATCTGCCTGAATCGCAGCCCCTGCCGCAACGACTTTATCAGGATCGATATCTACCATGGGTTCGCAGTGAAAAAACTCGCCGACCAATTCACGTACCCGTGGTGAGCGTGTTGAGCCACCCACCATTACCACATCTTCGATTTCATCCACATCAATGCTGGCATCACGCAAGGCACGGCGACAAGAGGACAGCGTTTTTTGTATCAGTGGATCAATCAGTTCATACAGGCCCGCACGCGTCAGCTCGCCCTGCCACACCTTGTCGTCGGTAACAGGCAAAGAAACACTCACCACTTTTTCGTCCGACAAGACTTCTTTTATCCGGCAGGCTTCCAGCAAGGTGGCACGCATCTGTCCGGCGGGAAGCGTGGACGAGTCAAGCCCGGCCTGCTGTATCAACCATTGCGCAATAACGCGATCAAGGTCATCACCACCCAACGCTGTATTGCCCGCTGTGGACATCACTTCAAAAACACCGCGATTAAGTCGCAGGATAGAGATATCAAAGGTGCCGCCACCCAGGTCATAAACCACATGCACGCCTTCTGAGCCTTTGTCCAACCCGTAGGCCACTGCCGCTGCGGTGGGTTCATTCAGCAGACGCAATACCTGCAAACCTGCAAGCTGAGCAGCATCTTTGGTGGACTGCCGTTGCGCATCATCAAAATAGGCAGGCACGGTAATTACCACACCGGTCAATTCACCACCCAGCGTTTCTTCAGCACGCAGTTTCAAATTTTTAAGAATTTCTGCAGATACTTCAACAGGGCTGATGTCTCCCGCGACCGTACGAATACGCGGCACAGAAGAATCGCTGTCAACAAAATCATATTCGCTAAAGGAGCAGCCCTTACAAATATCAGCCAAACCACGTCCCACGTAACGCTTTACCGAGCTGATGGTATTGCGTGGATCATTAATGGCGGATTGTTTAGCGATCGCACCAACCTGTGGCAAGTCCGTTGCCTGATAACGGACCACCGACGGCAATAAGTGTGTGCCCTGCGCATCCGGCAAGGTTTCTGCCTTGCCGCTGCGCACTGTAGCGACCAGAGAATTGGTTGTACCCAGATCAATACCTGCCGCCAGCTTGTGCTGATGCGGTGCAGTCGCCTGACCGGGTTCATTAATTTGCAGAAGCGCCATATAAAATATCTTGAGATGTGTTGTTAATCGTTTTGAAAGTTGTGCCGTTGTATATGAAGACAGGCTGCACGAAACCCGTTAATAATCAGCCAGCTCATCTTCCAGGGTTTCAATTTCTTCGTTTAAACGCTGGAAAAACTGTAATTTACGGCTCACATCCCGTGCTTGCTGCAAAGACTCCGTACTTGCTTCGTTTAACAGATTGGCCATTTGTGTGAGTAACGATTCGTCATGTACGGCAATATCATCGGCAATAATACGTAACTGCCGAACGGGCTCGGTACTGTTTTTAACATCTGCCAAGCGTTCACGTAATTCCATTTGTTCCATAAGGAAAGCGCTGTCGAAGGCCGTATCGACATCATCAAGAGCAACGCCCTGCAACTCAAGTAAATAACGTCCTCGCGACAAAGGGGCCTTCAAGACTTGATAGGCTTCATTGATTCGCGCGGCCATTTGCACTGACAAACGACGTTCAACCTCTGAGGCAGAAGCAAACTTATCAGGATGTGCAGCACGCTGCGCTTCACGGTAACGCGCAGACAAAGCATCCAGATCAACATTAAAGGAAACCGGTAGGTCAAATAATGCAAAAAAACTGCTGGAGAGGTCTACCGCTTGCATACAAAAAACCGAAACAGTTAAACCGTGAAGCTTTCGCCGCAACCACAGTTATCTTTTACATTAGGGTTATTAAACCTGAATCCTTCATTCAAACCTTCTTTACCGTAATCAAGTTCGGTACCCTCGAGATAAATCAGGCTTTTGGTATCCACCAAAACACGCACGCCTTTGTCTTCAAATACATCATCATCACTACCAATCTCATCTGCGAATTCAATCACGTAAGCCATGCCTGAGCAACCACTGGTTTTTATACCCAGACGTAGGCCCACACCCTTGCCACGATTTTCAAGAAAGCCGTGAATACGATCTGCGGCAGCTTGCGTTAATGTTATCGACATTGTTATCTCTGCAAATTACTGTGTTGTGTTATGCGGCTTTGCCAGAGCCATCGGCTTTTTGGCTGCCTGTCTTGCCACGAAAATCTTCGATGGCAGCCTTGATGGCATCTTCTGCTAATACCGAGCAATGGATCTTTACCGGTGGTAAAGCCAATTCTTCAGCAAGATCCGTATTTTTAATCTGACCGGCTTCTTCCAAGGTTTTACCTTTCACCCACTCAGTTAATAGAGAGCTGGACGCAATGGCAGAACCACAACCATAGGTTTTAAAACGCGCTTCTTCGATGATGCCATCGTCACTGACCTTGATCTGCAAACGCATCACATCACCACATGCAGGCGCACCAACCATGCCGGTGCCCACAGAAGGGTCATCCTTTTCAAGGGTGCCTACATTACGCGGATTTTCATAATGATCTAAAACTTTGTCGCTATATGCCATTTTTCACCTGCCTCACAGTTAGTTTTGCCACTGTATTTAGTCATCTGTTTATTTAGTCGTCTGTTTTTCTGCGTTATTCGATCTACTCACCTAATGCGCCGCCCATTTCACTTGAGATAAATCAACGCCGTCTTTGTACATGTCCCATAGTGGTGATAATGCTCGCAATTTTTCGATTGCCGCACGCACATGAATGATTGCATCATCAATATCTGATTCCGTGGTAAATCGTCCTATGCTGAAACGAATAGAGCTGTGTGCCAGTTCGTCGTTACGCCCCAAAGCGCGCAACACGTAAGAGGGCTCCAGGCTTGCCGAGGTACAGGCTGAGCCGGACGATACAGCCACATCCTTCAAGGACATAATCAGGGATTCGCCTTCAACGTAGTTGAAGCTGATATTAAAGATGTTTGGCACACTTTGGGCCATATCCCCGTTGACATACACTTCTTCGAGATCCTTTACGCCAGCATATAAACGGTCACGTAAAGCAGCAACGTGCGCCTGGTCTTTACTCATGTCTTCTTTGGCGATGCGAAAGGCTTCACCCATACCAACAATCTGGTGCGTGGCCAGGGTACCGGAGCGCATACCACGCTCGTGTCCACCACCGTGCGTCTGCGCTTCCAGACGAATGCGTGGTTTACGACTCACGTACAACGCACCCATGCCCTTGGGGCCATAAATTTTATGTGCGGAAAAAGACATCAAATCAACCTTCATATTCGACAGATCAATTTCGACCTTACCAGCGCTTTGAGCGGCATCCACATGAAAAACAATCCCTCTGGCACGGGTTAACTCGCCGATAGCAGCAATGTCCTGAATAACACCCAATTCGTTATTGACGTGCATGATAGATACCAAGATGGTGTCATCACGCATGGCCGCTTCCAGCTTGCTCAGGTCAATCAGCCCGGTAGGCTCCGGGTCGAGATAGGTGACTTCGTAGCCTTCACGCTCTAATTGCCGACAGGTATCCAGCACCGCTTTATGTTCGGTCTTGCTGGTAATAATATGCTTGCCTTTTTTGCTGTTTTTCCCACCATAAAAATGCGCAGCACCTTTGATAGCCAGATTATCGGACTCTGTGGCGCCCGAGGTCCAGATGATTTCTTTGGGATTGCTATTCACTAATGCCGCAACCTGTTTGCGTGCCTCTTCAACTGCCGCCTCCGCTGTCCAACCATAAGTATGGGAACGCGAAGCCGGGTTACCGAACTCACCATCCGGTGTCAAAAATTCCATCATTTTTTTTGCGACACGAGGGTCCATGGGCGTGGTGGCCGCATAGTCCATGTAAATCGGTCGTCGGTTCGAGATTGCCATTTATTACTTGCCTTTTATTTTCAATTCAATTCAATTCATTTCAAACACAACACACAGATCAGGCACAGGCGACGGCTGCAAAACTTTGCAAAACACGCACCTGTTGTTTGAGACAATCAATAAAGCTGTCAATTTCATCACGGCGTGATTCTTTACCTAAGCTGACACGAATTGCCTCACGGGCACGCTCCGGCGAAACCCCCATAGACAGCAGTACATGACTGGGTTCCACTTCGCCGGTAGCGCACGCAGAACCGCTGGACACCGCCAACCCCATCTGATCAATATTCATCAACAGAGTTTCACCATCCAACCCTGGTAGCGCAAAAAAACTGGTGTTCGGCAAACGCTCTGCCTGTTGACCGAAAATACACACCTGAGGCAATTCTGAGCACAAGCGGGTTTCCAGATGATGGCGCAGCTTTTGCGACTGCGCGCGGCGCGTCGATAATTCACTCAGCGCCAATTCTGCGGCCTTGCCAAAACCCACAATGGCCGCCACATTTTCGGTGCCCGCGCGTCGTGCTTTTTCATGGCCGCCACCATGCAACACTGGCTCCATGTCCACGGCCTTGTCGACAATGAGCGCGCCCACACCTTTAGGGCCGTAAATTTTATGTGCAGAAAGGCTCATCAACTGTGCACCGCTGTCGGTAAAATCCACCGGCATTTTACCTGCAGCCTGTACTGCGTCGACCAGCAATGTGGCACCAAACTCACGCGCCAACGCCGCAATGGGTGCAGTATCATAGACGACACCGGTCTCGTTATTTGCCAACATCACTGCTAAAATTTTTGCGCTGTCCGTCGGCATGCGGGAAAAAATCGCCCGCAAATTTTCAGACACCAACTGACCATTGTCATCAACACCAATTTCATCCAGCATCCAGCCATACTTTTCCAAGACATTGGCCGGAATGCGCACTGAGCTGTGCTCTACCCCACTCAACACAATGTAACCGGGTATCAGACGAGCTGCGCGGCCCTTTAATGCAAGATTATTGGCCTCTGTACCACCACTGGTAAATATCACTTGCGAAGGATGTACGTTCACCAGCGCCGCCACCTGTTCTCGCGCAACATCCATCGCTGCACGGGCAGCACGCCCGGACTGGTGGCCACTGGAGGCATTGCCAAATTGCTCACGCAAAAACGGCATCATGGCATCCAGTACCCGCCCGTCCAAAGGTGTGGTTGCGTTGTAATCAAGATAAATGGACATAGTACTTATTGCTGTCAGGTTACATGGCTGTTGCAGCTCGCAACGGATTCTCTGCAATATCCTGCGTAGCTTGATCCTTCGCACTCGTCAACTGGCGCTCGGAGACCATTTTTACGTGATCCTCCTGCACTAGATCACCCAGCGAGATGCCGGTAAGAAAACCCTGGATCTGATCACTCAGCGAACACCAGAGTTTGTGTGTCAGGCAGGCTTCACCATTTTGACAATCGCCCTTGCCATCACAACGAGTCACAGACACCTTTTCATCCACGGCCGCAATCACCTGTGCCACACTAATCTCGCCGGCATTCCGGCTCAGGCGATACCCTCCCCCCGGACCACGAGCACTGGACACCAAATCCTGTTTGCGCAAGCGCGAAAACAGTTGCTCAAGGTAGGACAGAGAAATACCCTGCCGCTGGGAAATATCCGCCAATGTGATGGGGCGATCCTTTGCGTTTAATGCTAAATCCAGCATGGCCGTAACGGCATAACGACCTTTAGTTGTCAATCTCATAGCTTCACCTCTGTGGTCTCAAAACTCGCGATATTAAATATATATATAAAATATATGTATAAATCCAATGCCACCAGTGTTGTTTACAGATCAAAAAAACACACTAAAAAAGTGGGGATTCGGCGAAAGCCTACAGAAACTGTGTTTACGGGTCAAACCGCACTTGCGGCCTACTTGCGCCGATACTGCGATAAATCCCGGGAAACAGACTTATGTAAATTCCCGACTGATTTAGTCAACCATTATCTATACCTGACAAGTATAGTCAAGAAATTATTTTAAGCCGAATATTCCGTAAATTCATTATGAATATCACACAGAGTATTGGTTTCACAAAGAATTTTCTGAAAAATTCGCGTGTCGGTGATTACGCGCCACTGAAGAAAATTTCTTGTGGAAGCAATAAACAAGTGAGAACACATGCAATTTATGCCATATCTGCTCGAAGCGAAGGGTAATGCCACTAAGGATGAAGTCGAGTAAAAAATCCGCGTAGCCTATCCGCCCGGTTTTTTATCCGCAGGTTTATCAGCCCCTTCGTCCAAATGACTAGGTTCACCACTATTGCCAATGCCGCAATCGCCTAGGTCCGGCAGACGCACATCATTGAAGCCCGCGTCCAGCCGTTTAATAGATTCACACATCGCCGTCATTTTGCTGTCCATCACATGCACATGATCAAGCAGGCTATTGATGGCATGAGCCACCGGATCCGGTGCATCGCTGGTAGCACCATAGGCATCGAAGCCCAGTTTTTTGGCGGTCGCATGGCGCCGTTTATCTTCACTGGAGGCTGCCTGCTTTACTTTGGCCTTGACCACTTGTCCCGGTACACCCACTACTGTAGCGCCGGTGGGCACCTCTTTGATTACCACAGCATTGGAACCCACTCGTACGCCTTCCCGCAGCACAATCGGTCCCAATACCTTGGCACCAGCACCGACGACCACATTATTTTCCAGCGTAGGATGACGCTTGCCCTTTTCCCAGCTGGTCCCACCAAGAGTCACCCCGTGATACAGGGTGCAATCATCACCAATTTCAGCGGTTTCACCGATTACCACGCCCATGCCATGGTCGATAAAAAAGCGTCGGCCGATTTTGGCGCCGGGGTGAATTTCAATGCCCGTCAACCAACGGCTTAAGGCCGATGACATGCGCGCCAACCAGCGCAAATTCATATTCCACAAACGGTGCGCAAAACGGTGCATCATCAGTGCATGCACACCGGGATAAGTAGTGATGACTTCAAATATGGTATGCGCCGCAGGATCGCGGTCAAATACACAGTTGATGTCTTCTCGAATATGACTGAACATTAGTAGTTATGTTTATTGGTATAAGTATTATTACGAGCCGATAAGTGGTATATTGCTTCGTCGTTAATCCGATTGATGTGTGTTTTTTTGCGCGGCCGTTAGAATACCCCGCAGGATATTCATTTCCACTTCATTGGGGCGCGCGCGATTAAATAAACGCCGTAGACGTTGCATCATGATACGCGGATTTTTTGGATCGAGAAACCCGACAGTCTCTAATGTTTGTTGCAGATGCACATAAAATCGCTCCATATCATCGGCACTGGCCCGCGCTTCAACATTCTCAGCGGAAGCTACCTTTACCTGTTCGCCCAGCGTTGCCACACGCAGTTCGTAGCCAAGTACCTGCACCGCTGCCGCCAAATTCAGTGAACTGTATTCAGGATTAGTGGGAATATGCACCAAATGATGGCAACGACCTAGCTCATCATTTGTCAGCCCTGAATCCTCACGACCAAAAATAAGCGCACATTCAATGCCCGTCGCAGTCACTTCACCCAACACCTTTGCGGCACACTGCCGAGGATCCAGCAGGGGGGCCGATAAATTGCGCAACCGCGCACTGGCGCCCATCACCAGACTGCAACCGATCAAAGCCTCATCCAGTGTGGCACAAACCGTAACCTGGGCTAGCACATCATCCGCCCCTGAAGCCCGCGCCGTCGCGTCTGCATGGGGGAATTGCCTGGGATTCACCAGATACAGCCGGGTCAACCCCATATTTTTCATTGCCCGGGCCGCAGCGCCGATGTTACCCGAATGGCTGGTATCCACCAGTACAATACGTACCTGACTCTGTAATTGTTTTTGTGCGTTTGCCATATTCAACATTGCTCACACCATATCACGAGGCACACAACACACGCACTCCCTGCTGCTTGCCGACTAAAGTCAACAACGAACGCCTGTCGCAATTCAGTGGCAATTCTGCTAGAGTCGCGCGCGGCTGCCGCTCCCCCTCTACCGGACCGCTAGCGGCCATTTTTTAGCGGCCATTTTTCGGAATATAATAAGAAAGCCCATGCATCCCATTGTCAATATCGCCGTTCGTGCCGCTCGCCGCGCAGGTAAGCTCATCGCCAATGCTGTGGAACAGGTGGATCGCCTCGACATCACCGAAAAAGCCACCAATGACTTTGTCACCGAAGTTGACCGTCAGGCCGAAGAAGTCATTATTGGCATCATTCACGAGGCTTACCCCAATCACGGCATTCTCGGCGAAGAAGGCGGTGAGCGGGCAGGCAAAAAGGATGGTACAGACTATCAATGGATCATCGACCCTTTGGATGGCACCACCAATTTCCTGCACGGCTTCCCACAGTTTGCTGTGTCCATTGGTGTGCGCCACAAAGGCCGCCTGGAACACGCTGTCATCTACGACCCAATGCGTCAGGAGCTATTCACGGCCTCTCGTGGTGGTGGAGCACAGCTCAACGACCGCCGCCTGCGTGTCACCTCGCGCAAAGGATTGGAAGGCGCCCTGCTCGGCACCGGTTTTCCTTTCAAACAGCAACAACATTTAGATGCCTATCTGGCCACCTTCAAAGCCCTGTTTCCAATGACAGCGGGTATTCGTCGTCCTGGTTCTGCAGCACTGGACTTGGCCTACGTGGCCGCTGGCCGTCTCGATGGTTTTTGGGAAATTGGCCTTAGCCCCTGGGACATGGCTGCTGGCGCACTGCTAGTGCAAGAGGCTGGTGGACTGGTCAGTGACTTTAGCGGTGGCGACACTTACCTTGAGACCGGTAACGTGGTCGCTGGCAATCCTAAAGTTTTCAAAGCCATCTTACAGAAAATCCGTCCACATTTAACAGCAACACTTGCTAGATAATGACTTCTTTACTACCGTTGTTCCAGGCAAGCCCTATTCAAGTATTGTCCTTACATGCCGTTGTGTTGCCCAAATTTACCCGAAAAAGGCAGGTGCATTACGCACGTAACAAACGCATGACCACCAACACCCACCTTAACCTACCAGACAAATTGCTGGAAATCGCCCTGCAAAATGGCCTCAATAGCCTGGAAGATTTCACCCTGCAAATGGCTTACGCTACCACCTCTGCAGATACACAATTTGAAATTCTCTCTATTGGTGGCGCAACAGATAGTGAAAATAGCTTGCCAGAAAAACCCGCACCACTTACGCTGGCACACATATCGACCACCAGCAATACTTCCAACCAATAACCCGCCGCCAACTGCACGTCTGAGCATCATGGCCAAAATCACCATTAACCGGGAAAACTTTAAAGTCGACGAACGTGAGCTTGAACAAGGCTCTCTCAGTATCGGCCGTAACCACGACAACGCTCTCAGCATCGATGACCCGGCAGTAAGCAGCCACCATGCGCAAATTGTCACCGTGTTTGATTCCTCCTACGTGGAAGACCTTGGCAGCACCAACGGCACCTTCATTAATGGTAAACAAGTCAAAATGCACACCCTGCACAACGGCGACGTGCTCACCCTGGGCCACTATCAAATATTATTCCAAAGCAAGATGGTCGCGGCAGTCCAGGATGCCAACCTTACCACGATGATCGACGCCTCCCAGCTCGAAGAATTGGCCACAAAAGCCAGGCAAAAAGACCGAGTGAAAGCAGCAGCACACAAAAACCAGTCGGTCATCCCGCTCCATAACCCCTTGCGCGCACCTACCGCCGCCACACCGCCGCCGCCAACCAACAAACCCAAGCTGAAAGCGCATGAGAACGGCAGACAATCCGCCCCAGGCAACATCAAATTACCCGATATCGACGATGGTGCAAATATATTGGGGGAAACACAACCTGTCCCCTCTACTCCCCCTCAATACAATCGCCGTAAAGGCGATAACAGCATCCTGCCATCACTCAAAGTCATTTCACTGGCTGTACTTGTCACCATCATCACCTTCACCCTGTTGATGCTGATTTTTAAATAAAGAATCCTCGTCACTGCTCAGTTCACTTTCGTGATCATCCATCCCGCGTAGAGCCATCTGCGCTTTACAATTTTTGGTACAATCACGTGATCAGCCAATAATCCTAGAAACCTCAGTTGGGCGCAAAAAAGACGCGTAAGATATTGGTGTGCATAGTGAAGCATAAAAATTCGTGGTCACCTTATTGGTGATGAGACATTTTTCTGCTTTGCTAGGTGCGCCAAGAGCTTGCGCGGACTTTTGTGATCCAACTGAGGTTTCTAGGATAATAAAGGCCAACACGAATCACATGCGGTAAAGGAACCTGACGATGGAATTATTATCAAAATTATTAAAAATCATGGTAGCAAAAAATGCCTCAGATCTGTTTTTATGCACCGCTTCCCCTCCCTCATTTCGCATCAACGGTACACTGCAAACCTATGCCATAGAACCTCTGACGACAGGCACCACAGAGAAAATGGCCCAACTGGTGATGCGTCCAAAACACGCTACCGCTTTCAAGGAAGAGCTCGAAATCAGTCTGGGTTACACCGTACCCGGTATTGGCCGTTTTCGTTTCAACGTATTTCGCCAACGCGGTGAAGTAAGTCTGGTAATCCGCTCGGTACCGCTGCAAGTGCCAGAATTTGAAGCTCTGGGTATTCCCGAATTACTCAAAGGTATCACCATGCTCAAGCGTGGACTGGTGTTGGTCGTCGGCCCCTCCGGAGCAGGCAAGTCCACTACTCTGGCGGCAATGATCAACCATCGCAACATCAACACCATCAGCCACATCATCACCGTGGAAGACCCTATCGAATACGTACTGACAGCTAAACAATCAGTGATCAATCAACGCGAAATCGGCGTCGACACCCACTCCTACCACAAGGCTTTGATCAATGCCCTGCGTCAATCACCAGACATGCTGATGATTGGTGAAATTCGCGAACATGAAATCATGGAAGATGTATTAGAGTTTTCCGATACTGGCCATCTCTGTTTGGCCACTCTGCACGCTAACAGTGCCAGCCAAGTATTCGAGCGTATTGTGCATATGTTCCCGCAGGAAAAACGCGAACTATTACGCTACTCGCTGTCACAAAATATCAAAGCGGTAATATCACAAGTGCTGGTACCCACCAAGGGCGGCGGTCGCACCGTGGCCGTGGAAATGCTCATCGCCACTTCTCGGGTACGCGACCTCATTCGCCGCGGCGACTTTACCGAACTGGCTGAAGTCATGGAAAAAGACACCAACTCCAGTATGTGTACCATGGATCAATCATTGTATCTGTTATACGCTGACGGTAAGATCACCGAGGAAACAGCCTTGGCCTACGCCGAATCTCGCAGTAACATGCGCTTGCAAATGCGCTTGTCGGGAGTGCCACCCCACACTGCTGCCGACACAAACATGAATCCCTAGTTAGACTATCTACTGCGTTCGACAAAACAAAGGAAGAACATGACCACGCCACAAATCCCCCTTGTTATTGAACCCGAGCAATTACACGCACAGCTCGGCGCACCTGACCTGTTGATCGTAGATCTCTGCAAACCTTCAACCTACGCCAAAGCCCACGTACCGGGCGCAGTTCCTCTGAGCTACGCACAAATCATCACTATACAAAAACCAGCCATGGGTCTGCTGCCTGATGCTGCCACTCTGAGCCAAACCTTTTCCAGTATCGGACTCACCCCCGAAACCCATGTCATTGCCTACGACGACGAAGGTGGCGGTCGCGCTGCCCGCCTGCTGTGGACACTGGATGCTATCGGACACAAAAAAAGCTCGCTGCTCAACGGCGGCATTGGTGCCTGGTTCAACGAAGGGCATCCTACGGAAGATACACCGGTACAAGCCACGCCCAGTAAATACCAAGCAACCATCCTGGACACTGCCATAGCAGATCAGCAATTCATTCGTAAACATCTTGATGATGACAACGTTATGCTGCTGGACTCCCGCTCCCCGGAAGAATTTCGTGGTGAAAAAAAATTCGCCGAGCGTGCCGGACATATCCCCGGAGCCGTGAACCTGAACTGGCTTGACATAATGGATCAATCACGCAACATGCGGCTTAAACCGGAAGCTGAATTACGCGCATTGATGGAAGAACGTGGGTTGACTGAAGACAAAACCATCGTAACCTACTGTCAGACCCACCACCGTTCCGCACTCACGTATTTTGCGTTAAAGGTATTAGGTTATTCCAAGATAAAAGGGTATCCAGGCTCCTGGTCCGATTGGGGAAATAGTGAGGATACACCAATAGAAACCGAGTGATTTGGATGGATAGTGCATCCTGATCACATACTTTTTTTAACTTACATTCCAATTTTTTAATGCGCGCATCTAAGTGAGTCATTTCATCGTAAAGCTCGCCAAGCAATTCCCTAAACATGACAGTCAGTTCATTGTCGGCATTCTCAAGAATCATGGGGATACCTTTCCCTGGTGTGGGCGATCCCTTTGGGAACAGTAACACTGTGTTCTATCAGTAGGCCATCTGGGCATTTTATAGTAGATTTTTTAAGCGGAGTAGTTGAGTTTCACCATTCGAGTCATCAACGCCATCGTTGTCATTGATGACTAATACGGTGCCATCAGCTTTTACCGCTAGCCCTTCAATTTTTCCCAAGATTAACCCACCCCTTGCGGCCAGGTTATCCATCAAATCATCGACCAACGTCTTACTTACAACAGGATAAGAAACCGTGTTGCTAGCGTCATCAGCCAGCGGGTTTAATCCTGTAATCGAGAAAGAGTACAGTCGTTTAATTACTGCATCTGGGCCACCTTGATTGTCGCGTTCGATAACCATAAATTGCTCATTCCCCAGATAGGTGATTTCAGAAAACCCAACCGCCATTGAGCGACTCGACCTGATCCAGCTCGTAGTAGAAAAATGCCCATGCTTTCGTCACTGTATTAATGTATTGCCATCATCGGTAGCAGCGACAATTTCCGCTACCGTTTCATTAGCAATGTCGCTATTTAAATAAACGGGAAAACTACTAATGCGCTCAAAAGAGTGCGTTGTGGTATCCGGTGTTGTTCCACAGATACTGTTACCTCTTTTTGAAATTGTCGTTTTATTTTTCAAACATTCCATTTCAGTGAGCATGGCATGGGTCAATTTTTTCTTTTGTTGACTCACGGCTGGAGTCCTACTCTGTTGCTCTACCGTGTTTGTGAAATACATTCTCTCTCATAGACGAAAAATGCTATACCGTTTTTTGTCATTTCTTCTTTTTTCAAAAAGCCAAATGACTCATATAGCCTTTGTGCCTCCAGCATCGAACGTTGAGTCCAAAGAATAATTTTTGACCATTTATTTTTTTCCGCAAAATCAATCACATTAGTTATTAAACTTTTCCTCAACCCATGTTTTCTGTAGACGGGCTTGACTCCCAACAGATGCATTTCACATTCATTCGCTTTCGCCCGGACTATTGATTTTGAATCTGGGGGTACAATTATCACCATTCCAGCCAATTCCATATTGGATGTTTCCCTGGAGGCGAATAATATTCCCCTGCCTTTGACAGCGACGGGATCAAATATCTTTTCTGCTATATCTTTAGAGGCGTAGCCCCCATCTACGTAGACAATTGTAAGCAACTCTGAAATTTCATCATCCGTTACTTTTAGCGCTTCACCAGAATCAATCTTGAATTTCAATTTTAGATATCCCGAAATAAAAATTACATTATTCAAAACCGCGCTTTTTATGCACAAGCTAATGCCCAGCTTTTGCATAGATCCACATGATAGCTACAGAGACTAAAATCACTAATGAAAACAGCGCTATCTTTTCCAAGCTTAACCGGGTTACCAGCAATGTTCATAACTTAAAAAAGTTGCTACTTAAACAATCTTGGTACACATAGATCCCATAGCACTGGCCCTGTTGGCATTGGACTATCATCTAATTCAGCTACAAGCAATTGCTTTACCGCTTCCTCATTTTTATGTGCTTGCTGCACTAACGGGAATGGATAAAAACCGGCATTATCCCTAATGTCTCATCACTCACCAGCCTGAAGCAACGGCTTTACATGTAACGTGCTCAAGTTATTATTACCCGCGACAATATGCAATGCAGTTCTCCCCTGCGCGTCCTACAAATTTGAGTTGGCGCCGGCTATTGATTACATCAGTGCCTTTTTTATATTTTCTGGCCTATCAAGTGGCGTTTTCTTTCCACGCAAAAATCAGTACCCTGCGTGCATGAGTAATTTCTCCAACAAAAAACTGATCTCACTGGATCAGGCCCACGTCTGGCATCCGTACAGTGCCATGGGCACCGGGCAACCTGTCTATCCTGTGGTATCTGCCAAAGGGGTACGACTCACCCTGGCCGATGGCCGGGAACTGATCGATGGCATGTCATCGTGGTGGTGCGCCATCCACGGTTATAACCACCCGGTAATGAATCGCGCATTGCAGGCACAGATGGAAAACATGTCGCATGTGATGTTCGGCGGCCTCACTCATCCTCCAGCCATTGAGCTGGCGCAGCAGTTGGTGGCGTTGACACCAAAGCCTTTGCAAACCGTATTTTTTGCCGATTCCGGTTCTGTAGCGGTAGAGGTGGCAATGAAGATGGCGATCCAGTATTGGCACGCTAAAGGCCAGCCACACAAACAACGCTTTGTCACCCTGCGCCACGGCTACCATGGCGATACCTTTGCTGCCATGTCGGTATGTGATCCGGTTACCGGCATGCACACGTTATTCTCCGAGGTACTGACCCAGCAATTTTTTGTGGATGCGCCGCAATGCCGGTTTGGCGAGCCTTGCACAGATGCGCACATCAGCTCGCTGATGCAAACGCTGGAGACCGAGCACCAACACATTGCCGCACTCATTTTAGAGCCCATCGTACAGGGCACTGGCGGTATGCGTTTTTATTCTGCCGATTATCTGAAAAAGGCACGCGCGCTCTGTGATGAATACGGTGTGTTGTTGATCTTCGATGAAATCGCCACCGGCTTTGGCCGTACCGGTAAACTGTTTGCCTGCGAATACGCCGATATTACCCCGGACATTCTTTGCCTCGGCAAGTCGCTCACTGGCGGTTATCTCACCCTGGCCGCTACTCTCACCACAAACGCTATTGCAGAAACTATTAGTTCAGGCGAACCGGGGCTGTTTATGCATGGCCCTACTTTCATGGCTAATCCCCTGGCTTGTGCTGCAGGTCTGGCCAGCCTGCAACTGTTGCTCGATTCCCCCTGGCAACAAAACGTGCAACGCATCGCACGCAATCTGGAAGCAGGGCTCGCTCCCTGTCGTACCTTTGATTCAGTAGCAGATGTCCGTGTGCTGGGTGCTATTGGTGTGGTGGAACTACATCATCCCGTCGAGATGAAAACCCTACAGCCGCGTTTCGTGGATGCTGGTGTCTGGGTACGTCCCTTTGGCAAACTGATCTACCTGATGCCACCCTTCATTATTGATGAGAGTGATCTCGCCATCCTCACCCGGTCCATCACCAACATTGTTGCTGACCTCTGAACCGGTCCTGCAATAGCACCTCCCACTCATTTCCTTGTTTTTTTAAAGATTTCTTCACAAAATCCGGAAACCCGCCTTGAAACCTAAAAAACGAACTACAATTTAGCCAACGAATAAACCATTGGCTGAATGAATTTACCAGCCTCCGCTGGTATCCACCAATACCAATTCACTGCGAGTCTTTGCGCGTTACTGAACAGTCTCGCTGACAAGGAAAAAGCACAGGATGAAAATAGCCCAGGTTTCCCCACTTATCGAAAGCGTGCCCCCCCGGCAATACGGTGGCATTGAACGTATCGTTTCTTATTTAACGGAAGAGCTGGTGGCCCTGGACCACGATGTGACTCTATTTGCCAGTGGAGACTCGATAACTTCGGCACGACTGATCTCTCCCTGCAAACGTGCCTTGCGGCTCGATGTCTGCCAGGAGTCAGCAGCCTACCACTTGGTAATGTTTGAAGAACTTTATCGGCGGGCTGCTGACTTCGACATTATTCACTTTCATACTGATTATCAACACTTTCCCTTCAGCCGTCGATTAACGATACCGCATATCACCACCCAACATGGCCGTTTGGACATTACAGAACTGGAAAGACTGTATCGTGAATTTCATGAAATTCCCGTGGTTTCTATTTCTGACTCGCAACGCGAACCTCTGCCCTATGCCAACTGGCAGGGCACGGTCTACAACGGTCTGCCGCGTGACCTCTACCGCTATCAGTCTGAGCCGGACGATTACCTGGCCTTTCTGGGCCGCATCTCCCCCGAAAAAGGCCTCGATGAAGCCATCAACATTGCCCGGCAAACAGGACGCAGATTAAAAATTGCCGCCAAAATCGACCCGGTGGATGAACACTATTTCACGAAAACCATTCAACCGCTGTTGAAGCAACCTGATATCGAATTCATTGGTGAAATCAGTGACGCGCAAAAACAGGACTTCCTTGGCAATGCCAGCGCCCTGCTGTTTCCCATCAACTGGCCAGAACCCTTTGGTCTGGTGATGACCGAAGCCATGGCCTGCGGCACGCCGGTAATCGCCTACAATCGTGGCGCAGTACCCGAAGTCATCGAGCACGGGACAAGCGGATTTATTGTCAACACACAGCAAGAGGCCATCAATGCCGTCGGCCAGCTGGACAGCATTAACCGGCAACACTGCCGCCGCGCCTTTGAACAACATTTCTCATCGCAACACATGACCCAAAATTATCTGCACCTTTACGAGCAACAAATCCGCCAGCACCAGCCAGATGAATCGCACAATAAAAAAGCGCGCCCGGCGGAAACAAACCACGCAATACAAAACCTGCTCGTAACCAGCGATGACACATTAACGACACCGGCCATTTTCCCCAACAGGATAAACCGCCTGTGAGCAATGACGATGCCATCCAGACCGGTAATTACTCTCTGGACGACCGCACCCTAGTACTCAAACACGGCAACAGCTTTGCCGTGTTTGACCGCTACGGCGACATCCACGCTCAAGGACACAGTGAGCAGGGCATTTACCATCAGGATACCCGGTTTCTATCACAGCTAGATCTGCGTCTGGCCGATGGCCGTCGCCCGGTGCTGCTGAATTCAACCCTCAAACAGGACAACAGTTTGCTCACTGTCGATTTGACTCTTCCGGAAATAGTCGAAGCAGACAAACCCACAATACACATCGATACCGTGCATGTATTTCGCGCCAAATTGCTCTACCAGGACACCTGCTACGAACACCTGCGCCTGAGCAACTACGGTGCCACAGCCATCAACATCAGTTTCGTGCTTGCCTTCGATGCTGACTTCGCTGACATTTTTGAAGTGCGCGGCAAGCAACGTGAAGCACACGGACATTGCCTGCCCGTGGACGTGGACGAACAAAAACAAACCATCACTCTGGCTTACACCGGCCTGGACAACATCACCCGCCACACCCATGTTCATCTGGAAAACGCCAACGCCAACATCAGCGATAACAATGTCCATTTTGACGTAGCGCTTGCGCCAGGCGAAAACAAAGACATCTATCTCAGCATCCAGTGTGACACGCAACAGAATGCCTCCCCCGTCACCGACTACCTCGATGCCCTGCAAAAATTATCGGCTGAATTAAAAACAGCACGCGACAATCACTGTGCGATCCATACTTCCAACGAACAATTCAACGACTGGCTGAATCGCTCACAAGTGGATCTCAACCTGCTGATCAGCGACACCCCCCACGGCCCCTACCCCTTTGCCGGTGTCCCCTGGTTCAGCACACCGTTTGGGCGTGATGGTATTATCACTGCCCTGCATTCACTGTGGGTCAACCCCAATATTTCCCGTGGCGTGCTGGCCTTTCTTGCCGCCAATCAGGCCACCGAAGTCGATCCCCTGCGTGAAGCCGAACCCGGCAAGATCCTGCACGAAACCCGTGGCGGTGAAATGTCAACACTGGGCGAAGTCCCCTTTGCGCAATACTACGGCACCATTGATGCGACGCCACTGTTTGTGGTGCTCGCCGGTGCCTATTATCAGCACACTGGTGATCGTGCTTTTATTGAATCCATCTGGCACAACATTGAAGCCGCACTGAACTGGATCGATAACTACGGTGATAAAGATGGTGATGGCTTTTTTGAGTACGCCAGCCAGAATGAAAAAGGCTTATCACAACAAGGCTGGAAAGATTCCGACGACTCGATATTCCATGCCGATGGCAGCGCCGCCACGGGTGCCATTGCCCTTTGCGAAGTACAAGCTTATGTTTATGATGCTTGGTGTTGCGCCGCAAAACTCTATTTAGCGTTAGACAAGAATAACAAAGCTGAAGCACTGGAAAAAAAGGCCAACGCGTTGAAAAAACGTTTCAACCGTACCTTTTGGTGTGAAGAGCTGAACACCTATGCAATGGCGTTGGACGGTAACAAACGTCCCTGCCAAGTGCGTTCTTCCAATGCAGGACATACCTTGTTCAGCGGCATCGCCACCCGACGATATGCCCGACGCACCATTGACACCTTACTGGATAAAACCGGTTATTCCGGTTGGGGGGTGCGCACCATTGCCACTGCCGAAAACCGTTACAATCCCATGTCGTATCATAATGGGGCCGTCTGGCCTCACGACAACGCTATGATCGCCCTGGGCTTTGCCCGCTATGGCTACCGTAAAGAAGCAGCGCAAATACTCTCAGGTCTATTTGAGGCCAGCCTGTTTCTTGATTTACGACGCATGCCGGAATTGTTTTGCGGTTTTCTCAAACGTAAAGGCGAAGGCCCAACACTTTATCCGCTGGCCTGTGCGCCGCAAGCCTGGTCCAGCACTGTGGTATTCGCCCTGTTGCAAGCCTGCCTGGGCATAGAAATAAGTAACACCCCACAGCCGAAAATCATTTTTTGCAACCCCTGGCTGCCGCCTTGGCTGGATTCTCTGGAAATCAAAAAGCTCACTGTGGGCAATACATCAGTTGATGTTTTTCTTCAGCGTTACGACAATGATGTAGGGGTTAATGTTTTACGGCGGGAAGGTAACGTCAAAGTAACCGTCGTGAAATAAACCCTATTTTCCGGTAAATCAAAGAGTTGCATGAACGTCCTTGTTTGTTCGTCAGGTGGTTTCTATCACCATGCTCAGAATTGTTACAGCGCCCTGTCAGGGTCGAAGATAGCTGTAACCCTGCTCCTGCAATTCCATAATACGCGCTACGCCAGCTTGCACAGTACCCACGCCGGCCAATAACTCAGGCTCTTTGCCCGTTTTAGTGGTGACCTTTTTTATCGTGTTGGAGCAAGCAGTAAAGGTGATATCCTGTATGGCCAGACTTTCCACGCGTTTGGCCTGCTTGCTTTTTTTGGTCAACAAATCAAGACCAGGACCATAAGCCACAATCTCAATCATAATATTATCTATACCATAAAGTTTTTGCAGATTAACCGCATTATTAAGCGCGATTTTCTGCGTAAGTGGATCATCAGTGCTGACCTGTATCACGATCTTATGAATAACATCGTCTTCCGCAAAAACAAAACTGGTATTCCCTACTAACAACAGTACACCGAGTATAGGTAGCAATAATTTTTGTAGTCGATTCATCACTTGCTTCTCCTTTTTAATTTCATAAGATTCGGTAAATATACCCGTAGCGTTTGAGATTTAGGCTTTTAGTGTGCGTCATATTCATTTCAACGCCGCCATGGAATGAAGAGGGCGTGCAATAAAACCTAAATCTCAATCGCTACGGGTATACATTGCCGTTATAGCGGATCGGAATAAATTTGCAAGTACGTTAGTTCCATGTGCATCCGATACATTAACAAAATAATCATGATGCCTCCTCATATCACTGTAACAACTCTGGATGTAGGACGAATTATTATTTCACGCCACCCTGTAACCCTACCTCGATCAACGGGGCAGCGTTCCCTTGTCGCTTGCCTGCATAACATTATCTGTAGTCTCTACGGGCATGCCTGCCTGCTTCCATTCAGGAAAACCATCCTGCAAACGTCGCGCATTCAACCCCCATGCACGCAACTGCACCACAGCATCAAAAGCCAGCACACAATGTGGACCACGGCAGTAAGCCACTATTTCCTGATAGGGGTCCGCTTTTTGTAAATAACCCTCCAGTTCGGCCAACGAGACATTCACCGCCCCCGGCACATGCCCGGAGGCAAACTCCTCGGGAGGCCGCACATCCAGTACCGTCACTCGCCCCTGCCGGGTGCGTTCCAGCAACTCCTCGCGCGAGATGGGTTCCAGCGTATCTTTCACGGTAAGGAAGGTATTGACTAACCGTTCCACCTCGGCGACGTGACGCCCTGCCACCGCACGCAAGCTTTCGAACAAGCTCAGCACATCATCACCACTGAGCCGGTAAAAAACGTTCAGCCCCTGCTTGCGCGAGACGATCAATCCCGCCTGACGCAACTGTTGCAAATGCTGAGAAGTATTAGCCACCGCCAACCCGGAAACTCTGGCCAACTCATCAACACTGCGCTCACCCTGGGCCAACAGCTCCAGCAATTCCAGCCGGTTACCGTTACTCAACGCTTTACCCACGCGGGCAAATTGGGCAAACAGTTCTTGTTTAAAATTAGGTGCCGTGGATAAATCAGCATATGTAGCAACAACGGGCTTGATTGTTTTGGGCATTGATTGACACCTCTGGCTCAACATTAAGCCTTCACTGAGAGCTCTGATTGGTTTCGTTACTATCATTCCGCTGGCACACACCCCATGAAGGCAGGATGCCAAAACCGAAACCAACCGCTATAGCTTGACAGGCAGGCCCGGACTGCTAATCTACTATTCAATAAATCTATTGAATAGTAGATTTTTTGTTGATTATAGCCGGTTATTAGTAAACCACCAGCCTGTGGGCCCCACACCCAACCGAAGAGAAAACCTCCCATGACTTTCGACGATTTTATCCTGCAAAACGAAATGTCCATCCGCTTGGGTTTCTTTTTGGGTGTCTTCGCCGTAATGGGATTGTGGGAAGTACTTGCCCCACGCCGCGCGCTGACGGTATCCAAGGCTGTGCGCTGGGCCAATAACCTGGGACTGGTGTTTTTAAACAGCGCCATCCTGCGACTGATTTTCCCCATGGCTGCGGTGGGTGTGGCCGCTTTCGCCGCCGAACAGGGCTGGGGACTGCTCAATTACTTCCAACTGCCCTTCGCATTAAGTGTACTGCTGGCGATTGTCGCCCTGGACTTCATCATCTATCTGCAACATGTGCTGGTACACGCTGTACCGGTATTATGGCGACTCCACCGGGTGCACCATGCCGATCTCGATTATGATGTTACGACCGGAGCACGCTTCCATACCCTGGAAATCATTCTTTCCATGTTGATCAAGTTCGCCACGATTCTCGTACTTGGTCCACCAGTGGTCGCCGTGGTGATCTTCGAAGTGGTACTCAACGCCATGGCCATGTTTAACCACAGTAACGTGAGTCTGCCATTCAAGCTGGAGCGTATCGTGCGGCGGATTGTGGTTACCCCCGACATGCACCGCGTGCATCATTCCGTAGAAGATAACGAGGCCAACAGCAATTTTGGATTTAATCTCTCCATCTGGGATCGCCTGTTCGGTACCTACATCGCCCAGCCACGCGAAGGCCACAAAAACATGATCATCGGTATTCACGGGTATCGTAACCCCAAACAAGTAAACCAATTGCCCGGCATGCTGGGGTTGCCGTTTGTGGGCAAAATTACCGGGTATGCTATTAACCGTCGGGAATGGAGTAAACCGGATGAAAAGCATAAACCTTAAAATCAGTAAACAGCGTAATTATGAGTACCTGCACCCAGTGGCTGGGCCCAGAGCCACTATTTTCGATCAAAACTTGACCGACACATCCAGAGCAACAACAATGTCCAACGCACCTTGCATGAAATCAACAGGACATTCAGCCGTAGCCAATAATACGAATGCGGTCGCTTGCAGCATTGATAAGCTGAACGGCCAAGCCGACCACATCCCTTTGGCATTCCCACGACTAAAGTCCTTCGTAACCAAGCCGCTAGGAGCCTGTCCGAGAATGAAAGTTGTCGCAAGAGAAAGCTATTTTGAGACAGGTTTTTCGTTCATTTGAGGCGAATCGTGGTTCTATTTAACGAAAATGAACGGAAAATATGACCCAAATGGCTTTTCCTCAGCAGACTTCTCATTTTCGGACAGGCTCCTCGCTTCAACTGACAAGCCCAGAATCCATAAACGAATATACAAACAGGACATTTCCATCCAGCACAAAGGACAGACGCAATGAACAAACTTGACCAATTACGCAACATGACCACCGTAGTCGCCGACACAGGTGACATCGAATCAATCCAGCAATACCAGCCCAGTGATGCCACCACCAATCCCTCACTATTATTCAAGGCCGCGCAAATGCCGCAGTACCAGTCATTGGTGCATTCAGCCATCGAATATGCTCGGGCAAAAGGCGGTACCGAAGAACAGCAGCGCCTGCTAACGCTGGACAAAATCGCCGTCAACTTCGGCAAGGAAATCCTCGCGACAGTGCCCGGTCGAGTCTCCACAGAAGTGGATGCACGCCTGTCCTTCGACACCGCCGCCACCATCGCCCGTGCCGAGCAACTTATTGCCCTGTACCGAGAAGCCGGAGTGGATAGTTCACGTATCCTGATCAAAATTGCCTCCACCTGGGAAGGCATCCGTGCTGCCGAGCAACTGGAGAAAAAGGGACTTCACTGCAATCTGACCCTGATGTTCAGCCTCGCCCAGGCCATCGGTGCCGCCGAAGCAGGCGCAACGCTCATCTCTCCTTTCGTCGGCCGCATTATGGACTGGTACAAAAAAGCCGAAGGTGTGGAAGGCTACACAGCAGCAGATGATCCCGGTGTAAAGTCTGTCAGTACGATTTATCAGTATTTCAAAAAATTCGGTTACGCCACCGTAGTAATGGGCGCCAGCTTCCGCAACAGTAGTGAGATCATCGAACTAGCAGGTTGTGACTTGCTCACCATTGCCCCTGCCCTGATGGAAGAATTGCAAAACAGTGAAGGTGAACTGCCACGCAAATTGTCACCGGAAACAGCCAGTGAAGCCTCCATAGAACGTATCGAGCTGAATGAAAGCCACTTCCGTTGGATGATGAATGAAGACCCCATGGCCACCGAAAAACTGGCCGAAGGCATTCGTGGTTTCACTGCGGATACTCTGAAACTGGAACAGTTGGTAGAGGATATTGCACGCCAGCAAGCGGCCTGAAAAAACGTTTGATGAAACCGGCAGGGCCTGCAAAGGTTCTGTCAAAAACGTTGACAAGCTGTCGAAAAGTATTACTTTTCGACAGCTTGTTCCGATGCGGAAGAATAACAATCTGTACCAAAGGAGACTCTCTCCCTTCTCCCTCTAATCGCGGACACCTTCAATCAATAAATGAGTATCACCTTTCAAAAAAGACGTACTACTCACCGTTAACATTGTCGATCTCTCAAGATACTGAAGTGTATTCCGGTCAAATCTCGCGCCATAAATCTTTTCCACAAAAGGCGCAAAAATCGCCTGTCTTTTTCGTATAATTTTATTTTTTGAATACACTAGCTCCAACAAACGGAATCGTCCACCGGGCTTCAACACCCTGGCAAATTGTTCAATAGCCAGAGCCTGTATGTCATCCGGCATCACACAACACATAAATGTAGAAAAAACCCAATCAAATTGATCAGAAGGTAGCGATGACATAACCGTAGCGTCTTCATTGATCAATGTCACATCGCACCGAGCCTTTGCCTTTCGTTTTTCCGCCTTACATAACATTTTTTCATTGAGATCAATACCCAGCAAATCAACATCCCGGTGATAGAATTGCAGATTCCTTCCGGTTCCAACCCCAGCCTCTAATACTTTCCCTCGCAAATCACCTACTAAAATGGATCGCCATTTTTGATATTGCCTTTCCCAAGGGTAATCCAGAATATCGTAAAAAAATGCCGTCGTATTGTATACCTTTTGCAAAAGTACATTTTTTTCATTTAGTTTCATATATTCATTTCCAACCGTTGTAGAAAAGAGAGGAAACAAGACAACAAAGCCTGTGATGGTTGTTTATATACCCGTGGCGTTTGAGACTCAGGCTGTGCCTCATATTCGTTTCATGGCCAGACGAAATAACGACTAGGCCAGGGATGGCCGTAAGGTAGAACAACAACAGTAAGCGCTTTAGCGCGACGCAGGAGCAGTTGTCGAGTCATCACCGGGCTATTCCGAAGAATTTCAACGCAGCCATGGAGTAAATAAGGCGTGCAATTAGACCTAAATCTCAATCGCTACGGATATATAGACCCGCATTCTTGAATTGCATTACTCCTGGTCTATAGTTCACCTTCGATATGCCTTCAATAACTCAGCCTCCTGACGACAGGACAAAAGCCAACCACTCTGCACATAAAATAATTATGTGTTGTTAATCCTGTATTTTTTACATAAGAATCATATTGATACACAGTATGTATCATATGACTTGCCTGATTAATATACAGAATATCATGCCAAAAATAGGAAAATTCACGGATGAAAAACATAATACTTGTAGGCTTTGTTATTTTTATTATTGGGTGCGTACAAATCCCCACCATGCCCATCAGCAATAATATTATATGGCTGGAGCAAGGTTGGACTGAACAGGAAAGACAAAAATTCCATCATCATAGCCAGGGAACCATGACTTTACCGATTCCCTATGAATGGTTTGCTGCACTTGAACAACCAGGTTTCAAATTATTTGGAAGCAAAGGACTGATTATTGAAAATGGTTACCTCGCCCGCCTGGGTTTTATCACAGGAAAAGTGACCCCTTATAATCAGGCAGGCCTACCTGTTGGCTTCTCGGTTGATTACAATGCGACCAATCCCGCAATTTCAAAAACCACCTTTAATGCCATTGGTTTAACCTGCGCAGCCTGTCATACGGGACAAATGAGAGTTAATGGCACATCAGTGCGTTACGATGGTGGCCCTGCCATGACCAACCTGACCGAACTCATCACCGTTCTGGCAATAGCATTAATTGAAACCTATGTGGATGACTCTAAATTTGAGCACTTTTCCCAGCGCATTCTCGGCATCACAAATACTGAGAGTAATCAAAAAAATCTCAGAAAATCATTGAAGCATACACTCAGCAACCAATTACACGGTATTGTCAGACTAGAAGAATTACAGTTAGCTGGATTACGCAATACGTTTCGCAAAGACATTGCCGAAAACCCCTTTAGAAATAGAATCAAAACAATTAAAAAGATTATTAACGATAGGAAAAAATCGACAACCGAAGGCTTTACCCGACTGGATGCATTAAACCGAATTGGTAACACCGTGTTTGGTACAGATACAGGCAATTTGAAAAATGTGGCCATGACCAATGCACCCGTTAATTATCCACATCTCTGGAATACATCATGGTTTCTCTGGGTTCAATACGACGCCTCCATTATGGGTCCGATGATCCGAAACTCAGGTGAAGCAATGGGAGTAGCCGCTTATGCAAAGCTTGATCAAAATGCCTCCGATAATTTTGACTCATCAGTAAAACTTGATAATCTATTCTGGATGGAATCATTGCTGGGCGGCACAACACCACCCACAAAAAACAAGAAATTTTATGGCTTGCAACCCCCTCAATGGCGTGCAGATATTTTTGGTAAAATAGACGAGGAAAAACATGCCCAAGGCGCCAAACTATATGTCGAACTCTGTCAGGAATGTCATTTACCACCAATGGATAGCGAGCAATTCTGGTCTGACACTTACTGGACAGAACCCGATAAAAGAAACCTGAGCTACCTTGATCTACCTATTGTCGATATTAATTATATTGGTACCGACCCACAGGAAGCTCTGGTATTAATGGAACGAAAAGTTGATACGAGTAACATTGGATTAAACACGACTGTCTATCTGGAAAACAAAGAGTGGTTTACAAAAAAACCTGTTTATTTTGGCTCAAAAAGTACGAACTGCAAACCGGTAACCGTCACTGATGGAGAAGCCCAACCTTTCTCGCTTTCATTGGGAGCCGCAGTGCAAAGCGTGAATGATTACTGGTACAAAACCCACAACACACCAGAATCACAACAGGAAAAAATGAATGGCTACAGAAAAAACTGTTTGCGTGCACCCTATGCTTACAAAGCCAGACCTCTAGATGGCATCTGGGCGACAGCGCCATTCTTGCACAACGGATCAGTACCTAATATTTATGCTTTATTGTCCCCCATGCAAGAAAGACCCAACAAATTTTACCTCGGCAGCCTCGATTACGACACAAAAAAAATGGGTTATAAAATGATAAAATCTAAGAAATTCTTTGAGCTTGATACTGCTATTACAGGTAACTCAAATAAAGGACATGAGTTTTCAAACACACCCGGTAAAGGCGTAATAGGAAGGGGGTTGTCAGAAAAAGAGCGTTATCAACTCATTGAATATCTAAAAGATATTCGGGTTGTCAATAACAACGGATAAAATAATGTAAAGGCCGGTGTAAGGTAGCCCACAAGCTACCTTACACCGGAAAAATAACACACACGACAGGCAAAGTCAGATCTGACTCTCTACAAGTTCAGCAAGCAAACCTGCAAAGCCTGGAGTGTTTTTGTATACCGATGCCCCGTACTATCAGTTTATTGCGATCTCGGACACGACGGATCTCCCGAGTTCCCAAATTACCCCTTTAAGTACATGCCCTGTTCTAAGACCCCGGTGGTGTCGCAAACACTTGCCATGACGTGTTTTAGACTGCTGCGTTCCAACACATACACGCCGTCTGCTTTCCCAGTTTTTATTTCACTGGTTATCATTTATGACCACAACTATACCCGTGGCGTTTGAGATTTAGGTTTTATTGCACGCCCTCTTCATTCCATAGCAGCGTTGAAATTCCTCACAATAGTCCGGCTATTACTCGTCATTTCGCCTCGCCATGAAATGAATATGACGCACACTAAAAGCCTAAATCTCAAACGCCACGGGTATATACAATATTTCGGGGCTCAATTAGGAGCCTATTCTCTCGCTCCACCCTTGCTCCACACACCTTGTTACCAAGATCGCACCCGGGCTTCACTACTCACCTGTTGGCTAAACTTTGGCTTGGTAGGATTAGGAAATGCTAGATTCCATTTCCTCACCTACTGGGTAACATTAATCAATTTCGGAAATATTATTCTCTCCCAAGACTTTGGATTTATCTCGGCACGAGAATGCTTTTGTTATGTTTTATTCTGCGAACTTATTTCTAATAAATGAATCTTTAGGCATTTTGCTTACAAACGTACCATCTTTGGTTAAGAATGCAACGTAGCCTTGATTGTGCGCAACCAAAATTCCCTCATATAAGATTTGACCATCATTAGATACTAGAGACTTGCAGTTAGTCCAAATTTCTTGATCTTTTTTCTCGCAGCCATTTTCTCTAAAGGTCTTTATATCTTCTAAGGCTATGTCCTTCCCTTTATGATAAGACGCAAGTGGTAGAGCAATCCAAAATGCGGAAAGTGCTGACACAATCAGAAGTACGCTCATTAACCAATAAAAAATCACTCCCACAACGGTGATAGCGCGAGTTAAAGTATTATTGTCCCAGTGAAGGTATTCAAATATTGATTTAAATACTTTTTTAATTTTTGTATTATTTTTCGTATCTTCTAATTTTGGCCGCAGTATTAGATAGAAAATAGTCACTAATGTAGTAAGCCCGACTAACGTCCATACTAAGTGTTCTATAAATAGAATCTCAAATATTGCGGAAACAAACTTGGTTACAACAAGTAAAAGGTGAAATATTGCATAGTAAGCCATGACGTACGCGTCTTGCGTTTGTAATGGAAAACTATCCGAGCTTACCCCATATGATGATAACACTGCTTGATAATAACTAAGCCCAACTAAATACCCTGCAGGAGCTACTAGCCCAATTACAGCTAAGGCTAAATTAACCTTTGATATTTTCCGTTGTCTCTTAGCTTCCTCAGACAATGCCGATTCCCTCTGAAAAACATAACGTTTAAGCTAACCCGACCGGGGCCTTCCAGAGCGTGGAAAATAACCGCCGGGCGTTGAATTTGGTTTAACCCTTAAAAGAAGCAAAAGGCACCGGGTCGGGTTGAGCGCCGTGTTATGGCAATTGTGGCTCATAGCTTAGCTAAGGCAAGAAGCTCTGAAGATTTCATTTTTAGCGCATCTGCAATTCGGATAATATTCATTAGCGAAATATTTCTTTCTCCACGCTCTACTGCTCCCATGTAGGTTCGATGAACTCCGCAATAAGACGCGAATGCTTCTTGAGAATACCCTAGCTCCTTACGGTTATCTCGGATAACTGTGCCAAGACGTTTTTGTGCTTTTTTGTGATCAATTGCCATAAGTGGCAATTATTCTCAATGATGACTTTAAATCTACACCTTATAAGTAGCATTTTATCTCTACCCTGTTATAATGAACACTATAAGTAGCAATTGATAAAGAAAATTTATGACAATACCGCCTGATATTCGCATTACTAAGTATAAAAGTACCCGCTTCTATGCTGTTTGGGTCAATGAGGAGCTTCTGGCTGTTGTCTGCTATAAAAAGGGAGCTTTGGCTATCAAACAAGCATTAATAAATGCTTTGAATACCGGCACCTTATAAACTGGGCCTGAAAAAATAAGGGGACACAATACTTATTTGTTATCCCCATCGCCCTTCGGACCCGGTTTTTTCTTTTTTAAACCTCTTTGCAAAAGACGCCCTGCTTTTTCGATAAAACGTTCACTGCCCAAAGGTCTGCCCGTTCGCCCATGTTGTTCAAATTCAATGCCTGAACTGCCTTGAGATTCTTGCAGGTAAGTTTTCCTGTCACCGGCCAGAAAAAAAATCTTTTCCGACAGGATAATTCCCCGGCTGTCTTCCCCAGCCAAATGAGCATGCACGCTACTCCAGCGATAATCCCAGGCTTTTTTCACCAGTCCCGCTTTCACCGGATTTAATTCAACATACGCTGTCGCTTTTAGCAACCAACCCTTATCCATCGGGTATGAGGCAAACCTCCCTTGCCAAAGGTGGCCTTTCCAGTTCTCCCGTAAATTGATCATCTGGGTGTATCGACGATGGACTTCACCAATGGCTTTTCCCAGATTCGATTTCTTTTTGGGTTTGACGATAAGATGGACATGATTCGTCATCAAACAATAGTCCCAAATTTCGATGCCTTCATGCGCACACCCTTCAACCAATAACTCAAGATAATGTTCATAATCACGATCAGTGAAAAACACATCCTGACGACGGTTGCCGCGCTGGGTGATGTGGTGCGGATACCCGGGTAACACCACTCTTGATAATCTAGCCATGGATGGAGGATAACATAATTAAATATTGTGTCCCCTTATTTTCGTGGTGTCGAAAACACTTGCCATGACGTGTTTGAGACTGCTGCGTTCCGACACATACACGCCGTCTGCTTTCCCAGTTTTTACTTCACTGGTTATCATTTATGACCACAACTATACAATATTTCGGGGCTCAATTAGGAGCCTATTCTCTCGCTCCACCCTTGCTCCGCACACCTTGTTACCAAGATCGCACCCAGGCTTCACTACTCACCTGTTGGCCAAACTTTGGCTTGGTAGAATTAGGAAATGCTAGATTCCATTTTCGCACCTACTGGGTAACATTAATCAATTTCGGAAATATTATTCCCTCCCAAGACTTTGGATTTATCTCGGCACGAGGACGTTCTTGTTAGGCTATTTTTTATAATGATGGGCTAAATTTCTCCAATCTGCCATTTTCAGGAACATTTTTGTCATAAATGATATTAACTCCCCGAGTGGCTCGTAAAACTCACCTGTATACTCCATTAATTGGATTAGTGATACTTCATCAATTATATCAAGCTGCTTTGCCGCATCTTTAGAACGATGTGCACCGACATGATTTCGAAGTTTGTTTAGTATCTCCCTGTGAGAATTTTTGAAATTATTAAATTCCTTAGTAATACTGTTAAATTCAATAAGCTCTGAATCTGACAGTTGAATTTTAGATAAACTATTTCTAAATTCTTTCCCAAGCAAGTTCGGTATATCATGTGATGCTTCATACAACTGAATTGCCATTTGACGTGCGACAAATTTCTTTTTCCATTTTCTTATAGAAAATAGAGCATCATTTTTTAAAATGGCGATATCATATTCAAATAAAAGCAAATACAAGCCTACATTATATATTCTCGTGTAATGCTCCATGCCGTATTCAGTTGTTTTTTTATGCTGTTCACGCACAGTTGTAATCGCGCTTTCTAGCTCCTTAATTCGAGTTGATTCAGAAAGAAGATGTCCTACTCTGTTGTAGGGAACTACTATCAATGAAAGAGGGTTCATCGTTTCCCCAGCCTAACGACCAAACTCACAGGCGCAAATGAAGCGCAGCGTAATTTGCGTCTGGTGGAGTGCCTTGTTATGCGTCATTTTCTGACGCCCTGCAATATTTTTACCTTATTAATTATTTCTTCAAAAAGCTCGTACTCAGGTCCTTTTATAGTATCCCAGTCAATGCCCTTGTTCTGGAAGGCTGGATCGGAGCCAATTTCTATATATGTGCGATAATTACTGAGTTTGAATAAGGCCTTATCAGTTTTTTCCAATAGAGGCAGATGATCCTCTACATCTATGTTTCCGAGCATATTGGGAAGATCATGCGCCAAGTCATTTCGGTGTTTTCTTAACGCTTGAATGGTTAGAACGTCCTCAGAGTCTATAGCCTCCATAAAATCGCGAAGATATAGAAGACATGCTTCAAATTGATTCTTATGCCGAGACAATACATCTTCTTCGTACGATTTGAACGGCATTCCTTCACCGAAGGTCGTATCTTGATAAAAAGCCTTGATAGGATTAACTATCATGCCTTTGACTAGCTCGAATGCAACTAGAACGAACCCCGCGTAGGTGAGTGCCCGCGTAAGTTCTTCCTCTGTTGCCCCTTCAGTGGAAGTCATCTAATCCCCGTTTATTTTGGCGCATAACGTTTGCGCTGAGTTGCGCGGGGGACATCACTGAACTTTATATGGGCCATAAACCTTTCCGAACCACGAACTATTAAAGAACCAAAATCCCCCGCGTCAACTCGAGCGCCTAGTTATGCGCGACTTCGCTAACACCCACATACAATATTCTTTCTTTCACTTCCATCCTTACCTTTGGTGGAGTATCCATCTCTTTTCCACCAATCTAGCCCACCGAGCAATTCCTTTACGGTAAATCC
>Ga0316204_10000413_pt1 | contig 161986 bp, 163 predicted proteins | sample 6monrhotite_MG_2_FD_205661 | JGI IMG/M metagenome (GOLD analysis project Ga0316204, IMG submission 205661) | Microbial mat bacterial communities from mineral coupon in-situ incubated in ocean water Damariscotta River, Maine, United States -... | ecosystem: Environmental > Aquatic > Marine >... | reverse complement strand
CGTATCGCTATAATGGAAAGGAATACAATTTTTTCATCAATGGAGAAAACGGCACCATTTCTGGTTCAAGACCTTATAGTGCTTGGAAGATATTTTTTGCTATTCTATTCGGTTTATTGGTTATCGCAATCATTGTATTTTTAGTACAAGGCTAAGCCACAAAATTTTAGTTACTTTTAAAATAATAGTTGACTACTGTTTCATTATGAAAAAATTCTGTTTATTACTTTGCTTAGTTACCCTATCCAGCTTTGGTCAAAATTCAATTGAAGTGGATAAAAATGCCATATTAGAAGTGCTAAAGGCTCAACAAGATGCCTGGAACAATTACGATATCGATACTTTTATGGAAGGCTATTGGAAATCAGAAGAACTAAAATTCTATGGCTCTGGCGGCGTCATAAAAGGGTGGCAAAGCACTTTAGAACGTTATAAAAAAAGCTATCCAACAAAAGCCCATTTTGGTAATCTCAGATTTGTTTTTAATGATGTCTCACCCATAAACGAAGGTGCATATTCTGTTATGGGAGAATATCATTTAACCAGAGAAGTAGGGGACACCAATGGAATTTTCATGCTCATTTTAAAGAAGTTTGATGACGAATGGAAGGTTATTGCCGATACCTCAGCAAAAGTTAACTAAACCCTTATTCCTGATGAACTACGATTTTTTAATGTATTCTCATTTGATTACGGTGGTGCCCTGCGTGTTTTTAGGTGCTTATGTTTTATTGGCAAAAAAGGGAACTGGCATACACCGATTTTTAGGAAAAATCTATATGGTTTTGATGCTAATAACAGCACTAATAACCCTTTTTATGCCTGCTATGGTTGGGCCTCAAGTTCTAAATCATTTTGGCTGGATTCACCTCTTTAGCTTTTTAACCATTTGGACCGTTCCCACAGCGTACACCGCGATTAGAAAAGGAAATGTTCGAGCACACAAACGAAAAATGGTCTTACTTTATTTTGGTGCTATTTTGATAGCGGGTGGTTTTACTTTTGCGCCAGGGCGTTATCTGAATGAATTGTTTTTTGGATAATCTTATTTAAAGACCAAACAAACGGGACTTCCCATTTTCATTTCATTTAAGAAAGTTAAAGTACCCTTCTCGACATCTCGGTTATAGACAGTAATATTATTACTGCGTTGATTGGCAACCAATAGATAATTACCTGAAGGATCCATCGTAAAATTTCTAGGCCAATCTCCATTAACCGAAGTACGACCAATAGTCGTTAGTTTTCCGTTGTCTTGGTCTACAGCAAAAACAACAATTGTATTTTCTCCACGATTAGAACCATACAAAAATTTACCATCTTCAGACAAGTGAATATCTGCACAAAAACTTTCCCCTTCAAAACCCTCAGCGAGGGTACTTTGAGTCTCTATTTCATTATAACTGCCTTCATCATCCCTTTTTAAAACCGTGATGGAAGAATTCAGTTCATTAATTATATATAAAAAAGTGCGATTTTGGTTAAAAGTGAAATGTCTTGGCCCTACACCTTTCTCCATATTAATTGAAGCTTGATGCGCAGCAACCCAGCCATAAGGTTGTTTATTGTATCGTTTTACAGCATCTAACCCCAAATCTGCTACAAAAAGTTCATCTTCATTAAAATGCGCTTTATGTACATGAGGTACGATAAGGGTATCTGCTGTTTTATGGTCCAATACTTGTCGGTCTGCAAGACTTCCATCAGAAGCTAAATCAAAAATCGCCAGATTGCCCCCAGTATAATTTGAAGCTGCTAATTGCCCATTATCTGATAATGCCACATGACAAGGATGTGCTCCACCCGTTCCTTTACTGTTTAAAAGTTCTAACTTATTATTTACTAGAGCAAATGACGTAACACCTCCTCCTAAAGAATCAAAATCAGCTGTTTCTTGAACCGCATACAGATTCTTTTTATCCACAGAAATTGCTAAAAAAGAAGGGTTTACTAATTCAGCCATTAGTTGCATTGAATCTAAAGTTCCAGCCGACGGGTTAAATTGAAATTTATAGATTCCCTTGCTATCCCCATCAGTATATGTACCTACAAATAAATCATATGTTTTCATGGGTTCTTTTTTTTCTTGGCATCCTAAAAGGACAAAAATGCCCATTACCACTAAGCTCAGTTTTAGTTTCATCATCTACAATTGAATTTTATAAAAATACATAACTTCTTATTGATAATTTATCATTATTGTATGCAGCTAGATTAAGTAAAGTGCTAAGCATAATTTTGTAACTTCAAACCCATCAAAATCAATCAAAAAATGATAATTAGAATAACTAGCCTTCTTTTAACGGCACTTTTTTTCACCACAGGTAACGCCCAAGAAAACTTTTTTTTATTAGACCCAACGATTTCACCTGATTCTAAAACCATTGTATTTGGTCATGATGGGGATCTTTGGAAGGTAAATGCTACTGGCGGATTAGCGACAAGAATTACAGCGATGGATGGTGAAGAAACCCTTCCCAGAATTTCACCAAATGGAGAATGGTTGGCCTTTACATCAAATGCTGTTGGCAATAAAAATGTGTATATCATGCCAATGTCTGGTGGTTCAATTGAACAGTTGACTTTTAATGATAGGTCTGATGAAGTGGATAGCTGGTCATGGGATTCGGAAACGATTTACTTTACTTCAAATAGAGAAAACAGATATTCAGGATACACTATTTCTAGAAAAGGTGGCACCCCAAAACGTCTCTTTAATCACTATTTTCATACGGTGCATAATCTTGCCATGCACCCAACAACAAATGAACTTTTTTTTAATGAAAGTTGGGAGAGTAAAAATTTCACTCATCGTAAACGCTATAAAGGCGCTTATAATCCAAATATAAAATCATACGATACTAGCACCGGTTCTTATAAAGAATATACTTCTTACAACGGTAAAGACATGTGGGTCACTTTTGATAGTAATGGAACATTATATTTTGTTTCTGACCAAGCTAATGGTGAGTACAACCTTTATGCCTTTGAAAATGATATTAAAACACAATTAACCTCTTTTGAGACTTCAATTGGTAGACCACAAGTGAGCGCAAATGGACAATCGGTAGTTTTCGCAAAAGACTATCAGGTTTATTTATATGATGTTACCAGTAAAAAAGCAGAGAAAGTAGCTATTCAATTAACAAACGATAGTACCTTAGATAACCTTCAAGATTTTAATGTTAACGGAGAAATTACCGATTTTTCAGTCTCTTCAGACAATAAAAAACTAGCCTTTATCTCTAGAGGCGAGCTTTTTGTTTCTGATATTAAAGGAAAATTTGTCAAACAAATACCACTTAAAAATGGAGAAAGAATAAAAGAAGTTCTCTGGCTAAAAGATAACAATACTTTACTTTTTAGTAGAACTCATAAAGGATACTCCAATCTGTTTTCCATTGCAGTAAATACTCCAAGTACGGAGAAGCAACTTACCAAAGATTCGAGAAACAATGTGAATCTAACTTTAAACCCAAAAATGGATAAGGCGATTTACATTAGTGGTCGCGATGAACTGCGTTTATTGGATTTAAAAAGTTTTAAAAGTGACGTTTTGGTAAAAGATGAGTTTTGGGCGTTGTATGCTCCTCAACCCTATTTTTCACCCGATGGAAGTCACGTGATTTTTAATGCCTATCGAAATTTTGAGCATGATGTTTTTACCATTCGTCTCGCTGACAAAAAAATAACCAACCTAACTAAAACTGGGGTTACCGAAACAAGCGCTACTTGGTCACCAGATGGCAAATATGTTTACTTCACCTCCAACTTAACTAAACCTAGCTATCCTTATGGCATGCAGCAGCCTAAGATTTATCAAATGGCGTTAGACAAATATGAAGATCCATACACTATTGATGAATTTGATAAACTCTTTAAAGAAGAAGAAAAAGAACCTGAAGATAAAGACAAGAAAAAGAAAGAAGATAAAAAAGCTGATTCTGATGATAAAAAAAGTGAGATAACCGTTAAAATCAATGAGAACGGATTAATGGAGCGCATAAAGGCTATAAGTCCATCCTTTGGGTCTCAATATGGCCCTACTGCTTATTTGAAAGACAAGGCCACTCATTTGTTTTATTTGAGTGATCATGATGAAGGAAAAATGAAGTTATGGAAAACCACTACGGAGCCTTTTGAAAAGAATAAAACAGAAAATGTGTTAGATGAAGAAATTCGTGGCTATCAAATTGAAACTGCCAAGGACAATTATTACTTACTGGCAAAGGGTGCTATTCACACCTTAAATATTGAAAGCAATAAAACCGAGAAAATCAAAATTGAGCAAACATTCCGAAGAAATTTATCTGAAGAGTTCACCCAAATGTTTTATGAAGCTTGGGCTGGCTTTGAAGAGAATTTCTATGATGAGAATTTTCATGGTGAAGATTGGGTAAAATTACGAGATCAATACGCACAATACCTCCCTTATATTACCAAACGGTCTCAACTGCGATTGCTTTTTAATGATATGTTGGGCGAATTGAACACCTCACATTTTGGGTTTTATTCTAATGGAAAAGAAGAGCGCGCTTTTTACAAAGCTGCTACCATGAGCACAGGCATCGTTTTTTCAAATGATGATCCTTATTTGGTAGATAGAATCATCACGGATGGCCCAACAGACATTACCGGAATTAACATTAGAAAAGGAGATCGATTGACCGCTGTTAATGGCGAAAAAATAAATGAAGCTATCAATAGAGAATCTTATTTTGTAAGACCATCAAGGGATAAAGAATTGACCTTGACTTTTTCTCGAAATGGTAGTTCGGAAGATGTTAAAATCCATCCTACAAATACCAATACTACTCGAAATCTTTTGTATGACGAATGGATGGACAACAATCAGAGTTACGTTGATCAAAAAAGTGATAAAAGGGTAGCCTACATCCATATGAAAAATATGACGGGTAGAGAATTGGAACGTTTTAAGCGTGAAATGGTTTCAGAGACAAGCGAAAGAAAAGCGTTAATATTAGATTTAAGATATAATACGGGTGGTAATGTTCATGATGAAGTATTACAGTTTTTATCACAAAAACCATATCTAAAATGGAAATATAGAGAAGGTAAATTAGCTTCTCAACCCAATTTTAGCCCTGCAGCAAAACCAATTGTTGTGCTGATTAATGAACAGTCTTTAAGTGATGCCGAAATGACTTCAGCGGGGTTTAAAGAGTTAGGGTTAGGAACACTTATTGGAACAGAGACCTATCGTTGGATTGTCTTTACTTCAGGCAGTGGTCTGGTTGATGGTTCTTTTTATCGATTGCCGTCATGGGGTTGCTACACCTTGGATGGCAAAAACCTAGAAAAAGAAGGAGTTCAACCTGATATTCTGGTTAACGAATCTTTCAAAGATCGGTTGGATGGCAAAAATCCGCAATTAGATAGAGCTTTATTGGAAATTGAAAAGCAACTTAACGGTCAATAAAATTCGTTCTTGACATCATCTCTTAAGCCAAGATTCAAAACTAGGTATGAACGCAAACAGTATAATAATTGTATTAAGTTGCCTAGGCTTGGCTCAGGCTTTCTTTTTAATTTTATATTTAGCATCATTGAAAAAGGGCAATGCCCTTGCCAATAAACTTCTTGCTTTTACAATTCTTGGATTAACAATACGTATAGGTAAGTCAGTTCTTAATACGTATACTGAGCTTGAAGCCTGGCAACGTAATCTTGGCATCGCTGCGGTACTTTTAGTTGGTCCTATGCTTTTGTTATATGGCAAGTCAATTTTAAAAAAGCAAAAACGATTTTCTAACAAATCTTTTGTCCATTTAATTCCATTCTTTCTGTTTGCTGCATGTTGTTATTTTATTCCTAACAGGCACGACTTCATTTCAAAAGTGATTTACCTATTGGTGTTTCTTCATTTAGCAGTTTACGTTGTTATATCTGCCAATCTCTTATTGAATTTAAAGAATCAATCCATCAGGCCTTTATTTGTTTGGTATAGAAATTTGATTATTGGTGTAGGCTCAGTATGTATCTTTTATATTGGTCACTTTTTTGGGCTAATTCCATTCTATATCGGTGGAGCAATATTCTTTTCTTTTTTAGTCTACACCTTCTCTTTTCTCTTACTTAAACGTCACAACTTTGTTCTTGAAAAATACCAAGACTCAAAACTCGATTCTAGTTCTTCAAAGAAGGTGATGTCTTCTATTTATAATTTATTCGAAAGTGAAAATATATTTTTAGATCAAACGATTACTCTTGATAAAGTTGCTAAATCATTAGAGACATCTTCTCGTAATATTTCTAGGGCAATCAATGAAAATAGCGGTATAAACTTTTCGGAATTTGTAAACGGATACCGTATTAAAAAAGCGAAAGAACTACTCATTTCAAAAGCATATGCCAAAGAGAAAATTGCCACTGTCGCCTATGATTGTGGCTTTGGCAATGTGACCTCATTCAATCTCGCATTTAAAGCTAATACTAAACAAACTCCTTCAGAGTTTAGAAAGCAATTTAGTATCAAATAGGGTTAAAATCGTTTTAAGAATCATGTTTATTAAAGGATTCTGTTTGAAATAACTACAAGTTTGTTTCAAATAAACTATTGATGCGATTAGTCTATCTCTGTTTTTTGGCACTCCTTTTAGGGTGCAGTAAAATAGAAGTAAAAAAAACTATTTTACCATTACCTGAAAAAGAAGTTGTTATTTCAGGTTTTAACAAACCTTGGAGTATCGCCTTTATTTCAGAGAATGAGGCTTTAGTCACTGAAAAGAACGGAGACCTTATTTTAGCGAATTTGTCTTCAAAAAATAAAACCATAGTTAAGGGTTTTCCTAAAGATTTAACGGATAGTATTGGTATTGTTCATTTTGGTGATAATTCTGGCATGTATGAGGTTATTACCCATCCAGATTTTGAGAAAAATCAACTTATTTATCTTTCGTATGCATCGAAGAAAGTGGGGTTTGGTCGTGCGACTAAATTTGTTAGGGCAAAACTACAAGGCGATTCTTTGGTAAATCTTACTGACATATTTACCGCAGATCCCTATACCAACGAAAACTATCATTACGGGGGAGGAATGGTTTTTGGTTCAGATAAAAAACTTTATCTCACTACTGGAGAAAGGCTTTTTTGGGAACGGGATGAACCTACCATACCAATCGCTCAAGATATTACAGATAAAAGAGGCAAAATATTTAGACTAAACGATGATGGAAGCATCCCAGAAGACAATCCAAATTTTAATGAAGGTGCAATCCCCGGTCTTTATGCCATTGGTTTGCGAAATTCTCAAGGTATTGCCTTACAACCAGAAACCAATACACTTTGGTTAACAGAACACGGCACCATTCAAGGTGATGAACTCAATGTTCTTGAGGCTTGTGCAAACTATGGATGGCCAAATAGAACTTCGGGTAAACTACGAAGCAAAGACTATAAACCACCCGAAATTGATGAAAGTAAATTATCGAATCCTATTTGGTTTTGGTTACATACCGTAGCACCCACAGGATTATGTTTCTACACAGGAGATGAATTTCCTCATTGGAAAAACAATCTCTTTGTTCCCGGTTTATCAAGAGGTAGCCTATGGCGATTTCAAATCGAGGGACAGACTATTAAAAGTGCCGAAGAACTTTTTATTGATGAGCGTGTGCGTTCAAGAAAAGTAAGGCAAAGCCCTGATGGGAAACTCTACTTACTCACCGACGAAGAAGATGGTAAAATCATTAGAATAAAACCAATAAGTAAATAAAACAATTATGAAAAAGCACATTACCCTATTTGGCCTACTCTTTGCAACTATCACCATGTTTTCGCAAACCGAAGAACAACAAATTGAAGAAACTTTGAATAGATATATTCAAGGTTCATCTTACAACTATCCAAAACTTATTGAATCAGCATTTTATGATGATGCCAAAATGTTCTTATCTAAAAAAGACCAAGAGCTATGGATCTTATCCCCAGAGGAATACGGAGACTTATTTAAAAAAAGAGAAAAAGGCAAATTCAATGGTCGATATGGAAAAATAGTAGCCATAGAGGTTTCAAACAACATCGCTATGGCCAAAGCACAAATTGGTATTCCAAAAAGTGAAATGCTATTTATTGACTTATTCCTTTTGAAAAAACTTCAAGGAGAATGGAAAATCATAAGTAAGGCGGCAGCCCAAGTAGAGAATTAAACAATACACACAGCAATTTATTATTCATAAAAAGATGTAAACCGCAAAAAACAATTAAACAGGCAACTTTGCAGTTTCTTCCCATTCGTGAATCCATTTTGCCATCAAAATCACCCAAGCGTCGCTATCATTTAAACAAGAAATATGTTTGTAGTGCTCACCACCAGCTTCTTCAAATTGTTCTTTTCCTTCCATAGCAATTTCTTCAAGCGTCTCTAAACAATCAGAAACAAACGCAGGAGTAATGACTGCTAAGCGCTTTTTTCCTTCTTTAGGGAAACGTTCAAATTCGTAATCTGTATAAGGCTTTAACCAAGGATCTCCAGCTAACCTAGATTGAAAAGAACTACTTACTTTTTCTTCTGGAAGACCTAAATATGCTTTTATCAACTCCGTAGTGTCGTAACATTGATGACGGTAGCAGGTATGATGGGCAACAGAATTTATAGAACAACAGGACCCGTCAATTTTACAGTGGAATTTAGTTGGGTCTGACTTACGAATATGACGTTCCGGAATTCCGTGATACGAAAACAAAATATGGTCATATTCAAAATCTTTTAATCCATCTGCAATACTATCCCCAAGTACTTTGATATATTCAGGACTACTATAAAATGCTGGCATTGTAGTTACCTTCATATTTGGAAAATACTCTTGCTGCTCTTCCATAGCCTTGACTACGACAGTTTCGTACGATGACATGGCGTAATGCGGATACATAGGTACCAAAAGCACCTCATCAACATCTTTATTGGCAAGTTCTTGCAAACCTTCTTTAATACTACCACTACCATAACGCATACCCAATGCCACTGGTAGTTCAGTTTGCTTTCGAAGTTTATTAGTAAATCGTTCTGAAATCACAATCAATGGAGAGCCCTCATCCCACCAAATTTTCGAATATGCTTCAGCTGATTTTTTAGGTCTTGTATTTAAAATGATTCCGCGAACCAAAAGATTTCTCAAAAGTGGGGGTACATCTATAACACGCCCATCCATCAAAAACTCATCTAAATATGGCTTAACATCCTTTTTCGTAGGACTATCGGGCGAACCCAAATTGACCAGTAAAACTCCTTTTTGCACAGCTTTTATTTTAAGTATCAAAAATACAATTTGAATAGCATTTTACTTTTACAGATTGGAATAAGTTTTGTTATGAAGAAATAGATAACTTTGATTGAAAGACAACATAAATGAAGTACTATTTATTCTTTTTGAATTTTCTTGCATTCATTTATATTGCGATGGGTCAAATAGTATCATCAGCAGAGGATGAAACTATTTTTGAAAAAAGATTATCTGAATTAAAAACCTTTGATGCCGCTTCTTTTGATGAGTATATTTTGGAAGTAGGAAAATCGTTTCTTGGGACTCCATATGTCGAAAAAACCTTGGAATTTGGTAAAACAGAATCTTTAATCATTAATTTAAGAGGTCTTGATTGCACCACATTTGTAGAGAATACGCTAGCTATAAGTTTACTTCAAAAACAAGAACAGAAAGATTTTGATGATTTTACTGAAAATTTAAAAACCATTCGGTATAGAGACGGAGTTTTAAATGGCTATTCCTCTCGATTACATTATTTTACAGACTGGATTAGAAATAATGAAGCCAAAGGGTTTGTAAAGGATATTACATCAGATTTAGGCGGAATTGAACTCAACAAATCCATTAATTTTATGGGAACGCATAGAGATTTATATCCCTTTTTAGCAGACGATGAAAACTATGCCCGTATTCTGGAAACCGAAGCTAAACTTGCCAAAGAAATTCTTTGCTATATACCACAAGCAGATATTTTAGAGCAAGAAAACAATATACAATCAGGAGATATTATCGCGCTAGCAACTTCAATAAAAGGATTAGATGTTACTCATACGGGTATTGCAATGAGGCAACCTAACGGACGTATTCATTTATTGCACGCTTCCAGTTCTGGCGAAGTAAAAATTACCCTAGTGCCTTTGGTCGATTACTTGAAGAAAGTAAAAAATAATATAGGAATTATTGTAGCAAGGCCAACACTTTAGTTCCTTCTCAAGCACCATAAAACCGAACCCAAAAGATGCTGTTTAAAATTTGGTTCTGAAAATGATTCATTAGTATGACCCCCTCCGGAATAATATGCCCTTCCTTGTCCTACTTCATGATACCAAGCAATAGGGTGATTTTTTCCATTTGTGCCACCTTTATAAGTGCTCTCATCTAAATTTAAAGCAACGGTCATCGCAGGGTTAAGATTTTTATAGTTGTACCATTCGTCATTACGAACCCAACTGTCAGGGAGATGTTTGGTCGAAATATGTGTTGTATCAATACGCTGTACAGTAGCCTTAAGAACATTTGGGTTGTTGGGATGACTTTCAAAATAGCCTCCAACCAACTTTCCATACCAATCCCATTCATATTCTGTATCTGAAGCTGCGTGAATTCCTAAAAAACTACCCCCAGTATTTATATAGTTTTCAAATGCTTTTTCTTCTTCAGCATCCAAAACATCACCTGTTGTACTTAAGAATACTACGAGTTGATAATTCTTTAAATTTTGATTTGTAAAATCTTCTGGGCTTTCTGTTCTAATCACTATGAAATTATTTTGTCGCCCCAATTCTCGTAAAGCTTTTACACCTGTTGAAATACTTTCATGACGATAACCTTCTGTTTTAGTAAAAACCAAAACAAAATCTGGACGTTTTTTTGGAGCAACATCTAAATTTTCTTGTGAAAATGAAAACATGGAAACACTAAAAAAGATGATAAAGATTGATTTGATGAATTTCATTGATGATTGTTTAGGTTGATGAAGTTAAATATTTTTTTGGGGTGGTCCCATATTTCTTTTTAAAAGATGCTATAAAGTGACTTGCAGTACTATAGCCTACTTTAAGACCAACCTCATTAACATTGTGCTTACCTGTTTCTAACATCTTACGGGCATATTCCATTTTATAATCAAAAAGAAAGCCGAAGACCGAATCGCCATAGATTTGTTTAAACCCTTCCTTTAATTTTTTTAGACTCAAGCCTATTTCGTCTGATAACTCCCCTAGTGTTGGTGGTTCTGTCATTCTTGCAATAATAATATCTTTTGCCTGACGTATTTTGCGGACATTGTCTTCATCTGCCAAAAATGGACATTGTTCTAAGTCAGCATCCTCAGTTTTATTAAAGTAGAGTGATATCAGTTCATAAACCTTTCCTTTTACATATAGTTTTTTTATTGATGAATGCAAGTTATAACTCATCAATTGGCTCAATACTACGGCCATTGATGGTGTCAAAACCTCTTGTGAATAATACTTTTTTTCACCAGAAACATCGTTTAAAAATGGAATATAAGAGGCTTCGTTGGAAAAAAGAGAGTGAAACTTTCTAATAGTCATTACAACGGAAAGCATCCAAGAATTTGGTTCCAAGACAATATTCATCGGCAAATCTTTTTGAGTATTGTAGAGCAAAAGGGAATTCTCTTCAGATACTTCAAGGGCATACCCACCTTCATTAAATAAAAATTTAACTTTCCCTTTTAAGGCAAAATGGAACTGTATGTAAGTACTATCAATATCTCGAACCACAGCTTTGCGATCAGCTGTATCATTTTGAATTTTAAGCACATAGAACCCCTCATCTACGAATACTTCATCATAAGAACCTATAGCGACATTTTCTATCATATAAATCTCAAATTAAAGCTATAAAAATACTATTTAGAATGACTCTAAACAAAAATTGTTTTTTGTTTAACATCAGTAAATCTAGTGTTTTTGACAGATTTTAACAAAATCTAATTGAAACGTGCCATATCCTGTTATTAATTGTTCCGCTAGCGTTATTTTTTGTTTTAACACACTCCTAATTTAGCATTCAGGTTTGAGCTTAATGAAGAATTACCATATTTCTAAGCATCCATCCTTTTTTGCCGTTGGTTTAAGCTACAAAAAAGCCGAAGCCGAAGTACGTGGAAAATTTAGTTTGGATGTGCCTAAAATTGATGCCATAATCCTAGATGCCCGAAAACAGGGTATCGAAGGTTTATTGACAATTTCTACCTGCAACCGAACCGAACTTTTTGGTTTTGCCCAACATCCTTTTCAGCTTATCAAATTATTGTGTGACCATACTCAGGGCTCCATTGAAGAATTTCAAGAAGTTGCCTATGTATATAAAAACCACGATGCCATTAACCACCTTTTTAAAGTAGGTACAGGTTTAGATAGTCAGATTTTAGGTGATTTTGAAATTATAAGCCAAATAAAACAAAGTTTTTCGAGATCTAAAAAACATGGCATGGCCAATCCTTTTTTAGAAAGGTTATGCAATTCTGTGATTCAGGCCAGTAAACGAATCAAGAATGAAACCGAACTTTCAAGCGGAGCAACCTCAGTTGCCTTTGCCTCTGTAAAATATATTCTCAATACTATTTCAGATGTTTCTTCAAAAAACATTTTACTATTTGGCACAGGCAAAATAGGCCGTAATACTTGTGAGAATCTCGTCAAACATACCGACAACTCACATATCACTCTCATCAACCGAACTAAGGAAAAAGCTGAAGCTATAGCGGGAAAATTTCAACTGCTGGTCAAAGATTATGGTGATTTGCAAACTGAAATTCGAAAAACAGATATTTTAGTGGTGGCTACTGGAGCTCAATTACCCACAATATCAAAATCATTGTTGCATACCAAGAAAGCGTTGCTGATTTTAGATTTATCAGTACCTAAAAACGTTTCAGACGATGTTGAAGATTTAGAGAACGTCACTCTAGTGCATTTAGACCAGCTTTCACAAATTACAGACGATAATTTAAATCGAAGAAAAGAATACATTCCGAAAGCATATGATATTATTGAAGAAGTAAAACACGATTTTATAAGTTGGTTAGAAAGTAGAAAGTTTGCACCTGTCATCAATGCATTAAAAGCGAAATTGATGACCATGAAAGAAGAAGAGCTAGATTTTCACTCTAAAAAGCTCCATGACTTTAACCAAGAACAGGCAGAATTGGTCTCAGAACGTATTATTCAAAAGATTACAAAGCAAGTTGCCAATCACTTAAGAAAATCAGATGCAGACACTGAGGATAGCCTTGCTCTTATTCAAAAGGTATTTCAATTAGAACTCAATAGTTAATGAAGAACGTAATTCGCATTGGTACCCGCGACAGCGAATTAGCGCTTTGGCAAGCTACTACTGTTCAAAACAAATTGGAGGCTTTAGGGCATAATACGACATTAATTCCCGTAAAATCCACTGGCGACCTAATTTTGGATAAGCCATTATACGAATTGGGTATTACAGGGATATTTACCAAAACACTGGATGTTGCATTACTCAAAGAAGATATTGATATCGCAGTGCATTCCATGAAAGACGTTCCTACGGCACTACCGCAAGGTGTTATGCAAGCAGCAGTTTTAGAAAGAGCTGTTACGCATGATATTTTGGTACATAAAGGAATAGACTTTTTAGGCAGAGAGGGAATCGTAGCAACTGGTAGTCTAAGAAGAAAAGCTCAGTGGTTAGCTAACTACCCTAAGCATAAGGTGGTTGATTTAAGAGGAAATGTGAACTCTCGCCTAATCAAATTGATTGAAAATGATTGGAATGGAGCAATTTTTGCCCAGGCTGGATTAGAGCGAATTAAACTGTTGCCCAAAGATGCTGTTGAACTAGATTGGATGGTACCCGCTCCGGCTCAAGGGGCAATGTTGGTTGTTGCACTGAAAAAAAATGAAGGAGTGATTAAAGCAACTTCAGAATTAAATCACACTGAAAGTTCTATAACTACTGGGGTTGAAAGAGAGTTTTTAAGGACCTTAGAAGGTGGGTGTACAGCCCCAATTGGTGCCCTGGCAAAAATAAAAGACAAAACAGTATATTTTAAAGGTTGCTTGCATGCACTTGATGGAAGCGCTTTTGTAGAAGTAATAAAAGAACGCCCATTGAGCAAAGTTGAAGGGTTTGGAAAAAGCTGTGCCTATGAGATTTTAGAAAGCGGCGGAAAACAATTAATGGATGAGATAAAAAATGAGCTCAACAATTCTATCCACTAAACGACTATCTGCATCTCAACGAGAATTAGCGCTAAATGGCAGGCTCAATATTGTTGAATATGATGCTATTAAAATTCAATACATTCCCTTTGAAATAAATTTTGAGTTCGATTGCTTTATTTTCACCAGTCAAAATGCAGTAAAAAGTTATTTAAAAAATCACAAATCCCTTTTCGCCAAAACAGAAAAACCAAAAACATTAAAGGCACTTTGTGTTGGTGAAAAAACCAAAAGATTGCTTGAAGAGAATGACTTTGAAGTATTGGCAACTAAGGAAAATGCTGAAAGCTTAGGCGAAGTAATACTTTCAGAATACAAGAAATATTCATTCCTATTTCTTTCTGGAAATCTTAGAAGAGCAGCCATACCTGAATTATTTAAAAAAAATAACGTTCGGTATAAAGAAGTTATTGTTTATAACACAGGCTTAAATCTTAAAACATTTAAGAATGAATTTGATGGAATTCTTTTTTTTAGCCCTAGCGGAATTAAAAGTTTTACCCATTTCAATAATTTATCAAAAAGCACTGCTTTTTGCATTGGATCAACAACATTTAACGAAGCTCAAAAATATACTCATCGGTTGATTAAAGCAAATAAGCCAACAATTGAAAACGTAATAGTTCAGGCCGTAAAATATTATAACTCATGATTAAAAACGATTTATTTTTAAAAGCCTTAAAAGGGGAAACTGTTGATAGACCTCCTGTCTGGATGATGCGTCAAGCTGGACGTTATCTTCCAGAGTTTATGGAAATTAAGGCTAAATATGATTTTTTTACACGTTGTCAAACTCCTGAACTAGCTTCAGAAATAACGGTGCAACCAATTCGTCGCTATGGTATGGATGCTGCAATTTTATTTAGTGATATTTTGGTTATTCCTCAGGCCATGAATATTGAAGTGGAAATGAAACCAAATTTTGGTCCCTATTTGCCCAATCCTATTCGGAAAACTGAAGATTTAGATAGTGTTATTGTCCCAGATATCAATGAAACCCTAGGCTATGTTATAGATGCCATTAAAATGACTAAAGAAAAGTTGAATAATGAAATTCCACTAATTGGTTTTGCTGGTTCTCCTTGGACTATTCTTTGCTATTGTGTGCAAGGGCAAGGAAGTAAAAACTTTGACCTAGCAAAGGGCTTTTGTTTTACGCAACCAGAAGCTGCCCATGTGTTACTACAAAAAATTACGGATACTACTATTGCTTACCTAAAGGCAAAGGTTAAAGCTGGTGTAAATGCGGTTCAAGTGTTTGACTCTTGGGGCGGAATGTTATCGCCAACAGACTATCAAGAATTCTCTTTTCAATACATTCAACAGATTGTAGATGCACTAAAAGATGAAGCTCCTGTAATCGTTTTTGGAAAAGGGTGTTGGTTTGCGTTAGGAGAAATGGCCAAATCTGGGGCAGCTGCTTTAGGTGTTGATTGGACCTGTTCTGCAAGAAACGCTAGGTACCTAAGTGGTGGCAAAATTACCTTACAAGGTAATTTTGACCCTTCAAGGCTATTATCTCCTCCAAAAGAAATTAAGAAAATGGTACATCAGATGATTACTGAATTTGGCAAAGACCAATACATAGTTAATTTAGGTCATGGTATTTTACCCAATATTCCTATAGAAAATGCAGGTGCTTTCGTAGAAGCCGTAAAAGAATATAAAGGCTCTTAACCAACAAATGGAGTGATACTAAAACTATTGTAGAGTTATGCAAATCGATTTTGAAAATTACAGTGTCGCACCTATTCAGTCAAAAGATGCTTGGCGTTTATGCGATTTTATGGTTTCCAATGCCGAACGTTTTAAACCGTATTTTCCGCTTACGTTAAAAGAAAACTTGACTCCTACTTTGGCAGGACTTTTTGTAGGCAAGAAAGTTAAACAGTTTCTGAATCAAGAAGAATATCTTTTTACTATTAAAGAAAATACCAATCGCACTATTATTGGATTGATTTATGTAAAAGAACTCCAAAAAGTGCTTCATCAAGGGGAATTGGCCTATTGCATAGGTTATGAATATGAAGGCAAAGGACTTACCTCTAAGATTATTTCAAAAATTATTGATTGGGCTTTTGATGAAATAAATTTAAGAACACTTCAAATTATTTCACATAAAACCAATATCGCAAGTGTACGAATAGCAGAAAAGAATGGGTTTTTATTTCAAAAGACCTTGTCTAAATCTCATCAAAAATATAACGGAGAATTTGTTGATATGGAATTGTATGAACTCCATAACACAAAATGAATTTCATTGCTATTATAAAACGCGTTGATTTGGCTTCTTTCTGGAAGTTGACCAAGCTTTGTCTAAACCATCTCTTGTTTCTTTGGCCAACCTTTAAGGCTACACAAGCATGTTTAAAGGTATCCACTCAACACTTTGGCAGAGCACATTATCAGAATACACCTGCCAATGCCTTTCGACATGCCTATTGGAATTACCTTATCGCTAAATATTGTACTAATTGGTCTCAAAACCAAGAAAGAATTTTAAATTGGACAAAATCCGTTACCGATTGGCATGAAAATGCTTTTAAAAACAGACCTTTAGCAAGATTAATGGATTTTCACAACAACAAAATTGGTAGAGCCATTTTCCTAGTTAGCCCTGACTTGCCAGCTGAAAAAGCAGTCTTGATATTCTTGGAGATGACCCAAAATTCACTAAAAATATCAAGTGAATCAGAAATTCGACAAAACATAAGTACTTTAATACATATTACTGATTACCAATGAAAGACCAATTTTATTCCTACATACAAGAGTTACAAGATAGTATTACTACAAAACTTGAAGAAGTTGATGGCAAAGCCAAATTTCAAGAAGATATTTGGAAACGGCCCGAAGGCGGTGGCGGAAGAACACGCGTTATAGAGAATGGTGCCGTCTTTGAAAAGGGAGGTGTGAATATCTCTGCAGTTCATGGGGCGCTCCCAGAAAGTATGCAAACCTACTTTGGGGTTAAAGATGCAGATTTCTTTGCCTGTGGACTGAGTCTAGTTTTACACCCAAAAAATCCAATGGTTCCAACCGTTCATGCCAATTGGCGCTATTTTGAAATGTATGACAAAACAGGAACCCTAGTTGACCAATGGTTTGGTGGTGGTCAAGATTTAACTCCCTACTATCTTTTTGAAGAAGATGCCCAGCACTTTCATAGTATCTGCAAAGCCGCTAGCGATAAACATCATCCAGAGTTCTACTCCCTGTATAAAAAACGCTGTGATGACTATTTTTGGAATGCTCATCGGAATGAGGCCAGAGGTATTGGTGGTCTGTTTTTTGATTATTGTAAGGCAAATGATGAAATGAATATGAAAGCTTGGTTCGATTTTGTAACTGAAGTTGGCAATAGTTTTTTGAACAGTTATGTACCCATCGTTATAAAACGTAAAGACCTCGATTTCAGTCAAAAACAACGTAATTGGCAAGAAATTAGACGTGGACGCTATGTAGAATTTAATTTAGTCCATGACAAAGGTACCTTGTTTGGTTTACGAACTAATGGCCGTATTGAAAGTATTTTAATGAGCTTACCGCCCCATGTGCAATGGCGATATGACCATCAGCCTGAAGCTGGAAGCGAAGAAGAAAAGTTATTGCACGTTTTAAAAAGCCCAATAGCATGGGTTTAATTCTTAGATTTAAACCATGAAGTTGAAAATTTACCAAATAGACGCATTCACAAATCATGTTTTCGGCGGAAATCCAGCAGCAGTTTGTTTACTTGATGAATGGTTGGCAACTGATTTAATGCAAAAAATTGCACAAGAAAACAATCTTGCTGAAACTGCATTTATCGTTCAAAAGAATAGCGTTTTTGAACTACGATGGTTCACGCCAGAAATCGAAGTTGATTTATGTGGTCATGCCACTTTAGCCGCTGCATATGTTATTTTTAATCATCACGGCTATACGGAAAAAACCATTCGGTTTTATTCATCAAGAAGCGGCGAATTATTAGTAAGTCAAAGTGTAAGCGGTCTGATGACAATGGATTTTCCTGCGGACGAACTAGTTGTTTTGCAGGGAAATACAGAAATCAATAAAGCTATTGGTTTAACTCCACAAAGAACCATAAAAGGCAAAACCGATTACTTATTAATCTATAATTCTCAAGAAGAAGTAGAAGAAATAACCCCTAATTTCCATTTGTTAGATCAACTCGATTGCAGAGGTGTTATCGTTTCTGCACCTGGAAAGCGTGTAGATTTCGTATCACGATTTTTTGCACCGCAGTGCGGAATTCCTGAAGACCCAGTAACTGGTTCTGCCCACACGACAATGATTCCATATTGGTCAAAAGTTTTGGGTAAAACAAAACTCACCGCAAAACAATTATCAAAACGAGGTGGAGATTTACAATGTGAATACCTGGGAGCGCGGGTGAAGATTTCTGGGCGAGCGGTTCCTTATCTAATAGGAGAAATTAATCTGTAGTAACATTATTAAAACAAAAAAATGTACCCACTTATCAGAAATAGAAGATTAAGAGCCTCTTCAGCAATCCGTCATTTAGTAAGAGAAACCATTATCACGCCTAGTGATTTTTTGGTTCCTCTGTTTGTGGTAGAAGGAAAAGGCGTAAAAGAAGAAATCTCTTCCATGCCGAACTATTATCGTATGAGTTTGGATCAGCTTGAAAAAGAAGTTCAAGAACTCTGGCAAATGGGACTTTGTGCCGTGCTTCTTTTTGTGAAAGTTGATGATAGTCTTAAAGATAATAAAGGTACAGAAGCATTAAACCCTGATGGTTTAATGCAACGTGCCATTAAAACCGTAAAAAATGCCTGTCCTGATATGTTGGTAATGACCGACGTTGCCCTAGACCCGTTCTCATCTTACGGGCATGATGGAATTGTAGCTGATGGCCAAATCTTAAACGATGAAACGAGTGAGGTTTTGGCAGAAATGAGTATTAGCCATTCACAAGCTGGAGCTGATTTTGTAGCACCCAGTGATATGATGGATGGTCGTATTTTAACGATTCGCGAAGCCTTGGAAGATGAGGGTTTTCATAATACAGGTATCATGAGCTATTCTGCAAAGTACGCTAGTTCTTTTTATGGCCCTTTTAGAGATGCTTTAGATTCGGCACCTGTTGATATCAAAAACGTGCCAAAGGACAAAAAAAGCTATCAAATGGATTCTGCAAACCGATTTGAAGCGATTCGTGAAACTCAGATGGATATTGATGAAGGAGCTGATATCGTGATGGTAAAACCGGGGTTGGCCTATTTGGATATTGTTCGTGAAATAAGAAATGAAGTTGACGTTCCTGTGGCCGTTTATCAAGTTTCGGGAGAATACGCTATGCTCAAAGCTGCGGCTGAAAAAGGTTGGTTAGACCATGATTCGGTTATGATGGAACAACTGATTAGTATCAAGCGCGCAGGGGCTAATATCATAGCCAGTTACTTCGCTAAAGATGTCGTGAAACTTATGAGTTAAAATCATAATTAGTTTAACCTGAAGAACATTGGTTTTGAAATTGAAATTCTTATTTTTTATACTACTTGGTTTTATTTCAACTTCCAATGCTCAAACTTTTAAGCTCAACAAGACAGAATCACAAACAGTTGACTCACTATTAAATTTCGCGATACAACAACAAGCTTTCCCGGGTGCACAGGTATTAGTGGCACATAAAAACGAAATCATTTTTCATAAAGCTTATGGTTATCATACGTATGATAGTATTCAGTCAGTTGGATTGACCGATTTATACGACTTGGCATCCATAACCAAAATTTTAGGTCCCTTACCCGCATTAATGAAACTGGTCGATGAAGGAAAAATCGATTTAGATGTTCCTTTTAGCACCTATTGGAAGCCGTGGCGCAAAAGAAAAGATAAAAAAAAGATTACACTGAGGGAAATTTTGGCCCATCAAGCTGGATTGGTTCCATACATTGTATTCTTAAATCGTGCCACAAAAGACGGAGTTCCTAAGAAGCGATTTATTCGAAAAGAAAAAGCTGCTAAATATGGCAAACAGGCATTTACCAATCAATTCGTAAAAAATCGTTTTGAAAATAAAATGTATCGCATTATCAATCGGTCAAAAATATCTAATGATAAAACCTATAAATATTCCGGATTAAGCTTTCTAATCTTTCCAGGACTCATTGAAAATTTGACTGGTGAGTCTTATGAAAACTACCTTCAAAAAAAAATTTATTCTCGAGTGGGAGCCAAAACACTAGGTTTTAATCCTCTTCAGAAGCAACTAACTAACCCTATCGTACCTACCGAAATAGATACCTTTTGGCGAAAATCTTTAGTAAAAAGTTATGTACACGATGAAAATGCTGCTTTGTTGGGAGGAGTTTCTGGTAATGCGGGTTTGTTTGGTACAGCAGATGATCTTTTTAAAATAATGTCACTCTATCAAAACCATGGAAATCACGGAGACGAACAAATTATATCTAAAAAAGTACTAAAAGAATTTACTACGATTCAGTATCCAGAAAACAATAACCGCAGGGGATTGGGGTTTGACAAACCGTTATTGGGTAACGATACCCTAACAATTGAAGATGCTTATCCGTCACCAAAAGCAAGTCCATTAAGCTTTGGGCACGCAGGTTTTACCGGAACTTTTGTATGGGCCGACCTTAAAAACCAATTGGTATTTATTTTTCTATCCAATAGGGTTTATCCTGACAGAAGTCATCGAAAATTATACGAGCTAAATATCAGGACCCGACTTCAAAATATCTTCTACAGGGCACTAGAATAATTTCTTTCTTTTCTTTTGATGCTAATGATTACCTTAGCACTACCTTGAAACCAACTATGGGCCTTCTTATATTTTATGCCGTTATTTCTATTTTCTTCTCATTCCTCTGTTCCATACTTGAGGCGGTGTTGTTGAGCATTACGCCTACTTTTTTGAACGTTAAAAAAACGGAAGGTAAAGCCTACGCCGCTGAATTAGAGAACTTAAAAAAAGACGTTGATAAACCTCTTATCGCTATTTTAACTCTTAATACAGTTGCACACACTGTTGGCGCCATATTGGTGGGTGTTCAAGCAAAGGTGGCCTACGCCGAACTTTATGGTACGGAAACCAAAACTTTTTTTGGAATTACATTCAGCGAAGATTTAATGGTTGGAGTAGTATCTACTATTATGACCATTTTAATTCTAGTGGCCTCAGAAATTATTCCTAAAACCATTGGCGCGACTTATTGGAAACAACTGTCTAATTTTACTGCAAAAGCATTGAAAGCCATGGTCTTTTTTATGAAATGGACCGGTTTATTATGGGTGCTTCAACTTTTCACGAAGTTAGTTGGTGGAAAAGGGCATCATGGTAGTGTTTTTAGCCGTGAAGATTTCACTGCGATGACTGATATTGCAGAAGAAGAAGGTGTCTTTCAAGAGTCAGAATCTACGGTCATTAGAAATCTATTGACTTTTAGTGAAATTCAGGCCAAAGATGTTATGACTCCTAGAACTGTGATGAAAATTGCATCTGAAGACACTACTATTCAAGAGTTTTTTGAAGCTAATAGGCCCTTACGGTTTTCAAGAATTCCTGTTTTTAAAGATCGTGCAGATAATATCACTGGGTTTTTTCTAAAAGATGAGCTTCTTGAGGCCATTATCAATAAACAAGGTGCGGAAACCTTAGGTACCATCAGACGTGAAATTTTGGTTACTAATCGCATAAAACCAATTCCGGAATTATTGGAAAAATTCGTTGAAAAAAATGAACATGTTACTTTGGTGGTTGATGAGTATGGTTCAGTGAGCGGATTGGTGACTATGGAAGATGTTATTGAAACACTTTTAGGCCTTGAAATTATGGATGAATTGGATAATGTTGAAGATCTTCAGGTTCTAGCCAGAAAAAACTGGGAAGCCAGAGCCAAACGTTTAGGGTTAATTGAAGGTTCAAACGAAGTAGAATAATGGAAACTGCCTATCTTAAAACCCCAATTGGTTATGCTGAATTTATAGGAAATGAAAATGGTTTGGCTTCCGTTACGGTCTTTGATGAAGAAAAACCTATTGATTTAATTCCAGAGGTTTTGGAAGATGCGGTTTACCAGTTTACTGAATACTTTGAAGGAAAAAGAGAGGCTTTTGACCTAAAAATTAACCCTCAAGGCACGGATTTTCAAAAAAGGGTTTGGAATGCACTACTTGAAATTCCTTATTCCAAAACCGTTTCTTATTTAGAACTTTCAAAAACCTTAGGCGATGTGAAAGCAATCCGCGCAGTTGCAGCCGCCAATGGTAAGAACCCACTCTGGATAATAGTGCCCTGTCATCGCGTTATTGGGAGTAATGGAGATTTAACTGGATATGCCGGAGGCCTACACCGAAAAAAATGGCTGCTAGATCATGAAAACCCAGTGAAGCAGCAAAGTCTTTTTTAATCTAAAACAATATCGGTTGGAAAAAAAGGTAATGAAGTATTGCTTATCAATTCTCCATTCGTAGAAATTTGCAAAACACCTCCTTCATTAACAGTTTCCAAAATTGCGTATCCAACAAAGAACCTATTTCTAGAGCTACTGAAAATTTGAGTGCTAACCGTAATTCTTTCACCTATTTCTTCTTCTATAGTTTCTGAAAGAGCAACTAAATCAACCACAAAATTCTCTTGAGTTTCTAAATCAAAAATTGCTGGGCCGGCTGAGAAGCGTGCAGGCTGAACAAAGGGCAAAGGATAATATAACTTATTATTAGACAATACTGCCCCATCTATAGGGCCAGGAGAAAATCCGCTATTAAAGCCTAAATTGGTTGTACTTATAAATGATAGGTTATCTGCATCATAAAGTTCAATAGTCGCATTTGATCCATTTTTAATAACAGCCAAATCACCTGTCTCATCTATTAATATACTAATAGGTATGTTTCCAAAATTAACTAGTGTTCCTAAGTTTTTAGTCAAAATATTATAAATCGTTAGCTTATAATTACCTTGATTATCTAAAAAAGTTATGTATACTTTTTCATCAAATAAAATGGGTTGAAATAAAAGGTCGATGTCAAAATCAATAGTTAAATCTTGGCTGGTTTGATTTTGAATTTCTACATCTTGAATACCAATGACTCTTGAATCTCCGGGCTGAAAATATCCAAAAAACACATTGGTCAGCGTATTCGTTCCCCAAACCACAGAACGACTTGGGCCATTGGCATAAAAGTCAACATACTTTGCAACGGCTCCTGTTCTAACATTCTTAATATCTAATGAAAATGCCCCTTGCCTGAACGAATAAAAAGAAAGAAATTCATCGGTTTGTCTTAAGGTTAAATAATTGGGAAGCACATCTATCTCCGTGGTTAAATTAACCAATTTCTCAATTTCCGTTTCTGCGTTATACGAATACTCGAAAACAGAATTTGCATCTTCGCCTATAACTTGAAAACTGGCATTCGGTGTTTTTTCTGGTTCTTGTATAGGCCCGTCATCGGTAGAGCAACCAACAATTAGTAGGGTCAGAATGACCCAAAAGACAATTTTCGAATTCATAGCATTGAAATACGACTTTCAATATACAATTTAATTCATGTATTAGACTTTAGTTCAATGCATTTTAGTATTTTACTTTATGCTTTATAAACTCGATTTAGCGAATATTTTATTTTTAGATATTGAAACAGTACCAGAAAATTCAGAATTTTCACATTTAACAGAAGAAAAGCGTCTGCTGTGGGAACAAAAATCTAAATACCAAAGAAAAGAAGAATTCACTCCAGAGGAATACTACGATCGCGCTGGGATTTGGGCCGAGTTTGGCAAAATTATTTGCATCTCCGTAGGATACTTTACAAAAAAAGGAACAGATAGAAACTTTAGAGTTACTTCTTTTTATGGTGATGAAAGTCAACTCTTAAAAGATTTTAAAAACCTTTTACAAGAGCATTTCAATCTATCAAAGCACTTGCTTTGTGGGCATAACGGCAAAGAGTTTGATTTTCCGTACATCGCAAGAAGAATGCTTATCAATGGAATAAGACTACCATATAAACTCGATTTGTTTGGTAAAAAGCCATGGGAAATACCCCATTTAGACACTATGGAGCTTTGGAAGTTTGGTGATTATAAACACTATACATCCCTCAAATTAATGGCTAATGTTCTTGGAATTCCCTCCCCAAAAGATGATATGGATGGTAGTATGGTTCGTGACGTGTTTTACAAAGAAAATGACTTGGATAGAATAGTCACCTATTGCGAATTAGACGTTGTTACAACAGCTCAGGTTTTGCTTAGATTAAGAGGGGATGATTTATTAAATGATGACCAGATTAAAAAAATATGAGATTTATTAAGAACTTATTTATTACAATTTTCTTTTTTGGAATAGCCAATGAATGTTTAGCCCAAGTTAAAAAAGATACCCTTAGTGTTTTGTTTGTTGGAAACAGCTACACATACTATTCTAATTTGCCTCATCTTGTTTCTCTGATTTCAGACAGTACTAAAGTCAAATTAATAACCTCTAAAAGTACTGCTGGTGGGGCTAAATTAAGCGACCATTGGTATGGCAATAAAGGACTTAAGTCAAAAGAAGCAATAAGTAGTGGAAAATACGATATAGTTGTATTACAGGGGTCAAGTAGTGAAGCTGTTAAGAAAAAGGAAGAATTTCTCAAATATTCTAAAAAACTATCTGACCTAGTTATAGGGTCTGGTGCAAAACCTTACTTATATGTGCCTTGGGCTCCAAAAAAAATTCCGCAATTTCAAGAAACAATAACAGAAACATACCAACAAGCATCAGAAGAAAGTGATTGCGGACTTGTTTTAGTTGGAGAAGCTTGGAAATTAGCTAAAACATTAAGACCAGATATAGAATTGTACAGCCCTGATGATAATCATCCATCAGATTTAGGAGCATTTTTGTCGGCTTGTGCTTTTGTAAACACTCTTGCAGGAGAACTACCTAAAAATCTACCAGACAGGTTTTTTATAACTGATTCGGATGGAAAGGAAGTTATGATCTTTAGGGAAAATTCTTTGGATATTATCTTCTGTCTAAAGGTAATTCAACATTTATAAAAACAGCGCCTAATACCGTGTCCTATGAAAAGCCCTAGTCAAGTTCTCTAAAGTTAATCAATACAAGCCCGTCAAGCAGGCAGGTTTTCTTTTTTACCTTAAACCACCCTTTTCTTTAATCTAATTGAAAAGATATGAAACCCCATCCAATTTTTTAGAAATTATCCCTGTACTCCCTTCTCAAGATATAAAACGAGACGTGGAATGGCATCAAAAACATACTGGTTTTGAACCTGTTTTCTGAGATAGAATGTATGCAGGTTTACAACGAGAGAATTTATCCATTCATTTGCAATGGCATGCAGACACTAATGATGACCTCTTGCAGGGCGGATCAGTGATTAAATTATTTGTAAAGGATATACATCCAATTTTTAAAGAATTTTTGAAAAAGGGAATGGTCACCAAAGAAAAGCTTCGCCTTAATACCACATGGGGTACCAATGAATTCTGTTTTTACGATTTGAACCATAACACTATTTTTATTGTTCAAATTATTTAGACCAATTTGATTTTAAAATGTTGCATCCTTAATTTGAATTGTTTTAGAGTCAAACTAGTATTAGTCCTTAAAGAATTTAGTACTTGTTATACCACTATAATCTTGTAAGGTTATAAAATAAAGCCCACTTGACAGACCTGCAACATCTATAGTCCCATTAATATTTCCACTTTTTATAGTATTCCCAGCAGTAGTTCTTATTGTGTAGTAAGCATCTTTTGAATGCTCTGCTTCAATATGAAGTTCATTAACTGCTGGGTTCGGGTATACGCTTATATTCAAATCATCTGTGTAAGTTAGTGGCTCAAAAAATAGAGCTTCTGTAGCTGCTCCATTGAACTCAAATTGCAACTCTTCTGAGAACTCAGAGGTCAAATTTTGCGAACAAACCGCTCTCAAACGAACTATATATTTTTCATTAAGTTCTAAATCTTCAAAACTCAAGTTGTTATCCCAGGTAGTTCTGGTTTCCCAATTCTCAGATTGCTCATCTTTAATCTGAACTTCATACAACGTATCTTGACCTAAATCCCATTCAATGATACAGCTATTTTCATCAGCACTTTTTATCTGAGGTATTTCCGGAGATTCAATTAATTGGCATTGACTTAAGGCAACTCCGGAAACGATCAATGAAAAATCTTGTTGCCCATTTTGTAAATCACCTTTATGAGAAATTGTGATAGTATACTCACCAGAGGCATTCTCAATATCAATTCTTTCAAAAGGGTCCACTACGTTATCGCCAGTTATAGCTGACGCAGTAGCATTCGATGCTTTTAACTTCCAAGGAAAATAGGTTTCCCCGTCTTTAGTGATTCTAATATCCAAATCATTTATTAAAGCAACGTTGGTTGCATTCAAATCACCTCTATTAATGTACGAGCCTTCAATATCTGTCCAAGAAATTGAGGCCGTTAAAGGCTCATTTCCATTTGCCTGAACCGTAATAGAATAATTGTTGCTATTTTCTAAGTTGTTTTCTTCAATTACGGTACTGTATTCTTTATTTTTTAATACTTCACCTGCCTTTTTAGTATTGAGAATACCCCAACCCATTTTGTAATCTGGCCCAGGTGATTGAACATCATCTGCGCTATGTAATGCTAAACCTTTTAAAGTGGCCGCCTTCATAAACGAGCCATACAATTCTTCATGATACTGTTGAAGCAAAACTAACGAACCCGTTACCCCGGGGGCAGCCATTGAGGTACCCATTGAACTATTATAACTTGAATTATTATTAGCACTAGTGGAATATATTAAAGTTCCATCGCCAGCTATATCTGGTTTAATGCGGCCATCATCAATTGGCCCTAAACTACTATACTTCGAAACCATTGCGTCTTTCAGATTGCCATTATTAGTAAGTGCTACATCTGCTCCAGCTATGACCAATCCATTTTTGGCCGTAGTAAAGCCCAAAAGCAAATCAAAGCCATCTTGTGATTTTCCATAATTGGGAAGCTCATTATCATAAGAGTTTTGTGAATTTCCTGCAGCACTTACCATTAAATAATAGGGCGCATTGTGCATGATTTTATCCCAATCTTGTGAAACTTTGATATAGCTTCCAAAATACCAATCTGGTACTCTATCTGTTTTGATCCCATAGGAGTGGTTTGATACTAACATTCCGTTTGCAGCTGCCTCTGCTACTTCAATTTTATCTCTTGTCCAATTGTGGGTCAAAGCTTCTGCTTCAAAAGCAATACCTTTTGCTTTTTCTTTTACTCCAGAAGAAATAATGGTTCCTGTAACCATTGTAGCGTGAGAATCTATCTCTTTGCTTTGGTCACCATTGGCGACTCTATCATCAAATTCTTGGTGTGAAGTTAAGGCTATTCCAGCATCCCAAACCCCAACTTGCATGCCTAAACCAGTTATGTTTGCATCTAAAGCACCATTTTTATATAACGCATCAGCTCTTGACACCTTGCTGGTTGGGTCCATAAAAGTGGTATAAAACAGTGGTGTTCCATCCATACCGATTGAATTTAGAGCAACTACAGTTCCATCGAGTTCTTTTTTGCTCATTTCCCATTGATTGGCTTTCGCTATTGATTGAACACGTTGTTTTTGAATTTGAGCTTCTTTTTTAAAACTTGAAATAAGCTTATCAAGTTTTACAGCATTATAAGATTTTGCAATGAGCTTGCGTTGGTCTTTGGTTTGACCAATAGCCAGAAAAGAAATCAAAAATAGAAAGATGAAAAGTAAAAAAAAGCCTTTCCCCCAGGTAGGTTTTTTGAAGTCCATAATTTCAATTAAGTAAGATTTGGACTACAAATGTATTTTCAAATTCGAATATCATCGATAAAAAACCGTCTTATTTCGATGAATTACATGATTTGATACGTTGACCTGTTGTGAAACTATATATTTATGTTGTGTAGTATTTTTCTTTCTTTTATGAATTGAATTTCAAGAGAGCATAAACTGGAAAATGATCACTATAACCGCCAATATATTTTTTGCCTGCATATGTTCGGTAAGGGTTTCCTTTGTATTTACCCTTCCATTCTTTCAAAAAATCTGGCGCAAAAATTTTCGCCTTTTTAAAACTATGCGTGTCTTTCTCGAAATTCAAAAAACTATGGGACAAAATAATCTGGTCAAATAAACTCCACTCTCCCTTATAATTGGCACTACCACTAACAGGTGATAATAATTTCTCCATTGGGTTTACAAATAAACCTGATGACATTAAAGTTTTAATACTTTCTGAACTAGGGTCGTCATTAAAATCGCCCATAAGAACAATGTTAAGCTCATGATTTTCTTCTTGTAACAATTTAATCTTTTCTAATATGGTCTTAGCTGCCTCAATACGCTTATATGCTGTTTGGTCGGCACCATCTCTGCGTGATGGCCAATGGTTTACAAAAACATGAATTTCTTCTTCATTAAGCTTGCCCTTTACATATAAGATATCTCTAGTGAAATCCCGATTTCCGTTCTGAGCATTAATTAATAAAGGAACGGTCTCCGATTCCAAGACTTCAAAATGCTCTTTATGATAAATTAGTGCCGTATCAATTCCTCTTTCATCGGGTGAATCAAAATGCACATAGTCGTAATTAATAGCTTCCAACTCATCAGTCGCCAATAGCTTTTCAATGACACCTCCATTTTCTATCTCGGCAACTCCTAATAAAACCGGTGGTAATTCAGAGTCACCTTCTCCAATATGGGCAATTGCCTTGGCTAGCTTATTTGACTTTCGATAAAACTTTTTATCGTTCCATTTTTTAAATCCGTTGGGCGTGAAATCGTCATCCAATACATGAGCATCATTTGTAGTATCAAAATAATTTTCGAGATTATAGAAAGCAATAATATAGTGGTTCGAAAATTTTTCTTTGTCCATAAAGTTTCTGTTTAAGCTTTGGTGTTAAAAAAATATAGGCTAAAGATTAATCTTGGTCTAAGTTGACCATTTTTCGAGTTCGATACTTTTTATAAAACGGAATCACAAGAGGTGTGAGCAAATACACCATACCAGAATAACCTGCTGCAGTTCCCCCAAAAATGACTACTACCAATATTGATGCTACTGCTACTAGCATAAGTAAGAAGTAGTTATAGATAAAAGTCTTTGTAATATATCTTTCTTTAAGATTTAGCTTAAGATTATCAGCTTGATTAATTGCATTGATATGCATAAGAATAATTATTAAATAAATAAAGAATAAGCCCAAACCAAAACGAATCATTAAATCTTCCCACTGCTCAACGTTCAATTCTGCTGCGTTGAGATTCTGTAAAGCAGTTTTAAGTGCTTCAGAAGTATCTCCCATACTTCTCTTTATGCCAGCGTAAATAGCTGTACCAATATAAGAGAACAGGTACTTTAGCGGATAGATATAAAACAATAATACAAATAAAAACAAGGCATTGAGCGCTTTTGTTTTTGCATCGTTTAGACCATAATACAAGAAAAAGTTACTGTGATTATTCCATAGGCTCAATAGCAACATAGTGCAAAAAATAAAACCAATAAAGCTGTACATTGAGGCTTGAAGTTCAACATAGGTCATGGGCACCTGTGAAGAAATTACCAAAAGCGTAATCGCAAACCCAAAAACTGCATCCGTAAGATTTTCAAGACGTGTTGTTTGAATACCGCGGTATCTAAAACCTTCTTTTGAAACTTCATTGGATATACCCAGTAATTTTTTCATGCGATTTTCGTTGAGCTAAACTTAGTGAAAAATACGAAAAACGCCTTGCAAACATTGAACTCGCATTGAGTTTTTATTTGGTACCTAAATTTTCAGCTTTTGTGCTCTAATGGTGGGGTTTTTGAGCAGTGTAGCCAGAGCTACTGTTTGAGAAAAAGACAAAATGTGAAAATCGTAGGTAAAATAGGAACTCAAGATGAGTTCATTATGTAGCTTTGTATCTTAAAGAATTCTATGCTAGAAAAAAAGACAATTGATTATGAGAAATCGGTGTTGATAGGGATTATTAACTCTCAACAAGATCAAGAAAAGGTAACCGAGTATCTTGATGAATTGGAATTCTTAACCTATACTGCTGGAGGTGAAGTTTTAAAAAGGTTTGTGCAACGCATGGACATACCCAACCCCAAAACCTTAATTGGAAGCGGAAAAATGGAGGAGGTTGAGAAATTCGTGACCGCTAATGAAGTTGGTTCCGTTATTTTTGATGATGAACTTTCGCCAGCCCAACAACGAAATATCGAAAAGATTTTACGTTGTAAAATTATTGACCGGACAAGTCTTATTCTAGATATTTTCGCCCAACGTGCCCAGACCAGTTATGCACGAACCCAAGTAGAACTGGCACAATATCAGTATTTATTGCCTCGACTTACCGGTTTATGGACTCACTTAGAGCGCCAAAAAGGGGGTATTGGAATGCGGGGGCCAGGGGAAACTGAAATTGAGACGGATAGACGTATTGTTAGAGACCGAATTTCATTACTCAAAAAAAAGTTGCAGAAGATTGACCGTCAAATGGAGACCCAACGTGGTAACCGTGGCTCACTAGTTCGAGTTGCATTGATTGGATATACCAATGTTGGTAAATCAACCCTTATGAATGTGGTCAGTAAAAGTGATGTTTTTGCAGAAAACAAGCTTTTTGCTACACTTGACACCACAGTTCGAAAAGTAGTTTTAGGAAACCTTCCATTTCTTTTGAGTGATACCGTTGGTTTTATAAGAAAACTTCCAACACAACTCGTTGAGAGTTTTAAAAGCACTTTGGATGAGGTTCGCGAGGCTGATTTATTATTGCACGTAGTTGATATTTCGCACCCACAATTTGAAGAACATATTGAATCAGTCAACAAGATATTGGACGAAATCAAAAGTGCCGATAAAAAGACCATCATGGTCTTCAATAAAATTGACCAATACCAACCAGAAATTATTGATGAAGATGATTTAGTGACCGAAAAGACCAAAATGCACTTTACTCTTGAAGAATGGCAACAGACTTGGTACAGCAAAGTTGGAGATCGGGCACTTTTCATTTCAGCCTTGAATAAAGAAAATTTAGATGATTTTAGAAAACGAGTTTATGATGAGGTCAGAAATATTCATGTGACTCGTTTTCCTTATAACAACTTCTTATATCCAGAGCATTTAGATGAATATTAGTTTTTCTGTCAGAAAAAAACCGATTAACCGCTCCCTACAATTTAGGGTGATTACACATCAAAAAATTAGTTGTCACATTGCAATAGCATAAATTTGATAACAAATAAAAACAATGGTTCTCCCCAAGGCTATTGTTTACCAAGTATTGAACTAAATAACCTAACTAAAAAAGCCTCTGAAGAAACATCAGAGGCTTTTTGTTTTTATTTATTGTTACTCTTAGAATGCATAGCTAAGGCCTATGTTCCAAAAGCTTTGTAAGTCGTTATCAATATTATCAAATGTTGCCCCAGTATTACCAAGGGTAGTCAATTCATAATTCAAAGCCTCTTGAGCGTTATTACGCAATCCGAAGTCAAAACCAACACCAATCATCTTCCACAGCGTGTAAGTGAAAGCATTTGTCCATTGCCAGTTGCTCAAATCACCGCTTTCATAACTTTGAAACATGGATAGGTTTGACTTAAAACCAATAGCTCCAATTTGTCTAGTGTAATCTGCCACAATCTTAGCCCCCAATGACGATTGAAAAACAGCATCATTATCGGCAAACACAAAGTTATAGTTCAACGGGTGGATGACAACTACTAAGTTTTGAATTGGAGTCCAAGTAGCCCCAACACCCAAATCTAAATAGCCCGGGTCATTGAAGTTATTCAAAACAGTAGTTCTGTATTCCATCAAACCAGAAACAGCCCATTTTTCACTTAGTTTACGTCCATAAAGTGAAGATATGTTAAAAACATCAGTAGTGCCTGTAAACCCTTCTTCATCAGTGTCTATGTCTTTGTCATCAAGTTTTATCCAAGCAAAATTGGCCGTTAATGAGTTTCTCCAAAAGAATTTTTCTTGTTGCAAATTAGCAAAAGCATTCGCAGTAACTCCAATATTACCAGAGGAGTTGTTGGGTACACCCTGTGCATACCAATTACTAAAATTTGATAGGCTTCCACCTATGGTGCCAAAAGCGCCCATTTTCCAACCGGGCAAAGCATCAATTTGTGCTTGCAAAGCGTCAGCTCTTCCTTGAATAGCAGCGATGGAATCTTTTTTCTCGCCTAAAGTGGATTTTAATTCTTCTTCCGTTTGAGCAGATAGGTTTACCGCCACAAACATAAATGCAAAAGCAAATACAATTTTTTTCATCTGAATATAATGTTTAGTGTATTAGAACCGCAAAAGTAAGAATTGTCACATAGTTGCGAAAGAAAACCTTATTTTCTCTTGAAAAGCGGAACGGAGGAACAAGCTTCTCCGTACATCACACTTTTTGCAACGGTTTGGATTTTTGACATGGCCATCAAATAGGCATTCTGAGGAACAGGTTTGTGTGCACACCCCTTTATGATGACTGGTTTTTCTTTAAAATCTGAAATGTCAAGCTTTTCTAAAATAGATTGATAAATTGCTGATTCAAGCTGCTCCAAATCTCCAACAATGACCTTTTTTGTAAAAAGACTCAATCTTGAAGTCACCAACATATAGGCCCACCCTGGTATAATAGCATCAGTTGAACAGGTCAAGGCTACATAATTGTTTTGATATTGTGACCAATCATGAGCATCAACAAAGGCACGAAACTCTTTTTCCCTTAAGATGATTTCTTCATACAACCAATCTTTAATATCCAAAACGATTCTTTCTCCCTCTGGATACAAGTCTTCAAGATCAAAAGTGACTAGTTTGCTGTTTGTAACCCTATTTACTATTTCTTCATCCATATACGCTCTAAAAGGTCTCAACTTCGCTCGACCTGACAGTGAGTTTATAAAAAAATTATTATAACATCCCAAGCTCCAATTTAGCTTCTTCACTCATCAAGTCTTGTGTCCAAGGTGGGTCGAAGGTAATTTCTACTTCTGCATCTTTAATAGCATCTAATGACTTTACTTTTTCTTCAACTTCTACCGGAAGCGTCTCCGCCACCGGACAATTGGGCGATGTTAAAGTCATCAAAATCTTGACATCATTATCTTCATTAACAAAAACGTCATAAATCAAGCCCAGTTCATAGATATCAACAGGAATCTCAGGGTCATAAATCGTTTTTAAAACTCGAACAATTTTGTCTCCTAATTCTACAGTATCAATAGTTGTCTCTTCGCTCATTTTTAATTCAATTGTGTTTGGTAGGCAACGGCATACAACTTTAATTGTTTTATCATACTTACCAGTCCGTTTGCCCTAGTGGGTGATAAATGTTCTTTCAATCCGATTTCATCAATAAAATTAGTATTAGCATCAATAATATCTTGTGGTTTTTGATTGCTAAAAGTCCGAATCAAAATAGCGATAATACCTTTTGTGATAATGGCATCACTATCAGCGGTAAATACCAGCTTATTATCATCTAACTCAGCATGCACCCATACCTTACTTTGGCAACCTTTTATAATATTATCATCAGTTTTGTATTGGTCTTCTATTAAGGGTAATGCCTTTCCTAAATCTATCATATATTCATAGCGCTGCATCCAATCATCAAACATGCTGAATTCATCTATGATATCTTCTTGAATGGTCTCAATGTTCATTTTGAAAATTTAACACAAAAATACGATTAGAACTGACGTTAATCAAAACATTGGCAAAATGTTAAGGATGAACTAGAGTAACATATTTCTAGCACGTTTTACCCCTTCAACAAGCACATCAACTTCTTTTTTGGTATTGTAAAAAGAAAAACTCGCCCTTACCGTACCAGGGATTTTATAGAAGTCCATAATAGGCTGTGCGCAATGGTGCCCTGTGCGAACTGCGATACCTAATTTGTCTAAAATTGTTCCTATATCATACGGATGTATATGTTCAATATTAAATGAAATCACTGAAGTCTTTTGCTCAGCTGTTCCATAAATCTTGAGACCTTCAATCTTTAATAATTCAGCTGTTGCATAGTCTAAAAGTTCTTGTTCATATTCAGCAATCTCATCAAACCCAATACTGTTCATATAATCTACCGCTGCACCAAAAGCAATACCACCGCATATATTTGGAGTACCTGCTTCAAATTTATGAGGTAAATCTGCATAGGTGGTCTTTTCAAAAGTTACTTCAGCAATCATTTCACCACCACCTTGATAGGGAGGTAGTTTTTTTAACCATTCCTCTTTCCCATATAACATACCTACTCCTGTTGGGCCACAAACTTTATGAGCAGAAATCGTATAAAAATCAATATCTAAAGCTTGTAAATCTGCTTTTATGTGCGGAGCTGCCTGTGCGCCATCTATTAAAACTGCTGCGCCTACCTTATGTGAAGCGTTGATAATTTCTTCTATGGGATTAACAGTTCCTAAAGCGTTAGAGACATGATTACAGAAAACCAGTTTTGTTTTTTCAGAAAGTAGGCTGTGAAAATCATCCATTACTAACTCCCCATTTTCATTCATGGGAATCACCTTTAAAATTGCCCCCGTTCTTTCACATAACATCTGCCAAGGCACAATATTGGAATGATGTTCCATGGCCGACACTACTAGTTCATCACCTTGCCTTAATAAAGTAGAAAAACCATTAGCCACCAAATTGATACTATGTGTGGTACCCGACGTCATAATCACTTCGTGTGACTTGGCAATATTGAAGTGTTTTTGAATCTTGATTCGAGCCCCCTCATAAGCATCGGTAGCTTCTTGAGACAAGGTATGTACACCACGATGGATATTAGCATTTAACCTTTGGTAATAATCTACAATTACATCAATCACCTGAGTTGGTGTCTGCGAAGTGGCTGCATTGTCTAAATATACCAAAGGTTTTCCATTCACCTCGCGATTGAGAATGGGGAAATCAGCTCTTATTTTAGTGACATCGAACATAGCAACTCAATTGATTTACAAAGATAGTTACTATCCTAAAGCTATTGGAATTAATGAACTACTTAAAACCGAAAGCCTAAGCCCAATTTTATATTATTCAATTTAATATTTGAATCGGGTTTTACTAACTCACCATTAAAAGTGAATTCGTCCCTTTGGTTTAGATTGATAAAGTCATATTGAGCTTGAACAAAGAGCCTTTTCGTGATATCATATGACAATCCAATATTTAAATTAAAACCTCCATTAGTAACATCACCAAATAGCTGATCTTCACCAAAACGTTGTTCAAATTCTTGTTGAACCCAACTGTAGCCCAAACCTATACTAGGTCGTAACCTCTCACTTCCTGGAATAATAAATTCTGAAAATATTCTTGGCTGAATGTAAAATGATTCCGTCAAGCCACCGTCACCCTCTATGTTTACAAAATCTAGTCTGGAAAAACCACCGTTAATACCAAAACCCAATTGTATAAAATCAAAATCTGCAAAACGGTATTTAATCCCTAAATCAGTAATATTATCTTCTCCACCGAAACCATCTTGAGGGATAACGCCATAATTTGCCTCAACACTCCATTTTTTATCTTGTTGGCCAAAGGTGTAGACAGAAACAAAAAGTAAAATTCCTAATAGTAAATTTTTAATCATGTCAAATGTTTTTAGATAGGTTTATAAATCTAAACTAGTCCAAAAATTTCTCAGAAAAATCCAACACAACGTTAAATCAAACACAAGGAAATCATAAAAGGGATTTTCTTTATAAGCAATATCTATATCCATGTCTTTACCTAAAAAAATAAGTTTAGAGGGTGTGTTTTTCTTTTTTGAAGAGATAATGTGAACTTTTAATCTTCGCTCACAATTTCTATTAGTTGTCTTTTTTCAGGTGGATTCTTAACTCGAATATTAATTTTAGTATACTTCCAAGAACCATTTATCCTAGTTGCCGCTATTTCCATCCTAGCGATGAGTTTTTCACCTTTTACACGAATAGATGAATTTACGGTCTTGTTATCATCTGAATAGCCAACAGCACCTTCAAAAATTGCAAGCTTGTCAATAGGTTCAATATTTCCGAGTAGTTCTGTAGCTCTTGGGTCTGATTTTACTTTTGCAAGAGCGTTTTCATAGAGCTCAGTATCTGAATAAGCCTGGGCCATGTTCGTTACGGCCTTATCTATATCAGAAGAAAAGAACGTGAGGATTAAAAAAATACATAGTAAACCTAAAGGTAATGACCATTTCCAATGCCGTTTCCACCAGCTTTCCTCTTTTACCGGTTCATTGTCCATAGCTTATCTAAACAAATAATTGACCGATAGCTGTATAGCAGCATTGTAGTTCTGAACATTTCCTGGAAGGCCGTTTAATCGATTTCGAAACCCAATATAGGCTCTTGGCGCTAATGAAAAGCTATTATTAAGTCGAATTCCTAACCCAACGGCTGCGCCATAATCCAATTGAAAATCTCCTGATATGGATGTTCTTCTCGCGAGATTTGTGCCATCAATTTCATCCAGATTTTTGATGATAGTCACTTGATTCAATAGAAACCCGAACTGAGGTCCAAAATCTACAGTTACATTTTCATTGAGTGCAAATTTACCTATCAAAGGAATTGTCAAAAAATTCAACTGCACATTATTTCTAAAGTCATTTTCGCTCGCAACTGGCGCGCCAGTTTGTATGGATGCAAGATCACTACTGAATTGAAAGCCCTGAGAGCTATAAACCAGTTCTGGCTGGAATTTAAATTTATAGGAAAGATCTACCAAAACAAAAACACCAAGGTGGCCCGAAAATCGAAATTTAAGTCCGTCCGTTAAATCACCAACTATTGAAGAATAATTAGGGCCAGCTTTAACACCAAATCGCGTTTCTTGCCCTAAAGCAAAAGAAGTCAGTAAAAGAAAAAGCAAGGAACTTAAGGCTAGTTTCCTAACCTTTATGCCTTGCTTTCTGTTTGCTTTATAAGTCAAACCCTAAATTAACTCCTAACTTTTTAGCAATTAACTTATTGATTCTTGCCTTTAGTTCAGGTATGCGAACGCTTTCTAAAACATTATTCGCAAAAGCGTACATTAATAATGCTCGTGCTTCTTTTTTACCGATTCCTCTTGACTGCATATAAAACAATGCATCTTCATCAAGCTGACCTATGGTACAACCGTGAGAACACTTCACATCATCCGCGAAAATCTCTAGTTGGGGTTTTGTATTAATGGTCGCTTTATCACTAATCAAAATATTGTTGTTCTGCTGAAAGGCATTCGTCTTTTGGGCGATTTTATCCACAATAATCTTTCCATTAAAGACTCCTGTAGAATTCTCACCATAAATACCTTTATAATCTTGGTGACTTTCGCAGTTTGGCTCAATATGGTGTACCAAGGTGTGATGGTCTACGTGCTGCTTTTCTCCTAAAATGGTAACCCCTTTCATAGTAGAATCCATGTATTCTCCATTCTGATAGAAATTTAGATTATTTCGAGTAAGTTTCCCTCCAAACGAAAAGGTATGTACGTTAACGTTGCTCTTACTTTTTTGATTGATATAAGTATTGTCAATCAACGAGGCCTCGCTAGTATCGTTCTGAATTTTATAATAATCAACAATGGCGTTTTGGGCTGCAAAAATCTCAGTTACAGCATTGGTCAATACCGCATTTGTTGTCAAGCTCTGATGTCGCTCTATAATCTGAACCTCAGCATTCTCTTCTACAATAATTAAATTACGTGGCTGTAGCATCAAAGAGGCTTCATTACCTGTTGCAAAGTGAACGATTTCAACAGGTTTTTTGGGCATCTTGTTCTTTGGAATATAGATATAAGCCCCTTCTCTACTAAAAGCTGTGTTCAAAGTGGTAAGTGATTCGTCTTTAGAAGCAACTTTGTTAAAGTAAACATCAACAATTTGTTTGTACATCGGTTTGGTCAAGGCCGAACTCATCAGACAAATATCAACACCATCATGCGTAGTTTCAGAGAGGAAAGAACTATATATTCCATCAATAAATACAATTTTATAGGTATCTATTTCATGAAGAAAGTAGCGTTTAACGTCTTTATATTCTAATGTATTCTCTTGCTTTGGGAAAATGCTGAAGTCAATTTTTTGTAGACTATTTAACGATGTATATTTCCAAGCTTCCTCCTTTTTAGTAGGAAACCCTTTTGCTTCAAAATTCTTTATGGCTTCTGTTCTAACATCATGAACTGGATGCTCTACATCAACATTGTTCTCAAATGCCATAAAGGAAGAAATCAATTTCTCTTTTAAATCCATTTTTTTTCGTTTTCAGTTTTCAGTTCACAGACTAGCTGCTACTGAATACTGCGTTTTACACCGTAGCTTCTTGTTTAATCCAATCGTACCCCTTTTCCTCAAGTTCCATCGCCAATTCTTTGCCTCCAGACTTAACAATCTTCCCGTTATGTAAAACATGAACAAAATCTGGGACAATATAATCTAGTAATCGTTGGTAGTGCGTAATTACAATAACTGCATTGTCTTTACTCTTCAATTTGTTGACCCCGTTGGCCACGATACGAAGGGCATCAATATCTAATCCTGAGTCAGTCTCATCCAAAATGGCAACTTTAGGTTCTAACATTGCCATTTGAAAGATTTCGTTACGTTTTTTCTCTCCGCCAGAAAAACCTTCGTTTAATGAACGAGATAAAAATTTACGATCAATTTCTAACAGCTCTGATTTTTCTCGAATCAATTTCAACATTTCATTGGCCGGCATGTCTTCTAATCCTCTTCCCTTTCGAGATTCATTGATTGCTGTTTTCATAAAATTGGTCACAGAAACACCAGGAATTTCCACCGGATATTGAAAGGATAAGAAAACCCCTTTATGAGCACGTTCTTCAGGGGCATCATCTTCCAAATCTTCTCCATTTAAAGCTACCGAACCTTTGGTAACCTCAAACTCTTCTTTACCTGCAATAACGGCAGCCAAGGTGCTTTTACCTGAACCATTAGGGCCCATAATGGCATGCACTTCACCTGCCTTAACTTCTAGGTTAATTCCCTTTAATATCTCTTTGTCTTCGACACTAGCGTGTAAATCTTTAATCTCTAACATTGTTCTACTTTAAATAGTTTGGTGCTTTTGGCAACTTATCAAAATCGCCTTTTGCATGCTGTAAATATACTTTTGCTCCTTTTTCAACGGCAAACGCTTCAAAGGCATCCATACTCTCCATGGTTTGTTTTACATCGTAGTTGAAAATAGGAATACGCTTATGCACTCTATTTTCGTAAAAATGATATAAATCACCTGTCAATAATAGTGGTCCGTGATTTTCTAATTCTAAATATAAAACTTGATGCCCTGGAGTGTGCCCTGGCATAGATTTGATGACGACTTTACCATCACCAAAAACATCATAATCTCCTTTTATTTTTTTGATATTGGCCAAATCGTTTATAGCATTGTAAACATCTGCATTGGTTTTTTGAACCTCTGCGCTGGTCACAAAATTATATTCCGCCTCTTGCACCAACCATGTCGAGCTTTTCATTTTTTCGGCGTGTCCGCTATGATCAAAATGGGTGTGCGATAATGCTAGATAATCAATATCATTTATTGTCATATCTATTGAGGCTAATTGTGCTACTACAGAATCTTTTCTAGAAACAGTAAAAGCACCACTAGGGTCAGTATAAGGCTCTGGCATACCTACCAACATTTCGGGCAGTCCAGCGTCCCACATTAAAGTTCCTTTTGGGTGTTCAATAACATAAAACGCATCAGCAAATACCTTTGTTTGCCCTGTATAGGTAGTATCTTGTGAAAAAAGTTCCAGTTGGTTAACTTGAACCGTCCCTCCGCTAAAAGTGTACAATTTCACAGCCGGTTCTTGCATTTTTTCAGATGCAGTAACAGCCTTTGCCGCCTCTTTTTTATTCTCTTTACAACTTAAGATACTTATGGTGAATATTAATAATATTAGATTTTTCATTTTCAAATATTTTGGTTCCCTTTGAGGGCTATGGGCTTATCCTACAGAACCTTCTAGACTTATTTCCAATAATTTTTGAGCCTCAACGGCAAACTCCATTGGCAGTTTATTCAACACCTCTTTACTAAAACCATTAACGATTAAAGCAATAGCCTTTTCCGTATCAATACCACGTTGGTTACAATAAAAAATTTGGTCCTCACCAATTTTACTAGTTGTGGCCTCGTGTTCTATTTGAGCCGATTTGTTTTTTGCTTCGATATACGGAAATGTATGTGCGCCACATTCGTTACCCATTAATAGGGAGTCACATTGCGAAAAATTACGCGCATTTTCTGCGCGGGATCCTATTTGAACCAATCCTCTATAACTATTCTGCGATTGCCCAGCAGAAATCCCTTTTGAAATAATGGTGCTCTTGGTATTCTTTCCAAGATGAATCATTTTGGTACCCGTATCAGCTTGCTGATAATTATTGGTAACAGCAATCGAATAGAATTCGCCAACAGCATTATCTCCTTTTAGTATACAAGAAGGATATTTCCAAGTTACAGCAGAACCTGTTTCTACTTGAGTCCAAGAAATTTTGGAATTTTTCTCACAAATACCTCTCTTGGTTACAAAATTATAAACTCCTCCTTTACCTTCTTTATCTCCAGGAAACCAATTTTGTACCGTTGAGTATTTTATTTCAGCATCATCTAAAGCAATGAGCTCTACAACTGCAGCATGTAATTGATTTTCATCTCTAGAAGGAGCAGTACAACCTTCTAAATAACTTACATAGCTACTTTCGTCAGCAATAACCAGTGTGCGCTCAAACTGCCCTGTTCCACCTTCATTAATTCTAAAATATGTAGACAATTCCATCGGACATCTTACCCCCTTGGGGATATAACAAAAAGATCCATCAGTAAATACGGCTGAATTTAAAGCCGCATAAAAATTATCTGTTTTTGGAACAACAGTACCCATATACTTTTTAACCAATTCAGGATGTTCTTGTATTGCTTCAGAGATTGGCATAAAGATGATTCCTTTTTCCGCCAAGGTTTTCTTGAAAGTAGTTGCTACTGAAACAGAGTCAACAACAATATCAACAGCTACATTTTGTAGTCGTTTTTGTTCATCAACAGAAATTCCAAGTTTTTTGTACATCTCCAACAACTCTGGATCGACATCGTCCAATGATTTATTGGGGTCCGCTTTTTTTGGAGCTGAATAATAACTTATAGCTTGAAAATCTGGCTTTTTATAACGAACATTAGCCCATTCAGGCTCTTCCATTTCTTCCCACATACGAAAAGCTTCTAAACGCCATTCCGTCATCCATTCAGGCTCATTCTTCTTTTTAGAAATTGCACGTACAATATCAGCATTCAGCCCCTTAGGAAAGGTATCGGATTTTAAGTCGGTATAGAAACCATACTCATATTCTTTAGTCTCAAGCTCTTTCTTTAATTCTTCTTCAGTATATGCCATGTTCTTTTCAATTAGTCAATTGACAAAAGCAATTAACAATGTATTTTATAATGAAAAACTCTCTCCGCAACCACAAGTGCGCTGAGCATTCGGATTGTTAAACACAAAACCTTTTCCGTTGAGTCCTCCTGAATATTCTAAAGTTGTTCCGACTAGGTATAAAAAGCTTTTCTTATCAACTATAATTCTAACCGCGTTATCTTCGAAAACTTTATCGGTATCACCTATATTTTTATCAAAATCAAGTTCGTAGGACAAGCCGCTACATCCACCACTCTTCACGCCGACACGAACATAATCTGCACTTGCATCAAAACCTGATTCAGTCATTAAGGATACTACCTTTTGTTTAGCAGTTTCAGATACTTTAATCATGATTACTAAGATTTATTCTAAATAGCCTACAAATATAGTTGATAACAACGATTAAGTGCAATCTCTAACATTTTTATAACGTATGTTTTGATAAACTTTTTCTATTGAAAGATTAAACAGAATGATTTGAGGTGGAAAACTGGAATTTTGCAGCTTATTCAATCTTTAAAACTACTAAATCGACCCCTCCTTTATGCTCAATTTCTGGGAAATCGGAGCTTGCAGTTTCTCCAACAAAAATCAAGGTCTCTTCTTGAGTTTCAAAGGCATCATAGCCAAAATCTAAACCAGTACCACCAATTGTCTTTTGCCATTTGATTTTGCCGCTTGAGTCAGTTTTAATAATCCAAAGGTCATTTTCGCCAAAGTTAGCAGTGACATCATTGCCGAAACTTTTTGAGTTTCCTGATATGATAAAGCCTCCGTCATTGGAAAGAGTAATGCTATGCGCTGCATCAAAAGCAGGACCGCCATAGTTTTGTTCCATTAACATATCGCCTTTATCATCAAATTTTACCAGCCAAATATCCGACTCACCATTGTTCTTTGAAATTTGAGTGTCCGCACTGAAGGTATTTCCAATAATAACATAAGCCCCATCACTAGTTTTTGCAATATCATGAGACTGGTCTATTCCTGAACCACCAAATGACTTTTCCCATTCCATGGTCCCATTTTTATCCACCTTAACTACCCAATAATCATAACTACCCTTTGAATTAGAGATGTCGAAATCGTTACTTTCAGATGCACCTGACAAAATAAAACCTCCATCGTTTGCATTTAGCACCCCGAAAGAACGGTCATTATTAGTGCCCCCAAAATATTTTTGCCACATCAGGTTTCCATCAGCGTCCAATCGTGTTCCCCAAAATTCACCAACACCATGGGCAGTTGTTCGAGATTTATCAGTGTTACCCTCGCCATTAGAGGAGGTCACATCTAAAAATCCTGAGAAGAAAAAGCCACCATCAATAGTTTCAATTATATCATACGAATGGTCATGGCCAGAAAAACCAAAACTTCTTTCCCAAAGAATAGTACCTGAAGCATCTAATTTTAAAATCCAATTGTCGTGAAAACCTTCATTATTACTACCATCACCGTCGTCACTCATTGCATATCCGGTAATGGCATAGCCGCCATCTGAAGTTTGAATTACCTGTTGGCCACGATCATCTTTGCTTCCACCATAAGTTTTGTTCCATTGTAAACTTCCTTCAGCATCAAATTTTAACAACCAATAGTCATTTACGGCTAAAGATTTATCAGCCAAATCTCCATCTATGCTATTGGTAAAGCCAAATACGGCAAACCCGCCATCTGAAGTAGGTATTGCAGAGCGTGGGGTGTCATCACCTGAACCTCCAAAACTTTGAATCCAGGCAATACTGCCAAAATCCTTTAAATCTTGATTTCCATCTTGATTATTTCCAGAATCATCAGACGAACAAGCCGTCATCAAAATAAGAGTAAAAAAACTGATTATCCTTCTTATCATCTCCAATCTATTATTCTGATTTCTTAATAATGTAGAGACCCGTATTGGAATCATTGACTACTATTTTTCCACTTTCAAAAAAGGGGTATATACTCCACACACCATCAAAGCTAGCAGTGTTATTGGCAGGGAAGGTGTCAAAAAAACCAATTTCCGAAATATTTCTATTTTCAATATCTGAAATATCTAAAACGCGAACGCCAGCAGTGTAATTAGCCAAATAGAATTCATCCCCTAAAACATAGCCGTTATGGTCAATTGCTGTTGTTGGTCCTAAATATGTGGTATGTAAAACGGGATTGTCCAAATCTAACATATCAAAAACCAATGTTCTAGAATTAAAACCAAAACCCGTTTCATCTAATTCATCTCCTAAAAGAAAAAAGCGTTGATCTTCCGTAAACCATCCCTGATGTGTGTAGCCTAAATTACTGTAGGTCAATGTTGAAATTTCGGAAGGGTTATCTTTATCAGTAATATTTGCAATCGCTATTTGATTTTCGTTGGCTCCGATAAAAATTTCTTGTCCAATGTAATCCAGATCAGGTCCATTATAAGTAATTACCTGAGCATCGTGCGTATATCCATTATCGCCATACCCTCCAATTCCTGTTGGTGAGGTTGGGTTTTGAACATCTATAAAATGGACCCCTCCATTAAAGGCATCATTTCTTGCTGTTCCAACGGGATAAGCAAACCCCATTTCTTCATTAATCACAATATTATGGGCATTACCAATACCTGTATAACGAGCATCTTGGGTAAAATTCTGGGGTGGACTAGCTACACTTCTAAGCTTGGTCAAATCAAATACCTGTATGCCATGACCAGAAGCCTCAGCTACAATAAAAGCGTGGTCTTGGTATATTTTTACATCGCGCCAAATGCTTGAACCAACTGCAGATGGGAGCTTGCCCAAGTAAATAAGATTTTCTGTATCGGTGATATCTACAAATGCGGTTCCATTATTCAAACCAACCAAAGCATATTCATTTCCAGTTGTGCTATCCGTCCATCCCCAAATATCATTTGCACTTTGTGCAGAAAACTGTGAAAGAGATATCGTACCTAACAAATCAAACCCATCACACGGGAAGTCTCCTGCCATTCCATTCTCGCAAGGAACAAAGTTTGATGTCATTGGGTTATCATCGGTTGGATCAACAGGGCCGTCATCAGTCATTCCAATTGGGTCGTCATCGACAACCATTACATCAGGACTGTTATCACTCCCACAAGAAATAAATACAAAAAGGGCACATAGAAAGAAAAGACGACTAAACATATACATAGCAATTAATGGGTCACTAGTAAAGATACAATTTTAAAGTATTCGGCTTATTTTTGCCAGATGATAGAAGATAAGAATCAATCGCGAACGGCATTAGAAAAGCTTGGAGAATTCGAATTAATAAAACACCTCACTAAAGGATTTGAAATCACTCAGGAATCTACCTTAAAAGGAATTGGTGATGATGCTGCAATTCTTGATTTCAAAAATCAGAAAACTGTAGTCTCAACAGATTTGTTAATTGAAGGAGTGCATTTTGATTTAAGTTATATGCCCTTAAAGCATTTGGGCTATAAATCTGTGGTTGTGAACCTATCTGATATTTACGCCATGAACGCGATGGCTACCCAAATCACGGTTTCAATTGCAGTTTCAAACCGCTTTCCATTAGAGGCCTTAGAGGAATTTTATGAAGGCGTGCAAGGTGCATGTAAAATATATGGTGTTGATTTAATTGGTGGAGATACCACCTCATCAACCACAGGTATGCTTATTAGTGTTACGGCATTGGGAATTGGGCAAGAAGAAAAACTAGTTTATCGCACAGGGGCTAAAGAAAATGATTTATTGGTAATAAGTGGTGATTTAGGGGGGGCATATCTAGGACTTCAAGTTTTGGAACGTGAGAAAGAAGTTTTTAAGGTCAATCCTCAAAATCAGCCTGATCTAGAACCCTATTCTTACATTGTAGAGCGGCAATTAAAGCCAGAAGCAAGAAAAGATATTGTTGAGCTAATAGAGAAACTAGAGGTAAATCCTACTGCTATGATAGATGTTAGCGATGGATTATCTTCTGAAATTTTACATTTATGCGAGCAAAGCCAAGTTGGTTGTAATCTTTATGAAAATAAAATTCCGTTAGACCCTACTGTCATTTCAGCTTCAGAAGAATTTAAAATTGATAGTTCTATGATTGCCTTGAGTGGTGGAGAAGATTATGAATTGCTATTCACTATTGACCAAAAAGAATTCCCGAAAATCAAGGGCAATCCTAATCTTACGGTCTTGGGGCACATGACAGATAAGAATGAGGGCGCACACCTAATCTCCAGGAATGGCTCTAAAATACCGATAACAGCTCAGGGCTGGACTTCTTTTTAAGCTACGTGCTTACGTTCGATTATTCGAGCAGATTTTCGGTTACGTTTTTGATACATATCTTCCAACGTATTGTTGATTTCCTGCAATTGAGGGGTGAGTGCTGACAACTTACCTCTTTCATCAGTGGTAACCTGCTTTTGACAATTTTGACAACGATATTCCTTAATATGTTTCGTCACTTTCTTTGAAATCACAAAGTGGTGTCCAAAAAAATTACAGAAGATTCCAGTAAGTTTGTTGCCATCGGGGGTAATGGTTTTCTTCATAAGCTTGATAAAAGGTAATGCATAGTTTCGATTTGGGGTCGAGAAATGCAATAGTTAGTATTATTATTTCAATTTGATACGTTATAAATTTTGGTTTGGCTCACTTTAAAGGCAACGACACTGAAATAAACTTTATTTCTTTCATCAATAACTATTTTTCGTTTTTTCGATGAAATACACAAAATCGATTAAATGATTAAAAAAACCGACGAACTGTTGCCGATTCCAATATACAAATTTGACCTATCTTTCCAAATATTTTTTAGGTTATGATTACGAAAAGGAATGTTCTTGTAGTCTCATTCGCTCTTTTTTCCCTTTTTTTTGGTGCAGGCAACTTAATTCTGCCTCCTCAGCTTGGTTTTAAATCAGGCGATACTTGGTGGTTGGTTACCTTAGGGTTTTGCCTTTCTGCTGTTTTGATTCCAATTTTTGGGATTTTAGCTCATGCCAAACTGCAAGGCACCATGTTTGATTTTGCGAAGAAAGTCTCCCCTACATTTAGTTTGATTTATTGTTATTTGGTATATACTATATCAATAAGTTTACCATCACCTAGAACGGCATCTGTAACCCATGAAATGGGGATTGAACCTTTATTTAGTTCTTCATCATTATTAACCAGTGTTATCTATTTTGTTTTAGTATTCATATTTGTCATCAATCGTTCCAAAATTTTAGATCTAGTGGGTAAGCTCCTTACTCCTGCAATTATTTTGATTTTAATATGTATCATAGCCCAAGCTCTCTTCGGTTTTGAATTCATTTTTGGACAAACGCAATTTGACAATCCGTTTACCAACGGAATTCTTGAAGGCTATCAAACTTTTGATGCTATTGGTGCGGTAGTTGTTGGTGGAGTAATTATTATATCTATCAACCTAAAAAACGATAAGTTACCCTACGCACAGAAGCGAAGTGCTATCGCAAAAGCAGGATTATTTTCGGGATTAGGCCTCTTTTTAATATATACAGGATTGGTGTTAACAGGTGCTTTAATGCATAATGAATTTGATTCGTCTATTACTCGCACCTCATTATTGAGCGGCATCAGTCTTAAGACTTTAGGAAACACTGCAAATATATTTTTGAGTATTCTCGTAAGCTTGGCTTGTTTTACAACAGCTGTGGGAATAGTTACAGGAACCGCTGATTTTGTAAAAGGACAATTTAAAAACTCTAAAAACGCCTATCTCATTACAGCAATTATTGGATGCTTACTCGGTATTATTATGGGTCAATTTAATGTTGGCTATATCATAGCAGTTGCGCTACCGGCTTTAATGTTTATCTACCCGATTACTATTATTCTTATTTTACTCAACGTAGTACCCAACAAGTATGCTTCGTCAACTGTTTTTCGTGTTGTGGTTTTGGCAACTATTGTTTTTAGTATTCCTGATTTTTTGGGTAGTATCGGTTTTGGTGAATCAATTGCTGGTTTTACAAATTGGATTCCGTTAAGTGAATTTCAAATGGGCTGGGTATTGCCTGCTTTAGTGGCTTTTATCTTGGCTAACTTGAAGAGAGATTAATTTTTTTTATCATTCCGAACCCCTTCGCTTTTTCGTATAATAATAAATCGCATAAGCGATAATTACCAAAACCACAAAAGGCAAATAGGTGCCAATTAAAACCCCTGTTTCGTAAGCTGAACTTGGAGCTTCTTCTATTTTCTTTTCAATATCGGGCTGTTGTAAAAAAAGGAATAAAATTTGCGTCATGAGTTTTAATAGTTCTTAAAATAGGATTTGTTCAATTAAAACCCTCTTACAGTCACTAAAATAACCATTAAGGTAATGTCAAAAACTATAATTCTTAAAAAAGACAAACTGACTTAAACATTTTTTCTTTTTGGACTTAATCAATAAAAATCATTTCTTTTCTTTCGAAAGAAATCAAGGTTTTTTGCTTTGATAGAATTTCATAGCCAATCAAACCATCTAAATTCAAACTATACCCTTCGTTTAAATGAGAAATATCACTAACTACTGTTGTTAACTTTTTAAATTCCTTATTACCAACCTGCATCAAACTTAGATATCCTTTTTTTACAGTCTTGGTTTCAGAATTCGCCCCAATCAGTTCATCAATTCTAATTTGTTTTAATTGCGATTCAACAAAAGGGAATAAATCATCATCAATTAAATTAGATTCTGCACCGCTGTCAATACCAAACTTTAAAGTTTTATTACTTACTCGACATTCAACTACGGGTATATGGGCATTCATCTGAAGAGACACTATCTGAAGATTGTTGCCTTGAAGATTATCGGTTTTATAGGTTTCAAAAAAAGATGGTTGGATAAGGATAATTTTTTTATTCTGATAATCAAAAAGAACATCATAGTCCTTAATTAAATCGAAACCTATCAATCCATGTACTTCAGAGTTCAACTCTTTCTCTAAGTGACTTAAATCCATTGTTAGTAAATCTTGGTTCAATAGCTTTATTTCACTTAAAATAAGTTCTTCAACCTTTTGAATATCCATTCCAGAAATATTTCCTCCTACCCCTTTAGAACTGGAAATCCGTCTTTCATAATCTCTATTTTCTAAGTAATTAGAATTCAGAACCACTTTTGGGGAGCCGCTATCAAAAAGAAATACTTTCTCTGCTCCGTCTAATATAACTTTTACCGTTATTAAATTCCCTGTCACGGTAAAAGGTATTTCAATCACCTTTTGTTTTGGCTTTTCAACTTTTGCTTCTCCTTCCATAGTTTTTACCTCCATATTAAAAAGCTCAAGTTCAGTCAATAGGCTATTCTTATTGAATAGAAACGTAGCCTCTTTGCTTCCCATACTTTTGTAAATCATATTGTATTTTAGTAGAAGGCTAGAATTATCTATTTCTTTGCTAATCTCTTCGAAAGAGATTACCTCATCATTTAATTGAACAAATAATTGAGTCAATACTAATCGGGCTATATCTCCTTTTTGACCAGCAATCGTAAAATCATTAGAAATATTTTGTTTTAGTTTTTCTGCTGATTGCGAGTTAATAGATTCAATTGTCAAGTTGACCACTTTTCTGGCCTCTTCGATGTTCTGTCCGAAAAGAGTAATAGTAATTAGAAAACAAACAGCCGTAATTATATAAGTCTTTGATACTAGCATTGCCTTAAAATTTAAAGGATTGACAAGACAATTATATAATCAAACTAGCAAGGGGGCAATAAATCAAGGTTGGAATTTGGTACTAGTACTCTTCTGTCATAGAAAATTCTTCAACTCGGCCCTAGATTTAATGTTCAATTTTTTGAATATATTATTTATATGACTTTTAACTGTGCTCGTGCTAATACACAATTCATTTGCAATTTCTTTATTGCTCATGTTTTGAAAGACCAAGGGCAATATTTCATTCTCCTTTTTTGATAGCCTAGTCAGCCATTCTGATTCGGCTTCTTCCTTTTGTTTATTCGAAAATAAAAAAAACAAGAGCAAGCCTATCGCTAATAAGAGTAATGACATTCCATAAATAAATTGGTAGTTGGGTTCTGATTCTGTTTTGGTCAGATCTACTAAAACGACAGAGGTTTCACCTTCTTTGTAGGTTGATATCGAATTGTCTTTTTTGCTTGAAAAAAAGAGTAATAGAAAACCCATTAAAAGAGACAGGCATGTCACTGCTATTATTCCTTTAGGATAAATTGCTTTGTTTTTAAAATTGACCATGAAGCTAGCTCTTATCGATTAAATCTATTTACAATTCATTAAATTCTCAATCTCCTCAACTTCAATTGGAATATTCACCATCAAATTAAAAGGTTCCCCACTTTCTTGAATGACCACATCATCTTCTAAGCGAATGCCCATTTTTTCATCAGGAATATAAATTCCTGGTTCAACAGTGAAAACCATATTAGCCTTCATTGGTGTTTTGAGTTCTCCATAGTCATGAGTATTTAAACCAATATGATGGCTGGTGCCATGCATAAAGTATTTTTTATAAGCAGGCCAATCAGGGCTTTCATTTTGAACATCGGCTTTATCTAAAAGCCCTAATCCCAATAACTCAGAGGTCATGAGTTTACCGCATTCTTTATGATACTCTGCCCAAATCGTTCCTGGAACCAATAATTTAGTCGCTTCATTCTTCACTTGTAAAACAGCATTGTAGACATCCTTTTGGCGTGGAGTAAACTTTCCATTTACAGGTATTGTTCTAGTTAAGTCACTAGAATAATTGGCATATTCTGCAGCGACATCCATCAAAATTAAATCGCCATCATGACATTTCTGATTGTTCTCTACATAATGTAACACATTGGCATTATTCCCTGAAGCAATAATCGGTTGATAGGCAAAGCCTTTTGAACGGTTTCTAACAAACTCGTGCAATAATTCTGCTTCAAGTTCATATTCCCAAACTCCAGGTTTTACAAAGCTCAATAACCTTCTAAATCCTTTTTCAGTAATATCACAAGCAGTTTGCATAAGCTCCAATTCTTCAGGTTCTTTTATACCACGAATTTGCTGTAGAATAGGATTGCTCTTCGCATATTGATGCGCTGGAAAATCGTGCTTGCATTTCGCAATAAAGCGATCTTCACGGGTTTGGGTTTCTACCGCTTGGCGGTAATGCTCATTGGTATTAAAATAAATAGTTTCTGCTTCGGTCATCAAATCAAAAAATACCTTGTCAAAATCAGAAAGCCAATAAATAGTTTGTATCCCCGAAACCTCGGTAGCTTTTTCTTTGGTCAACTTCTCTCCTTCCCAAACTGCAATATGGGCATTGGTCTCACGAACGAATAAAATTTCCTTGTGTTTTGAATTCATCGCATCAGGAAACAGCACTAAAATGGTTTCTTCTTGATCAGCACCACTTAAATAGAAAATATCGCGATGTTGTTCAAAAGGCAGGGTGCTGTCCGCACTTATAGGATAAATATCATTAGAGTTGAACGCCGCTATACTTTTTGGCTTCATTTGAGCCATAAATTTTTTACGATTCTTAATGAAAAGTTGATTGCTAATTTGGTGATATTTCATGAAGGATAATTTTGAACTAATTATTTAACATCAGATTCGTAAATTTAAGAACTGTTTTTCAACCAACGCATATCCTTATGAAATTCAAACTATTCTTATTTTTTGCAACATTCTCTTCTTTAGTTTTTTCACAAAAAGATTTATCAGCCTTTAAAGAATTTGATTTTAGATTTATTGGTCCTGAAGGAAACCGAACCATAGCCATTGCAGGAGTGCAAAGTGACCCCATGGTCACTTACATAGGTGCGGCTTCTGGTGGTCTTTGGAAAACCACCGATGGCGGAATTAACTGGAAACCCATTTTTGACGACCAAGAAGTTTCTTCCATTGGTTCATTGGCCATTACCCCAAGCAATCCTGATATTGTCTGGGTAGGTACCGGCGAGACTTTTGTGATTAGACCTGCTCACGCTATGGGAGATGGCATCTATAAATCTGAAGATGCTGGTAAAACTTGGAAAAATATGGGTTTAAAACTAACCGGGCGCATCGGTCGAATTTTGGTTCATCCTACTAATCCTGATATTGTTTATGCTGCTGCTTTGGGTCATACTTATGGCCCACAACAAGATAGAGGAGTTTACAAAACAGTCAATGGAGGTGAAAGCTGGGAACGTGTTTTATTTGTAGATGAAAATACTGGTGCTGCAGATATGGCTTTTAATCCTGATAATCCAGACCAACTTATGGTTGCCATGTGGTCTATTCACATTAATACTTGGGGCTTACGAAGTGGCGGTGCAGGGGGCGGAATTTACCGCTCTATAGATGGAGGCTCAACTTGGAAAGCCCTTTCAGAAAACGGATTACCCGGAGGAGATGAAAATCCTGTAGGAAAGACTGCAGTTGCCATTTCACATTCACAACCCAATATTGCCTATGCCTTATTTGAAATAGATAGTCCAGCCCTGTATCGTTCTGAAGATTTTGGAGAAAGTTGGACCTTACAAACGCGTAACCATGATATCAATGAACGGGCACCATACTACACCAGAATGGCCGTTTCAACGGATAATCCTAACGAGCTTTATTTTGCTTCAGTAAAATTTAGCGTTTCAAAAGATGGAGGGAAAACGCTAAAATCTGGGTACCGTGCCGGAGGTGATAATCATGATATTTGGGTAGACCCAACAAATGCCAATCGTATTATGGTCGCCCACGATGGTGGTGCAAGCATTAGTTCAAACCGAGGGAAATCTTATCAACGAATTGTATTGCCCATAGCTCAAATGTATCATGTATCGGTTGATGATCAAATTCCGTACAATGTTTATGGTAACCGTCAAGATGGATATTCTTATAAAGGACCAAGTAATAGTCGACAAGGGTATATTCCCTTAGGGCTTTGGAAAGGAGTTGGTGGTTGCGAAAGTGGATTTGCTCAACCTGACCCATTAGACAACAACATTGTATGGTCAGGATGCTATGATGGAGGCCTACAACGTTATGATGCAAGAACTGGTCATGCGCGTGACGTTCGCGTTTGGCCAGAAGCAGGTTACGGCTGGGAGCCAGGAAAATTAAAATACCGTTGGCATTGGAATTTTCCATTATCATTTTCTCCGCATACCAAACACCGGGTTTATGTAGGCAGCCAGTTTGTTCATAAAAGCGATGACGATGGTCAAAGTTGGCAAGTTATTAGTCCTGATTTGACTATAAACGACAAAACTCACCAACAAAATTCTGGTGGAATTGCCGTAGATAATTTAATGACATTTGATGGGGCTACCCTTTTTAGTATTGAAGAATCTAATTTAGAACCTAGCCTAATTTGGACGGGGAGCAATGATGGGCAAGTTCAAATAACTAGGGACGGTGGTGAAAACTGGACTAACGTTACGGCCAATATTCCTGCCCTTCCAAAATGGGGGACCATTGCCAATATCGAACCTTCGCGCTACAAAAAGGGAACGGTTTATATCACAGTTGATTTACATCAAATGGGAGATTTTGACCCTTATGTATACAAAACTGAAGATTACGGGCAATCTTGGAAAAAGATTAGCGAAACTGTTCCAAAGTCGGTTCATAGTTTTGCTCACGTTATCAAAGAGGATCCTAAAAGAGAAGGGATGCTATACTTAGGAGTTGATAATGGCTTATACCTAAGTTATGATGATGGTGAAAACTGGATGAGACTTCGTAATAATCTACCTCCGGCACCTATTTATTGGTTAGAAGTACAAGAACGTTTTGATGATTTGGTCATCGGCACATATGGCAGGGGTTATTATATTTTAGATGATATTTCTGCCTTGCGTGAATTTGACGAGTCCAATAATAAAGAAGCACATTTGTTTAGTTTGCGAGAAGCGTATCGTTTTCAAAACCAACAAGCTATAAAAACTGATGGCCCTAGTATGAATTCGGGGAGAAATCCAGCTTATGGAGCTTATATCAATTACTTCTTAAAAGATAATACAGACCAAAAAGTTGAGATTCAAATTTTGAATTCAAATAATGATATTGTGCGGACCTTAAAAGGGGAATCTACCGAAGGAGTGCATCGCACCGTTTGGGATTTACGCTATGAACCAACCTATAAACCAAGAATAAAAACTACGCCTCCTGGGCGTCCATGGGTACAATTGAATGGTGAAGGTTGGAGACCACTAGTTACTTGGGATTTGGACTTATGGCGAGGACAATTTGGTCCGCGAGTTGTGCCTGATAATTATAAGGTTAAGCTACTAATTGGAGAACAAGAATTTGTTCGAGAATTGACTGTACTAAAAGACCCTAGCACTGAAGGAACGATAGAAAACATAAAAGAGCAGGTTGGTTTTTCATTGGAACTTCGTGATGCTATGAACCTTGCCGTTACCATGATTAATGATATTGAAGACATAAGGGTTGAACTACAAGAAATACTGCCTCAACTAAAAGATAAAAAAGATATTAAAACGGCGAATGAATTGCTTGAAAATGCTGAAAATATTGTTGGTGCTTTGTATGATATACATTTAACCGGAGCGAGAGAAGACGCTTTTCGTTCACCCATGAAATTATACGGTCGTATTAGTGCTTTAGCAAGCGATATTGGTGGATTTGGAGTAGACTTTAAACCAACAGACCAGCAGCGTGAGGTCTATCAAATTTTAAATACGAGACTGAAAAATGCAGAAAAGAAGTTTCAAACTTTTATTAAGATAGAAGTGCGAAAATTAAACGATCAACTGAAAAAGAGCGAATTGCAGCTACAATCTGGTAAAAAAATAAAATCATAAAAAAGGGGGGCGATTACGCCCCCCAAGGTTTAAAGTTGGTTAATTAACTATTTTGACATAGCACCTTTAATGGCGCCAATTATAGCCATAATTACACCGCCGCCAACACCACCGCCAGCAACGCTTCCAATTATTCCAGCGACATCCATTCCGCCATCAGTTCCTAGACCAAGCATTCCTAATAAGGTTCCACCTAATCCTCCTCCGAGAATACCAGAAATAGAATTTCCTAAGGTTCCTAAATTTAATTTTGGTAATAGTTTCCCTGCCACATTTCCACCGATAGCACCTGAAACTAGTTGAATAATCAACGGTAAATACTCTTCCATGTTTGTTATTTTAATGGTTACTTAACAATAAATAAACGCAATATTTATTTGATTCACAATTATTTAGCTGTAAAATTATCATTTTCATAATTATAACTCTTTTGATTTTTCTTAGTTTCATGTTTTGATAAAAGCGTATTAACCTAGATATAAAACATGCAACTTACCTTAAGTATTCCTGCATTACTGTTTCCAGCGATTTCATTGACTATGCTCGCGTATAACGCACGATATTTGGCCATTGCCAATTTAATTCGACAGTTGCATAAACAATTTCAAGAATCTGAAGACACGCCATTAAAAAAACAAATTGATTCATTGCGTAAGCGCTTAGAAATCATAAAAAATATGCAAGCAACTGCTATTATTAGTTTTTTGTTAGCGGCTGTAACTATGTTTTTGGTCTATGTTGAATTTGCGATTTGGGCTAATATCATATTCGGAATAAGCCTTGTTTTTTTGATGGTGTCATTGGTTTTATCCCTTATTGAAGTACAACTTTCAACAAAAGCACTCGGAATTCAATTAAAGCACATGGAAAACTAAAATATATCTAATCGTTGATAGGTGTCTTAGTTATAAGAATTTTCGTGATAAAAACACAGCTTTTTCTTTAGTTAAAATAATTGAATTATTCTTATATTTAACATCCAACCTAAACTAAGATTCAACACCATGAAAAGGGTAAGAGACATCCCTTTTTTTAAAAACATTAAAGAAATACGTGAATACCAATTTGGTACTTTCTATTTTTTTAATGGTTTGGTCATTTCTGAAGTTAACGAAGGGATTACTTTTGGCTGGGAAATGGCAGAAAGAGCCATTTACGCTGCACAAGATGTTTTTGGTGAAAACATGCCAATCGCCTACATTTCAAATAGAGTCAATAACTACCATGTTGTCCCAACTGATTGGGTGAAGTTCTACGGAAATAGAAATCAACTAAGTTTCTATTCGGTTGTGGGAAATACCAAAGGTAGTTTTGCGAGCTTAGTTATGGAGCGGATGTTCTTCAAAAACTCTATCAAACAATTTACAGATTTAGAGAAAGCTATTAATTGGAGTTTATCTAAAATTGAGAAAAAGAAAGAGCTGACCAATTAGGTTCCTCCTATGTGAAATAAGGCATCGCCTTGATTGACCACTGCTTGGTAATTCACGCAAAACAAATAACCGTCTATAGGGGAAAGAATCTTTTTACTTTTTTTAGCAAAAGTGTCAGCAACAATTCCTAAAACTTGTCCTTTTATTATTTTAGATCCATTATCAACTTTCGGAATAAACATTCCTGCTCTTGAGGCCCTTATCCATTTTGTAGATTGAAACTGTATTGAACTGTTTTCATCCTTTTTTGTTTGTTTTGACAACATTTTACAGCTTTCAAGCACGTTTTTGATTCCTTTTGTAGCTATTTTAATCGATTTTTCGTCAAACCGCATACTTTCTCCTGCTTCATAAACCAAGATTGGTTTACCCATATTAAAAGCGGCCTTTCTAAAAGATCCCGAAATCAATTTAGAAGCAAAGTAAAAAGGAGCATTGAAAATTTCAGCAAAATTTCTACTTTTTTCATCTTTTGCGGTATATCTAATTTGTGGAAAATTATGACGCTGTCCTCCACCAGTATGCAAGTCTATTCCAAAATCAATTTGAGGCAAAACTTCGTTGGTGTAATGATAAGCAATTCTGCTCGCTAGAGAACCTGTTTTTCTACCCGGAAAACTTCGGTTTACATCTTTTCCGTCTGGTACATCCCTTGAAAAATGTATGAATCCAAATATATTCAGAATGGGTACTACAATAACAGCGCCCCTTTCTATATTGCAATCATCGTTTTCCAACATTCTACGCAAGGTTTCCACGCCATTAATCTCATCACCGTGCAAACCTGCTTGTAATAAAACCGTGGGGCCAGGTTTTTTGGAATTAAAAATATGAACAGGAATATCAATCAATGTACCTGTAGGTAATCGAGAAATATTGATTTTGACCAATTTGCGCTGCCCTGGTTCTATAGTCTCGCCATTAATTCGGATAACTTTATTTTCTTCGTTTTCTAAGTGCATTTCTTTCTACAAATTCAATAATATGTTTGGCCACATTTACTCCAGTTGCTTCCTCTATTCCCTTTAAACCTGGTGAAGCGTTTACTTCGAGCAGAACCGGCCCTTTTTTAGAGCGCATTAAATCTACGCCAGCTACACCAAGCCCTAAATATTTGGTTGCATCTAAAGCAATTTTTCGCTCTTTTTCGGTAATATCAATAGCCTCCGTTTTACCCCCTCGATGCACATTAGAACGAAATTCATCACGTTCACTAACACGTTTCATACTAGCAATAACTTTATTACCTATAACAATGATTCTAAGATCTTCTCCATTGGCTTCTTCAACATATTGTTGTAGTAAGATGCTCGTGTCCATCTTATAAAACGTATCTATGATTGACTTTGCTGATTTTTTACTCTCTGCCAAGATAACTCCTAGCCCTTGGGTGCCCTCCTGTATCTTAATAATGACCGGAGGCCCTCCAAGAAGTCTTATCTGATCTTCTATATTATCAGGATTAATGGAAAATAAGGTTTCAGGAATGGGTATCCCTTTTCGTGCCATAATCTGAAGGGTACGCACCTTGTTTCTTGCTCTAGTGATTCCCAATGAACGTGCGGTACTGAAAATACCGTTCATTTCAAATTGTTTAACAATTGCAGAACCATGCCGCGTAACTTTAGTTCCAATTCTTGGTATTACGGCATCAAACTCATTCGTAACATCCTCTTCCCCTAAAAAAATCTTGGGTTTACCATCTCCTAACTTTACGGAACACTTGGTATGGTCTATCAATTCTACATAATGTCCTGCCTTTTCTGCCTCGATAGCAATTCTTCTAGTAGAATGAACATTTAAACTAACAGAAAGTAAGGCAATATCCATAAGAGTGAATGAACACGTATTGTTTAGATCATGAATATCGGCTAAAATTTAAAACGGAAGCTCATACTTTTCAAATTTAATGCTCTCTTTATTTTATTTTGTTGAAGAATCCACCATTAATGGTTTCTATTTTAACAAACTTTATCAAACGTTTTCGAAGTTTCCTTATAATCTTTCTAAATAAGGATTATTGCTCTATCTAATTCTTGTTAAAAACTAGCTTGTGCCGTAACTTTGAAGCTAAAACCAACTACTAATGAGTGGATTGTTTACATCTTCGCTGGCCCGAAAAGTAGTGATGGCACTTTCAGGTCTTTTTTTAGTGATTTTCTTAGTATTACACGTTACCATCAATTTAGCATCGGTAATCTCACCAGATTTTTTTAATGAAGCTTCGCACTTTATGGGCTACAACCCTATCGTACAGTATGCCATGCAACCTGTTTTAATTGTAGGGGTAATTGTCCATTTTGTTATGGGCTTCGTATTAGAATTTCAGAATCGCGCTGCTAGAGGAATTAGTTACACAAAATTTCAAGGTGGAGCTAACGCGTCTTGGGTATCGAGAAACATGATTTATTCCGGACTTGTTATCCTTGCTTTTTTAGGATTGCATTTTTATGATTTTTGGGTGCATGAAATGACCTATAAGTATATTGAGGCAGGCCCTATAGACCCAACACGCTATTATGCTGAAACTGTTGAGAAGTTTGCTCCGTTTTGGAGAACTATCATCTACGTGGTTTCATTTGGGCTGCTAGGTTTACACCTTTGGCATGGGTTTCAATCCTCTTTCCAGAGTATGGGGGTGAACAACAAGTACACTCCAACTATCAAAAAGTTTACAAAATTATTTGCGGTGGCTGTGCCATTGGCATTCGCATTTATTGCCTTATACCACCACCTTAACCCAATAACACACTAATTTATGGGAGTATTGGATTCTAAAGTTCCAGCTGGCCCTTTGGCCGATAAATGGACCAAGTATAAAAACGAAATTGACCTAGTAAACCCTGCCAATAAACGTAATATAGATGTCATCGTTGTTGGTACTGGTCTCGCTGGAGGCTCTGCTGCAGCTACACTTGCTGAGCTAGGTTATAATGTGAAAACATTTTGCTATCAAGATTCTCCAAGGCGTGCACATTCTATTGCAGCTCAAGGAGGTGTCAATGCGGCGAAAAACTATCAGGGAGATGGGGATAGTGTATATCGCCTTTTCTATGATACTGTTAAGGGGGGTGATTACCGCTCTAGAGAAGCAAACGTGCATCGTTTGGCTGAAGTTTCTACCAGTATTATTGATCAATGTGTTGCACAGGGTGTTCCTTTTGCACGCGAGTATGGCGGGCTATTAGATAACCGCTCTTTTGGTGGCGTATTGGTGTCAAGAACATTCTATGCTAAAGGGCAAACTGGTCAGCAATTACTATTAGGTGCATATGCTGCCATGAACCGTCAAATACAAAGAGGTAAAATCAAATCATATACGCGTCATGAAATGCTTGATTTGGTTTTAGTTGATGGTAAAGCCAGAGGGATTATTGCTCGAAATTTAGTTACTGGTGAAATTGAAAGGCATTCGGCACATGCTGTTGTTTTGGCTACTGGTGGTTATGGAAATTTATTTTTCCTTTCTACCTACTGTATGGGTGCTAACGTAATGGCCGCCTGGAAAGCCCACAAACGTGGTGCTTTTTTTGCAAATCCTTGTTTTACGCAAATCCATCCAACTTGCATTCCTGTTTCGGGTGATCATCAATCAAAATTGACATTGATGTCTGAATCGTTGCGTAATGATGGACGTATATGGGTGCCCGCTAAAAAAGAAGATGCAGAAGCAATACGTACCGGAAAATTGAAGCCAACGGAACTCGCAGAAGAAGATAGAGATTATTACCTAGAGCGCAGATATCCTGCTTTTGGTAACCTTGTACCAAGAGATGTGGCATCTCGTGCTGCGAAAGAGCGTTGTGATGCTGGCTATGGGGTGAATAAAACAGGAGAAGCTGTTTATTTAGATTTTGACGCGGCTATTATGCGTTATGGTCGTGAAAAGGCATTGACTTCGGGAATGAAAAATCCTGATGACAAAACCGTGCGGAAATTAGGAGAAGAAGTTGTGGAAGCTAAATATGGAAACCTTTTCCAGATGTACGAAAAAATCGTAGATCAAAATCCTTATAAAACTCCAATGATGATATACCCAGCGGTTCATTACACGATGGGGGGGCTTTGGGTTGATTATAATTTAATGACTACTATTCCTGGGTGTTATGCTGCCGGTGAGGCTAATTTTAGTGATCACGGTGCAAACCGCCTTGGCGCTTCGGCCCTAATGCAAGGTCTTGCAGATGGTTATTTTGTATTGCCCTATACCATTGGCGACTATCTTTCAGATGATATTCGTACCGGACCAATTTCTACAGAAACATCAGAATTTGAGGAAGCAGAGAAAAATGTTCGTGACCGTATTGAAAAACTGATGTCTGCCAAAGGAGAACATTCCGTTGATTACTACCACAAAAAATTGGGTAAAATCATGTGGAACAAATGTGGTATGGCTCGTAATGAAAAAGAACTTCAAGAGGCTATGAATGAAATTGCCGAATTGCGCAAAGACTTCTGGGAAAACGTTAAAGTTACTGGTGATGCAGATGCAAAAAACCAAGAGTTAGAAAAGGCTGGTCGTGTAGCTGACTTTCTTGAGCTTGGAGAGTTATTTGCTATGGATGCCTTTGATAGAAACGAATCTTGTGGTGGTCACTTTAGAGATGAATATCAAACTCCTGAAGGTGAAGCACTGCGCGATGACAAAAATTTCACTTATGTCTCAGCATGGGAATATAAAGGTGATCCTAGAAAAGCCAAACTTCACAAAGAGGAGTTAACCTATGAAAATATTGAAGTAAAAACGCGTTCTTATAAATAATACAATTGCTATGAAATTATTTTTAAAAATTTGGAGACAGAAGAATGCCAATACGAAAGGAAAAATGATGGAATATACCCTTGAGGGTATTGAAAGTGATATGTCCTTTTTAGAAATGCTCGATGTCTTAAACGAAGATTTAATATCAAAAGGTGAAGAACCTGTTGAATTTGACCACGATTGTAGAGAAGGTATCTGCGGAACTTGTTCCTTAATGATTAATGGGCGCCCTCACGGCCCTGATTCTATGATTACCGTATGTCAGTTGCATATGCGAAGTTTTAATGACGGTGATACTATTGTTATTGAACCTTGGAGAGCTAAGGCTTTTCCTGTAATCAAGGATTTAATTGTTGACAGAACAGCATTTGATAGAATACAGCAAGCGGGTGGTTATATTTCAGTTAATACTTCTGGTAGACCAGTAGATGCAAATGCAATCCCCATTGAAAAAGATGCTGCCGATGCTTCTTTTAATGCTGCGACTTGCATTGGTTGCGGAGCATGCGTTGCAGCCTGTAAAAATGCAAGTGCCATGCTATTTACTTCAGCCAAAGTTTCACAATTTGCTTTGTTACCGCAAGGTCAAGTTGAAGCTGCAGACCGAGTATTAAATATGGTAAAGCAAATGGATTTAGAAGGTTTTGGCAACTGTACGAACACAGGAGCCTGTGAAGTGGAATGTCCAAAAGGAATTTCCCTAGAAAATATAGCACGGATGAATCGTGAGTATTTAGCGGCTAGTGTTAAGGGGTAAGTAAGTTCCTAAAACTTAAAACACCGAAACCCAAATTCCAAATCAGGAGTTTGGGTTTTTTTGTATTTTAAATCTATGTATAAAACTTATTCTGAAGCACGTATTAAAGTTCCTCGATTCAATGAGGAGTCTGGCTTTTACACCACAGAAAAGCGCTCTAAAATTATGAGTAAGATTCGGGGAGAGAACACAAAGCCAAAATTATGACCAATCGTAAATTTTGGATTCCCAAGATTGATCGAAATATGCAAAGGGACATTGAAGTAAATACTACTTTAAAAGAACTAGGGTACACCGTATTCTGATTTTGGCAAAAGGAAGTTGATAAGAACCTAGAAGAATGCTTAAATTCGGTTATTCAGCATCTCAAAATCTGTACAATTGATTGAGTCAAAACTTCCAAATGTTGGTACGACCATCTTCACAACAATGGGTAAACTTGCCAACGAATATAATGCAGTAAACCTATCGCAAGGGTTTCCAAATTTTGGAGCAGACCCCAAATTATTAAACCTTGTTCAAAAAGCTATTTCAGAAGGGTACAACCAATATGCCCCCATGCAAGGTATCTACTCGCTTCGTGAAGTAATTTCCGAAAAAATAGAGAATCTATATGGGCGTTACTACCATCCCCAAACTGAAATTACTATAACTGCAAGTGCTACCCAAGGTATTTTTACCGCTATTTCCACTTTTGTTAGGCCAAAAGACGAGGTTATTATTTTCAAACCCGCTTATGACTGTTATGAGCCTGCTATCGAGCTTTGCGGCGGCAAAGTTGTACCGGTACAATTAGTAGGGAATGGTTTTAATATTGACTGGGAAGGATTCAAAAAGGCTATTTCCGACAAGACTAAAATGGTGGTTATCAACACACCTCATAATCCGACAGGAACTATTCTTTCAGAACAAGATATGCTTCAACTTCAAGATGTTCTAAAAGGCACCAATATCATTCTAGTGAGTGATGAGGTGTATGAACATCTAGTATTTGACGGTAAATCGCATGAAAGTGCTGCCAAATTTGATGACCTATCTTCAAGAAGTATTCTTTGTGCTTCTTTTGGAAAGACCTTTCATGTTACCGGTTGGAAAATGGGGTATTGTGCAGCCCCAAAAGAATTGATGAGAGAATTTAGAAAGGTTCATCAATATGTTGTTTTTTGTGTAAACCACCCTATGCAAAAAGGTGTTGCACAATACCTTAAAACACCTGAAAACTATTCGGGTTTAAACCAGTTCTATCAACAAAAACGAGATTACTTCTTAAATGCAATAAAAGACTCCCGATTTAAGGTTAATCCCTGTTCTGGCACGTACTTTCAGCTTCTAGATTATTCTGAAATAACTGAAGAAAGTGATGTTTCTTTTGCTAAACGTTTGATAAAAGAATATAAAATAGCCAGTATCCCCATTTCCGTTTTCAACCTCAACAATCAAGACAATAAACAATTGCGCTTTTGTTTTGCAAAAACAGAAGATACATTAGATAAAGCTGCCAAAATTTTAAATCGAATTTAATTTAGCGACTTGTTTACCAATCTCATAAACTCACCGATTTTATTGGGTTCTAACCAACGGGTAACAACTACTAAATCATTTTCTTTGTCAATGACAATAAAGTTGCCTCCAAAGCCCGCCGCATAATAAATGTCTTCTGAGAGTCCTTCCCAATGGCGATTTCCTTTTTTGTTCAACCACCACATATAACCGTAATTAACATTTGGTTTTGAAGGAGTTATTGCTTTTTGAATCCATTCTTCTGAAACTAATCTTTCGTTACTCCATTTTCCATCATTTAAAAATAAGAGTCCAAAACGGGCCATATCTTCTGCAGAAATAAAAATACCAGCACCTGAATGTCCACCGCCGGTAACAGATTTCATTTTAAGACCGTCTACCTCCGTCCAGGCATGATGATATCCATGCCATCTCCATGTGGTAGAAGCGTCAATTTTATCCATTATATTTTCTTTTAACACCATTGGCATAGGTTTACGCCAAACATGGGTAAGGGCATAAGCCAAAACATTTACACGAACATCATTATATTCCATAACAGTGCCAGGTTGCTTTGGTTTTTCAAATTTCCAATCATCAATACCTCCTTCTTTTGGTGGTCGGTCTGCCCAATCTTTTCCTCCCCAAAGTTCACCTGACCAAGCTGAATTTTGCTGTAATAAATGCTCCCAAGTGATTTTTGAATTATGTAGTCCATCAAAAGTACCATCCCAGATATAGGCCCCAACTTTATCGTTTGTGTTTGCGATCAAGTTTTGATCATAGGCGAGACCAGCCATGGTACTTAAAAAACTTTTGGTGACGCTAAAAGTCATGTCAACTCGTTTAGTATCGCCCCAAGAAGTAACCAAATAGCCATTCTTAAGAATCATTCCTGCCGGACCGCCACGCTTTTTGGTAGGTCCCAGAATCTCATGAAAAGGTTCGCGTTCAAACCCTTTTAAAATGGCAATACGCAAATCTTTTGAACCTGAATATTCATTATCCTCCGCAAACTGAACCGCTTCTTCCAAGCTTTGCTGACTGAAAGATTGGCTTATATTATTGCTTTTTGCCCAATCATCATTTTGTTCTGGGAAGTAATACTCTTGGGTGTGACTAAAATTGTAGAAAATCAATCCGATTGTAACTAATACCAACTTTTTATTCATACTATAGTTCTTTTTTCATTAACCAATCTGTTTGTTCATCATCTCCTATGAAATAGGGATGTGTCCCAAATTTTTTAAAATTATTGTTCTGATACCATTTGATAGCTCTTTTATTACGCTGCCAAACCCCTAGCCAAATATAAGTCTTGCCTTTTTGTTTTGCTGTCATATAAACCTTTTCAAGCATTTGCAAACCTATTTGTTTGCCTTGGTAAGCATTCAAAACGTAGATTCGTTCTAGTTCAAGTCCATTAGTTTCGTTAAGATCGCTCTGAGCTTCAAATTCGTTTACTTTAAAATAACCAACAATGTCTTTTTGGTAATACACAAAATAGAAAGTAGCGTTTCTATCTTTTATTTGACTCATCAAAGCCTCTTCCGAAAACGCATTATTTAAATAGTCTTTAAAGTCATCTGGATTATTGTCTTTTGCAAATGCATTTGAAAATGTGGTCCTCGAAATTTCAATTAGTTTTTCTAAGTTATTTAGGGCAACGCGTTCAAAAGTTACTTTCATATGCAAGAGGAAAGTACTAAAAATAAAAAAAGACCTTGATTTATATCAGGTCTTTTGTGTTTTTGTTGAGGTGTTTGGTTTATAACATAAAAAGTTTTCTAACCAATCTCATAACGCCGCTATAGAAATCATTGCGGTAAATCTGTATTTCTTCTTCTACAGATTCGTGTCGAAATTCAGTAATCATTGATTTGGGTTTTTCTAGGGTTAATTTGGGGTATTTTTTTAATCAATGTAAAGTAACTGAAAAGAAAAGGACTGGTAAAGTTTTTGTTGTGAACAAGTTACATACTGTTGTGAATGAAACGAATCGTTTATTTTTATCGACAAACGATCTCATTAAAGATTCATTTCTGGCACGTTCTCTCCTATCTTTAAATTGCCTACAGTAGCTTTTTTAATCTCTTCAGTAGAAACACCAGGAGCCCTTTCTAAAAGTAAAAACCCTTCGGGGGTCACTTCTAAAACTGCCAGATTGGTAACAATTTTTTTAACGCAGCCCACACCCGTTAAGGGCAGGGAGCATCGTTTCAATAATTTACTCTGACCAGCTCTATTGGTGTGCATCATGGCGACAATAATATTCTCAGCGGAAGCCACCAAGTCCATTGCTCCGCCCATACCTTTTACCATCTTACCCGGAATCTTCCAATTGGCTATATCTCCATTTTCAGCAACTTCCATGGCGCCTAATATGGTCAAATCAACATGCTTACCACGAATCATTGCAAAACTAGTGGCTGAATCAAAAAAAGATGCACCAGGCAGCGTTGTTATGGTCTGTTTTCCTGCATTAATAATGTCTGCGTCTTCTTCGCCTTCGAAAGGAAAAGGACCCATACCCAAGACTCCATTTTCACTTTGGAATTCAACGCTAATATCATTTCGAACAAAATTAGCAACCAAGGTTGGAATACCTATGCCTAAATTCACATAGTAGCCATCTTGAACCTCTTGAGCAATTCTTTTTGCAATTCCGGTTTTATCTAACATTATCTTTCGCTCTTACAGTTCTTTGCTCTATTCGCTTCTCATACTTTTCTCCCTTAAATATGCGTTGAACAAAAATTCCAGGAATATGTATCTGATTAGGATCCAAACTCCCAGCCGGTAGCAATTCTTCAACCTCAGCTACAGTAATTGTTGCTGCTCCACACATACAAGAATTAAAATTTCGGGCCGTTCCTTTAAAAATTAAATTACCAGCTTCATCTCCTTTCCAAGCTTTTACAAAGGCAAAGTCTGCCTTAAAAGCTGGTTCAAGTACGTGCATTTTTCCATCAAACTCCCTAGTTTCTTTTCCTTCTGCAACTTCGGTACCATATCCCGCAGGCGTATAAAAGGCCGGGAAACCAGCTTGTGCTGCCCTACATTTTTCAGCTAACGTACCTTGGGGTGTTAGTTCTACATCGAGCTCACCACTTAACATTTGGCGTTCAAACTCGTCGTTTTCTCCAACATAAGAGGAAATCATCTTTTTTATCTGACGATTTTGCAAAAGCAATCCTAAGCCAAAATCATCAACTCCTGCGTTATTCGAAATACAGGTAATATCTTTTATTTCCAATGCCACCAATTCAGCAATGGCATTTTCAGGTATGCCACATAGGCCAAATCCACCAAGCATGAAGGTCATTCCATTTTCAACCCCATTGAGGGCAGCTGATACGTTAGAAACCGTTTTTTTTATCATGAGATTATTCGATTAGAAATCTAATTCTTCTAAATCATCTTTGATATCCAATTCTTTCTTCATTTCTTCTGCAATCTTTGCACAGTCTACATTAATTGATAAGTCTTCGGGTTTTTCAAAAGCCCCTGTTGAAATACCCAATTCTTCATTTTCGTAGTTGGCTTTCATATATAAGCCCCATATCGGAAGTGCCATGGATGCTGCCTGTCCATACCTAATCGATTTAAAATGAGTAGATCGTTCCTCACCACCTACCCAAACACCAGTTACCAGATTTGGAACCATACCCATAAACCAGCCATCACTTTGGTTTTGTGTAGTACCAGTCTTACCTGCAATAGGATTAGTAAGTTCATATGGATATCCTGTCATAATTTCTTTATACATGGTCTCATCCTTATTAGAAGTATGTCTTAACCTACCTCCAGAGCCATGTTGGGTTACTCCTTCCATAAGATTGACCATGGTATAAGCAACATCTTTGCTCAATACATCTTTGGTCTCAGGGATATACTCAAATAAGACCGTTCCGTTCTTATCTTCAATTCTAGTGACCATAACCGGTTTTACATAAACTCCCTGATTGGCAAACGTTCCATACGCCCCAACCATCTCATAAACATTAACGTCTATTGTACCCAATGCAATCGAAGGAACTGGCGGAATTTCTCTAGAAATCCCCATATTCTTTGCAATTGAAACCACTGACCCTGGACCAACCTCATCAATCAGTTGTGCTGTAACAGTATTAATTGAATTTGCCAATGCATTTTTTAAAGTCCTATTTTTGCCAGAATATTTGCCATCGGAATTTTTTGGACACCACTCCTCCATATTACCATGTTTTAAAGGCTCTATACAATATTGGTAATCAGGAAGCGAGTCGCAAGGTGAATAGCGCAATTGATCTATGGCGGCGGCATACACAAATGGCTTAAAGGTTGATCCAGCTTGTCTTGCGCCTTGTTTCACATTATCATATTGAAAATGTTTGTAATCAACACCACCAACCCAAGCCTTTACATGACCTGTTTGTGGCTCCATAGACATCATTGCAGTTCTTAAGAAAGTCTTATAATATCTAATAGAATCAAGTGGTGTCATTATCGTGTCTTTCTCATAAGAATCACTATTCCAATCAAAAACCGTCATTTCAGTTTTTTTCTTAAATGAAGCCCTTATTTCATTCTCAGATTTACCTTCACTTTTTAAAACCCGCCAACGATCTGAAGTTCTAATCGCTCTTTCGATGATGTTATCAATCTCAAAAGTTTCAAGATCCAAAAATGGAGTGGTCGGATTACGTTCTGGAGTATTCTGAACAAAAAACTCAGCTTGAAGCCTCGCCATGTGTTGTTCAACCGCATCTTCTGCATTTTTTTGCATTCTAGAATCGATTGTTGTAAATATTTTTAATCCATCTTGATAAATATTATAAGTTTCTCCATCTGGTTTTGGATTTTCTTTTACCCATCTATTTAACCAACGTTGCATGTACATTCTAAAATAAGTTGCTAAGCCTTCACGATGAGATTCTGGATTATAATTAAGATTTAAAGGTAGTTTCTGAAGCGAATCTTTAATTGTACCGTCTAAATATCCATATTTAGCCATCTGGGCCAATACTACATTTCTTCTATTCTTTGTGCCTTCGGGGTTTCTGCTTGGTCTTGGATTATATAGTGATGAGTTTTTGAACATTCCCACTAGCATAGCGGATTCTTCTGTTCTTAATTCCATAGGCTCCTTGCCAAAGTAAATTCGGGAAGCAGAACGAATACCATCGGCGTTATTTCCAAAATCATAGATATTAAAATACATTGCTATAATTTCTTCTTTGGTATATTGACGTTCTAAACGAGTTGCCAACACCCACTCTTTTATTTTTTGTGTAATTGCTTCAAACTTGTTTCTAGAGCGTACCCCAACAAATAATTGCCTGGCAAGCTGTTGTGATATGGTACTGGCCCCGCCTTTCTTTCCCAAATAGGCTAAGGCTCTTAAAAAACCCCTAGCATCGATGCCAGCGTGATCAAAATAGCGAGCATCTTCGGTTGCAACAAGGGCATCAACTAAATTTTCTGGCAATTCTGTAAAATCGACAGGTGTTCTATTGTCATCTAAATACAATTTCCCAAGGGTTTCACTATCTGAAGAAATAAATTCTGTAGCTAAGTTTGTTTCTGGGTTTTCTAAATATTCATATGCAGGCATTTCGCCAAAAACACCCCATGATGCCAATAAAAATATTAAAACGGACACTAAAATACCCGAACCAAATGCTATCCAAAACCATTTAATAAATTTAGAGTAGCTGTTTTTTTGTTTTTTCTTAGCCTGTGCCATTAGGGGGATTGTCTTTTTTCAATTTGTAGACCTACGTCTGTTATACCATTTAATTCTTTGATACCACTAACGTTTCCGTTTTTACGCATCGCATGTGATATTTTAAAATTATATACGCCAGAATCAGAAAAAACGATGTTTTCACGAAACCATAACTTGCTTTCTTTTATGCTGCCTGCTCCTTTACCTAACCAAGCACCATCAGGTGACGCCATTTCATACTCTAAAGTATCTAAAACAGTTTCGCCATTCGGAGCTTCCATTTCGGTTATTAAAAAAAGGTTGCTAAATTCATAAGAATTATCATTTCTTACGTTAATAAAAATGCTTCGATTTTCTAGGGTATCCGTATTTGAAAAACTGAAACGTAAAGTGTCGTTGATTTTCCAAATGCCATTATTGAGATTTGTATATTCTGAATGCTCTATATGGGTTGAGCAAGCATGAATCAAAATTATAAACAGTATGAAAAAAAACTTCTTAACCATTCTTTGCTGCTGCTTTATGATTTTGTGACCTTCTTTTTTTATTTTTCCTTTTATTGTTGCGTTTATTGTTCTTTGGCTTATCAAATCGATTCAAACTATCTTGCCCGACCACATTTTCAAAAACCAATTTTTCTTCTGAAATCGTTTCGACAACATAAGCTTCAAGGCTCTGGATTTTTTTGTTGGCTTTATTAATTTCTAGAATCTCCAAAACTTGATCCTTATGTAAAATGTGCCAATTGGCTGGGTCGTTTTTATAAGAAAACCAAAGCATCTCTTTAAAAATATCTGATTTTTGACAAAAAGCTACTCCTTTTTCAGTTTGTAATTTAGAATCTTGAGAAGGAAAGTCTTTAAGTGCGTCTAAATACATATCTAACTCATAATTCAGGCAGCATTTCAACTTTCCACATTGTCCTGCCAATTTTTGAGGATTTAATGCTAATTGCTGATACCTTGCAGAGGCTGTGCTTACTGATCTAAAATCGGTCAACCATGTTGAGCAACACAACTCGCGCCCGCAAGACCCAATACCTCCAAGACGTTGTGCCTCTTGCCGATACCCGATTTGTCGCATTTCAATACGAATACTGAAAGCTTTGGCCATGTCTTTTATCAGCTGTCTAAAATCAACTCGATCTTCGGCAGTATAGTAAAAAGTTGCCTTAGAACCATCGCCTTGAAATTCTACATCACTAAGCTTCATCTCGAGCTTTAATGCAATGGCAATCTCTCTAGAGCGCTTTTGAATTTCGGCCTCTTTGTCTCTACATTTTTGCCAAATATCAATATCTCTTTGAGATGCTTTTCGGTAAACTTTAGGTAGGTCTTTGTCGTCTGGTGAAGTTTTTTTCTTCTTCATCTGTACTTTCACCAATTCGCCAGTGAGGGTTACTATGCCAACATCATGACCAGATTTTGCTTGAGTGGCCACAACATCACCGATAGCTAATGAAAGGTTTTCCGTATTTCTGAAAAACTCTTTTCTACTATTTTTAAACCGGACTTCTACGCAATCAAAAGGCTTTTGCCCATTGGGAAGCGACATATTAGAAAGCCAATCGAAAACTGTAAGTTTGTTACAACCATCGGTTCCGCAAGTACCGTTGTTCTTGCATCCACGCGGTTGTCCATCTTTGCCAGTTGAACAACTGCTACATCCCATATTTTATATCTTGACTTAAAGAAATTATTGAGAATTTCTTTAAAAAGGGTTCATATTTAACTCAATAGTAAAGATAGCATAATTTAAGTTGTAGCTGAATCTTACTTTTTAAATTTAAGTGCTTCCGATCTACCTTTTTTAAAGATTTTATTACTGGCATGTGTACCCTTTCTGAGCTTTTTTTGTTCTTCAAATGGCAAACCATGTATTTCTTTACAACTCTTTGAACAACAATCACTCATAGCTTCAGCACAACTTTTACACTGAATAAACAACAAATGACAAGCTTCGTTTGCACAATTTACATGGGTGTCACACGGATTGCCGCATTGATGACAGTTAGCGATAACATCATCTGAAATACGCTCACCTCTGCGATGGTCAAAAACAAAGTTTTTTCCTACGAATTTATTCTCAAGATTTTTGGTATTCACCTGACGGGTATATTCGATGATTCCGCCCTCTAGTTGGTAAACTTGTTTGAAGCCTTTATGCTTATAATACGCACTTGCCTTTTCACAACGAATGCCCCCAGTGCAATACATAACCAGCTTTTTGTCTTCTTTATGGTCTGCCAAATCTTCTTCGATAATATCTAGAGAATCTCTAAAAGTATCTACATCGGGGGTAATAGCATTTTTAAAATGCCCTATTTCACTTTCATAATGATTGCGCATATCGACCAAGACGGTATCTGGGTCTGCAATAAGCTCATTGAACCTTTCAGCGTCAACATGAATGCCTTTGTTGGTTACATCAAAAGTCTTATCGTTGAGACCGTCAGCTACAATTTTATGTCTCACCTTAACCTTCAGTTTTAAAAAAGATTTATTGTCTTGCTCTATAGCAATGTTTAATCTTACATTTTCTAAAAATGAAATACTGTCCAAATGATTTTTAAAGACTTCAAAATTTTCTGCAAGAACAGATAATTGGGCATTTACACCCTCATTGGCAACATATATTCTGCCCAATACCTCCATTTCATTCCAATGAATGAAAAGATGGTTTCTAAAGATTTGTGTGTTTTTAATGTGCGCATATTTGTAGAAAGAGATAGTAAGCCTTTCTTTGCCAGCCTCCTCAATTAATTGCTCCCTTTCTTTCGCACTTAGTGTATTGTACAGTTGCATGCTATACCAATAGTTTAAGTTGAAAAATATATTCTTGGCTAAAATAAGGATTAAATAAAAAAGGCACCCTCAATGAGGATGCCTTTTGACCACTACTTTTCTTTTTCATAGATAAAAGTCGTATCGGTGGTCTTAAAACTTTAAACCTAAAGTTTTGTATGTACTTGAATTAGCCACCTAAGAGATGTATCTTTTTTTAATTGGTTGCGTTGCTACTTAAAAATCAAAAGAAATGGTATTTTAGTCGTCTAATTTTTTACAAATATGAGCAACGAGAACGAGGCAAAACTAAAAGCACTAAAACTTACCCTAGATAAACTAGATAAAACTTACGGAAAAGGAGCTGTCATGAAAATGGGCGACAGTGTGATACAAGATGTTGAGGTAATTCCGTCTGGGTCTTTAGGACTAGACATTGCCTTGGGTGTTAGTGGTTATCCAAGAGGTCGCGTTGTTGAAATTTATGGCCCAGAATCATCGGGTAAAACCACTTTAACGCTTCATGCCATTGCTGAGGCTCAAAAAAACGGAGGAATTGCAGCTTTTATTGATGCAGAGCATGCCTTTGACCGTTTTTATGCTAAAAAATTAGGTGTTGATATCGACAATTTAATTATATCGCAACCCGATAATGGAGAACAAGCCTTGGAAATTGCTGATAATCTCATACGCTCAGGAGCAATAGATATTGTAATCATAGATTCTGTTGCCGCACTTACACCCAAAAGCGAGATTGAAGGTGAGATGGGAGATTCAAAAATGGGGCTTCATGCTCGATTAATGTCACAAGCTTTAAGAAAGCTGACTGGCTCCATCAGCAAGACAAATTGTACTGTAGTTTTCATTAACCAATTACGCGAAAAAATTGGTGTTATGTTTGGTAACCCAGAGACCACTACTGGTGGTAATGCCTTAAAATTTTATGCTTCGGTGCGTTTAGATATAAGAAGGTCGACACAAATAAAAAGTACGGACGGTGAGGTTTTAGGTAATAAAACCAGAGTGAAAGTGGTCAAAAATAAAGTTGCACCTCCATTTAAGACTGCCGAATTTGATATTATGTACGGAGAAGGTATTTCTAAAGTTGGAGAAATTCTTGACCTTGGTGTTGCTTATGAAATTGTCAAGAAAAGTGGTTCTTGGTTCAGTTATGGCGACACTAAATTAGGGCAGGGTCGAGATGCTGTCAAAAACTTATTGGAAGACAACCCAGAATTATCCGAGGAATTGGAGGCAAAAATTAAAGAAGCGATTAAAGCGGTAAAAGAATAAATTTATTTCTTTTTCTTACCAAATAACACTCTAAATACGCAACCCTAGCGTTATTGTCACATCTATATATTTAAGTATAATTAGTTATGATGAGAAAGGTATTGGCTTTTTTTTGCATTGCTATTGTTTTTTCTTTCTATGGTTGTGATATATCATCAGATGAAAATTTTCAATTTGTCACTCTTAAAATTACTGCTGTAGAGTTACCTCTTAGTTTTGAGCAAAACGTTGACCATACTATTCAGGTAACCTATGAACGGCCTGATAACTGTACGTTTTTTGAAGGCTTTGATGTCTTCGAAGGTGAAAATAATACAAGAAGTATAGTTGCCATAGGTTCGTTATTAGAACAAGATGAATGCGTTTTAATGCAAGATGAGGTTAATGCTTCATTTCAATTTACTGCCGTAAACGGGGGCTCTTATACTTTAAGGTTTTATTCAGGTGATGATGAAAATGGGAATCCTATATACCTGGAGTATATTGTTCCTGTTAGGCCTGAAGGAATTAATTAATTTTTAACCTAACCAACTATTTTGAGTCTTGAAGAACTCATAGACAATTGTAAAAAAGGACAGCGAAAGGCGCAAGAAGAATTATACCGGAAATATTCCGGTATTCTTTTCGGTATGTGTCTTAAATATTCGCGCAATAAGACGGAAGCTGAAGATAATCTTCATGACAGTTTTATGACCATTTTTGATAAAATTGGTCAATTCAATCACAAAGGTTCTTTTGAAGGTTGGATAAAGCGAATTACCGTAAATACGGTATTGCAGAAGTATCGAAAAGAAAGGCATTTAGATGTGGTTACAGAGAACTATGGCGAAGTTATAGATATAGAAGTAAAGCAAGACGATATAAGCCTATCACGCTTGTTAACCTATATTCAAGAGTTACCTAACAAATATCGTCTCACTTTCAATCTTTATGTAATGGATGGTCATTCTCATAAAGAAATTAGTGAAATGCTTGGAACATCGACGGGTACATCAAAATCAAACTTAGCGAGAGCAAGAATGATTTTAAAAGAAAAAATAGAAAAAGAAAATATAAACATTGCTTAATTTTTTTAAGTATGGAAAAGAATAATTTGGACAATCTCTTCAGAGATAATTTAAAGGACTTTAAGGAAGCGCCAGATGATAACGTCTGGAATGAAATCGAAGCTTCATTAGATAAGAAACGCAAGAAAAGAATAATTCCTATTTGGTGGAAACTTGGTGGTGTTGCTGCCCTTGTTGCAGTTTTGTTCTATGTAGTAAACCCCTTTAATACGGATGGAGGAACAGAAAAAATCATTATTACTGACACCCAGAACGCAACAACCGTTGATGATAATAATGATTCCGATGAAGACGTGATACCTTCTGTTACGGATGAGAATACTATTGAAACGACTGAAATTACCAGCGCTTCTGATGAAAAAAGTGATCCTTCTTTAATCAATACTGAAAAATCTCTTTCAACTAAAAGCAATAAAAACAGTCCCCTAGTTACTAATAAAAGTAATAATAGAGAACAGCAGGTCTTAGTTGCAGAAAATGAAACTTCTACGAGTAAAAAAGAAAAAATAAATGAATCTACTTTACCTATTAATCAACAAGAAGTGGTTATTGATAGTAAAAATAAGACTGTAGCAGATAACTCAGACAAAACAATTTCTTTAGAATCCTCACAGATTAACCGTAAAAATTTAGTGGAGCCAGATAAAAAAAATACCGTAGCAGAGGCTGTTGTCGAAAAAGATGAAAAGAAAAAATCTATTTATGATGCCATAGCCGAACAGAATAAGGAGGAAGAGAAGTTCGTTACAGAAAAATCTGAAAGTAGATGGGCAATGGGGCCTTCAGTAGCTCCAGTATATTTTGATGCTCAGGGACAAGGCTCTCCCATACACTCCAATTTTGCTTCTAATACGAAGTCCGGTAACGTAAATCTGAGTTATGGTTTACAAGTTTCATATGGTGTCAGTAAAAAATTAAGTATACGAACTGGTGTACATAAAGTAGATTTTGGCTATGATACTAATGACGTTGTTTTTTCTTCATCATTGCAAGCTTCTACCAACGATTTGATAGATAATATTAACTATTCTCAAGCATCAAGAAATTTAGTGGTTGAAAGCAAATCAAGAACAGAAACTACATTAAGCGATAATAGTACTTCTTCAGAGTTTAATGCTGCTAGCGCTTCACTTGAAGGACGCATGGTTCAGCAAATGGGGTACCTGGAAGTACCTTTTGAGTTGAATTATGCACTTGTAGACAAAAAATTAGGCATAAACGTCATTGGAGGCGTAAGTTCTCTTTTTCTAATTGATAATTCAGTTTCGCTGGAATCGGAAGGGCTTGTAACAGAAATGGGGCAAGCAAATAATTTGAATGATGTTAATTTCAGCACCAATATTGGGTTAGGGTTCAATTACGAATTCTCTCAGAAAGTACAACTGAACTTAGAGCCCGTTTTTAAGTACCAATTAAATACATTTTCTGAAACTGCAGGACAATTTAGACCATATACTATTGGTGTTTATAGCGGTATAAGTTTCAAATTTTAAAGATGTTGGTTAGTTGTCACGCTTGTGGCAATTTAAAATGCTCCTCAAAGTTTTGAGGGGCATTTTTATTTTAATGGGTGTAAAATTATATCTCTCACCTCTTCACGCAGTGTTGAGGTGTCTTCACTTGCAAGAATTCCTGTTTCAAAAAACTCGTGAACTCTTACGCGTAATAATCCTGGACCACCACTAAAAAAACTCCAAGAAAAGCGTTTTTTACAATCCAAAAAAGAAATTGGAATGACCGGTATATTATGTGCGATTGCCATTCTAAATGCGCCATCTTTGAACTTATCAAGAACTATACTTTCATCGGGAACACCCCCTTCTGGAAAAATACAGATACTTAATCCATTCTTCAGTCTATTTTGAACACTTCGGTAGACAGCTGTTCTACTTTTAGGGTCATTTCTATCTACCAAAATACAAACACGTTTATAAAAAAAGCCAAACAAAGGTATTTTAGCAAGCTCTTTTTTGCCGACAAAAACAAAAGGATTCTTACTTACATAAAGCATCAACATAATGTCTAACATACTTGTATGATTAGCCACCAACATATAGCTATCACCGCGACGTAGTTCTTGCTCCCAATAAATTTTGGGCGAACAGCCCATTCCATAAAGAATTGTTTTGGCCCAAAGGTTTCTTGCCAACCAAAAGAATTGAGGATAGGTTTTTTCAGAAATTGTGGTAATCAGTAAAAAAGGAAAGAACACTATGATGGGCACCGCCACAAGTATATAAAACCAAATGCGGTATAAGGTGTACGCTATGTTTTTTAACAACTTTAACACGGCTTCAAAAGTAGAATATTTGGTTATATTTAATCATTGAACCTTAAATAAACATCTTATGGGAATATTATATGCATTACTAATTGGTGCTTTAGCTGGGTGGCTAGCTGGAAAAATCATGAAAGGTGGCGGATTCGGAACCCTTGTTAATATTATTTTGGGTATTGTTGGCGGAGCAGTTGGAAATTGGCTTTTCGGTACTTTGGGAATTCACATTAGCTCGGGAATACTTGGTGATTTAATCACAGGAGTAATCGGTGCTTTAGTAATTCTCTTTATTGCTGGTCTATTTAAAAAATAATCCCTCATGTTTCCTATTAAAACAAGTCTTTACTTCTTTCTTAATCCCATTGCGATTGTTACATTTACAGCTTAAACTATTCGGATGGCAAGAATATTAACGGGAATACAAAGCACTGGTATTCCGCATTTGGGTAACATTCTAGGGGCAATTATACCAGCAATAGAAATGGCTCAAAATCCTGATAATGAATCTTTTTTGTTCATTGCTGATATGCATTCCCTAACTCAAATAAAAAATGGTGAAACTTTAAGAAACAATACTTACGCTACTGCTGCTACCTGGCTGGCTTTTGGGTTGGATATTGAAAAAACCGTTTTTTATCGTCAAAGTGATGTGCCACAGGTGACGGAACTAGCCTGGTATTTAAGTTGTTTTTTTCCTTATCAGCGCTTGACTCTCGCTCATTCTTTCAAAGATAAAGCAGATCGACTAGAAGATGTAAATGCAGGGCTTTTTACCTATCCGATGTTAATGGCAGCAGATATTCTGCTTTATGATGCTGATATTGTTCCGGTAGGTAAAGACCAATCACAACATTTAGAAATGACACGCGATGTTGCCTCACGTTTCCATGCCCAATTTGGTGAAACCTTTGTTCTGCCTGATACTAAATTACAGGAAGATACCATGTACGTTCCTGGAACGGATGGTGAGAAAATGAGCAAAAGTAAAGGCAATACCATCAATCTCTTTCAGCAAGATAAAAAACTACGTAAACAATTAATGGGTATTGTTACTGACAGTATACCTATGGAAGACCCAAAAGATCCTACAAATGACAATGTATTTGCCTTATACAAGCTTTTGGCTACTCAAGAAGAAATTGAAGAAATGAGTGCTAATTATTTGGCTGGTAATTATGGGTATGGCCATGCCAAACAAGCACTATATGAGGTAATAGTTAAAAAATTTGAAGAACCTCGCGAAAAATTCGAATATTACATGAACAACCTCAATGAGGTAGATGAAGCCTTGTTTTTAGGTGCTGAAAAGGCGAAAAAAGTTGCTGACAAAATACTTGCTAGAGTTAGAGAGAGAGTTGGGTATTAAATTCTTTTAAATAATTGCGCCTTTTTAGACTTTTCATCGATTTTTTTCTCAAATTGATTTTTTGGCGTACTAAAATTGAACTTACCTTTCATCCTAAAATCCTCAAAAAACTAGTTAAAATACAGAAATCGTCCCGACAAAGAACCGCTACCAGTAGAAAACCCTTTCTGTCTAAAGATTCATCGATAAATGGGTGTTATAAATTTTCTTGATTTAAATCACTTCGAACAATTTACCGGGCAACGGACGAATAACACCTTTCATCTCCATATTCAAAAGTGTGGCAGAAACTTTAAAGATTGGAAGATTACATGCCAAAGCTACGGTGTCCAGTACTTGTTTGCCGTTTAACTGTAAGTATTGATAGATAGACTTTTCTGTTTCATCTAGCTCGACAAAAAGCTGTTTTTGAACTATAGGTTTTTTATTTTCTTTAATTTCCCAACCCAATAAATAGACCAAATCCGCTGCAGACGTTAATATTTGAGCCTTTTGCTGCTTAATGAGATTATTACAGCCCAAACTATATTTATCCGTTGAACGACCAGGAACCGCAAAAACATCGCGATTATAGCTATGTGCAATATCGGCGGTAACTAAACTTCCTCCTTTTTCAGCAGATTCTACTACTATAGTCGCCTCACTTAAACCTGCGATTATTCGATTTCTTTTTAAAAAGTTTTCTCGTTCAGGGTAACTACTACTCCAAAACTCAGTTATGAAGCCGCCATTTTTGTCAATAGGGGCTACATATTTTTTATGAACCTTAGGGTATATCTGATTCAATCCGTGAGCTAAACAGCCAATAGTTTGAAGTCCCTTTTCCATGGCAGCGCGTTGAATGGTGATATCTACGCCATATGCAAAGCCGCTAACAATAATGGGGTTTAAGGGTGCAATATCTTCAATAAACTGCTCACAAAAAGCTTGCCCATAACTTGTAATATTGCGCGTGCCTACTACACTAACAATTTTCTTATCTGTTAGATTAATATTTCCTGATTGAAACAACAATATGGGAGCGTCAATGCAATGCTTTAATCGATTTGGGTAATTGTCATCCAAAAAATAACTGTATTCAATGTCATTTGCCTTTATGAATTGATATTCTGCTTCAGCAGCTTCTAAGTGTTCTTTATCATTCAAACCGCTTAAAGTTACCGTGCCAATACCCTCAATTTTTAGTAGATGTTGCTTTTTTTCTTCAAAAATAGCTGTCGCAACACCACATCTATCCAATAACTTCTTCGCTATTACATCACCAATATTAGGAATACGCTGTAGTCTCAATAAGGCAATAAGTTCATTTTCAGACATGAATACTACAGCTTAGGTTTTCCACAAAATACACAAATTAGAATGTTAATAAAAAGTTATGCTCACTATTTTGTGCTTGTTGTTTTTTTGTAATATTTGCTCTTATGCGTGTAGAACATCATATCAAAGAATTGCTATACCGTTACAACTGTGTTGTGATGCCAGAATTTGGTGCTTTTCTTGCGCATTCTGCCTCGGCAAGGCTTGATACTAATTCAAACACGTTATACCCACCGACCAAGGTTATCTCGTTTAATGAGCAATTATCAAAAAATGATGGTCTCTTAGTCTCCCATATTTCAAAAGCTAAAGGCCTTTCTTATGAGGATATTCTTGATGAAGTAAATAATACTTCAAAAAAATGGAAAAATTCCCTCGAAAGTGGAAATTATGTGGAGTTGTTTGGTGTAGGTGTTTTATCCCTTAATTCAGAGGGTAAAATTCAGTTTAAACCCGAAGAAAAAGTAAATTATTTGACTTCTTCCTTCGGATTGGCATCATTTTCTGCTGCACCAATCGTTCGCGAAAAGCTTAAAGAAGAAGTTCAAGAGCTTGAAGAGCGAATTCCTTTTATCATAACCCCCGAACAAAGAAAACAAAGTTCTTTCAGACCGCTATTAAAATATGCTGCCATTGGTTTACTTATGCTATCAATAGGTGTTTCCGGATATCAATTGTATAATCAAAACCAGAAAAAACAGCTATTGGTAAGTGAAGCAGCGCAACAACAAGTATCAAGGCATATTCAAGAGGCTACTTTTTTCGATAGTGCCCCTATGGAGTTACCTTCACTGTATTTAGATGTTACCAAAAAAGAGGCGTTAGAAGGTCCTTTGCACCATGTCGTTGCTGGCGCTTTTAGAATAAAAGAAAATGCTGATAAAAAAGTAGCACAATTGAAAGAACAAGGATATAATGCTCAGTATATTGGCGCAAACAAATATGGTTTACATCAAGTTTCTTATTCCAGCTTCAACGATAATAAAGAAGCCTTAAAACTATATCGAAAGATTAAACGCAGTACCTCGCCTGACGTCTGGATTCTTTCTGAGAAATAGTCCTCATTCTTATTAATACCATTCACAACTTCAATATCTTTGCCCAAAATTTGTGAGATGCGTGCAAAAAACCCAAGTGAGTCTAGAACTGTAATGACCGATATGGTCTTGCCTAGTGAAACAAACCCTTTGAACAACCTTTTTGGAGGGGAGTTATTGGCTCGTATGGATCGCGCAGCAAGTATTGCAGCCCGAAGACATAGTAGGCGTGTGACCGTAACCGCATCAGTGAACCATGTAGCGTTTAATCGTGCCGTGCCATTAGGTAGTGTAGTCACTGTAGAAGCGGCTGTCTCTCGCGCTTTCAAAACCTCTATGGAGATTTTTTTGGATGTTTGGATGGAGGACCGGTTTACTGGGGAAAAAACAAAAGCCAATGAGGCTATTTATACCTTTGTAGCTGTAGATGAGACCGGAGTGCCTACCGAAGTACCGCAATTACAACCTGAGACTGAATTGGAAAAAGAACGTTTTGAGGCTGCCCTCAGAAGAAAGCAGTTAAGTTTAGTTTTGGCCGGAAAGATGAAGCCAACTGATGCTACTGAACTCCGTGCTTTATTTATGGGAAAATAGACTTTACAGTTGATAAATCCAATTTTCTGGATTTAACTTTTGGGTATCTTGGTAGAGGTAGAATTTTAGGCTCGTAGCTCCATTGAACCGATTGGTATATATTTCTCCAAGGGACTCTTTAACTCCAACTTTGTCTCCTTTCTGCACATAAACCTTAGCTAGGTTATAGTACATGCTTATGTAATTACCATGGCGCAAATAAACTCCTTTCACCCCCATTTTATTGGTAAAAATAGTGATAACCTCGCCCTCAAATATAGCCCTTGCCTGTGCTCCTTTGTCAGTCGCAATAGTAACACCATTGTTTTCATGCGTTATACCAGGATATACCTTATCCTTATACTTTCCGAAGCCATGACTTTTTACACCCTTTTCTACTGGCCATATCAATTTCCCCCTATTAGCTGAAAAATTATTGGCTATTAACTTCGCTTCTGGTGTCAATGCAAATTTAGCCGCACTTTTACTTCCCGTACTTTTATTTGAACTAGCAATGGCCGCCCTAATCAAAGCCTCTATCTCACGGTTGATACGTCTAGTTTCTTTCTTTTTATCATCAATTGCGGTAGCATATTTACTCTCATTCAGCCTTATACTTTTTAAAAGGTCTTTTTGTGAGGTAATTTCTTTAAAAAGTTCATTTTTGACCTTTTTATTTTCTGCTAAAAGCTGGTCTTTAATTTTGCGTTGTACCACCAAATCTTTGTTCAACTGAGCAAGTTCTTGGGTTTTTGTAATAATAGCCTCTCCTTGCTTTTTTCTAAACTTGGTATATTGTTTCATGTATTGCAGCCGCTTGAAGGCCTGAAAAAAATTCTGAGACGAGAATAAGAACATCAATCTGTTCTCTTGAGATTTGTTTTGATATGATTTTTGGATTAATTGGGCATAATCTTTCTTTAGTAGCTCCAAGTCTTCTCGCAACTTTCCAATACTTCGCACATTGGAATTAATCTGACGATTCAACAAATTCGATTGTTGATTGGTTACTCGAATAAGCTCTTGTTTGATGTTTATTTTACGGTCTAGAGCATCCATTTGCTCCAGCACACTACCACGCTCTTTCTTTTCAGCAAAGAGAAGACGGTTCATCTCTTTGATTTCTCTTTGTAATCGTTCTCTTTTGGCTTCGAGTGCCTTTTGCTCACTGGTTTGAGAAAAGGAATTGACACCAGTAAGTAATAGTAGGACAAAAAAGATGATATGTTTTTTAACTATAGCCATCAGCTTCTATAAGACTATCTCGTTAAAACCTTTCGGTATTTTATATGGAAAATTCAACTTTCTATTGAACTCAATACCCCGATACTCTAACTCAATCGTATTGGTCTTATCATCACTTATAGCTTCAATATCAACCTTATTGGGAAGTACCTTATTAGATATTTCTTGATAAGAATAATCCATCTTTAAAAACCTATTCTCAGATGGCTGTGAAATCTGCTGTTGCGCAATTTTGAAATTTGTTGGTTCTAGAAAGAAAAGGATTTTATATAATTCAAGTTGTTTTTTAGGTTTCAGGTTGTACGTGCCATCCATAATAGATGTAGCATATTTTTCTTTTCGTAAGTCAAGTATGGCATTCCCCACCAAAAGGTTTTGAACCATTTGAAAATCAACCTCCGTGCCCAATATATTGCTTAAATAGCTGTAGTCACCATGAAAATATTCGTTCTCCAATCTGTTGTAAAAAGAAACCTTATCTGGTGTTATATGTGCCTTGACCATTCCGAGTGGTGCACTAATCCAGATTACTTCGTTTTTTTTCATGCGTAGACTAACACTTACCCCTTGACTATTTTCTCCGTCAGAGTAGTCAATCTTTACTTTTCCGCTAATGGTCTCGAAGTCAAGCTCATTTTCATAATGATTCTGAATAATCTTTTTTGCAGATAGTGAATTGTTCAATTCTCCAGCGGCTATGGTCTTGGTAGACTTGCACGAAGCAAGCAAAACCAATATCAACAACAGACTAATAAAATTTTTGATGTTGGGGCGAACAATCATATTAAAATCCAGGTTTTATCTTACGAAGGTACTCATTTGCCTTAGAAAAATTATTGATTCCGTTATAGGCATCAGAGAGTGTCTGATAAATTCTATTCGCTAATTTTTGGTCATCAAACAAATAGTCTAAAGCGGATTGCAGTACATCAATAGCTTGACTGCTTTTGTTGTTCTTTTGTAATGCCAATCCGTAAGCATAGTAAAAGAACGGCTGTAGCGGATATAATTCTACTGCTTCTTTTGCTCTGCTCTCTACCATTCGAAATTGACCGAGCTTTATCTGTTGTTCTAAGTTGAGCTCTAAACTTCTTACAGGATCATTATTAACTATAATGGCTTTGGTCGTTTTTATGGAAGCCTCATTGACCTTCTGCGATAGGGAGTCTTCAATCTTAATGGTCAGTTCATCTTTAAAAGTAGAGGTCGATATTTTTTTTAGAATCGTTAAAGCATCATTGTATTTTTTTCTTTTAAAATAAATCAGTGCCAAATTCTTTTGAAGAGCTTCATTCTCAAAGGGAATGATGTTTTGAACAGATTCGAAGGCATTAGATTGCCTTTCTAAAACTGCTACAAGGGTATCTAAATACCAATAATTGCCTGCGTCAGAAATTAGAGCTTCTATTGCATACTTTTCAGCATCGAAATATTTTTTATCTAATAAATACGTCTTTGCCAGCTCGTGGTCAATAACCTTGTTCTCTGAATCTAGTCGCTTACATTCTAAGAAAAGATTGACTGCTCTATCATAATTCTGAATTCCCTTTTGTTTGATGGCCTCAAAGAAAGCTTCTTGAAACTCATCGGTATATTCTTCAAGAAAAACCTCAGCGCTTTCTTCTTCTTGAATAATTTTAGAGGGTTCTTCTTGGGCATAGGCGGTTTGTAACATGCAAACACACATCAAAATAAATCCTAAACAAAAGAATATGTTCTTCATAAACATTATTATCCTTCGACTGCGCTCAGGATGACAAATTAATTTGCTTTACTCCAACACGGAATAATCACCAATACTTATGGTTTCAAAATTACCATTGTATTTTACATGATTACCAATCATAGCGTTATCCAAATTAGCATTTTTGATAGTAGTATGACTTTGGATTATACTATTTTTAACGGTTGAGTCTTCAATAACTGTATCTGCACCTATAGATACGAAAGGGCCAATAGTCGTGTTTTTTAAGATCACGTTTTCACCTATAAAACAAGGTTCAATAATATTCGCATTCTCTTTTTTAACGGAAACCGAAACCATGCTTTCACCATCTTTCTCTAAAAAGCCCAACATACGTTGGTTAGTTTCAACGGTTACTTTTTTGTTGCCACAATCCATCCACTCATCTACTTGGCCTGTAACAAACTTCTTTCCATCGGCCATCATTCGCTTAATACCATCATTTATCTGATATTCTCCTCCATTAATTACATTGTTATCTAAAACATATTGTAATTCAGTTTTAAGTGCACCAACATCTTTAAAATAGTAGATACCTATGACTGCTAAGTCAGATACAAATTCTTCTGGCTTTTCTACCAGTTCTACAATCTCATTAGCATCATTCAGTTTAACAACCCCAAAAGCTTCTGGTTCGTCAACTTGTTTTACCCAAATAACACTATCCGCGTCTTTATCTAAATTAAACTCAGCTCGTATTAAAGTATCGGCATAGGCAATAACTGCAGAGCCACTTAAAGAGGGTTTTGCGCTCATAATAGCGTGCCCCGTGCCCAAAGGCTCGTCTTGTCTATATATGGATGGCTTTGCGCCTAATTCTTCAGCTAACGCTTTTAGGCTTTCTACTACATCGTCTCCAAAAAAGGCTGGATCACCTAAAATAAAAGCTACTTCTTCTATGGGTTCGCCCAAAACTTTTGCAATATCACTCACCAAACGGTGCACAATAGGTTTCCCTGCAACAGGAATTAAGGGTTTTGGCACGGTTAAACTGTGTGGCCGTAATCTTGAGCCTCTACCGGCCATTGGTACTATTATTTTCATAAACTAGTAGTTAGTCGTTAGTTATTGGTATTAAGTTTTTATTTGACACCTGTTGAACCGAAACCGCCAGCTCCTCTAGCTGTGTTTGATAATTCATTTACTTCAATCCAATCGGCGCGTTCATGTTTAGCGATGACCAATTGAGCAACACGCTCACCATCTTCTATGGTAAAATCCTCATTAGATAGATTTACAAGTATCACACCTATTTCGCCTCTGTAATCAGCATCTACCGTGCCGGGTGCATTGAGTACCGTAATCCCTTTTTTAGCGGCAAGACCACTTCTTGGTCTAACTTGTGCTTCAAAGCCAACCGGCAACTCTATAAAAAGACCTGTTTTTACAATGGTTCTTTCTAAAGGTTTTAACGTTATTGCTTCCGAAATATTGGCTCGTAAATCCATTCCGGCTGAAGCATTGGTTTCGTAATGCGGTAATGGGTGTTTTGATTTGTTGATGATGTTTATTTTCATATTTATTGCCCATGACAATGGGAATCTTTTTTAATTATACTTCTTTGTATATTGAAACAATTTAAATTTTACTTCGACTGCGTTCAGTGTGACAATTTATTCTTGCTTTTCTATTTCTTCTTCTAATATATTAATGATTGACACCATTTCTTCTCTTAAAACTGGGCCTTCCTCAAAAATAGATCGCATCCAGCCTCTAAGTTGTTGCATGAGTTTATCAAATTCAAAAGATTTAAATAACTTAATATATTTGTCTTTCACTTTTTCCGATTCTAAAATATCTTTTGAATCAAAATTAAAATCTTTTAATGGCTGTTTTAATAGAAAAGGATATAATGATTTTTTAGAAAATTCTCTTACTTCACGCTCTTCTTCTTGATAGTCTATTATAAGATCTTGAATAGTTGCCAATTTATTTTTCAACTTACCATTAGATATCAGCTCGATTTTACCAGAGTTAATTACTGACTTATAAATACCTTGAAACGGATCATACGTCCAGTTGGCATTTATTCTATTCATTAATGTTACTCAACTGTCTGCTGATAGTTTTTGCGTTTCCGCAGACATTACATATTCAATAGTTTCTTTTCGCTTTAGTTGAACGTTATAAATAACATCAAACTTATTCAGGTTTTTACTAAACTCTTGATGTAAGCTTTTTAAAATTTTAGCTTCTTCTTTTTTAAGCTCACGATTGGTGTTCCAGGTATTGACTTGCAACGCCAATAAAATACCTATCATCACTAGAATAATCTCGCCAGTAGCATATTTTACATAGCGACCCATTTTATTTTCAATGAGCATTTGCTTGCGGATTTTGTTAAAAAATTTAATCATGATTTAATTTACTCGCTTTAAGAATATCGTTTTTAGCTTGTCACCTTCCAGTTTGTAAATGAGTCCTAAAAACACTAGAAGCAGTAGGCTTCCGGCTATTAAGTTTCGGCTAAAAACATAAAAGGAAAGTGCTGAAAATAGTATGGATAGACCGCCATAAAAGGCTATTTTTCGCAGGTTATAGGGAATAGGATAATGTTTTCTTCCAAAATAATAAGATAAAGACATCATGGTGCCATAAGCTACTAAAGTTGCTATAGCAGATGCCATATATCCAATTTTAGGAATAAAGACAAAATTGATAAGCAGCGTTAAAACAGCTCCCGTAGAAGAAATGTATGCCCCATACTTTGTTCTATCCGTTATTTTGTACCAAACCGATAGGTTATGATAGATTCCTAGACAGAAACTTGCTAATAGAATAATGGGGACAATTTCTAAAGCCTCTCTAAGAGATTCATTTCTAATTAAAATTGGAGAGAGCACATCTATAAATACAATAACCGTTAATAAAATACAGCTTCCTAGAATCACAAAATAATTGGTGATTTGCGCATAAATCTTTTGTGGGTTTTCAGTTTTAGCATGGCTAAAAAAGAAAGGTTCTACACCCATTCTAAATGCAGTGCCAAATAAGGTCATAAATAAAGCTAGTTTATAACACGCTCCATACTTACCTGCTTCACTATCTGAAACCAACTCCGTTAATAGTATTTTATCCACTACTTCATTAATCGTAAAAGCAATGCCGGCAATCATTACAGGACCTGCGTACTTTAGCATTTGTTTTAATAACCCAAAATCAAAAGAATAGTTTCGTTTTATATACGTAGGAAGCAAGATTAAAAGGGTAACTGCACTGGCAATAACATTAGAAATAAAGATGTAATTGATTTCATTCCCCTCTTTATAAATAGTACTAAATATACTTTCTGAATTGTCACTTACTAGTTTAGGTAATAGTAATAAAAAGAAAATATTGAGTCCTAAATTAATAGCTACATTAACCGTCTTTAGCACTGCATACTTTAATGGTTTTTCATTTGCTCTCAATAATGCAAAAGGAATAATTACCAAAGCGTCCAACACCAAAATAAAGGATGTGAATTTGATATATTCTACATTAATATTGGTTACTTCTGATAAGGTGTTTTTAAAAACAAATGCAACAAGAAGAAAGAAAATAGAAGTGCCTGCCAGAGAAATTAATGACGTTGAAATTACTTTGTTTTTGTTATCTGTCTTATGATAGAATCTAAAAAAAGCGGTCTCCATACCATAGGCCAAAAACACATTGAAAATGGCTATCCAGGCATAAATATTAATGTATTCTCCATAGCCCGAAGCCTGCTCAAAAACAGTCGTGTATAGCGGAAGCAAGAATACCGAAAGCATTCTTGGCAACACGGTTGCCAAGCCATAAATCGCAGTTTGTTTAAATAGCTTTTTAAGCGGGTTCAATAGAAAAGTTGCTTTTAAAAGAAACCCCGAAGTTGAACTTCGGGGTTATATGTTTTCATAAAAGTAGTCAATATCTGCTTTCCTTAAAAAAGGTAGGCTTGTGCTTATTTATAAATCAAAGGTTTCTTTTCTTTTATTCCTTCAATCTTAAAATACTTTATGGTATTCCCATCCATATAACTTACAACGCATTGGTCGTTACCTAGTTCAAACGGAAACTTCTCTTTTTTCTTTGAGGGTTGGTTGCCAACCTCTTCTTTAGGATCAGCATGCATCACCATATCCATTTTTTCGGAAGACTGATTTCTAAAATTGGCTTTTGCCATCCATTTTCCATCATTGGAATCCATTGAGACGTCTGCCATCATTCCCCTAAAGTAGGCTTGTTGCATTTGCATGTTCTCCATATTCTCGCTCAACAGGGGGATTTCAAGCTTAATCCCCGAACCAGTTTCAGCCCGACCACCAGTCCAACTCTGACATGTTGCCTGTCCCATTTCAAATGGAGGGTTATCAACCAATTTCTTTTGAGAAGAACATCCTGATAGAGAAAAAGCCATCGCTAAAATTGTATAGGTAAAGATTTTCATAAGTTGCTGTTTTATGTTTATAAAGATAACAAACCAAAATTAGTGCCAAATAAAAGATTATTCGTCATTTGCTTGATTCTTATTATCTTATTGCGGTGAAAAATTTGCAGCAAATCATCCATACCAAAAATTACACTTCCCTGCTTCTATTAATTATAGTAACATTAATTTCTTGTCAGCAGAAAAAGAAAGTTAAACCAAAAGAGCGTCCGAACATTATTTTTATCATGTCAGACGATCATGCCTATCAGGCCATTGGAGCCTATGGAAGTAATCTCATTGAAACTCCAAATATTGACCGAATAGCCAATGAAGGCATCACTTTTACCAATGCATGTGTCACAAATTCTATCTGCGCACCATCACGGGCAACTATTCTAACTGGTAAGCATACGCATATCAATGGCAAAACTGACAATCAAAGACCTTTTGATACCACACAGGTCACTTTTCCTGAATTATTTCAAAAAGCGGGTTATAACACCGCAATGTTTGGCAAACTTCATTTTGGAAACAATCCAAAAGGAGTGGATGATTTTATGATTTTACCTGGACAGGGTAATTATATCAATCCAGATTTTATTACCAAAACCGGAGATACCATTCGAAAAGAAGGTTATGTAACCGATGTAATTACCAACCTTACCTTAGAATGGTTAGACAAAAAACGTGACACCCTAAAACCTTTTATGCTGATGTATTTGCATAAAGCACCGCATCGCCCTTGGTGGCCGCGACCTGATAAGTTTGAAGAGTATTTAGGGAAGACGTTCCCCGAACCTAAAACACTTTTCGATACCTACGAAAATAGAGGTACAGCCGCCAGAACTGCTGAAATGAACTTGCTAACTGACATGATGTACAATCATGATAGCAAGATTCGCCCTGAACTAACAAAAAAGATGAATCCACAGCCCTTTGTGCCAGAATATAATGGAGGGTTTGATAATCCATATACAAATCGTGCTAATGCAGCTCAAAAAGGCTTATATGAGCCTATTTTGAAGAAAATCAATAGAGATTTTGAAGAAAACTGGCCCAAAATGACCAATGAAGAAAAAATGCGTTGGAAGTATCAACGATACATGCAAGATTATCTGGCTTGCATATCATCAGTAGATGATAATGTTGGCCGGGTTTTAGATTATTTAGATGAAAGTAAGCTGACTGAAAATACTCTTATAGTCTATACGTCTGATCAAGGTTTTTATTTGGGTGAACATGGCTGGTTTGACAAACGTTTTATTTACAATGAATCTTTTAAAACACCTCTTTTAGTAAGATGGCCCAATGAAATTAAACCAGGTATCACCAATGAAGAAATGGTTCAAAATCTTGATTTCGCACAAACCCTTTTAGAAGCAGCTCAAATTCCATTACCTGACGATATGCAAGGTGAAAGTTTAATGCCTTTATTAACCTCTAATGAAGTCGATTGGACAAGAGATGCGGTATATTATCATTATTATGAATATCCTGCTGTGCATCAAGTAAAAAGGCATTATGGAATAGTGACTACAGAATTTAAATTAGCTCATTTTTACTATGATGTTGATGAATGGGAATTGTATGACCGTAAAAATGACACTTATGAGATAAATAATGTTTATGATGATCCAGCTTATGCTGAAGTTGTACAAACCTTAAAATTGAAACTCGATGATTTAAGAGAACAATACGGCGATTCCGATGAACTCAATCAAAAATATATTGATATTCATTTAGAAAATAGCATTGATTCTCCATTAAAGAATTAGAGGTCATCTAAAAGTCATTCTTGCTGTCGTTTCTAGTCTGTTGACAAGCTCAGGATATACCGAAGTCGAGAACTTCAATCCCGTTGTTTTAAAGCCTCTCGAGTGCGCTCGATGTGACATTACGCTTAAGATTAGACCTTCATTATCACCCTTTTAATTCTTTGAGTGCCTTTATTTCTTTACGGATTTGAAAAAATAGAAAGAAGCAAAAGAAAACTAATAATCCCAGTGAGGACCAAACTATATAGTTATAAAAGCCCTTTGATAAAGACATTTTAAAATCAGGCAACAAGGTCCAAAACGCATAGCTATAAATAGCCAATAAAACTGGGGTTAAAATCCCATGTATTAACATTCTGCTCTTATAATAGTTTTCAAGCTTTGCTTTAAAATTTTGAGTATCAACTGCAATTGATAAGTTTCTTAAATGACTATTGCTAAAAATTTCAACCAGTACTCTAGAAAAAAGCGCAGCAATCATAGTTCCTATAGCAATAGCTACATGTTTATGTTCTATCGCTTTTATATAGAAAAAGAAAAATACGAGAACCCCAATAGTACTTAACAAAACTAGATTCCCAATTCTTTGCTTCTTGGCTATATTCTTAATACTATCTTTTAATTGAGAGAAGTTACCCTCTGTTGGTTCTTGAAAAGACTGCTCTTTCCAATTACTTTTTATTTTTTCGAAATCATTCATGATTTACACATTTTGTGAGTTGATTTTTAATTCGATGTATTCTAGTTCTAACAGCTTCGTGTTTTAAACCCATAACAGCAGCTATCTCTTTTTGCGCTAGACCTTCAAGCTCCATGAGGATGATTCCCTTGTTTGTCGCACTCAACTTATTAATGCAGCCATACATTTCTTGATATTGCTTTTCTTTTAATTGAGTTGCCTCTTCTTTTTCAAGAATATCTTCGGTAAGCAATGTATCTGAAAATCGTTTAGACCTTTTTTTCCTTAAACTAATCAAACAAGTATTGATTGCTATTCTATATATCCAAGTTGAAATATTACTTTCCTTTCTAAAGGTCTTTACGTTGTACCACACTTTAATAAATACTTCTTGGGTTAGGTCTTTTGCCAAGTCAATATCCCCTGAAACATAACCCATACATAAGCGCAGTATTCTTGTATAGTTATCATTGTAAATTTGCTTGAACTCTGTTTCAGACACAGTCATTCTTATTAAATTTTTGATTTTAATGTATTTAAAAACCATTTGGGTTGATCATACATAATAAAATGAGATGCGCCTTCTGCAAAAATGAGTTCATAATTGGTCAGGTTCTTATACTGCTCTTCGTATGTTTTTCTTGCCATTTGCTCACCAAAAGGTTGAGTTGCAGCCAAAATTATTACAGGTGTTTTAATTTTAGAGACAACTTCTCTTAAATCAACTTTTAAATAATCGGTATATCCATAAACGTACGTTTCTCTGTCTGCTATTTCCATCCATTCGATTATTTGTTGTCTTTTGTCTTCATTTGAGGTCATGCCTGCTGCCATTTGAACCGCCATATTCTTAAAATCAACCTTATTCATCGAAAGCATTTGATTGTTAAACGGGCTGTCATAGACTAAGTCTTCACTTTTATAGTCTGGGAACATTAAAGCTCCGGTAGCAGTTAAGGCATCAACAATGATTAGTTTTTCAAAAATGGGTTGTTTTGATTCCAACGACAATGCTAGAGTACCTCCCAAACTATGGCCAATAGCAGTAGCATTCTCTAAATTCTTTTCTTTAATATAATCTAAAACTTCTTTTTCAATTTTAGGATACCAAGGAAACTCAATAGGGGCGACATCACCGAATCCGGCAAAAGTAAATAAGTGACATTCGTACTCTTTTGAAAGTTCAGCGACCTGTTCTTTCCAAACTTTATCTGTACAAGTAAAACCAGGGAAAAATAAAAGTGGCTCCCCATCACCAACAACGCTTACTTCAAATGCTTTGTTTTGTGCATTTAAGTTCCACACAAATATTAAAGCTAATACTACTAAAAGGCTTTTTGAATTTTTCATTATTTTAAGTTTTAAATCAATTTTACTCTTTGATTCAAGACTTAAAAAATGTTACATGGAAATGGAAAAAATATTTTCCTTTCTATTTTAATTCTAGTCTTTTCATTGCGACAAAGGCACAACCAAAAGCAACTAGTAAAAAAACGGCTGCTAGAGCATATGAAGCCCCTGGGAAGTAGAAAACAGTCTCAGGCCTAATAAAATAGTAGAATACGGGGGCAAATACGAGCTGCCCTAAAATTGCAGTAATACTTACCAAACCTGTAATAGAACCTTGAAGGATACCTTGTTCTTTTTGTGATACTTGATTAGAAATTATTCCTTGTACGGTAGGGCCAGCTACTCCACCTAAAGCGTAAGGAATAAGAAATGCATATAACATCCATGGTTCGGAAGCCTGTGAAAACAAGAACATGCCAATTGTCCATAGTAAAAAACCAAAGGTTACCACCTTACGTTTTCCAAGCCATTTCACTACTTTACCCACTAAAAAGCCTTGTACAATAGCGACCAGCACACCTACTACCATTAATGAAAATCCTATTTGCTTTGGATTCCAATCAAACTGTTCAATTGTAAAATATGACCATACTGAAGGTAAAGCTTGGCCTGCCAAGTTGGCTAAGAAAAAAGCAAGTATCAATAAGAGAACCCCTCTATAATTTCGAAGAGCAAATAACGAAACGCCTGGTATCATCTTTTTGAATTCAATCTTTCTTCTATTTTCCTTGGTTAAAGATTCAGGCACCACTAGCCAACCAAATAAAAAGTTAGCAAAAGTCAAGCCTGCCGCGATATAAAAAGGTAAGCGAATATCAATCTCACCAAAATAACCGCCTATACCTGGGCCAATAATAAAACCAAGGCCGAATGCAGCTCCAATGAGACCAAAATTTTTAGCCTTTTCTTCAATCGTACTTATGTCAGCAATATATGCGGTAGCAACCGTGAAACTTGCACCTGTAATTCCTGCCAAAAACCGCCCAATAAAAAGCCATGTTATTGTCGGTGCCCATGCATGAACTAAGTAATCGATACTTAAACCTAACAATGAGATTAATAAGATTGGTTTTCGTCCATACTGATCTGAAATTTCGCCAAGTACAGGTGAAAATAAGAACTGCATTCCAGCAAAAGCTGTAGTCAGCCACATTCCGTAAATAACCGCCTTTGCCGTTCCCTCACCCGTTAGTTCCATGATAAAATCAGGAATAATAGGTAGTATAATTCCTATCCCTATGACATCTACCAGTACGGTTATGAAAATGAAAAGTAATGCGGTCTTTTTTGATTTCATAGAAGCGCAAAAATCGTATAAAAAACAAAGCCCCGCTTAAATGCGGGGCTATATTTATATTTTTAGTCAAGCAATAGAAGGATTTTTTTCTTTGCTCGCAATGACGTTAATTGTTCAATGCCTCGGCGCCACCAACAATCTCTAATATTTCATTGGTAATAGCAGCTTGTCTTGCCTTATTGTAGGTCAACTTCAATTGATCTCTCAACTCTGTCGCATTATCAGTTGCCTTATGCATTGCCGTCATACGGGCTCCATGCTCACTTGCAAAAGAATCTCTTATTGCTTTATATAACTGTGTTTTCAAAGATTTAGGAATCAATTGCGCTACTATCTCTGGCTTAGAAGGTTCAAAAATATAGTCTGCAGCACCAGAAGTATTACCTTCCATTGGCACAATTGGCAAAAATTGTTCAGACATAACAATTTGGGTGGCAGCATTCTTGAACTTGTTATAAACTAATTCAATCTTATCATAATCACCCTCAACAAAATGTTGCATTAAGATTTCAGCAATCTCAGCAACATTCTCAAAAGTCAAATCATCAAAAACAGAACTATAATTCGCAAGAATGGTATTTTTCTTTCCTAAAGAGTCATTTGCTTTTTTACCAACAGCGATGAAATCAACTTGCTTTCCAACATAGGTTTCTGTTAAGACGGCGCACTGCTTTAAAATATTGGTGTTAAAAGCGCCGCAGAGCCCTCTATTAGAAGTTATGGCAACTACAAGTATTTTATTGACGTCACGATTATCAGCATACTTGCTTCCGGCATCACCATCTAGACTTGCACTTAAACTTTGTAAAAGCTCTGTTAGTTTATCTGAATATGGTCGCATCGCAGTAATAGCATCTTGAGCTTTTTTCAATTTTGCAGCAGATACCATTTTCATGGCACTGGTTATCTGCATAGTTGAAGAAACTGATGCTATTCTATTTCGTATTTCCTTAAGATTAGCCATTAATCAATTTAAAAAGGATGAAACTTATGCTCTGTATTTTCCTGAAAGGTCTTTACAAACTGAAGTTAACGTATCTGTAACCTCATCTGTTAATTTGCCTGCTTTCAATGTATCTAAAATTCCTCTGTGCTTTGCATTCAAGAATTCAATGAAATCTCTTTCAAATTCTTTTACCTTATCTACAGGAACATCTCTCAATAAGTTCTTTGAACCTGCAAAGATGATTGCAACTTGATCTTCAACTGTAAATGGGTCGTTTTGACCTTGCTTTAATATCTCAACATTACGACGCCCTTTTTCAATTACATTTAAAGTAGCAGCATCTAAATCTGAACCAAATTTTGCAAAAGCTTCCAATTCGCGAAACTGTGCTTGATCAAGTTTTAATGTACCTGCAACCTTTTTCATAGACTTAATCTGGGCATTACCTCCAACACGAGAAACAGAAATACCCACGTTAATTGCTGGGCGAACACCAGAGTTAAATAAATCGCCGTCTAAGAAAATCTGCCCATCAGTAATCGAAATTACATTGGTTGGAATATACGCTGAAACGTCACCTGCCTGTGTTTCAATAATTGGTAATGCCGTTAAAGAACCACCACCTTTTACCATTGGTTTTAATGAATCGGGTAAATCATTCATTTCTTTAGCAATAGCATCATTATCAATGATTTTTGCTGAGCGCTCTAATAATCTTGAGTGTAAATAAAATACATCTCCAGGATACGCTTCACGTCCCGGTGGGCGACGTAATAATAAAGACACCTCACGGTAAGCAACTGCTTGCTTTGATAAATCATCAAAAACAATTAATGCTGGTCTACCAGTGTCTCTAAAATACTCTCCAATGGATGCTCCTGTCATAGGCGCATAAACTTGCATTGCGGCAGGATCTGATGCATTTGCAGCTACTATAGTAGTATATGCTAAAGCTCCTTTTTCTTCTAAAGTTTTAGCAATCAAAGCTACTGTTGAAGCCTTTTGACCTACAGCAACATAAATACAAAATACAGGCTCACCTGCATCGTAAAATTCTTTTTGATTTAAGATTGCATCAATACAAACAGCTGTTTTGCCTGTTTGGCGGTCACCAATTACCAACTCACGTTGACCTCTACCTACAGGAATCATAGCATCAATTGCTTTTATACCCGTTTGTAATGGTTCCGTTACTGGCTCTCTATAAATAACGCCAGGAGCTTTGCGCTCCAAAGGCATTTTATATGTCTCACCCGTTATTGGTCCTTTACCGTCAATTGGATTACCTAAAGTATCTACAACACGACCAACTATTCCTTCACCTACATTAATAGATGCAATACGTTCAGTACGTTTTACTGTAGAGCCTTCACGAACACCAACTGATGAACCTAATAATACGATACCAACATTATCTTCTTCAAGATTTAGTACGATACCTTCTAATCCGCCATCAAATTCTACTAACTCCCCATATTGGGCGTTAGCTAATCCGTAAGCACGCACAATACCATCACCTACTTGAAGTACTGTTCCAACTTCGTCTAAAGAAGCTGTAGCTTCAAAACCTGATAATTGTTGCTTTAATATTGCTGAAACCTCAGCTGCTTTTACTCCTGCCATTTTTATAGACTATTTGTAAATTCTCGTTTTAATCCACTTAGTTTGTTTGCCACACTGGCGTCATATTGTAAATCGCCCACTCTAAGAATGAATCCACCAACAATACTTTCATCAACTTTATTTTCAATGGTCACTTTGTTACCAATCATTTTAGTAACCTGAGCCAATATCTTTTTCTCTAAATCAGCTGTCAAAGCAACTGCTGATGTCACATAAGCTACATCTTCACCTTTCATTTTTTCAAAAAGGATAATATACTTATGAGCCACTTCTTGAAGCATTTCAATACGCTTGTTGCTTGTTAGCGTATCAATTAGCCCCAAAGTAATTTCATTACTTCCTTTGAATATAGCATTCAGTGCATTCTTTTTGACCTCACTTTTAACAACAGGACTAGACAATACACTCTGCAAATCTGAATTTTCAGAAATTACAGTTGCAATATTGCGCATATCCTTTTCAACCTTATCCGCTGCTTTCTTTTCTGAAGCGAATTCTAAGGCTGCTTTGGCATATCGTATGGCTGCTCTAGCGTCGTTCATTGCTTAGTTCAATTTGATGTCACCCAACATATCATCAACTAATTTTAGTTGCTTCTTTTTATCAGAGAGTTCTTCTTTGATAACTTTTTCTGCAATATCAACTGAAAGTGTAGCCACTTGTGCCTTAATGTCGGCAACGGCTGCTTTCTTTTCGCTTTCAATTGCTGCTTGTGCTTGTTTCAACATTTTATCTCCTTCCGCCTGCGCCTGCTCTTTTGCTTCAGAAATAACCTTCTCTTTTATCTCCCGAGCATCTTTTAGCATAGCTTCACGCTCAGCACGTGCTTCTTGTAATAATTTTTCGCTGTCAGCAGTGACATTCTGCATTTCCTTTTTTGCGTCTTCTGCAGCAGTAAGGGCTTCTTTAATGCCGTCTTCTCTATCGTTAACTGCTTTAAGAATAGGTTTCCAAGCATACTTTCTTAATAAAAATAAAAGCAATCCAAACAAAAGTATTTGCCAGAAAAAAAGTCCGAATGAAAAATCGTTGATTAACTTATCCATAATAAACTACTAGTTTTAATTTATAGTAACAACAGCTATAACCAACCGTCATAGCTGTTGTTCAGTATTATTATCCTACGAATAACGCAGCAAATCCAATACCTTCAATAAGTGCTGCTGCAATCAACATCGCTGTCTGAATTTTACCAGTAGCTTCTGGTTGACGTGCAATAGCCTCCATTGCAGAACCGCCGATTCTACCGATACCGATACCAACACCGATAACAATCAAACCTGCTCCTACTATAGTTGGAATTTCCATAATATATATAAATTAAAAATTAAACATTCTTATTAATGTGCCTCATCATGTTCGTGTTCTTCAACAGCAAACCCAAAATATAAGGCCGATAAAAGCGTAAATATATAAGCCTGCAGTGCTGCCACCAAAAGCTCTATGATTGAAAGGAAAAAGGCCAAAAACAATGATAGCCCTCCGCCAAACCAATTTTTGAAAATAAACACCAAAGCAATAATACTCATGAGTACCACGTGGCCCGCCATTATATTCGCATATAAACGAATCATTAATGCAAATGGCTTAATAAATACACCCAACAATTCTATCGGAGCCAAAATAAATTTCATTGGAACTGGCACTCCTGGCATCCAAAAGATATGTTTCCAATAGTTTTTATTTCCTGAAAATTGAGTGATTATAAAAGTAAACAAGGCTAAAGCAAATGTTATTGCGATGTTCCCTGTCACGTTAATTCCAAGGGGTGTTAATCCAAATAAATTTAAAAACCAGACAAAGAAAAACACCGTTAACAAATAAGGCATGAATTTCTTGTATTTTGTTTCACCAATATTGGGTCTAGCAATATCGTCCCTTATATAAAGTACAATAGGTTCAAAAAATCTGCCTGCACCTGTTGCGATTGGACCTTTACCAAACGATTTTGCTAAGCCGCCAAAAAGCAATAACATTAAAGCACCCACAACGAAAATCATGAATACGTTTTTTGTAATACTAAAATCTAGAGGTTTTGAATTGGAAACATGATGCGCTTTATCATAACTTAAAGTTCCTTCAGCGTCTGTCTTATAAATTTTACTATGGTATAATTTATAATAATTTCCATTGCTTTCGGCAATAGTTTCGCCATGATGAAACTTAGAAGATGAAAATACTTGTAAACCATCATCCCATAAAATCACAGGTAGTGGAAAACCATAGTGTTTTTTGTTTTCTTTATCCGAGAAAAGAGTGAAAGAGTGCGAGTCTTGAATATGGTGTTCAATATCTGCTTTTATTTCTTTCTTGATTTCTTCTTTTGAAAGACCATGACCAGAAGTCTCTTCCGCCTCATGATGCTGAGCAATAGAGACAAATGAAGCTAAAAACAGTAAAAAGGCAATTTTTTTTAAAGAAAATTTTCTTGGCATATCACACAGATAATAATGTCTTAAAAATCCGTGCAAATGTAAGTCTTTCTGCTATAAAGAAAAAAGCAAATTAAGGTTTATTTTGAAGCCTTTTCGCAAAGCAGCAACCACCTGTAATTTAATCTAGCTTTTTAAGCATTTTAAAGGTAAAAAATGTCTCTATTATCAAAGCAATTAGGTAGGGAACAAAAAAAGCAAAAAACTCTACTCTTTCCATAATGCCATCTTCTTTATAAGTAGGATAGAAGAGTATAAAAAAAACAATGAATTTAACAAGGCTTCCTCCAATAAAGAGAAATCCAATTTGATTTTTAAGTTTTTCTTGTAATAGAGATAAGATTAAGTATATAAATGAGGCAAGTAGTCCATTTATAAAATAAGACCGCACAATTAAATTATCATACCTTGGTAGTCCTCTTGAATCAAGAAAAAATGAATGTATCGCAAATGAGAAGCCTAAAGCAAGTGTAATTAGAATTATAAATTGAACAATCTTTGATACTTTCCCCATCACTGCTTAATTCTTTTCAAATGTTGGAGCACAACATAAATCGATACTGCAACTCCAAATAGCGTACAAATTAAAGTGAAAATAGGTTTTTCCATTACATATTTATCATCTAACCAACTACCGCCCTTGACAGCTAGAAAAATGATTGCTCCCATTTCAAATGCAATACCCGAAAGTATCGCGGCATTCTTAAAATTATTCTTTTTAGGAGACTTTTGCTGGCTCATTTACCTTATTCGACTGTAATTTGTGGGTCGCGCTTGAGCCATTAGAAGCAGCTACTGTGCCCTTGCCCATAGTACATGAAGCATTAAAGGTAGCGCCAGGTTCTACAGCTAATTTAGATACATTTACCGTGCCTTCAATTCTTGCAGAGCTCTTTAGCGCTAAAAGTTCTGAAACATATAGCTCTCCATTGAAGTTTCCTTCAATATCGGCATTCACACATTCTACTTTGCCCTTGATTAAGCCGTCTTTGCCAATAACTACTTTACCAGAAGTTTTTACATTACCTTCCAACTTACCATCAATTCTAAAATCAGCTTGTGAGGTAATATCGCCTTTGATGACAGTGTTTTTTTCGATTCTGTTTGGCTGACTGCCGCCAAAGCTATCCATAGGTTTTTGTTTGTCTGAAAACATTAATTTGAGGTTTTTGGGGTTAAAATTTGTGATTTATAATCGTCTATGTTTTTATGTACGAGAATGGTTTTATAGTTAGATGATAAAATTACAAAATTCTCATCCTTAATTCGGTAGTCCCTGTTGTTTTTTATGAGTTCGGCATACCCTAGAGCAAAATCTTTTGACTTAAATCCGTGGACCACCACAAACTGGTCTTCTAAAGTATAAATGTCTTTAGAGATTTTATTCTTATATCTTAAATCAGTAATAGATTCTTCAAGTCGTTTTATGAGTTTCGCAGCCTTTTCGTTTTCGTTATTTTTAAAAGGAAAGACCACTTTCCAATTACCCGCACCTTCAGAACCTGTTTCTGGTGAAAATTCTTTTGGCTCTAATTTTGGCAATTGCTCTGCTATTATCTGCTCCGCCTTTTTACCTTCTGGGTTATTTGGATAAGTCAAAGCCACATAATTTAGTGCTTCTTTAAAGGGTTCAAAACCCTGTAATCTTCCAATTGCATTAGCTTTTAACATTTCAAATTTTGGCACTATTGGATCACCCGTGTATTTGTTGATATTCTCTTCGGATAGCGTAATAACCCTTAAAAATTGCTGAGCTTCAAATAACTTATATAAATCAGCATATTTTTTATCGGGACTATCGGCATTGTTGGCCAATACGGCTTGCGGGTTGAGCAAAATCTCAGCATATCGCGTATCTGGATGTTTATTGATAATGTTTTGCTTCATCTCTAAAGCCAACGGACTTCCTGATTCCTCGTAAATCTTATATAAATTGTATTTTGAGGGAAGTATCAATCGTTCTTCAGGATTAGATTCTAAAACACTTTCCAATTTACTGGCCGCTAAAAGGTTTTCTTTAAATTTCTCTTTGTAAATCAATCCCAATTGGTAGTTGGCAAAATTTCGTTCCGTTCGCAAACTATCTACAACCCCTACATCTGTAGGAATTTGATTCAAATAAAAATCCAAAGAATACTTTTCTTCTTCAGTGACGGGGGCAGCAATACTATCAGCCACCACCAAATCTCCAGTGGCTTCTGATAACAACACCGCACTCTTGTTGCTCCAACGCCAATCGTCTTCCAATTCCCTATCGCCCCAGCGCGTCTTAAAATCGGTTTTGCCGTACCCTAGGCTAGTAATATTATAAAAGTAAAACTTGCCCTTATTTTGCTTACCCCCAGGGGAGTCTCCAAAAGCGGCAAAGCCCGCACTTGCTTTTTTCTCTTTTTCAGCCTCTGCCTCAGCTGCTTTTCTTTGTAGCTCGGCAATATACTCCTCAAAATACGTAATCCGATCTTGCTCAGGCATTTCATAAACCGTAATCACACTATCTGCATATTGAGCGATGTCTTCATATTTGATGACATCTTCTAAGTTGTCAAACTTCTTTTTTATTGTTCTATACTTTCTGGTATTCTCGACGAGATTTGTCAATACACTATCGTAATAAGCACCCGCCCTTTTGTATTCATTTTGGTCAAAATTATATTCTGCCAAGTTTTCGTAATTCTTCGAATTCAATTTCCGGTCTTGCTGAGTTGCCCTTAGTGATTTATTGAAATAGGCAATGGCCAAACTATCAGACTGGGTCTCTAAATGGAATTTGGCGATTTGACGGTAAATTTTATCTAAAAATGGTCTGTTTTCTCGATTCTCTTCTAATTCTGTTAGATACTCAAGTATTGTCTCATAATTGGAATCAGTCAGTGCTATATTTTGAATTTTTTTAAGGTGCGCATTAATCATATACACCCTTGGAGATTTTCGGTTTAAAGCAATCACCTTATCAAAAGCATAGTTAGCACTATCCTTAAAACCGAGCTGGTTGTACAATTGCCCAATAATGAATAGATACCTACCCCGTTCTTCATTCTTTTTGGTATAGCTCTGGGCTATTTTAAGTTTTTGAATAGCCGTATCAGCTGCTTGAATATTTAAATATGATTGCGCCATGACTGCATTGGCATCGGCATACTCTTGCTTGCTCAATTCGTCATATTTGAATAGGTTTTTTAGATTTTTAATCGCCAATTCAGGGTTATCTAAACGCATGTTGGTCTTTTCCCTCCAGATACGAGCTTCATTGAACTTATCGCTTTTTGTATATTTTCTTAGGACGTAATTGAAGGATTCTAAAGCGGGAATATAGCGTTGGTCAAAATATCTTGCTTTGCCAAGTAGCAAGAAAGCCTCATCTGTTTGCGGATTGCGCTCTTCATCTTTGATATCCATACTATGTTTTTGTATGGCCTTGGTAGCTTTTTCTTCTGCAATAACAAAATTGGGGTTATTATCTTCGGAGTCCAATTTGATTTCGTCGGTAACTTCTAAACGTTCAACAGGAAGAATTTCCCAGAAGTCATCTCGATATGAATTATTGAGTTCTTGTCGACCTGTTTCAAAGGCAATATTGCCGTTGTACAAAGTATTGTACTTGGTGTTCAGCGCATGCCAATTGCGATTAATGAATTTGTCCTTTTTTACAGAACATGCATTAAATAACAACATTCCGACGATGGCAGAAATAAAAAGTTTTATATGAAGCTTCAATCTATTAATCTTTCCTAGGTATCATAACTAAAAAAAGCCCTGTTTAGTGTAGGGCTTATCGATAAAATGACCGTCAATTCTGTTTAGTCTTGTTTTTTTAATAACTCAAAGGCTAACTTATCTATTTTACCTGCGCTTTTATGAAAACCAGAAATGTTTGAAAGAACAACTATTCCGTCATTGTTTTCAACGTCAAATACCATACAAGAACGATAACCTCCCGTAGCTCCATTATGCCAGATTAAATCTTTCGAAGATGAATCTTTTTTAATGTGCCAGCCTAACCCAATTGCCGTTTTATCACTAATATTAAAAGTTTGTTTCCTAGTTAAATTAAGCTCTTTATTATCAGCATTGAATTGCGCCAACATGAATTTAGACATGTCCTCAACATTGGACAATATACCTCCTGCGCCTACTAAAATGTTTAAGTCCCAGTTTGAAGTAGGATTTCCTTTGTCATCTAATCCTTGTGCCAATAACGATTTTACTTTTTTTGAATTAGTACTGCTATTGACCATGTCATACTTCATAAAAATTTTATCGAAAAGTAAATCGTTATAACTCTTATTATAAATTTTTGTCAAGGCATAACCCAGTAACCCGGCTCCTAGGTTAGAGTATTCATAGCTAATACTCTTATCATCTGCAAGTTTGATATATAGTTCTAAGAACTCCGTTAACGCTTTCTCACCATAATCTTTAAAGGGATTTGTTGGGTCGCTACTATTAAAAATAAAATTGCCTGGCATACGTGGAAGACCAGAAGTATGGTTCGCTAATCGCACTAAACCAAATTCATAGTCATTATGAATATTAAAGTTCAAATGTTCATTGACCAAACCATCAATTTTAACCTTTTCTTCAAGAATGGCATTTGCTAGTAAAGTGCTGGTAAAAACTTTTGAAATTGACCCTATTTCGAAAACACTATGCTTGTTTTCAATAGTTTTTAATCCATTAGAATCTTTAACTACTCCCTCAAACTCAACTTTCCCGTTTTTTACAGAAGCTATGGCAAATTGGGTATTGTTTGGAAACTCATCAAGAACCTTGAAGATAAGCTTTGATTGCTTATCTAAAACATTTTCTTGACCTAAACAGCTTAGGTTTAATGAGAGTAAACAACTAACTAATACTATTAATTTTGCCATATTTGCTTACCCTCCAAAGAAGGCTTCCAACTCTTTTAAAGTCTCTTTAGAAGTCTTAATATCTTTAATCAATTCCCCTTTATTCAGAACAACAATACGCTCACAAACCTCAGTAACATGCTGCAAATCATGACTGGAAACCAGTACGGTTACATTCTCTTTCGCAGCCAATTCTTTTATAATTCCTTTCAAACGAATTTGTGTAGTAGGGTCTAAATTAGCAAAAGGTTCGTCGAGAATAACCACTTCAGGGTTTCCAATAAAACTTGCCACTATACCGGCTTTTTTCTGATTTCCTTTTGAAAGGTCTCGCAAGTACTTCTTTTGACCCAAAATTTCACCATGAAAAAAGTCTTGAAATTCAGCTAAAAGTGCGGTCACATCAGCCTTATTTCTGCCGCGCAACTCGCCAATAAAATAAAAGTATTCTTCCGGTGTCAAATACCCTATTAAAAAGGTTTCGTCAATAAAAGCTGAGGTAAATGGTTTCCAAGCTTCGCTTTGATCTACCTGAACTTCATTATTGACAATGTGCCCTGTGCTAGGTTGAATTAAATCTAATAATAATGAAAACAATGTCGTTTTACCGGCGCCGTTATTTCCAACCAAACCAAAACTCTGCCCTTTTGGTATTTCAAGGGTATCAATATTTAAAACCGTATTAGAGCCATACGTCTTTGAAAGATTTGTAACTGATATCATAGTCTTTTTGAACTTTATTATTGATGGATTCGCCTTTAGCTTTTTTGCTTGTAGGCGGCCAATGTTTTATACTTTTCTTTTTTATAAATCTTTTCAATGAGCGCGAAGACTTTGTTCTTGAAAACAAAACCTAAAAGGCCCACAACAGCAACTAAAATATACCCTAACATAGGGCTAACCAAAAAGTGGCCAATGGCATAAATGACCATGGGCAAAAACAATTTTGGCAACGTTAAAAGCAATGTTTTGGCGTTAAATGCCTGTTTGTCGCCAAACGCTTTTTTATTAGAGGTCAAATCTATGGGGGTCTTTACATATGCACCTCCCCAAAGCACGAGGTACGCGTTGATTCCAATATTATAAATTGCCCCAACCAGAACTGCTGCAAAAACTTCCCATCCAAAATAGATATACCAACTTGACAAAATAGTGGTGATGATTGTGGCTATAATGATTAAATAATACTTTGAGGAAAGATATTCTTTGTATTGAATGTTCTGACTCATCATTAAAGGGTAGTAACTACTATCCCAACTTGGCACATATTGCCCAAAGCTGAATAAAAACCCACCTGTTACAAAGATTCCAGCGAATATTCTCCAGAACGGCCCATCATATACCTCGATTGCTCCCGTAAAAAACAACAGGCCATAAAAAATGAAGAAAAACCCCATAATAACTGCTGTTCTCGAACGCTTATTTCGTTTGATAAGCTTGATATCGTTTTTAAGAAAGGTTCCTAAATTTCCAAATCTATTCAACCAGTCTAGGTCTTCTGTTTTGGCCTCGGTGGTTTTTGTGGCCAGACCACCATCTAAGAACATATTTTTTTTAAAGTAATTGAACGATGCTCCAAACAATGCTAGTAAAATTGCCCATGGAACTATGGCAGTAGCAGGTATATCATATAATAAATCAAATAATGGCCCCGTGTAAGCCGTAATGTCAAACCAAGCATAATTCTGCGAAATTCCCAATAAAACAAAAATACCAGCAAACACATAAAAAATAGTGTCCTTATTATTCACCAGCACATTAATGAAGTTATTACAATAAATAAGCGCCATCATACCTAAATGCCAACCTATTACACTAGCAGGGGCGTAGTCTTTTGTCAATAAAATAATACTGAAAGGTATAAAAAAGAAGGCGTGTGTCCAGTTGAAAAAGGAAACAATAGTTTTCCCTAGCGAATAATAAACTACTTGACTCTTTCTAAAAGGAAGGTAAAGTAATGGTTTTATGTTGGTGACTGGCATTTTCTGAAGCATATAACGGAATACCATATCAAAACCTAAGTAGTATATCATAAAGGTATTGACAACCCTTAATGGGTCTCCTAATTCTGCTTCTTCAATCATGAAATATGCTCCGAAACCTAGCCCTAAAAACACAAGTATAAAATATAAAGCTCCAAGCCCCATTAGTATTTTTATCCAAATTTCTGTCTTAAAAGAGGCCGACCTAAAAAAGGATTTCCATTGTAGGTTTAGGAAGTGTTTAAACATGGATTTAATGAATTAGCTAATAAGTTGGTCACTAAAATAACTGATTTGTTACAGAATCATAGTTATTTCGAAAAAACATAGGGCAACTGAATTGCTTTTGCTCACATGAATTTTTCGTATCTTAAACCTATGAATTTGCCAAATGAGTTTTTTCAAGTATTAATTCCAATTATTTTTTTGTCTTTAGCATTGGCTTTAATTGGGCCCTTGACAAAAAGCAGTAGAAATTTCAGAAGCAGCAGAAATAAAAAAGCAAGGAAGCAGTTTTAATACTGCTAAAACTACTTTTACATCACTTCTTTGTTATTGAACTTCTTTAATTAGGTGTGGCTGTTTTAAAAACTCTCACAATACTTTTCACATTCCACTTTTTAAAAAATCAATCTATACTTTTAGATTACAGTATTCAAATCATTAGTTTTGTACAAAAATTGAATACATGAGCGATTTTCATGCCTTGACGGTTAGCGCTATAGACCAATTGACCCCAAATGCAGTTGCCCTAACATTTGCAATTCCCGAAAACTTAAAGGAAGCCTTTGTCTTTTCTGCTGGGCAGTATATTACCTTAAAACATAATATTAATGGAGAAGAAGTGCGCCGTGCATATTCCATTTCCTCAGCTCCCTCTTCTGAAAATCTTACTGTAGGAATTAAAAAAGTGCCGAACGGTATATTTTCTACCTATGCGAATGATATTCTAAAAGCTGGTGACAGCTTAGAAGTTATGCCACCAGATGGTCGCTTTCTTTTTGAAAAAGATGGAAATGAAAAAACTATTGCTGCTTTTGCAGCAGGTAGTGGTATCACCCCAATTATGAGTATTGCCCAAACGGTGCTTGAAAGTGATGAAAAGAATCGGTTTGTATTGGTTTTAGGAAATCAAACTCCTAAAGAAGCGATGTATCGAGATGCTATTTTGCAGTTGCAAGAACAATATTCAGAGCGCTTTTTTGTGCAGTTCATTTATAGCCGTTCTACTGAAGTAGATTGTCTTTTTGGTCGTATAGAAACCTCAACAGTCAACCTGATTACCAAAAACAAGTTCAAAGATTTTGTTTTTGATGCCTTTTACCTTTGCGGACCTGAACTAATGATTAAAACCGTTTCAGAAACGCTAACGAAAAATGGTGTCGCCGAAAGTAAAATCCTTTTTGAGCTTTTTACAAGTTCTGCAAATGAAGACACCATAGCTGAAACTCTTGATGGGAAAACCAAAATTCAAGTTGTAGTTGATGACGAAGAGTTTTCATTTACAATGGACCAAAAAGAATTGGTTTTGGATGCTGTGTTAAAAGAAGACATTGATGCGCCATATTCGTGTCAAGGCGGTGTGTGTAGTAGTTGTATTGCGCGTGTAACAGAAGGCAAAGCAGAGATGGTTAAAAATCAGATTTTGACTGACGGAGAAGTAGCGGAAGGTCTTATTCTTACTTGCCAAGCACATGCATTGACCCCTACTTTAAAAGTGGATTATGATGATGTATAGGCTCCTAAAAAGCCTTCTAGTCCCCAAAGGGGGAACTACTTACTAATGCGATTTAGGCCTTAAGCCATAAACTACTGGTTATATAGGATTTGTCTTGAAACGAAGGTGTTGTTCTTGTCATACTGAGGTACGAAGTATCCCAGAGTCACTTTCACAGATGTAACAGATTGCTTACTCAGATGGTTACAGGGCGTGGCATTCCCTATCGTCAGAATGACGAAAGAAAGCCTTATCCAATTCCTTCATCAAATGCAAAACTCGCCTTATCATACCCGATTGTATAGGCTTGGTCAATTCCTTTTTTGTCCAGCAACCCTATTTGTCCCAGTTCTTGCGGCTCTATTAAAACATCACAGGCACTAATCTTTTCTCGACAAGAGGCGTAGATCATTAATCCTGTGATCCTTCCCATTAATTGAAAAGAATTGTTCAAATCTTTCTTGCCAAGTTCACTATTAATGGACACGTTGCTACCGATAAAGAAATCGCAATTGGCTTGTAGATATTCTTTGGGGAAGTTATTCATGATGCCACCATCGGCATACAGCAACCCATTTACTTCAACAGGACTAAAAACCGGGCTCAGTGCAGCTGAGGCTAATAATGGTAATATAAGCTCGCCTTTATTAAAGACTTTCTCTTTGCCATTCATCAAATCTGTGGCAACTACGTGTAACGGTTTGGACAATGATTCAAAACTATCTGAACTAAAACACGCCCTAAATGCACTCCCAAATTTGGCGGTATTTAAAAGACCAGGTTTTCCAATGGCAAAATAATTGTATTGAAACAGCGGGGTATCTTTGAAAAACTGAAGCATTTCTTCAGGACTGTTCCCGTTGGCATATAAAGCACCCACTAACGCACCTACACTGCTTCCAGCAACCTCCTTTGCCACAATATTCCGCTCTTGCATCGCTTTTAATAATCCGATATGCGCCATGCCGCGAATACCTCCACCTGATAAAATCAATCCGATATTTTCTTGTTCTTGTAATTTCATCGCTTTCGTTTTTCTACACTACAAGTTACGTTCTTTGTTAAAATTTAGATGCCAGCGTAATTTTTTCATAGGCATAGCGACCTAGCTCCTATACAATTATTGTAAGTTTACTATTCATTCGATTTCCACAAAGTGCATCAAATTAAAACAGCCATTCTTGTTTTTGCAAATTCGTCCAGTTTGGATGAAGCACGAAAGAACATCCCAAATTCTAGCAAGCTGTTTGATGCCTTGAACGAGGACATTCTTGAAAAGGTAAAAAAAACAACACTTCCTTACTTTCATTATAACGAAACATTGCAAATTGGGAGCGATTTTGGCACGCGTTTTACCGCTGCCATACAATCTATTTTTGCGAAAGGCTTTGACAGTATCATCACTGTGGGCAATGATACGCCCAACCTTACTTCAGATATCCTTATTAAAACATACAAAGAGGTACAAGAAGGTAAAACGGTTGTTGGGCCAAGCAACGATGGGGGCGTGTATCTTTTAGGATTTCATAAAAACCGCTTTGAAGCTATTAACTTTAGGGCATTGCCTTGGCAACAGCAGAACTTATTTGAACAAATTGCACGGGTTTTTTTAAGACGAGGAATGCTCCATCAGCTACCAAGACTTACCGATATCGATAGTATTTCCGATATCAAAATAGTACTAAATTCTGGCCAAAAACTTTCGGCTGCACTTCTTTTTATTCTTGTTCGGCTAGTCCAAAACAAGCAGCGTAATACTAGGCATCGCACTAATATCATCGATATCCTATTTCATTCAAAACCCAATAACAAAGGGTCTCCATTTCTTTTTTAGAGAACCTTTAGGGTCATCTTCGGCCTATTTTAAAACTTATACTTTCATTTTTACATGAAGCAACACTTATGGTGCATTTTGCTGTTTTTTACGGCCGCACTTTATGCACAAGAATCCATTTCAGGACAAGTCACCGATATAAACAATCAAGGCATTCCGTATGTCAATGTTTCCCTAGTTGGTACGCAAAATGGAGGAATTACCGATGAACAAGGGAATTATGAATTGGAAGTACCCAATCTACTTGGTGCATTACAATTTTCTGTTTTGGGGTATCAGTCTCAAAATATCTCGATCCAAAATCAAAAAGTGATTAATGTACAACTCCTAGAAGCATCAGAGCAATTGGAAGAAGTAGTACTGACTGCACTTGGGCTTAAACGAGAGACCAAAGAACTGGGTTATGTGGTGCAGAGTCTTTCGCCCCAAGAAGTCACCGAGGTAAAAGCAGTCAACTTTCTAGATAACCTTGCCGGAAAACTGGCTGGTGTCACCATCAATCAAGGAGCTACTGGCGTAGGCTCATCTTCGAATATTAGTATTCGAGGAGAGGCCTCCTTTTCAAACAACAATCCACTTTTTATTGTGGATGGAGTTCCTATCAACAACAACTCGGTATTTAATTTTACCAATGAAGCGGCCGCAGGATTTCAAGAAGTGGACTTTGGTAATGGGGCGATGGAGGTAAACCCCGACGATATTGCCGAAGTATCTGTCTTAAAAGGGCCCAGTGCGGCAGCACTCTATGGCACACGTGCCGCTAATGGTGTGATTGTTATAGAAACCAAAGACGGCTCAAAAAACAAAGGGTTAGGCATCAGTTACAATACCAGTTTTTTTGTGGATAGGGCTTTTCAATTGCCAGACTTTCAAAATGAATACGGTCAAGGGCAAGCCGGTGTTTTTGAGTATGTGGACGGGCTTGGTGAAGGTATCAGCGATAATATCACCTATAGTTGGGGACCACGATTGGATGCAGGAAATCTGATTCCTCAATTTGATAGTCCCGTAACCTTAGCGGATGGTTCTGTTGTTAGAGGTGGAGACACCTCATTATATTCAGGACTACCCATCACGCCAACAGCATTTAATTCTAACCCAAACAACCTCCGTGACTTCTATGAAACAGGAACTACAGCCATCAATAATATCGCTATCTCCTCAGGTTTTGATAAAGGTAATTTTCGGTTTTCCTTTACTGATTTAAGAAGCGAAAGTATCATCCCAGGTGTTAATTTAAATAGACAGACCGTATCGTCTCGATTAAACTTCCGGCCAACGGATAAATTGCGTATTTGGTCGAGTATTAGCTACGTCAACTCCCAAAGTGATAATAGACCTTCTAGTGGATACGGTTCTGAGAATGTCAATTATTCTTTGGTTGCATGGGGTCCAAGGTCGTTAAACATCGATAACCTGCGCAACTATTGGCAGCCCGGTCTTGAGGGGCTACAGCAGTACTCTTTTAATTATACCTTCTTCGATAACCCATTTTTTATCCTAAATGAGAACCGAAACTCGTTTAACCGCGACCGGGTTTTTGGCAATGTATCGGCGTCTTATGATATCACGGATAAATTGACGGCTACCGTAAGAACGGGAATGGATTATTCTAGCGAACAACGCCAATTTAGACGTTCTTTTAGTTCCAATCGTTTTAGTAATGGTGGCTATGCGGCGCATGATGTGCTATACCGGGAAATAAACACGGACTTTCTACTGAATTACAACAATGCTTTTGGCAATTTTAAATTCGATATTTCTTTAGGTGGAAATCGATTAGACCAAAAAGCTTTTACGGGGCAATCCCAAACCACGAGTTTGGCGCAGCCCGGCATATTTCGATTGAGCAATGCTGCATCGCCTATTGAAGTATTTGAATTTGAATCGAACAAGCGTATCAACAGTTTTTATGGTCTGGCCAAATTTGGTTACAAAGACTACCTATTTTTAGATATTACGGGTAGAAACGATTGGTCTAGTGCCTTGGCAACGCCTTTTTCAGTAGATAATGTTTCTTTCTTTTATCCATCGGCATCTACAAGTTTTATTTTATCAAATGTCACAAAGCTGCCTCAAGCAATCTCTTTTGCAAAGCTTCGTGCCAGTTATGCGCAAGTGGGAAATGATACTAATCCCTACCAAACCACGGGGGCTTTTGTTGCACAAACACCTTTTAACGGTCAACCTACGTTTAGTGACCAGAACTTTATTTCCAACCCCAATTTACGTCCAGAGCAAACTGCTGCCCTAGAATTTGGGGCTGATCTACGTTTTTTTGGGGATAAGCTTCGCTTTGATGTTTCTTACTACAATGCTGTGACAAAAGATCAAATCATTTCCCTGCCCATTGGTATTTCTTCAGGATTTACCCAACAAGTGGTCAACGGCGGAAAGGTGAGGTTTCAAGGGGTTGAGATTATCTTAGGTGCTACACCGATTGCAACTGATAATTTTAAATGGAACAGTACGGTGAATTTTAGCCGAAATCGTGTTACGGTGAAAAATTTACCCCAAGATGATGGGCGATTAACCTTAGCTTTTTCTCGTATATACGATAGTCAGAACCAGACTGTTTTTGTCCAAGTAGAAGAAGGTGGTCGCGTTGGTGACCTCTACGGAACTGGCTATTTAAGAAATGATGCTGGTGATTTTATACTAACTGATGAAGGACGCTATATACCCGATAACAACTTGCAAAAACTAGGGAATTCAAATCCTGATTTTATGGTAGGCTTCAATAACCAGTTTAACTATAAAAACTGGAATCTAGGCTTTTTATTTGATTGGCGACAAGGTGGAATCATCGTTTCTAGAACTCGGGCTTTGGGGAACGTAGGTGGTCAGTTGGCAGAAACTGCTTTTCGCCCTGAAGAAGGTATTATTCCTGAAGGAGTAATAAACACAGGTACTGCAGAGAATCCGGTTTTTACCCCTAACACGATTGCAGTCACCGCAGAAAGTTACTACCGTCAATTCTATGATAGAAACCATGAGGAGAACAACACTTATGATGCTTCCTTCTTAAAATTTCGGCAATTTTCTGTAGGATACACCTTCGAGAACATCAAATTTTTACAACAGAATGCAAGTTTAAACCTTTCTCTTATCGGGCGTAATTTGTTTGCTATTACTGAAAATCCGCATTTTGATCCTGAGCAATTTGCTGTGCAAGGACAAGGTTTTGTTGGTGGTGTAGAAGATATGTCGTACGCAACGACCAGGAGTATCGGTTTTAAAGCAGGGTTTAATTTTTAATTAGAATAAGATGAAATTTACATATAGACTTTTAGAAAAAATAATTTCATTTCGAGCGCAATCTAGAATAACTTATTCTTTTCAACCAACTACTCTAATTACTGTGAGTTCGAGCGCAGTCGAAAACAGAAGGAAAAAATCAAACTTGTACTTGAACTTGTTACTTGTGTTTACACTTGTCCTTAACAGTTGCACAAAAGATTTTGAAGACATTAATACCAATCCCAATCAACCCTTAAGTGTTCAGCCCAGTTTGCTACTACGCCAAGTAATCTATGACTATGGGGAGCAAATGTCTTATGAAGGTTTTACTGCGGGTGATTTATTAGGGCAGTACCGTACGGCATTAGATTTTAACCTTTTTGATCGTCACGATTTAAAATCACCACAATTAGGCGGTAATCCGTGGCCGATTTTATATACGAACCTTAGAGATAATGAGCAGATACTGAATCTGGCATTAGAAAACCCAACTTTTGAAGTGTATGAAGGTCCTTCAAGAATCCTCAAAGCCTATATGGCGGGAGCATTGACCGATATGTTTGGTGATGTACCTTATTCAGAAGGTTTTCAAGGCAAAGATGGTACCGTGACTCCCATTTATGATAACCAAGAGGATATTTACTTGGCGGAAGGTGGCATTTTTGATAACCTTGAAAAAGGTATTACTGCTATTGAAAATTATAGAGGTACCATAGCACTTGATGGTGATATACTTTTCAATGGTGACTTAGAAGCATGGGGTCGTTTTGCAAAATCGCTCCAAATCAAATTCTTAATGCGCACCTCTAATATACAGGACAATTCGGCCGCTTTACAAGCACTTTTTGATGACGCTGATTTTATAAGTGCCAACGGACAAAATGCCGCCTTTGATTTTAATGATGGAGAACCTAATAACTTCCGTTTAGCGCGATTGCGAATTGGAGATTTCAACAATTTTGTCCTTTCAGAGACCATGGATGAAATCTTGACGGGTTTAAACGACCCAAGGGTTTCAACCTTGTTCCGCCCTTTCTCCAATAGTAATACTGGGGAATTTAATGGGTTACTGAATGGCGTAGATGCCACACAGAATGCCGTTGTTTTGGCAGATTTCTCGTTAGCAGGAACTAGCTTTAGAGAAGCAACTAGTGCTTTAGATGCCAATTTTATGACCAGTTGGGAAACTCATTTTTTACTGGCCGAAGCTGCAGAACGTGGTTTAATTACCGCAGATGCCCAAGCCTTGTATGAAACCGGCGTAATGCAGGCTTTTGAGTATTGGAATACCGCGTTACCTTCAGATTATTTAACCACTGAAGGTGCTTACACTAATGGCGATGCCATAGAAAATATCATCACCCAAAAATGGATAGCGAACATCATCAACGGGTATGAAGGATGGATAGAATACCGCAGAACAGGTTTTCCACAGTTAAAAACAATTTCGGCCAGTTTAAATAATGATTTGCTTCCCATTCGCATGCCTTATCCGGCAGAAGAGCAGGCATTGAATGCAATAAATTATGAAGCGGCAGTGGCCAAAACAGATGGAAATAGTATTAATGCGCCTGTTTGGTGGGATAATTAGGCAGTAAACAGTGACCAGTCGTAGTCAGCAGTTTTATCAATTGACTGCCAACTGAAAACTAAGCATATGACAAAGATTGAAATTTGGCAATGGGGATTAATAGGAGTATCAAGCTTGATATTTTTCCTACTCTCTCCTTTGGCTAAAAATACCAATCAGTTTTTTAAGGCGATTCAAGATAAAAAAACACCTAGCACCTTTATTCTATTGGGTAGCTTAGTGATTTCTTGGATTTTTGCCAAAAGCATAACAAACGCAGCTAACCTAGGTTTGGAATTCGGTATCGTAGGTGGTGTAGCGTATGCCGGATATTATTTGTCTTTTATTGTTGCAGGTCTTGTGATTTATAACATGCGTGCCCATGGTGGTTTTAAAAGTATCCATCATTTTTTAACGCAACGCTTTGGTAAATCTGCAATTGTAATATTTTCTATTTTAATTGCTTTTCGATTATTCAATGAAGTTTGGAGCAATACCATGGTCATTGGCAGTTATTTTGGAGACATGGGTACGGCAAGCTATTACTGGGCAATTGTTATTTTCACACTTTTAACTTTAGCCTATGCCCTTAAAGGGGGATTAAGTAGCTCCATCTTTACTGATGTTATTCAGATGGGGTTATTTTCAATTCTTTTAGGCCTTATTCTCTGGATAATTTTTGAACCAGCAAACGAGTTTATAGCAACGGATGCTATCTTTTCTGGGAGTTGGACATTTGATATGGGTCTCAACCTGCTCTTCGCGGCCATTTTACAATCGTTTAGTTATCCATTTCACGATCCTGTATTAACCGATAGGGGGTTTATCAGCTCTCCAAAAACTACACTAAAAGCTTTTCTATGGGCTGGTTTTATTGGTGCTATTTGTATTATACTATTCAGTATAATTGGTGTATTTGCACAGTCTCAAGGTATGGTAGGGCAGGCGGCAGTTGAAGTTGGTAAAGCATTTGGTCTGGTCACACTCCTAGTCATGAATTTTATAATGATTACCTCAGCAGCATCTACTTTAGATTCTACCTTTTCGTCTTTTTCCAAATTACTATCCATTGATTTAAACTTAGGAAACTCTTTGAAATTTGGCCGATTTTCCATGATTACAGTTGCCATATTAGGGACTATTCCCGTATTCTTAAATGCAGAAATTTTATCTGCAACAACTATCAGTGGTACTATGGTCATTGGTTTGACACCGATATTTCTATTCTGGAAAAAAGAAGCACCTAAAGTAAGTTTTCATTTGAGTGTTTTTTGCGGATTGCTTTTCGGAATCTTATTGGTATTTCAATGGTTTCCTGATGCATTGATTCTAACGGACGGCAAATACGCTGATTTACTATGGATTAACTTTTGGGGCATCTTATCTTGCATCCTCTTATATTTGATACCGCTATGGATAAAGAAATAAAACATTTGGGGGTGAAAACTGGAAAGCTTTTACTTTTTGGTGGTGTCTATAGCAATCTTCAAGCTTTAGAGCAACTCATGGTTATTGCTAAAGAAGAAGGAATTCCTGCGGAAAATTGTATTTGCACGGGTGATATCACTGGCTATTGTGCACAACCTGAAGAAACTGTTGAGGCCTTAAAAAATTGGGGTGCACTGAGTATCGCTGGCAATGTTGAATTACAATTAGCCAACGACAGTGAAGATTGTGGATGTGATTTTAAAGCGGGCAGCCGTTGTGACAGCTTTTCTAAACTGTGGTTTCCTTATACCAAAGGCCGTTTGTCAAAAGATTCTTTAGATTACATTACTACCCTACCAGAATACCTCAGTTTTGATTACTGCGGAAAAAATGTTACCGTAGTTCATGGGAATTATGGAAATACTTCAGAATTTATATTTCAATCTAACGCTGATAGTAGCAAACAAAAGTGTTTTGAAGACACTAAAAGCGATGTAGTTATCGCCGGACACTGCGGACTTCCTTTTCATCAATCTCTAAAAGAAAAGCTTTGGTTAAACCCTGGGGTTATTGGTATGCCAGCTAATGATGGCACAACACGGGTTTGGTATATGCTATTGGACATAGAGAATGATGAATTAAAATATACTCATCGGTCTTTTGAATATGAGTATACTACCGCACAACAGTTAATGTATAAAAATCATTTGCCAGAAGAATATGCGGATACACTTTCTTCAGGTATTTGGGACAATATGGAAATCCTCCCAGAAGTTGAAAAAATGGGACAAGGCATTCCAATTTATTTAGATACTACAACACAGAATATAGCACCTAAAACACAGAAAAAGATGGCAGATTCTTATTACAATCCTAAAGATTTAAGAAAATTTGGAAAAATAACGGAGTGGAGCGAAGAGCTTGGCACAAAATTCTTTGATTATTACGGTAAGGTTTTCGAAGAAGGCGCACTAAGTGCTAGGGAGAAGTCCTTAATTGCGTTGGCAGTTTCGCACGTAGTTAAATGTCCGTATTGTATTGATGCCTATACTAAAGACGGTCTACAGAAAGGTATTACAAAAGAGGAAATGATGGAAGCGGTTCATGTAGGAGCTTCTATTGAGGCCGGAGCTACACTCGTACATGGTGTACAGATGATGAATAAGTATGATAAATTGAGTATGTAAAATAGTTGATAGTTGTCCGTTGATAGTTGTTGGATACTTACTTACAACCATCAACCAAAAACCATCAATCACAATTAGAAAAAATGGCTACAAAATCATTAAAAGCAAAAGGTAACGAACTGGCACAGAGCAACCGTCAGCTTGATATATTAAACGGAGGCATTTTTGCGGACGGCGAACTGCCTTATTTCAAAGACAAGATTGGAGAAATAGGACATTTTCCCTTGCGACCTAAAAAGCTGGAAATCCTTCAAATTAATGTGGGATACATGTGTAATCAGGTTTGTGAACACTGTCACGTAGATGCTGGTCCAGACAGAAAAGAAATCATGACCAGAGAAACCATGAAGCAGTGTTTAGAAGTGATTAAAAACACTGGAGCGCATACCTTAGATTTAACAGGCGGTGCGCCAGAAATGAATCCTGATTTTGAATGGTTTGTAGAAGAAGCTGCCAAAGCCGGAATCAAAGATTTTATTGTTCGTTCTAACTTGACGATTATCAGAGCGAATAAAAAATACTATCACCTCCCAGATTTCTTTAAAAAACATAACGTTCATGTTATCTCATCTATGCCACACTATACTCGCGGAAAGACTGACAAGCAGCGTGGAGACGGAGTTTTTGATAAATCAATTAAAGCCTTACAAGAGTTAAACGAACGTGGTTATGGCATGCCAGGGAGCGATTTGCGACTAGATTTAGTTTATAATCCATCAGGAGCGTATTTGCCAGGAGACCAAATGGCCATGGAAAAGGATTTTAAAAAGGCTTTGGATGAAGATTTTGGAATTCAATTTCATAATCTTTTCGCCATTACAAACCTGCCTATTGCAAGGTTCTTAGACTACCTAATTGCATCTGAAAACTATGAGGACTATATGTATGCTTTAGTAGAAGCTTATAACCCTTCTGCGGTTGCAAATGTAATGTGTACCAACACGATATCCATTAGTTGGGATGGTTGGTTATATGATTGTGATTTTAATCAGATGCTAGACCTTAAAGTGGCTAGCAAAGTGAAGCATATTAAAGATTATAATGAAGATTTGCTAAACGATAGAAATATCATCATTTCGCAGCATTGTTATGGCTGTACCGCTGGTGCTGGGAGTAGTTGTCAGGGGACGGTGGCATAAAGCGCAGAATCCCCGAAAGTACAGCTGACTTAGTTAAAATGAAGTCCATTAATCAACAAGTGATTTCCCTAGTGATAGTCTTAAAAGGCTATTCGCGGCTTCGCCTATATGAACTCTTGAAGTATTTGCCAAAACAACTGCTACAGATTTGGTTTTTGGGATTATAAATAGTTGCGAAGAACAACCCATTTGAGCTCCTGAATGACCAATTATTTCACCCTCATTAGGTTTAGGAGCATATAAAAACCAACCCAAACCGTAGCCATTCTGTTCTTTTTCTAAACTGTGATGCTCACGCATTAAACCTAAGGTTTCTTCTTTTACAAAGGTGTTGTTCAAAACAGCATTTCCGAACTTGAGCATATCATCAACTGTTGTATAAAAACCTCCTCCCGGAATTCTATTGCTCAAATTATTTTCATTGCCTTCTTTTGGTTTGCCTTTTCCTCCCTTTCTATGGTATAACAATGATTGGCTGTCTTTAGCAACGCCAAACTTGACAACACCGGTCTCAGTCATTTCAGCCCTATTCCAAATATTCATTTGCATATACTCTTCAAAAGATTGCCCTGAAATTCGTTCTAAGATGACACCCAAAACAGTATAACCATAAGTTGTGTAACTATATTTTGTGCCTGGTTTAAAAAGTAATTCTCTATTCTTAAATATATCAAGAGCCTCAGATAGAGAAGCATATTCTTTGGTTGTGTTTGCTTCCTTCGTGTTTTTATACCCTCCAATTCCAGAAGTGTGTGAAAGAAGATGATGCGCAGTAATTTGAGTGCCTTGTTGTTTTGGATAATCTGGAATGTACTTTTGAATAGGAGCGTCCAAATCCAATTTATTTTGTTCTACTAATTGCATAATTGCCAAAGCAGTCATTGATTTGGCTATGGAAGCCATTCTCACCTTGGTGCTCGTTTTGAACAGAACATTATTCTTTTGGTCTGCATAACCAACAGCTGATTTCCACACAATACTATCTCCAATAGTGTATGCCCCCGAAGCCCCAACAGTAAACTCATTAGTAACTAGTTTTTCTAATACTGCTTGCCCTGGGTCTGATTGGTTCTGAGCAGATATCATCATAGATAAAAAAAATAGAAGTGCCTTAATTATTTGTCTCATGATTAAAGATTAAAATGATCCTCAAATCTAGATATAGAATACTTCTTTTGTGCTGATATTATTGAGTTTGGGATAAACTCATTGTTTTTAGGGGTGAGTCAAGAATCGCTACTATGTCTTTCTTATAATTCTTTGAGATAGGCACCTGCATATGGCTCAATTGAATGGTGTTTGAATTTATCCATTCTTTAAAGTGTAATGGATTTATAATGTGTGACCTATGTACTTTTAGTAAATCTGGCTTCTGAGTATGTATGTTTTTAAGTGTGTTTCTTAAAAGTTTTTTTTGTAGTTCATTATTCAATAAATAAGATACCTCAACATAATTATCTGCACTAGAAATACAGAGCAAATCACAAGAATTAATTTTTAATATATCATATTTATTTTCTCCAATTAATACCAATTCTTTGTTAGGCTGATTTTCTACCCTTTTGGTTAAATACCAGCGACCAAAAACTATAATTGGTAAAAGAATAAAGAAAATCGGATAGTATACTTCAAGGGTAAACTTACTAAAAGAGTATAATCCATTAATTATGTCGGTCTTATAATACATGTAACTACCTAACCATACTAACAGATTGTAAACTACAATAATCAATACTTCTAAGAAGACTGTCCATTTTTTTGATTTCTTGAATACAAAGTTTTGAAGAGGAACTATAGCGAGATAACTTATTAAAGAAATTAGACCATAAGGAGGTAATATTTGTAATCTAATCATAAAGGATAAGTCACCCGCATCGAATGGAGCAATTAAAACTAGAAATACTACAAGCCAAACAGATATCATAATTGCTATGATTAAATGAAGCTGAAAAGAAGTATTTAGTTTTAAAGGTAACATTCTTTAAAAGTGTAAAACTTTAAAGTAATAGAAATATGATAAACAATCAAGCTCTTCTATTTATTAAAGTAAAAAAGAAAAACTATTGACCTTTTTGATGATACTAATCCATGTCGTTAAAGAACATGTTTTATCGGTTATCTGAATTGCGTTTTTTGATTAATTGTTAGAACAACACTTTGTATTACCACACAACGATTTTTAAATACCGATAATCCTATAAGATTTATCCTACAATAATTTGTTCTGAACTTTGTAAAACAAACCTACTTAGTATTCAAATCTCAGAAACCAGATCTTATGGAAATTAACTTAGAAAATAGTAAAATGCTTCACCTAATGCGTGCCAAAGGGTTAGAGCTTTTTTATAAAAACGGTTATCACAATACTTCTTTAATCGATATTTTACAGAACCTCTCAATTACTGAGGCTGTTTTTAAACATCACTTTCAATCTAAAGAAGACTTTTTTATCAGTATTGCACAGAATCTGATTTTGCAGCGCACCCTTGACCTATTGATTGAACCTGTATCATACAAACAGAGTCCTTTTCCGTTGATACTCGATATGTTTGAAGATGAACTTAATAAAGTTGCAAAGAGTACTACTGACCATGGATTTATTTTAGCAAATTTTATCAATGAGTTCAATAATAGGAATCCTAGAATTAATAAATACTTATTAGATATTCTAAAAATCTGGGAAATCAATTTAACCTCGCTTTTAAGAAAAGGACAGCTCGATGGCTATGTAAACCATCATATTGATTGTGAAAGTGCAGCAAACCATATTATTTCTTCTTATTTTGGAGTACGCACCTTAATGGTCGAAGGAAATACAAGGGGTTTAATGCAACAATATCTTCAACAACTTCGCTACTATTTTTATTCTATTTCACAAAAAATAATAGCTTAAAACTAGCTCTAAAGTAGTTTGATAATTGCCTGACAAACACTTTCTGGCGAAATAGTTTCCATTGCTTTTTCATAACCATTAGGAAATTTATTCCCGTAGACCGAAGTAGGAATCAAAGGGTATTTTCCTCTATCAGCACAAAGCGAATTTGCCATAGGTTGCCCAAAAGGCCCAAAACCAGCATAAGGGTGAGTCACTCCCCAAAGTGTAATAACAGGAACGCCATAGTTAGCAGCTAAATGTCCATTACCACTATCCATCGCTAGCATTATGTTTAGGTTTGAAATCAAAGCCAACTCTTCTTCAAAAGATAATTTGCCAGCAAAACTTGTGACTTGTTCGCCAAATTTTTTCGCTATTGCATCGAGTTCTTTCACCTCTTTTATTCCACCGCCGAACAACAACACTTTATAGTGTTCATCCTTCAATAGTTTGTTGATAACCTCCTCCATCATAAATAAAGGATACATTTTACTTTCATGTGCTGCAAAAGGCGCAATACCAATCAATTTGTAGGGTTGATTTAAAAATATTTCAAATTGTTTGGGCAATTTAACCTTTGGCAATACTTCATCACAAGAAATAGTTGAAGAAAGACCTAATTTTTCAAAAACCTCACCATAACGTTGGTGCGTAGTTTTTAATGGTTTGAAAATTTTGTTTACACTCTGGGTCAGTAGTTTTTTTTCTTTTCTTCCCTTATCAATTTGGATAAATGGAACTCCAGAAAATTTAAAAAAAAGCTTTAAAATAGAACTGCGAAGCACATTATGGGTATCTGCAACAGCATCTAGTTGAAGTTTTGATAGCTCTTTATAGAGACGATAAAGTCCGATAAAGCCTTTGTGTTTATGCTCAACATCCGCAAAAAAGATAGTCACATTAGGAATTTCTTGAAAAATAGGAGCAAACCGCTTTCTTGTAAGTATTGTAATCTGCAGTTTAGCATTGGTTTTGATAATCGCTAAAACACAAGGAATCAACATTGCTACATCTCCCATTGCTGAAAGACGAATGATTAAAAGGTGATTAATCTTATCCTTTTTGCCCACGCAAAACAGGGTTTAGTTCCTCATCATTATACATCTTCATTTGTTTATATACCTTCATGTACTTTTTACCGTTGGCAATATCATCTATTAAGGCATCAATAGCTGATGACAAATCTTTTCTTTGTTCAAGAAGAATAGTTAATTTTTTTGAACAAGAAGTAATATGTTCTTGAGTAGCATCTTCACGATCTACCTCTTCTTGCATATGATAAATCTTCAAGGCTAAAATAGAAAGTCTATCAATCGCCCAAGCAGGGCTTTCAGTATTAATTCCAGCATCTTTCGCAATTTCAACTTCTTTGTATTTTTCTAAAAAATAACTGTCCACATATTCAACTAAATCCGTTCTGTCTTGATTGCTGGCATCTATCTGACGTTTTAACTTTAAGGCAGCAACAGGGTCAATATTAGGGTCGCGGATAATATCTTCATAATGCCACTGAACAGTATCAATCCAATTTTTTCTATATAGCAAAAACGCTATGCTTCCTTTATCATAAGGATTTTCGAAAGGCTGGTCCACATCATCAATTACGTGATATGTACTTATACTCTTTTCGAAAATAGCGTTGGCTTTAGCACTGAACATAACTGACATTTTTTGCAAAGATACACTATTGAATCAGGTGGAAAACTGCTAATATTAATGTGGCGACAATCAAAACATTCAATAGAACTTCTTTAAATCTCCTATTCTTGATTGTCTCTAAATAATTGGTCAAATAAACCGAAGCAGCAAAAAAAGTATATACCATGGCATAACGGCCATATTCACTTGATAAAAAAAGTATCAAAAAACCTAATAGAAAATAAGCTAGTAATAGTCGCAATGAAAGTATTCTTCCGATTCCTCGATTACCTAGTTTAACCATTGTTATAATAATGATGGTCAGCGAAAGCAATAAATAACAAATACTATTTATATATGTGCCATAATCAAAATCAGTGTTAAATTTAAAAGCATACTGGTTTTGAATAAAATTCCAGTCATTAAAGAGCGCCATATACCCCATAATACCCATTATGGATACCGTCAATGCGGCGAACGGCATTAACCAATTTCTCAACTGAGTTGAGGAGTAAGCATAAATACCTAAATAAATGGGAATCAAAAATACCAATGTCCATTCCACCAATATACTGGACAAAAAAACGAATAATGAAGCTTCAAAAATTTTATAAGTAATCCGCTTATCAAATTTTAGCGCTAGAACTTTATCGATAGCCAAAAGAATCAAAAAATTGCTGATGATTATTTTATTGCTCAACAGAGCAGGCAAAAAAGCAGCTAATAATAATGCGTAAAAAAGCATCGTAAATGAACTTAATTCTGCTAGTTTATCGGCTTTAAGCGTTGGGTTTATCGCAAAAAAAGTCAATAGCAAAAATAATAGGCCAACAAATTTTGGAAAAAAAATACTAGTTTCAAAAGTGCCCTGCAATGACAGAAACACAAGAAGAATATAAAGTATGGTGCATAGGCCTAGGATAACTAAATAGTTAAAAGGCTTTGTTTTACTAAAAAAACTTGAAATCATCTATGCTTTTTGTATTTTTGCTTGATAAATATAGCTAAGATGAGCACATTTTTTTACGGTATAGAAGACTTATTTGTAAATGTTCTTTTCGCACCTTTCGATTTACTCAGGTTTATGGAAAGCTGGTGGACTGCTAATACAGTGAATTGGTTATTTATGATTATTGGCTTTGTAGCTTTCGTATATTGGATGGGTCAGCTAAAAATCTTTAATGATAATGGCGAGGAAGACAAAAGCAGTACTTCCCACTCATATATTTAGTTACATTCCCTAACTTGAAGGGCAAAAAATTTGAATTTTTTAGTGGTCAAAGGTCAAAACCTATATCTTTTCTATAGTATTTTCCTTCAAAATCGAATCGTTCTACACTTTTATAAGAGTTTTTCAAGGCTTTTTCATAAGTATCTCCATACGAAGTTACTGCTATAACACGGCCGCCGTTAGTTACAGTTTTACCATCTTTTATTGAAGTGCCTGCATGAAATATGATAGCGTCACTTTTGTTTTCAAGGCCAACAATTTCTTTTCCTTTTTCATAGGCTTCGGGATATCCACCTGAAACCGTCATCACGGTAACCGCAGTTCTTTTATCAATTTCTAAATCTATCTGGTCTAAAGATTGTGTTTTAAACGATTCAAAAACTGTAACCAAATCATTTTTAATCCGCGGAATAACCACTTCAGTTTCTGGATCACCCATTCGCACATTGTATTCAATCACTTTTGGCTCTCCATTCACTTTTATCAATCCTATAAAAATAAATCCAATATATGGGATGGAATCTTTTTTTAAGCCCTCTACAGTAGGTTTCACAATTTGCTCTTCTACTTTGTCCATAAAAGATTTATCTGCAAAAGGAACGGGTGAAATAGCACCCATACCACCAGTATTCAAACCAGTATCACCTTCACCAATGCGTTTATAGTCCTTAGCTTCAGGTAATATCTTATAGTTTACACCATCAGTCAATACAAAACAACTAAGTTCAATTCCATCTAAAAACTCTTCTATAACCACTTTGGCACTTGCAGTCCCAAACTTGGCATCTACCAACATTGTTTTTAACTCCTGTTTTGCTTCATCTAAATCATTTAAAATCAATACCCCTTTACCGGCAGCAAGCCCGTCTGCTTTTAATACGTAAGGCGCATTTAACGATTCTAAAAATAGGTATCCATCTTCTAAGTTGTTCTTATCAAAACTTTGATAAGCTGCTGTCGGAATATTGTGACGCATCATAAATTTTTTGGCAAACTCTTTACTACCTTCTAATGTTGCAGCAAGTTTTTGAGGACCAACAACTAGAATATTTTTTAATTGGCCATCATTTAAAAAGAAATCACGAACTCCTCTAACAAGTGGGTCTTCAGGGCCAACAATCACCATGTCAATGTCTTTAGAAAGCGCAAAGTCCTTTAGAGCATCAAAATCATTTACTGAAATTGCAACATTTTCTGCAATAGTACTGGTGCCCGCATTGCCCGGGGCTACATAAAGTTTAGTGAGTTTTGGGCTCTGTGCCAATTTCCAAGCAATTGTATGCTCTCTACCACCTGAACCTAGAATAAGGATATTCATTGAATAAATTTTGGTAAAAATAGGATTTGAAAAAGTCTTACTTCAAGAATCTTTCAAAAAATCGCGATGTTCTTTTTTTTGTAATTCTTCTGAGGATAAAGATTTAAAATAGTCAAAGACTTTTTTAAGTCCTTCTGAACGATGCACCTTAGGTTCCCAACCCAATATTTTTTTAGCCCTCGTAATATCCGGCTGTCTTTGTAAAGGGTCATCTTTTGGCAAAGGTTTATAAATTATCTTTTGATCGGTACCTGTAAGTTTGATAATTTCTTCAGCAAAGTCTTTAATAGTAGTTTCATCGGGATTACCAATATTCACTGGCTCCACATAATCACTCATCAGTAGTCTAAAAATACCTTCTACCTGATCGTCAATATAGGTGAATGAACGGGTTTGAGACCCATCTCCAAAAACAGTTAAATCTTCACCTCTTAAAGCTTGTCCCATAAAAGCTGGCACTACGCGACCATCATTTAGGCGCATTCTCGAGCCATAGGTATTGAATATTCGAACTATTCTGGTATCTAACCCGTGATAGCGGTGATATGCCATAGTAATGGACTCCATAAACCGCTTTGCTTCATCATACACACCTCTTGGGCCAATAGGACTTACATTTCCATAATACTCCTCATTTTGAGGGTGTACTAAAGGATCCCCATAAACTTCAGAAGTTGATGCTACCAGAATTCTTGAGTTCTTTTCTTTAGCTAACCCCAGTAAATTAAGAGTGCCTAAAGAGCCAACTTTTAAAGTCTCAATAGGAATCTTTAAATAGTCTATTGGGCTAGCCGGGGAAGCAAAATGCAAGATATAATCAAGCTCTCCCTCTAAATGCACAAAAGTGGAAACGTCGTGATGATGAAATTCAAAGCACTCTAAAGGGAAAAGATGTGCAATATTCTTAAGGTCACCCGTAATCAAATTGTCCATTCCGATGACATGATGACCTTCGGCAATAAAACGGTCACAAAGATGTGACCCAAGAAAACCCGCGGCTCCAGTAATTAAGGTTTTTTTCATTTTCTAGTATGCTTTGGATTCGCCTTTTATGGCATTGAGAATCGTCTGAAAAATTATTTTTACATCTAAAAATAAAGACCAGTTTTCTATATAAAAAATATCGAATTTAATCCGGTTCAAAATATCTGAATCACTTTCAATTTCACCTCTATAACCTCTTATTTGAGCGAGACCAGTAATACCCGGCTTTACAAAATGCCGAACCATGTATTTATCAACCTTATCAGAATACTCATTTGTATGTTTTACCATATGGGGTCTAGGACCAACCACAGACATAGTGCCAAAAAACACATTATAAAACTGTGGGAGCTCGTCAATACTTGTTCTTCTTAAAATTCTTCCCAATCCTGTTATTCTCATATCATTCTTTGTAGCTTGAGCATGATCAGCATGAATATTAGGTGCCATAGAACGAAACTTATAACAATAGAATTCTCTATTATCAATACCATTTCGACTCTGTCTAAAAAATACAGGCCCTTTAGATTCTAACGTAATTAAAATTGCCAAAATTGGTGTTAACCATGATAATAAACCTAGAATAATAATTAAAGAAAAAACTATATCAAAAATTCTTTTAAGAAATGCATTAATTGTGTTGTGCAGTGGTATATCCCTAAGAGACAATACAGGAATATAATCGTAATACTCAAATTTTAATTTTTTAGAAAAGATATTCTTATTGTCGGGAATAAATTTTAAAGTCTTTAAATTATTGTCTGCAAAATTTATAAAATCGGCAAGCTCTTCATTCTTCAAATCTGAAATTGAGCAATATATTTCATCTATACCCTTGTTTACAATAAATTCGCAACAATCTCCTAAATCAAAATCGGCATCTTTTGGCGAAAACTGTTTTACAAAATTATAACCAAATTGAGTTCGTTCTTTAAAAACATTGACTAATTGGTTGGTCTTTTTGTTCTTGCCAATAACAACAACATTTCGAAGATTTCCTTTTACTCGTTCCCTGTACTCCATTAAGAGGACGTAATTCAAAAACTTTAGGATTGAAACTGCGAACCCAACAAAAATAAAATATTGACCAAGAGCAAGTCTACTCATTAATGGCTGCTTAAAAAAACCTATAAATGCATATAAAATCAAGAAAAAGAATACAAACTGTGTAAATAATTTACGTAGTAGGGAAACTACTTTTGAATATCTATAAACCTTATAAAATTCATTTTTTATAGAAAGTAAAATCCAAGCTGTTGAAATATAAGAATGAAATAGGATAGGGTTTTCAAAATTTATAGGAAGAAAATAGGCAAATAAGTTTATTACCAACAAATCTATTAAGTAAGAAATTGGCACTATAAAACCAGAATATCTATGTTGCGCAAAAAACATTATTCGTCAATTAGTCTTCTTTTTTATTTCAATTGATAAAAAGAAAAAATAAAAATAACAAAAGAACAATACTCCATTGAACCGTCTAAAATATGATTCAGTTAACAATGATAAGCAAATAAGTATCAAAAAAAGAAGTTTGTTTTTATCTGCTTTAGTATTGTACAAAAAGAATAGAAGTATTAAAAGAAGGAAAAATAGTCCAAGTACTCCCGACTCCAGAAAGGTCTGTAAGTATTGGTTATGGGCGTTTAACTTCAGAAAGTAAGCTCTCCTAAAGTTTTCTGCCGAAAATTTCTTTTGTAACTCAAGTTCGGCATCATATGCACCATATCCTAGTATTGGTTTTTTATAAATTAAATCAAATGTATTTTCCCATATTTTCATTCTAAAGGCAAGTCCAGAATAAGAGCTAACATTTGAATTTAAAAGTAACAACCTATTTTTTATAGTAGGATTGTTAAAAACCAAAAGCATAAATGAGAATAAAGAAAATAAGGCAATAAAAAAGACTTTCTTATGTTCTTTAAAAATGGGCTCAAGTTTTATGGGTAAAACTATTACCAATATTATCCAAGAAATTCTTGAAGCGACAAGAATTACACCTAATGTTAATAAGAATGTACCAAAACCTATAATTCTTTGGTGCTTTTTGAAAAAGGCAAAGAGGTCAAAACCAAAAATTATTGCTAAGCAATAAAATGCTCCATAGTAAATTGGCTGTATGCCTAAAGGATTGGTCAATTCATTATAAGTGAAATAAATTATACTTGAATTATTGATTGAATTAACCGTTGCAACCACCAACAAGATAATTAAACTTAAGTTACCACCTATAAAATAGGTGAGTTTTAATCTATTAATGAAATTTTGCTGTGTGAATAAATTTTTAGATATCAAAAATATCACCGGAAATATTAAAAAGGCAATTAGCTTTTCAACTTTTAAAAACTCAATGAATTCATAAGAGTTAATAGCACTACTAAAAGTATTTATTAAGAAAAAAGCGAAAAAAAGAACTAATCCAACTATTATCCTTTTATCGCTTTTATTTATGGAGTCAATATTTATTATGGCACCAACTACTAAAAAGACATAGCAAAAAGATAAAACCGCATTGCCAAAAAATTGTCCAAGAACAAAAAGCAATAAACAAAATCTTAAAACTTTAAATCTTTTTTCCTTTGAGGCAATCCTGAATAAACCTTTCATAATCCTTGTTTATTTTTGACCACGAGTAAAGGGTCAATATTTTTTTCGAATTGGCTTCTAAAATACTTTCTGTATTATGCGTTTTTTGATTTAAAATTGTTTTGACTCCCACAGAATCCTTAAAAAAGAATGCGTCATTGTTCAAAATACTTCTATTAAAAATATTGTCATGGGCTGCTATCAACGAATTTGATGCCATAGCCTCTAGTAAAGAAGGGTTCGTTCCTCCAACTGAATGACCATGAAAATAAAGGTTGGAATAATATCGAAGATTGTCCAAATGGTTCTGATTGTAAATACCACCTAAAAAACGAATATTTTCGTTATCGGCATATTTACGTTTCAAATATTCTCCAAACTTGGTATTGTGCTTTCCGATGACCAGAAAAGCGCACTTGCTATTAGATTTTACAAAACCATCCAAGATAACCTCAATATTATTTTCAGGCTCCAGGCGAGCAATTAGCATATTATATGATTCAATACGAACATCATAAGAAGATATAATACGGCTGTCAGGGTTTCTAAAAAGATTTGCCCCATAAGGAATAAACTTTGAATTTAAACGATACCTTTCACTAAGGTAGGTTTGTATGCCTATTGAATCTGATATCAAGAAATCACTGCTCTTTACCGCAAGACGTTCAGCAAACTTTAAAAAACTTCTTACAGGTTTTGAATATTTTGACCTTTTCCACTCTAAGCCATCCATATTGGTTACTATGACAGCTTTTTTAGGAAGCAACCACCCCCAAATTGAACTACTGGTATAACCTAGTTGTAAAATAACCTCAAAATTTCTTTTTCTACTATCTAAAATACAATTGAAATCATATGCAAACTGACCTATTGTTCCTATTTTGTCCTCAGGATCATTTTTATGAATGATGTGAACCCCGTTCCACAGAGCATGTTGATATGGATGTGAATGCGAATTGTAAACAAAAACCTCATGGCCATTATCATGTAAATACCGGGCAAGATATTCTGCAAACTGTTCAAAACCTCCGTGGTTATTTGGAATTCCTCTCGTACCTAATATGGCTATTTTCATTACAGAATGTTTTGGACTTATTCCTTGACCACAATATTAGTTAATCTTAGACCAAAAGTTTAATTTTAGGTTTTCTTTATTATGATTGATAGGATACAAAGTTTAGACCATCTTAGGGGTTTAATGGCTGTTTTGATAATGTTTTATCATTATTTTTCATGGATTTATGGAGGGTTTGACTCATCGTCTTTTTGGGGCAGAATAGGTATATATGGCGTTTCTATATTTTATGTTTTGAGTGGTTTAACCCTGTTTATCGTTTACAGAGAAAAGCTGTTTGAAAAAGGTATTTTAAATTATATAAAAAGGCGCATTCTCAGAATACACCCTTTACTGATACTCATTACTATTGCCACGGTTGTTTTATTAAGAAACTATGAACTATATTACACGAAAACGCGTGCAATCAATACATTGGCCTTAAACTTGACAGGGCTTTTTGGGTTTTTTGAGTCAAAAAGATACATTGCCACTGGAGCATGGTCAATTGGCAATGAATTAGTATTTTATTCTTTCTTTCCCTTGATTATGTGGTTTAGAAAAATCAACACTAACCTAACCTATTTATGCTTTTTGATCACAGTTCTAGTAGGTTGTTATTTTGCTTTTTATTTGTTTGATCCCAACCAAAGTTTATCGAATAATTGGCATTTCTATGTTAACCCGTTCAATCAAATCTTTTTATTTGCAGGCGGCATCGCTATAGGTGAACTAATGATTGAAAAAAAAAAGAACAATCGATTATTTATTGTTGTTTTAACACTTAGCACATTTGCCTTTATCTTATTACCCGTTACAGGCGATAGAGTTAACCTGACCTCAGGCACTAATAGAATTATTTTTTCGTTTCTAAGCATTCTGATTGTTTTAAGTACCTTCAAGATAAATTATAACCTAGGTTCTTTTTTCAATTCAATGTTTGATGTCTTGGGCAAAACTTCATATACCATTTATCTTCTTCATCCCATTATTTATTACTCGCTCAAGAAATACGAAATATTACCCGACAATTCTTATTCGCAGTTGGCCATCTGTGTCTTGACAACTGTTACCTTAAGCATATTTATTTACAAATTCTACGAAAGACCATTTATTTCAATGTTTCGTGATAAGCGCAATTAGTCAATCCTAAAAATACTAGGGGTTTTTGATATGACCTGTTTTAAAAAAATATGTGTGGCAATTGTGAAGACTAAAAAGAGTGTATTTGCAATTAATGCAGGTAACAGTCCTGTGCTAAGCGCTCCTGAAATACCTATTGAAAATAATATTAGGAATATTATTTTAAAATTGTTCAAGGCAGGCATATAACACATTAGCTGATATATTGTATTAAACCAAAACCCGAAAAGTAATGGATATACAATAAAAGCTATTCTTCCAAAATTAATATAACCTATGCCCAAAAAAGTTGGGGTAATACTGCCCCCGTCAAATTTCCAGTTCATTATATCTTTTAAATGACTTCCAAAATTAGGGTTGCTGCCAGGTAAGAAGATTTTTAAATCAATCAAATAACTTTCACCGTACAGGTAAGGGTTTTTTTCAGGAAAAAAATCCATAATTCGTTGAAGGTTCTGAATATTTACAAAAGGCCTCCAACCCGCCCTTGCAATCACAAGGTCCATGAATTCAACGCCCTCTTTTAAATTTGTTCTAAAAGCCCCCAGAACTATTACAAGGACTAATGCCAAAGAACCAATCCAAACATACTTTGAAATTGTTATCTTCTTTTTTGATAAAATCCCAACCAGTAAAAAAATAGCTAGCATAAGTTTAATCATTGGAGCCCTACTCCCAAAAGAAAGCAAAGCAAACGCGACAACTAAGAATATTAAAAACTTAATTCCCGTTGATAGTTTTTTTGACAATAAAAGAACCAAATAACTATATAAAAAAAATGAAATGAAGATCACATTTAACATACCGGCACCTTTTCTCTTTTCAATTCTCGCATTTTCAATTTCATCGCCAAAAATGATTGGCCCACCTGTTTTGACAGTGAAATACAAGAAAACACCTAACGCCAAGAGAAATAACAGCACCCCAGCATTAAGAAATGCAGAAGATGGTCTTTTTTGAATAAAAATGTCATTATACCTAACATAAGTTATTCCTGCCCTTTGAAACAAATACCTTGAAATGAACGCTCCTAAAAATGTTAAGAAATAGGCTACCACAATAAAAATTTCAAGCTCATCACTTATCTCTATAGAATATTTATCATGATATGACAGCGCAATGAAACAAAAAACAGTCTGGTACAGATAAAAAAATACAAAGGGGTTCAGTAAGTTTTTTAAATCAAAAAACCTATTGGTCAAGAAAAGCATTAAAGCCGCTATTATTAAAATATACATTTAGATGAGGTCAATGTTTATTCCCATATGTTCAAAAATAGGCAATAGCTTGCTCAAGTCCTCTTTTTTCTTTTTTGTGTAAAAGCAATAAATATCTATCTCATTACCGTACATCGCCTTCAGATTTATTAAAGCTGATGAGGGGTAAGAGTATATTTTAGAAGGAGCATACTTTTCAACAACTTCTTCAATAGGATTGCTTTGGGTGATATCTTTAAATGGCATATTGTCATTATTTGCAATCTTAAAGTTTTCAGAAAAATCAGCATGATGTCCCTTGAAAAAAACCGTGCTGTTTTGGACATTGGAAATCAACCTGATAATTCGGGCATATATTTCTCGAACTTCACTATGTGATAAAAGACTTGGCTTTCCTCCCAATATCAAGACATTGTTTTTAATCGTACTATATCCTTTCTTTTGTAATTCAATTTCTACGTGCCTGCCTTTATCCCCCAAGGTAAACTCAGACAATATGGTGTAAATTAAACCATTATCAATTAAATCAAAAGGAACTATTCTTGGTTCAAAGTGGTAATTAATACCTACCAAAAACCCTATAAGTTTCCTTATATTATGTGTTTTTCCATACTTCTCTTGATAATCATAAAAGTACAATATACCATCGTAGAAAAAATTTACGCTTAAATCAGGTTGCTGTCTTTTAAGGGAGTAATAAACATAATTATCCAATAAGGCCGAGGTATGGGAAATAAAAAGCGATGCGTTATTGTTAGCAGTATGTTTTTTTAAAAGTAGTTTGGCCTTAAAGGTCTTTACTAACTTTAAGAGACCATTTTTCTTAGGAATAAGTATACACTTATCAAATAAGTTAGGATTAGCGGGAACCACAGAGGATATTAAAATATAAATACCCTTTTGGGGTTTTTCTTGTTCAATAATCTTCTCAACAAAAAATACTTGTAGTGGGGTGTGGGCTAAAAAAATTCTCGTTGTTACGGTGTTCATCTTAACATCTTTTGAGAAAATGCATATTTAGACAATAATAGGCCTAACATACCTCCAATTTGGGCCAATGCTGCCCCAGTAACTCCGTATAAAGGAACCAATATAAAATTAAGTGAAATATTTATAGAGGCACCAAGTATTGAGCTTTTCAACAGACTGATGTCTTTATCAAAAACATAAAGCAGGTAATGCGGTATGTATGATATGCAGAACAATATTGTTGCTATTACCAAAAGGAAAAAGACAGAAAGATTGGCAAGTAATACATTATTTTGAATCAATAGAATAAATGGGTAAATCAAAACAACCCCAATCACAGATCCAACCATAGTATAATTGAGTATCTGTTTCTTAAATTTCTGAAATGTATTCTTAAAGTCTTCTGAGCTTTTTCTTGCGGCTTCAATCAAATATGGGGACATAACAATAATTACTGTTGCATGTACAAATACAAATATGGCGTTTGATATGCTGGTAAAAAAAGTAAATATACCAACGCTCTCCTTTGTGCTGAAATAATCAAGAAAATACCTGCCGGAAAACTCCATTACTTTATAAAAAATTGTGGCTGCAAAAAAGGGAGAGGCAATTTTAAGACCAGATTTAATCCAATTAACATCAATCGAAAAACCTTTTAAATTGGGAATGTATTTTATTCCGATAATAATTGAAAGTAGCGCTGCCACAAACCAAAACGCGAAAACATAGGTGAGATTTGCGTCCTGTAATCTAAAGACCCAAAGTACACAAAGTACAAAAATCCATGAACCACTTCTTACAAACAATAAAAATGAGGCAATCACTGATTTTTTAAAAACAATTAAAAGCCTATATATTTCTTGGGATAAGTGCTCAGTAATCAATACTAAATAAAAAAGAATAAGGTAATCGCCAGAAATTACATTTGAATGGAAAAGAAAAAATGTAAATGGTATAACTATCAAATATATGGCGGCGTGAAAAAGCAATTGATTACCAACACAATCTATAAGAGCTTTTCCATTAGGTTTCAAAATCTCCCGTGCATTAAATGTATAAAAGTCAAATCCAAGCACGTAAATCAAAAGGGTTATGGTAGTCTGTGCGATTCCAAAAACCCCAAGTTCACTAACGCTCAACTCTCTTACAATAATGATTGAAAGTAAGAATTTAGCTATAATTGTTATTGCCCTTAGTAATAGGTTCAATAACCTTTCATTCTTGAAAAAGTTTTTAGTTAAACTTCTCAACTTTTTCTTTTTGTAGTAAATAATTCGCTATCTTTCTTTCAAATGCTGATTCAATATTTACTGCTGCTTTTTCTCCGATTACAATGTGTCCTACGTTACCGTTAACAATACTTTTTTGTTCTAAAGCAGATTTAATATTAGTAAGTAGAATACCTCCGGAGTATTTATAAAGGGACTCTCTTTCAAGTTTTGTAAATTTATCCTGCTCTAGAATAGTCTGCATTCCCTGCCCAGTGTGCCTAAAGAACTTATTACCTTCCGGCCTCACACTTATCAATGAATCTGCCTTAAAGATTGCCAAAGTATTTACTGCATCATTTATTATTTCACCAGTAACAAATGGAAAATTTAATGAACTAAACAAAATTGATTGAAAGCCATCAAGAGTTTGATTTTTGTCAAGGTAGTAAAGGGTTTCAAATAGGCTGACATTTATACGCTCTATTTGGGCAGGACGTTCAACAAAAAGAATTTTCTCACCATATTTTTCTTTTACAAAGGATTGAAGGCTGGTATCACTGGAGGTTACAACCACCTTGTCAACGTTCTTAGCTTTATTTAAAATATTGATTTTGTGTTCCAAATAGGTTATTCCATTAAAATCTTCAAGGGCGATATCATAATTAGGCCTTAAAGCAATTATACCAACTACTTTGGGCAATTGTAAGGCTTCTTTTTTTACGAAGGCGTCTTTGATTCTAGACCTAGTCCCTAAAATCCTGTCTTCATTATTGGTAAGGTTGTTATTGTGCCTACGATAAGAAAACAATGTTTTATTAATATTGGTCACCTTGAACTTACTTATAAACTTTACCCAAAGTTCATAACCATCTTGACAGGTATAGCTTTCATCATAACCGCCAACTTTTTTCATGGAGGCTACCCTAATCATGGTACATGCACCATGGGCAGGTTGGTCCAATATGGTCACTTCATTATCAAAGTCATGCCTTTTAATCTCTGAAACAATATTGTTGGAAGCATCGACGATATAGTAATTTGGAAAAACCAATCCTATTTCTGGTTTCTCTTCCAAAACATCGGACATTTCTTTTAAAGCATTTTCTTCAAAATAATCATCTGCATCTAGCCTAACAATATACTTCCCTTTTGCTGCTTTCAGTGCTACGTTATTAGTAATGTTGAGACCTTTGTTCTTTTGATAGATTATAGAAACTTTAGGATTTTGGGCGTAAGTCTCAATAATTGCTTTGGACCCATCTGTCGAACCATCGTCAATTATTATCAACTCAAAGTCTTTCAATGTTTGGTTTAAAACACTCCGTATAGCTTGTTCAATATAGTCGCTATAATTGTAATTTGTTATGTAAACTGTGACCAAAGGTTGATTTAACATAATGTAATACCTTATTCTCGTTTTTTTATTTCTTTTGCAGGTATGCCAGCAAGAACGGTTTTCTGGCCAAAGGACTTATTCACCACAGAGCTACTACCTACTACGCAACCCTCGCCAAGTTCAACACCTGGCAGAACAATTACGTGTGTTCCTAGCCAATTATCCTCACCAAGGTCAATAGGTTGGTGATTATAACCCTGGTTTTGGATTGTCCCAGCTCCCTCATAATTATGCATACTGGTCTGCAAATATACAAAGCCAGAAACAAGGGTGTTTTCACCTAGCCTAATGGAATCTCCACCATTGAATACTGTGTAAAGGCCTATTCTACATTTATTTGCCAATTCTATTCGGCTTTTATTTGCTGCCAAAATTCTTACTCCTCTATCAATCCGGTTATTATTACCTATACTGATAACTGCGTTGTTATGGCTTCTCAATTCTACGTTTCTTCTAAAAATGACATTATTGCCAATACTTAGTTTAGCATTTTTATCTATTTGAAGCTTTGGAAATGAATCGCATTTAAAATTCTTTCCTATCTTAATACGACCACCTGAAAAAAGCAATTTAACAAGCCAACCTATTACTATTGGTCTATAATTGTAGTATGTTGGCAACAAAAATGATAACATGGTTATTCAAGATTTTTCCATTCCATTTTTTGATGTTCTTTAAGGTCTACTTTTAACCTTTTACCCACTACTTCATAAAAACTCCTTGCATCAATTCCATGATTGGGTCTGAGCACGGTAATGTCTTTTTCGGTAATCACTGTACCTTTTTTGAGGTCTTTATTTGGGTACACCGCCCTTCTAAAAGAAATAGGATGGTCTCCTTCAATAGGTAATGGTGTTTTTTTGGAACTTCCCTTCAGTTTTTCTATTTCTTCTATTCTATCAATTAGTTCTAATACCTCATCTTTGGTCAGCGAAACTTTATGGTCCCTGAATTCCTTATTTTCTCTACTGTCTGTAAAGTGAAATTCTAAAATTTGTGCCCCCATGGCAACAGAGGTCATCAAGGCGAAACTTCCTTCTGTATGATCAGAGTACCCCACAGGAAGTTTGAACTGATCTTTAAAGGAAATCATACTGTTCAAGTTGGCATCTTCGTAAGGTATAGGGTACATAGATGTACATTGTAAAACCGAAAGAAATTCTGGGTCTCTATAAATACTATTTTCATTTTGCATAAACGAAATAGCATCAGCAACCTCATCCATATCAGCCAAGCCTGTAGATATTATAATTGGTTTTTTTAACTCGGTAAATTTTCGCAATAATGGGTATGCGGTTAAATCACCAGAGCCAATTTTATAAATTGGTATATGTTTATCAATCCATGTAATATAATCAGGGTCCCAAACAGAGGCCATAAAGCCTATACCAGCGGATTCGCATATTTCAGCCAATTCAAGATATTGTTCTTGGCTCAACTCAAATTTTTTAAAATGTTTGTTGCGCTGTGCCGATTCTATTTTGCTCACAAGGGTATCGCCAGAGTAAAGTTGATATTTTATGTAATCCACATCTGAGTCAATTGCAAGCTGGGTCAGACGTTTTGCATACTCAAAGTCACCTTCATGGTTTCCACCAATTTCAGCTATCAATAATGGACCGTGCTTGCCCTGCCAATTACTTTTTTTCATCTATGCTTTTATTTAACTGTATTATTTGATCGATCCCATATTCAGTATGGGGCCTTGTCATTTTATTGATAATTTCCGAAGCCTTTGAAAAGTCTTCCTGTGTGTCTATGGCAAAGTTAAGCCCTAATCGCACATGTTTTTCATTGTAATGATATTTATGTTTATCAGATTCTTGTCGATAAAAATAAGTCATCACATGTTCCAAATCGTTTTCTTCAAAATTTAGAAACTTCTCTTGATAATATTTGACGTTGACAATTTCAACGCTCATTCCCTTTGGAAAAGTTCTTCCTTTCACATTTGAGGAAAACAAATAGCCTTGTTCCTCGTGTGTATGTATTAGCTTCTTAATGAGGTCATCATCAAGAAACAAATTGTCACCATTAATCCTTACCGCATTTTCAAAACTATTCTGGAGGGCACAATTCATAAATCTTAGTGCCACATTGTCTAGATGGCCTCTGTAAATGTTTATATCGTTTTCAGCACAAATCTCGGCAATTGGATTGTCAGTCACTTCTTTAGACGTGCATACAACTATAGGATATTGTTTGGAAACACTATTTAGGCGTTCTACAATATATAACAATAGTGGTTTCCCGTTGACTTTTTTCAAGATTTTACCTGGCAAGCGCGATGAGTTGAACCTGCACAATACTATAATGCCCGTCATTTTCTTTCTCCTATTTTTTTTGCAGGTATTCCTCCATAAATACTATATGGACGTACGTCTTGCGTCACAACAGCTCCAGCAGCTATAACTGCTCCATTTCCAATTTTTATACCTTTTAATATTTTAGCTCCAGTAGAAATCCAAACATCATTTCCAATCTCAATGGAAGCGGTCTTATTTGCTTGTTGATTAATACGTTGTTCTTTAGCAATCTCATGATCGCTATCAACTATATAAACGAAGGGAGCAATTAAGCAGTCAGAACCAATTTTAATGCCATTTGAAGCATAAATAAACGTATAAAAACCTACTGTGGTCCTCTCTCCTATCTCGATAAAAGCCTTGTCATTACATGCGCATATGTTAGCTCCTTTTTTTAAAACAACGTCATTTGCAATCTTAATGTTCTTTGGAAACCTTAATAATGAAACGTCACTGTCTATAAAAACTTTCTTGCCCAAAAAACCAAGCCTTTGGGACTGGACAAAAAACCGAATCCTATGAACTAGCTTAAATTTTAAATGTTTTCTTAACTGGCTACCTTCTTTCAAAATTCTTTGTTCTAATCTTCCATTAAATAATCAACTATGCCATTAACTTTCATCGTATAAAAATAAGGGTCATATTTATTGTTAATTCTTTGCGTTTTAATTTTTCTAGTTTTAGGGTCAAATAACATGAATTTGCTTGGTTTAAACTGATTTTTGATTTCTTCTTCAGAAAAAACGTATTCTTTTTCACCAAAAATGAACCGAGCACTTTTGAAAATCATTTCGCCTTGGTCGATATTCTTTCCTAAATCTATTCTCAACCTTTCTGGATATATATTATCTGGAATGGTAAAACTTACCTCTTGTATTTCAGAGCCTCCTTTTATTTCCTTAAACACATAATTTTTCGAAGTAAACGTTTTCTCCTCTGGTTCATGATAATAAACTTCAAAAACATCATCCTTCGGTACAATTACTTGAAGAACAAGCTCCAATTTTGTTTTATTTGAGTTGGTCAACCCTTCATCTTGTGTCGTATTGGTCCTTTTTCCTTCCTTACAACCAAAAATTACCAATATGAATAGATATAAAATTATTTTTCGCATAAAGCAGTCTATTTAATTCGAAAAGTTTTCTAAATTTCTATTTACAATGCCATATAAAACAATATTCGGATTATAATATCTTATCAAATCCGAATCTATTTTAAACCCTCTTACAAATACGACTTTTTTAAAATGAAAAGGAATAAAATTCAATAATTCAAAAGTAAATGAATCACCGAAAATAAGTAGTGTCAATGTATTGTTCGAATGTAGGTTATGTGATATTCGTGATTTTTTGTTATCTATTTCGGTATTAAAAAATAGTAGAGCGTGTTTTTTTGGGATAAGATTAATTTTCTCGTCTTTAAAAAACTTATGTTTATTATCAACACCCATTATGTTTAGCAGATCCCCATTATAGTTATTTTCAACTGTCAAATCAAAATCCTCTAAAGATAACGGAGGGCCAACTTGACTTTCATTAAAATTAGAAACTAGCTCTTGATAGGCAATAAAAGCACCTAAAGCGTTCCAATGACTATCATTTTTTTGATAGAGTGGAAGGTTCATGTCTTTTTTAGAAGTGACGATTCTTTCATGCGCCACATAAGGGATTTTCAATTGATCTAAAAATAACTTTGTTTGATTCTGCCTGCTCATTTGCTTGTTCAGCCCCTTTTTAAAACGAGTGGGCATTTTTTCTAAATAAACATTATGCTTATTCGGGTAAACACTAACAATAAATGAAGCTCCCATGTCTTTGGCCATATGATTAGCCTCTTTCAGCATTGACCCAAATTTACCTAGATCATCATGTTCAAATGGGTTCTTGTTGTAAAATGAGTTTTTACTAGCACCCTCCCAATAGAATAACCAACCTTCATTACCTAAAATCACCTTTTCTTCCCTCGGGGAGGTTTTAAAAACTTTTGCTTTTAAGGTGCCCCCGGCAGAAATCATAGCGTTTCTAAAACCAAAATGATCGTTAAAGTAATTTTCAAAGCCTGAGGGATAGCTATTTATAAGTTCATAACTGAAATTTGGCTTTTGTGCCAGTTTTCTTTTTTCCTTAATATTATAGCCATCCAAACTAAAAATATCGTCGAGAAAAGGTAAAACAAGAATCAAAAAAAAGACAGCTGTAAAACCTTTATCAAGGGAGAATTTACTGTGACCCTTTTTTTTGTTTTGTTTGTGCGCTATTACAAAAACAAATGAAAGCAACAATGAAAGAACAATATTAAGTATTGGTCTTCGGTAATTGGTTTTCTTTTTCAGATCCTTGATCAATTTTTCAAGATTTGTTGAAATCAAAATCGGGTCTGACTTGTTGTTTATAACCTTCCTTCCAAAAATATTATCGGTTTGTTCTTCAATAAAATTATTGATTCTAAAATATTTCGAAATGGAATCTGCGGTTATCTTTTTAAAAAACCCGTTGTAATTTAAAACAAAGCTTCTTACTTCCACAGGTGTCTTACTGTAGTTGTTTCCAATGTCAAACCTAAGTTGATACAGCTCAATGTGCTTTGGAATAGAGAACTCAAGCTTCTGAAAATCTTTGGAGCCCGTAATATTTAATCGCTCTGAATTTTTTTCAGAAAATCGAAAAGTTGAATCTCTATAAAACAATTGAAATGTATCATCTTCACCTACTTTTAATTCAGCCTCAAAAACAAAGTTCTTTTTTTCAAACCCATTCAGCACATACAACTTATTAAAATTATAAAGTATAGTGAAAATCACTAAAACGCCTATGGCGTTGATGAGTAGTTTAATATTCTGTTTTTTTAGCATCTTTAAAATCTAAAATAGATAAATGGGTTGTAATTGTTGGCGGCTAATTCTAAAAGACAAAAAACAAAAATTAAAATATAAAATGAATATCTAATTACGCCAAACCCTTTGGTTCTATTAATAAGCTTGCTGCTGTAATCCGATATGTAAAGTTTTGCTTTAGTTGAAAGCAAAAAGGCCACCAATAAAACAAAACAAAAATATGGATTGAACAGCTGAATTATTTCGGCACTAATTTTAGGTTCAAATGAAAACATATGACTTAGATATTCTCCTGCATCGGAAAGGGTATTTGCCCTAAATAAAACCCAGCCTATCATGACAACGAACAAGGTATATGTATGGGATATTATTTTAGGTGCTTTATTCAATAATTTGCCCAAAAACAATCTTTCAAGTATTAAGAAAAACCCATGATATAGACCCCAAACAATAAAATTCCAACTTGCACCGTGCCAAAAACCGGTAACAAAAAATACAATACATAAATTTACATATGTTCTAAAATTTCCCTTTCTATTGCCGCCCAAAGGAATATACAGGTAATCTCTAAACCATGTGGAAAGAGATATATGCCATCTTCTCCAGAAATCTTGAATCGATTTGCTTATGTAAGGAAGCCTAAAGTTTTCCAAAAAATCATACCCAAACATTTTTCCCAAACCAATTGCCATGTCTGAGTACCCAGAGAAGTCAAAATAAATCTGAAAAGTATAGCATATAATCCCTATCCAATAAGAAAAGGTGCCCAAATCCGTTTGGCTGTTGAAAATTAAGTCTGCTGCTGCAGCCATTTCATTAGCTACGATAACTTTTTTAAAAAGCCCAACAATAAAGCGCTCTACTCCTTGAGAAAATTTATTCCATTCAAAACTAGAGGTTCTTTCTATCTGTTTCTCTATGTCAATGTACCTAACAATAGGTCCTGCTATTAGCTGGGGAAACATAGAAATATATAGTCCTAAATGAATCAACTTTTTTTGGGACTTTACTTTTTGGTAATAAACATCTATTAAATAGGACATTCCTTGAAACGTAAAAAACGATATCCCAATTGGAAGTATAATTTCATTAAATCTCGAAATTGAAAATAAGCCCGTTTCATTAATGGTATCCATAAAAAAGTTTGAATACTTAAAATAAAATAGAATTAATACATTGATAAATACGAATACCCATAAGGTATGTCTTGAATTTTGTTGCCGCTTAACAGTAATAAAATATTCAATCAATATACCTCCTATGTAATTTAGGGCTATCGAAGAAATCATTAACAGCACTAGCTTTTTTTCTCCCCATGCATAAAAAAAGAGACTTGCCAAAGTCAAGAACCCGTTTCTAAGCTTTGGTTTAATAGTATAATACAGGATTAATGATATTGGTAAAAAAACAAATAGAAAAGTCAGTGAACTAAATACCATCTCTTAACTTTTTAAACTAATGAGACACTGCTTTAGGCTGTCTCTCCAATCCGGGATTATTAAAGTTAATTGATTCTTTATTTTTGATTTATCCATAACACTGTATTTTGGTCTTTCCGCAGCGGTTTTATATAATTCTGTTTTTACTGAGGTTACTTTTACTTCAAAATTTACTTGTTCAAAAATTGCTCTTGCAAAATCATACCAGCTTGCAACACCCTCGTTACTATAATGATATGTTCCATAAGAAGTGTTTCCCGTTTTAATAATAGTCATTATGACTTGGGCCAAATCTTTGGCATAAGTGGGCGTACCTATCTGATCTGCAACTACATTTAATTTATTTTTTTTCTTACCTAATCTGAGCATGGTTTTCAAAAAATTATTCCCATGCTCCGAATATAACCAAGACGTTCTTATGATAAAATGTTCTTTTAACGATGTTGTAATTTCATTTTCTCCCAAGAGCTTTGTTTTACCATATACTCCAAGAGGTTCTTCTTTGTCCTCTTCTGTATAAGGTTTTGTTTGCTTACCGTCGAATACAAAATCAGTAGAAATGTGAATAAGCGTTGCCCCATTGTTTTTGCAGGCTAAAGCTAAGTTTTTGGCGCCGATTACATTAATTGTCTTGGCTATTGCTTCTTCAGATTCTGCTTTATCTACAGCAGTGTAGGCTGCGCAATTTATGCAGTAAGCAATTTCATGCTTCTTAAAATAATCTTCAATGTTATTTCTTTTGGTAATATCCAGTTCATCAACATCAATATAAATAAAATTATGCCCTTCTGTTTTCTTCGTTATGTCTTTTAAACAAGATGCCAATTGACCTTTTCCGCCTGTAACCAAAACGTTGCTCATAACCTAGCATTTTCAAATTTTGGGAGCGTTTTGTCTTTTTCAGAAACCTTAACCTTATCAGATGCAAGTCTCCAGTCTATATTTAAAGTTCGATCATTGTAAACAATTCCGCCCTCTGCTTGTTTGTTATAATGATTGTCGCATTTGTAGAAAAATTCTGCCGTATCAGAAAGCACAGCAAAACCATGACCAAAACCCCTGGGTATAAAGAGCTGTTTTTTGTTTTTATGACTCAATTCTACAGCAACGTGCTCGCCAAAAGTTGGAGAACCCTTTCTTAGATCAACCGCCACATCCAAGACAGTTCCATTGAGCACTCGAACCAATTTCGCTTGGGCATAAATGCCAACTTGATAATGCAAAGCCCTTATAACCCCGCGGTTAGAGAATGATTGGTTATCTTGAACAAACTCAATATTGGAGCCGACGGTAATATCAAAGTATTCTTTGTTGTGCGATTCAAAAAAGTAACCTCTTTCATCATCAAACACCTTCGGTTCTATAATGAAGCACCCCTTAAGTTTAGTTTCAATAAAGTTCATTTATTTTTTGTTTAAAATCCCCAGTAAATTTTTACCATAGCCACTTTTCATTAAGGGATTGGCCAGTTTTTTGAATTGGTTTTCATCAATATACCCCATTTCAAAAGCAGCTCCTTCTATAGCTCCAATTTTAAGTCCTTGTCGCTCCTCAATTACCTCAACAAACTGTGAAGCCTGCATTAAAGATTGAAAAGTGCCGGTGTCTAACCAAGCGGTACCTCTATCTAAAATACTGACGCTAAGTTTTTGTCTTTCAAGATATACTTTGTTAACATCAGTAATTTCTAATTCTCCTCGATGGCTTGGTGGAATATTCTTTGCTATTTCAACAACGTCATTATCATAAAAATAAATTCCTGGCACGGCATAATTTGATTTAGGGCGTTCTGGTTTTTCTTCAATACTAATTGCTTTTCCTTCCTCATTAAATTCAACAACCCCATATCTTTCAGGGTCATGAACTCTGTAGGCATAAATAATACCACCATCTGGATCATTATTAGACTGTAATAACTTTGCAAGACCCGAACCGTAAAATATATTATCTCCAAGAATTAGTGCTACCTTATCTTTACCAATAAAATCTTCACCAATAATAAAAGCTTCAGCTAAACCATTAGGAGATTCTTGAACGGCATACGAGAAACTGCAGCCATATTTTTTTCCTTCACCCAATAAATCTTTAAATAGTGGTAAATCTTTTGGAGTGGAAATAATCAAAATATTTTTTATCCCTGCATAAATTAAAGTCGACAGCGGATAATAAATCATTGGCTTATCATAAATAGGCATTAGTTGCTTGCTTACAGATAAAGTGAGTGGGTGTAATCTAGTTCCTGATCCACCTGCTAAAATTATTCCCTTCATTTCTGTTATATTATTTTAGGAGTACATTTTATTGTAGTAATCTTGATATTCGCCTGAGGTAACATTCTCGAGCCATTGTTTATTACTTAAAAACCAATCAACTGTTTTCTCAAGTCCCTCCTCAAAGGTTACGGAAGGTTTCCAGCCTAACTCCTTGTTTATTTTATTCGCATCTATTGCGTACCTTAAATCATGGCCAGGGCGATCTTTCACATAAGCAATTAATTGCTCTGATGACCCTTGTTTTTTTCCTAGTTTTTTGTCCATGATTTGGCAAAGCAATTTTACCAAATCAATATTCTGCCATTCGTTAAATCCGCCAATATTATAAGTTTCATGATTTGTACCTTGATGAAATACTAAATCAATTGCATGTGCATGATCTTCGACATAAAGCCAATCGCGAGTATATTTTCCATCTCCATAAACTGGGAGCGGTTTTTCTTCAATAATATTATTAATAAAAAGTGGGATTAATTTTTCTGGAAAGTGATTAGGACCATAATTATTGGAGCAATTTGTAATCACATAAGGTAAGTCATACGTTTCTCCGTAAGCTCTGACAAAATGATCTGAGCTGGCTTTTGATGCAGAATAAGGTGAGTTAGGGTCATAAGAAGTAGCTTCCGTAAAAAGCCCAGACTCGCCTAAAGTTCCATAAACCTCATCTGTGCTAACATGATAAAATCTCTTTTCGTTTTTATTGTCTTTCCAAAATTCTTTTACCGCATTTAATAAGTTAACGGTTCCAATAATATTGGTTCTTACAAAAGCGAGTGGGTCTTTAATTGAACGATCAACATGAGACTCCGCTGCTAAGTGAATGACTCCTTCAAAGTTATATTTTTGGAAAATTTTAAAAACAAATGCTTCATCTACAATATCACCCTTCAAAAAATTATAGTTGGCAAAGGTCTCGATATCTTTTAAATTTTCAAGATTACCAGCATAAGTAAGTTTATCTAAATTGAATATGTTGTATTTTGAATAGTTTTTAACCATTCTTCTAACTACATGAGAGCCAATAAAACCGGCTCCTCCTGTTATTAATATATTCATAATATTAACTTAAATGACTAAACTAAATCTTTTGCTTTTTTATCTAAATATGCTAGAAAAGAAAATAAGAAAAAGCCAGATAATAAAAGTGACGGTATTAGCACCTTTGAATTTTTAAATACTGTTTTTTGAACCTCTTGAGGTTTTCCAAAATTTATAACTTTTATTGCATCTGTTCTTTGATTTAACTCTAAGTTTTTTGATTCAATATCGCGTATCAAATTATTTTTTAGACTAAATAGGCCAGTTATATTAACTCGTTCTTGATTATCTAAAACTATTCTATCTGTTCCTGAAATGGCATCTTTTTGTGTCATCTGATCAGCATAATTTGAAATAAGCTGATCAACTTGTTCTAGTAAAGTCTTATTTTCTTCGATTCTACTCGTTGCATTTTTCCTGTAAATCTCAATCAGTCCATCAAAATAGGTATTTGAATTAATGTATGCCATAACTTTTTCGGAAAAAAATTTTCCTTTTTTTACATCTTTATAATAGAAGGTTATTCTATGATTGAATGATGTTTTATTCTGTAATTCGCCACGAACTATATCGGCAACTGCATCAGTATTTTCAAAACTCTGTAGTAGTTCTAAAAATCTTATTTCATTTTCAGAACTTTCTTTATCATCATCAATCGGCTTAATGTCAATCTTTAATCCTTTTAAATCATCTAATTCAATACCTATCTCTTTAAAAAAATTGAAGTTTTTTGCTTTTATGTTACCTTGAATTTCATCTACCACATCATATAAATAATTCTTACTTTCCATTTGTGGTTTAACAATAACATCTGTCTTTAGTTTTTTTGTAAGAATTTGATCTAAACCAAATCCTGCACCTACCCCTAAAATTAAAAGACCAAAAAGAATTAGGACATTTCTTTTAAAATACAAAAACAATCTAAGAAATGCAGTAAAAAGTTTTTGAAAGCCTCGTCTAATTAGCTGAAACAATTGTCCCAAATCTATTTCGTCGCTGTTAGTGTTATTTGGTTGGTTAGCCATTTTTAAGAATTAAATATTTGTTGTAAGATTTTATCTGTAATTAAATATGTAGGTTTTACACCTGTTGTCCCAAGCCCTCCAGATGCTAGAGTGCTTCCGGTTTCCAAGGGATTATCTGAAGCGTAATAGGCGTAGCGTACTTTAACATCTTTATTTATGCTCTTTCTTATCTTAGAAGCTGATTGAATTGCTTTTTGATAATGTACCCCTTCCATTTCCAGACCTATGACATTCCAAGTGGAATCATAGAAAAATTGTAATATGTCCTTGTTCTGAAGGGATGTTCCTAATACCGTGACCATAGTGCCTTCCAAAACTTTTAAATCATAACCTTTAAAGTCATTAGCGCATAATTCATTCTTAAAGGGATAGTTATCTGCTGTGCCTTCAAAAATATGTGCTGAAGGAATCATCAAATCTCCTTTTCCTCCTTCTAAAATTCCTGCTTTCCCCATTATTGAAAGCGAATCAACATTTAAAAAAACATCCTTTCCTTTAAGCTTATAGGGCTTAAGCAATTCATCTATAGTTTCATAGGCCTGCTCGCCAAATGCATAATCCATTACAAATATAACGGGTTTTTCAGTGTGTTGGTTTTCGGTTTTGAAATCATAGCAGCATGCTCCTTTTTCAACCTTGGCCATATCAAAAATTTGAACATCAATATTTGCCCCTGATTTATCATCAATATAAATCATTCCATTTTTCTTCGCCATGTTGATGACCTTATTTCTTAAATTTTCATTCTGCGGTAAGCTCAATGATTCATAGATGTCTAAAGCGCCGGTATCTTCAAATTCCTTTTTTAAGGCAACCCTTGCAAATAATGAGTTCATAACACTGTGCATATTAGCACTAATAATATGAATGGGCCTATCTAACAAATTATGTTTTGTCAATGTCTCCTTAATCTTTTCTGCCCAACGTTCACCATGAATATGATGACCCAATCTTTCGCGAAGTAAAGGACTAAAAGTAATGGTGCGCTTATTGCCAGTGGTTTCTTCTTCTATAGCCAATTTGCCCAACCAAAAAATAATATTTAAAAAACGGTCTTTTTGTTTTTTTGTGGAAAGCTTTTCATGTATCTCTACGGCTTCTTCAAAAGAACGACCTAGAATATTTGCCGTATGTATCAACGCGACTTCACGTTCTGCATGGGTAGGCTCTTCTTTTTTGACGTAGGCTTCGAGTTTGTCCCAATCTCTAATGGTCGTCTGGGTTTCTTCAAAAAACACCTTTTCACAAATCTTCGTAGACTCTATAAATAGGAAGGTAAGATGGGTAAGAATATCATAGATATCTGATCTTCCTCTGGTAATCTCAATATTCATCTGTTCATCGTCTATGCGATAACAATTTCTTCGTCGTTTTGGAGGAATTATTGGTTTTAAATGTGATTTTGAAAAACCTTCATCTGAGGTAAGGTTAATAAATCGGCACTCTTCAATACCTTCTGGTAATCTTTCAAGAACATATATAAGCCCATTGAGCTCTCCTTTTTCTTCCGCTACACTACCATAAATTTCGGGCCTCAACACCAAAAGTGCGCTTCTTAAAGCGTTCCCCGAAACTCCTGAAGGCTTATAAAAACCCCTGTTTAACAAGTGACGCATTGTAATGTAAAGTCGCTCTATGGCGTTTGTGGATTCTTGCGCTCGAGTAGTTTCTTTTATTTTATTGATCATGTCAGAATTTCGGTACAAAAATACACCAATTAACTAAAACACCTTAAGGTAAGCTAGTTCAGTATTAAAAGGAGTCAGAATTCAAATTTCGACGCAAGCTTTTAAAGTATTTCAATCTTGATTATCAATAACCTTGCTATTTCTAAGAGGGCTCTTCAAGTATATGTTTTTGTAAGTCGTCTGCCAGTTTTCTGTCATTGGATAGCCGTTGAATCTTATTCTGACCTCCTAATTTTCCACGAGATTTCATCAGTTCTAAGAATCCGTTGTGCCTTACTTTAGTGATTTTTAGCCTTTGAAGAATGCTTCCAACTATCAAATCATAATAGTAACTATTTTGATTTTGCATGGCTTGGTCTAAAATAGAGATAAACTTATCTTCATTTTCAGGCTCAGATTCAAACTCAATAAACCATTCATGATAGGGCAATCCGTTATTAGGGTTTGTTTGAGGGGCAACGGTAAATTCATTAACCATAGAATTGGTTCCCTCAATAGCCAAGCGCATGGCTTCTTCAACCTCTTTAGCAATAACGTGCTCGCCAAATGCCGAAATAAAATGTTTAATGCGACCTGAAACAATCACTTTAAAAGGATAAAGAGAAATAAACTGAACGGTATCTCCAAGGTTATATGCCCACAAACCTGCATTAGTACTTATAATCATCACATAATTAACCCCAAGTTCCACGTTTTTAATGGTGAGCCTTTTCGGGTTTTCATCAAAAAATTCATCCGCTTTAATAAACTCATAGAAGATACCCGCATTTAAAAGCAAAAGCATTCCTTTTTCATTCTGCTTGTCTTGATAGGCAAAAAAACCTTCACTAGCAGGAAAAAGCTCTATACTATCTACTTTACGACCAATCAAACTTTCAAACTTGGCACGATATGGTTCATAATTGACCCCGCCATAAATAAAGAGTCGAAAGTTTTTGAATAAGTCCCCGACTTTTTTCTGGTGTTTGTCTTGAAGCTTTTCAAAATACATCTGCACCCAAGAAGGAATGCCTGCAATGACCGTCATATCTTCATTTTCGGTCTCTTTGACAACTTCATTCACCTTAGTCTCCCAATCTTCAATACAATTCGTATCCCAACTTGGAAGTCTGTTTTTTTGAAGATAATTGGGCACATAATGTGCTGAAATACCTGAAAGGCGACCTAATTTAATTCCATTTTTTTCTTCTAAAACAGGACTTCCTTGTAAGAAAATCATCTTTCCATCTACAAAATCCGCCTTCCCGGTTTCATGAATATAATTCAAGATGGCATCTCTAGAAGCCTCAACTTGATTTTTAATAGATTCTTTGGTTATGGGAATATACTTAGCCCCAGATGTTGTACCTGATGTTTTTGCAAAATAAATAGGCTTGCCCGGCCATAGCACGTTTTCATCACCGTCAATTATAAATTGCACATAGGATTTGAGTGCTTCATAGTCCCTAACAGGAACCTTATTAACAAAGTCTGCGTGTGAAGAAATAGTATCAAAGTGGTGATCTTGACCAAATTTTGTAATACTTGCATGACCAATTAGGGTTTTAAAAACGCGTTTTTGTGCTTCAATTGGATTATTAATCCAATTGGTATTTTTTTTAACTATTCGTTTGGCAAATAGTTTTGCTGCAAATGATTTAATCGACATTGAAATTAATTGAAGTCAATAAAGTCTTGAGGATTCACCGGTTTACCTTTTATCCAAAGTTCAAAATGTAAATGTGGTCCTGTGGTAAGTCTTCCTGTATTGCCAACAGAGGCAATTACTTCACCTGCCTTAACCACATCGCCTTGAGCTTTGCTCAATGAGCCGTTATGCTTGTAGACCGAAATTAAATCATCTTTATGTTCGATTATAATAACGTAACCGGTACTTGCCGTCCACTCAGAAAAAATTACAATTCCATCAGCAGCAGATTTAACAGGAGAATCTTGTGGAGCCACAACGTCAATAGCAAAGTGCTTTTTCTCTAAATTATATTCTTGCGAAATTGTTCCTGTAACTGGAGGAAACAATATTCTGCCTAAATTCTCAGAATTACGCTCGAATAAATTGTACTTATCCTCCAATTCAACTTGCTCACGAAGCTGAAGGTCTTCTTGAATGGGGGCTAAATTTATGTTGGACGGGTCAAGCTTGTAACGCTCAAAAAGCGAATCCCTATTTATTTCGTTATTCTCAATATCACCCCTTAATACCTTCCGAACATTATCTAAATACTTATTGGTATAATTTAAAACAGTGACCAAAGAGTCTGTTTTATAGGTAAGTTCAGTGGCTTGTCTTTTGAGTTTGGTAGAAGAATAGCCAGGTATGTATTCTCTTAATGGACTAAACGCTATTAATAGTGTTGTAAGGCCAATTAAAATAATTATACAAAGCGTCCCTGTGATAAAAACATTGAGCCTGCTGAGTTTAAAAGAAATTTTTTCTTCAAAAGTGCTTTCATTAAGTATTACCAAACGATACTTATGCAGCAGCTTTTTCTTAATTTCTTTGCCTTTCTTTGGTTTTTTAGCCATTGTAGAACAAATATAATCTTAGATTTTAATATGCCAACGGGTTCTATTAATTTATGAAACATTTAGCATAGCTTGTTTTTAGTGCAATTACCTACAATTTATTTTACACAATTACGTTTTTAGTAAGCTGAGCACTTGCGTGTTTTTTTATTACTTTTACATTTCATTAAAACTGTTCTTGATATGACTTCTTTATATATTTTTCTTGGTCTTGTTGGTCCCTGGCAAATTGCTTTGATTGTAGTTATAGTGCTGTTGCTTTTTGGGGGTAAGAAAATTCCAGAATTAATGCGCGGCCTAGGTAGCGGAATCAAAGAATTTAAAGACGCCTCTAAAGAAGATGAAAAGTTAGAAGATGGTAGTGAGCCCAAGGCTTAGTTTCTTTTTTAATTCCCTTTTTATTAGTCTCTTCTGTTGAAAAAAATTTAGCACAACTACTTCTTTTAGTCATTTACTTCGTAATAGGCTCCATTCACAACAAAAAATTAGCTGTCCCTTACTATTGATTTAAATTTGGTTTTAGGTTGTAAACAACCATGAACTAAATCTAACAATTGTCTTTGTTTTAAAACAAAGCCACTACAAATTTAACCTCACTAGGTTATGAAAAAAATAGTATTTCTTTTAGCCTGTTTTTCGATGATAGGATTAAAATCCCAAACCTTAACTTCAATAGAATTTGAAGAGGATATGGGTCCTGATGTTGAAAACAACACCTACACAAATTCGAAAACTTCAGAAATTAATGCCCTCAAGGCCTTATCTAAAAAAAGACTCAAAGGTGTAGAGCGAACTTCTTATGTAGAAAAGTTAATCAATAAAGCCAATGGCTATTTTGATAAAATGTGGTATTCAGAGGCCTCAGAACTTTATGATTTGGCTCTTAAAAAGAACGCTGCTGGTTTTTCAAAAGATTTGTTGCAACGTGCTGGTGATGCCCATTATTTTAATTCTAACATGGAAAAGGCGCATTTCTGGTACAGCAAACTTTTTGATGCGTATAAGGATGATGTTTCTGATTCAGATTATTTTAGGTACGCCCATACTTTAAAGGGAACTGGTCGATACAATAGGGCCAAAAGAATACTGCGCATCTTCAACGAGAAAAACATCACTTCTGAAGGCCAACAGTCAAAAAGAAAATACGCAAAGCAACTCGCAGAAGAAATGATGGAAAATATTGAAATCAAAAACTTGAATGCAAATTCTAAGTATTCAGATTTTTCTCCAATGTTTCATAATGAAAATCAATTGGTATTTGCATCAGCTAAAGATTCTGCTTTTTTAAACACAAGAAGGTATAAATGGAACGATCAGCCTTTTCTAGATCTGTATGTTGGTGAGGTTGGCGAGAAAAAAGAAAACCTGCGAAACGTCAAAAAATTCTCCAAAAAGGTAAATTCTAAATATCACGAAGCAGCTGTAACATTTACACCTGATAACAAAACCATCTTTTTTACCAGAAACAATTATGGTAAAAAATTGAAACGTGCAAAAAATGGAATAAGTCATTTAAAGCTTTACAGATCAGATTTAGTTGGTAATGAGTGGACTGAACCAGTTGAATTGCCATTTAATAGCGAAGAATATTCAACAGGGCATCCCGCTATGAGTCCTGATGGAAAAAAACTTTTCTTTGTTTCTGATATGCCTGGCGGTTTTGGCGGAACAGACATTTATGTGGTTAATGTTTTAGAGAATAGTAAGTATTCTGAGCCTAAAAATCTAGGGAAAGGAGTAAATACTGGGAAGCGAGAAATGTTTCCTTTTGTAACTGACAATAAACTATTCTTCTCATCAGATAGGGAGCTTGGCATTGGAGGTCTAGACATTTACCAATCAGGATACGCAGATGACACCTTTGAGGTTTCGGTAAATATGGGGCAACCTATTAATAGTAATAGAGATGACTTCTCTTATATTTCAGATGAATCAGGATTAAACGGTTACTTTGCCTCAAATAGAAAAGGCGGCAAAGGTGATGACGATATCTATGCTTTTAAAGAAAGCCCTATTGAGGAAGAAGAAATTGAAGAAAACACCAATATTGTTGGTGTTGTTAAAGAGCTAATTACTGGTGAAGCAATGTCAAATGCGTCTGTAACCCTATTAGATGCTGATAAGAATGTAATTAAAGAAGTTCAGAGTGATGACCAGGGGCGATTTGTCTTTGAAGATATGCCTAGAAATAGCGCTTATACCATTACCACAAAAACAGATGAGTTTCAAGAAGATATTAAATCGATTACCGCAGGTGATGAAGATATGGTATCAGTTGATGTAAGCTTAAAGCGATTAGATGAAATGATTATTTCAGATAATGGTGTGAAAATGCTTAAGACGGATAATATCTATTTTAATTTTGATGGTTATTCAATTAGAGAAGATGCAAAAACTGAGTTAGATAAGTTGGTTCAAATTTGGGATCAGTATCCAAACATGGTTATTAAAATTGAATCTCATACCGATGCTAGTGGGTCAAAAGCATACAACAGGTTACTTTCTGATAAAAGGGCAAAAGCAACTAAAAACTATTTGCTATCTAAAGGTATAGATGGGTCAAAAATTTATAGTGCTGTTGGTTACGGGGAGCAATACCCTATAAATGATTGTAAAGATGGTGTTAGGTGCCAAAAAACCAAGCATCAACAAAATAGGCGTTCAGAGTTTATCATTGTGAGCATGTAACTTAAAAGTCAACAAAACAAAAAGCCCCGATTGAAAAACAATCGGGGCTTTTTGTTTTTAGAAATCATTCTTCTTATTCAAACCGAACCGTTTTTAAAATCGCTTCTAGTTCTAAAAGGTCATCCCTCTTATTGGCAGATGGGGCAAAAATAAAGCCTTCTAAGATCAATTTTCTGTTATTGGGTTCGTCATTAATAATGTAGGTAAGAAAAGGCCCTGCCATAGGGTAACCACTGATTTCCCATATACCTCTAACTTCTGCTGCTTTACGCCCACTGATCTCTGCAGGAAAAACATAAGGTGCAAATGCTTTTTCAGTAATCATATAAGTCTTCTTGCCAGGTACATCAGGTCCAGGAATATATTTTTTGCCTACAGAATCTCGCATTCTAATAATGTCTCTTACAAAAGTAGAGTCTGTTGTAAAACTATCCCAAGGCATTTCATAAGCGATTACGTTCATGTTTCCTTTCAAGATTTGTCTATCCAACCAGACAAAATTATCTTCATGTTTACCCACGCTATAAACAGAGGGTACGTTTAAGGTAATTCCAAACTCTTCTTTAAGGTCTTGTTCCTTATTAAGTGATTTTTTAAATCTACGCTGTGCTTGACTAATCTCGTTATTTCTGAAAGCTGCTATCGCTTTTGGTGCCACTAAATCAATGTTGGCTAACAATTCTGCATAATCCCTGCCCTTGACGACAGCTACTTTTTGAGGTTTTGCATACAAATCAGATTTAATATGTGCAATGGAAAGTGTGTCTTGTTGCACAAATAACACAGACCTAGAATTGGTTGTAGCTCCTTTAAAAACCTGAGGCGGAATCTGTATTAAAGATAAAATAGCCTCACTTTGAGGTACTGCCAATACCCTTGCGGCAAAATGTTCTCTGACCTTATCGCCAATAGCGCCTTTCCAAAGTTCATTGTCCATAACCACCATTAACGAATTGACCGCTCCTGTAGAAGGTGGAAGAAATCTTTCTGATTTAGAATTCTCCCTACAAGAATTCAGGGCTAGGGTAACCAACATTAGTACTATTGCTATTTTTCGCATATGAATCTAAAATAATCAATTTATAGAAACTAAATGCACTAATTGAGTGTGTGGGCACTTTTGGTTAGCAAACCAGATATAATCGTTAGTAACAATTATGAAAAAATAATGACGTTTTAACTATAAAGAAAAGAACAAAATGTCTTTGAAAAAGTTATTACTGCTAACATTGCTACTCGTTTATTTCAATTTGAATGCACAGGTAAAACTGAGAATAGAACCAGGGTTTCTTTTAAAAACTGAATCAGAAAATTTAGGTCTAATGCTTAATATGGAACCTTATATAAAGCTATCTGAAAATAGCATTATCGGATTGAGGTTCGGGTTGGCATTAAATCCTCAAAAATTTGAAAACAATGGTAGTTCTCAATTCTTTTTCGATGATGAAAATGATAATGCAGTCCTTTCCTTTATGCCAACTTTTAATTATTACTTGAATGAGAATTATACACGCCCTTATCTTGGTGTGGGCTTGGGCTATTATTTATTTTCTATTGTTACTCTAGCGAATCCTTTAGAAAGCATAACAGAGGCAAGTGCCAATAACCAATTAGGACTTCTATTAAGAGGAGGAGTCGAATGGGGAAGGACAAAATTTGGATTGGAATATAATTTCATTCCCAAAGCGGATATTAAAATTCAAAACACCCAAACTATTGGAACGGTTGATAATAGTTATCTCGGAATATCAATTGGATTCTTAATTGGAACCGGAAAAGGGTCAATATAACCAAGTAAAACATTCTGCCAGATCTAGTTCTAACCCTTTAAGAAGAACAATTACATAAACGTAGCTTATCACCTGGTTTAAGGTTTCTGCCGCTAATACCATTCCACTCCCTTAAGTTTTCAATCGAAATGCCCGGGTATTTCTTTGAAATGGTCCAAAGGGAATCACCTGACTGCACCACATGAACTTTAGAAGGGTCTTTTGGTAGTTGGGTGGCTGGTTTATTCACTTTTTTCTTTACAGCAGCTACTGAAGGGACCGATTTTCTTGGATAAATACTTAATCGCTGACCTACTCTAAGGTTATTACTTCGAAGACCGTTCCAGTTTTTTATCTGGCTCACACCAACACCATATCGTTCTGCTATTTTACCTAAATAATCTCCACTTTTAACCCGGTAGCGAATCCTATCACTACTGGTTACTAATTGTGGCAATGGTTTTTCTACTGAATCAAGTTGTTGTTTTGCATAGGCATAAATGGCATCTTCATTATTGACAAACTGCCCAATATGTTTTACGGGCAAACGAAGCGCATATTTTTTGTTTTTTACTTTAGGTATAATATTCAGTTTGTATGCCGGATTCAAAACTTCCAATTCTTCAACCGAAATATCGACCAACTTTGAAATTTGATTAAAAGTGATTAACTCTTTCACATGAATTGTATCTGTTTCAAAATAGGGTCTTTCAACCTTGGTGCCTTTTAAACCATGCTCTTCTGCATACTCAAAAATATACATAGTCGCTAAAAACGCAGGTACGTACCCTGCAGTTTCCCTAGGTAGATTTCTTCTTATGTTCCAATAGTTTTTGTAGCCGCCAGAACGTCTAATGGCTTTATTTACATTACCTGGACCTGAATTATAGGCAGCCAAGGCCAAATCCCAATCATCAAATATACCGTGTAGTCTTTTTAAATATTTAGCTGCCGCAGTTGTAGATGCAATAGGGTCGCTACGTTCATCAACATAACTACTCACATTTAACCCATACATTTTACCAGTCGCAAACATAAACTGCCAAAGGCCAGTTGCACCGACTCGTGATTTTGCTTTAGGGTTCAAAGCAGATTCTACAATAGATAAATACTTCATTTCCAATGGAACATCGTAATTATCCAATTCTTGTTCAAAAAGTGGAAAGTAAAATTGACTTGTGGTCAACATCCTTTCCATAAGTCCACGTTTTCGGGTTAAAAACGATTTGATAACACTTTCTAAAGAAGAATTATAAGAAATATTAAATGGTGTCTTTTCATTCAGCCTTTTGAGCCTGGCTTTTAAGGTGTCTGTTGGTAAATCAAATACATAAGTTTCATCTACTTTTAAATCACTGACCTCAGCGTACATTTCATCAAAAAGAGATGCGTTTTGGTGAAGCTCAGCCAACCATAAGCTATCATATTGATAGGCCTGAGCAAGATCTTCCAACTTATTTTCTTCCTTTTTGGTTTCAATAGCGGGAATATTCAGTGAAGTGTCTTCTATTGCACCGTTAGTAATTGCAGCAGTTTTAGCAATACCAGTGCTAACCGTATCAACTTGCTTAACGGCTACCGTGTCTATTTGTTGGGCATTCAGAACACATGCAGAAAAAAACAGCGTCGTAGCCCAAAAATGAAAATTTAGTTGTTTCATTTTGGTCATGAATTGGGTTTGGGACTAGCTAAAATGCAGTTTTTTCTTCAGAAAATAAAAGAATTGGGATAAAACCATAAAAAATTAGGATAAAGTCCGTTAATCGATAACGGCTGTACTAGCCTAATATTGCAGCGATGCCTGGTAGTGTTTTACCTTCTAAACTCTCTAACATAGCGCCTCCACCAGTAGAAACATAACTGACCTTCTCTTCAAAACCAAATTGTTTTACCGCAGCGACGGAATCACCTCCACCAACAAGTGAAAATGCTCCGCTTTGAGTAGCTTCATCAATAGCATGACCAACAGCAATGGTTCCTTTTGCGAAATTTTCCATTTCAAAAACCCCAACAGGACCATTCCAAAGAATAGTTTTTGACTTTAAGATTACCTCTTTAAAGTTAGCAAGGGTTGCTGGGCCAGCATCTAAACCTTGCCATCCATCAGGTATACTATCAACAGCTACGGTTTGGGTATTTGCACTATTGTCAAAGTCATCTGCAGCCAATACATCAACAGGCAAGTGTATTTCAACCCCTTTTGCTTTGGCTTGTTTCAAAATATCCAAGGCAAGTTCCATCTTATCATCTTCACAGATAGAATCACCTACTTTTCCTCCTTGTGCTTTTACAAAGGTGTAGGTCATACCACCACCAATAATCAAGTGGTCTACTTTATCTAGAATGTTCTCTATAATCGTAATTTTAGACGATACTTTTGCCCCTCCTAAAATAGCGGTAACAGGTTTTTCACCTGTTCGCATCACCTTTTCAATCGCTTTAATCTCTTTGGCCAGTAAATAGCCAAAACACTTGTTTTCAGAAAAATAGTTCGCAACAATTGTAGTTGATGCATGAGCTCTATGCGCGGTGCCAAAAGCATCGTTCACATAAATATCTCCAAAATGGGATAGTTTCTCAGCAAAATTTGCATCACCGCTGGTTTCTTCACTATAAAAACGCAGGTTTTCCAACAATAAAATTTCTCCTGTTTGAAGGTTTGCAACTGCTGCTTCTACTTTCTCACCCACACAGTCTTCAACAAATTTGACCTGTACCCCAATAACATCTGAAACGGCATTACAAATGTGCTTTAAAGATAAATCATCATTGAAGCTTCCTTTTGGTCGGCCTAAGTGACTCATTAAAATAGCACTACCACCATCTTCCAATACTTTTAAAATGGTAGGTTTAGCTGCCTCAATTCGGCTAGTATCGGTGACATTAAAGTCAGCGTCTAAAGGCACATTAAAATCTACACGGATTAATGCTTTTTTATCTTCAAAATTGAAATCTTCAAGTGTTTTCATGTATTACTCGGTTTGAATGCCAAATGTAAAGATTTCAATAACTCTAATGAAGTTAGCAAAACGCTATTTTTTAATGATTTTGTGGTTTTTAAATATATGTGTTTGAGATAGTTCTTTGTGGTTTTCAATTCAAAACATTGAAATTGAGCGGTTTTTGTTAAAATGAAGCACGTGTTCCCTTATATTTGATGTAATTGCTTCCCCTTTAACCAACTAAAAACTAATGATTAAATTCTTTAGACATATTCGTCGCTCACTAATCAACCAAAACCAAATGGGAAAGTACTTTAAATATGCTATTGGTGAAATAGCGCTTGTAATGATTGGCATTCTACTTGCTTTACAAGTAAATAATTGGAATGAGCAACGAAAGAGCAATGAGTACGAAAGACAATTGCTAGTACAATTACGTAATGATTTGGAACTGAATATCAAAGACTTAAAAATCAATTCCAGACTTTTAGAACAGACAATAAATTCTACTGGAATACTAGAACTGCACCTGCAGCAAAAATTACCTTATCATGATACTTTGGAAATACATTTTTCAAATAGTGGTATTTGGACAAAATTCTTGGTTAACGCTGGAGCATATAAAACTATAGAGTCCAAAGGATTGGACTTAATCAGCAATTTGGAACTAAGAGATTTGATTTTTAGAATTTATGAGGGCAATTTGAACTGGCTGAAACACTTGGAAAGTATAATCATAAATCAGGTTGAAAATTTCAGAACCAAAGAAGCATTCAATTATTATTCCAAGTACAATGCCATAACTATTCAGGAAGGCAGCTTTAAATCCGGAGATTCGAAAATATTGAACTATGATAAAATTCTTGGTGATGAAAAATTCAGGTACTATCTAAATTCTGTTAATAACCAGAACAAGCTCTTACTGCACGAGTCAAATGCGTTTTTAAAGGACAACCAACAAGGCGTTCAGCTTATCAATGAACTTCTTAATACCCATGAGAATGATTAAATTCTTTCGTAAAATTCGCAAAAACCTGCTCAGTTAAACTCCCCTCTTCGGAGGGGCTGGGGGGTGGGTTTTGAAAATTGTACAATCGATACCCACCCCTTAATCCCCTCCCAAGAGGGGAAAACCCAGAACTATGATCAAATTCTTTCGAAAAATTCGTCAAAACCTGCTTATGGAAAACAAAACAGGCAAATACTTTAAATACGCCATTGGCGAAATCGTGCTTGTGGTTATTGGTATTTTAATAGCATTACAGATTAATAATTGGAATGAAAACCGTATAAATTCTAATAAGGAAACTGCCATTTTGGCCAACATTCACAAAGAGTTTAAACAAAATAAAAAACAATTAGACTCTGTTGTAGAAACGCATCAATTAGTTCATAAAAGTGGGGCTAAAATTATACGCTTGTTCCCGATTAAAACGAAACCAAAAAAGGCAGTGCTAGACTCTTTATCTGTTCATTTATGGTGGTCTTATGGAGGCACTACTTTTAATCCTTCTCAATCGAGTATTAATGCCCTTTCAAGCACGTCATCCTTTAATATTATAAAAAATGAGACCTTGCGAGATTTGTTAATTTCCTGGAATGATCTAATTATAGATTATCAAGAAGAAGAATTGGAAGCTAGAGGATATATGAGAACGCAATATGACCCATATATGTCTAAACACTTTGATTGGGATTTTAATTTTGAAGACTCTAGAAATAATTTTGAGGCATTACAATCTTTGGAATTTGAATATCTAATAAAAAATAATCATGATTTAGTTGGTCAAATCTTGTTAACTAGTGGTGAATTACAAAAAGTTCAAGAAACATTAAATAAAATCATTGAACTCTCTAAACCATTGGGCAATGATTAAATTTTGCAATAAACCCCCTAAATGCTATAGCTTATATTTGCCTTATGCTGTTTAAAGACGTTTTAGGGCTACATCATATTAAAAAACACTTAAGTACAAGTGCAAATGCGGGGCGTATTCCACATGCACAGCTTTTTGTAGGTCAAGAAGGCACCGGTGTATTACCTGCAGCAATTGCTTATGCCCAGTATATACTTTGCCAAAATACAGGCGGTGAAAATGAAGGCGAAAACCAAGTTTGCAATACCAAATGTGCTACTTTAACACACCCAGATTTACATTTTGCTTTTCCTGTTTCTAATTCAGATAAGGTCAAAAGCCATGCAGTAAGTGATAATTACTTACCTGAATGGCGCACATTTATCAAAGAACAGCCATATGGCAATCTCTTTGATTGGTACCGCACTATCGGTATTGAAAAAAAGCAAGGGCAAATTGGGGTTGATGAATCTCAAGATATTGTCAAAAAATTGGCCCTTAAATCATACGAAGGCGGATACAAGATTTTTATCATTTGGATGGCCGAAAAAATGAATATTGCAGCGTCGAATAAACTACTGAAGCTGATTGAAGAGCCACCTGAAAAGACCGTACTACTATTACTTACTGAAGATGAAGAGCAAATCATTACTACCATAAAATCACGCTGTCAAGTTTTGCGTTTTCCCCCTCTAGCCGAAGAAGTTCTTGTTGAAGGCTTAATCAAAAAAGGCTTGGATAAAGCAGAGGCTAAGCGTATTGCCCACGAGGCCAATGGCAATTTTAATAAGGCCATAGATTTGATGAACAACGATTCTGAAGATTTGGTGTTTGAAAAATGGTTTGTGCAATGGGTGCGAAGTGCTTTTAAAGCTAAGGGCAATAAAGCCGCCATTCATGACCTTTTATCGTGGAGTGATGAAGTCGCCAAAAACGGCCGTGAAGTTCAAAAAAAGTTCTTACGCTATTGCATTGCTATTATTAGACAGGCGCTGTTGCTCAACTTTAAAGCCGACGAACTGGTCTATGCCAAAATACATGTTGATGGTTTTGATTTAAAAAAGTTTGCGCCCTTTATTCACGAAAACAATATTCTTGACATTACCAAAGAATTGGAAGAAGCTATTTTTCACGTGGAACGCAACGGGAATTCTAAAATCATCTTTACCGATCTATCTATAAAACTAACACGCCTCTTACACACCAAAGCGGCATAAATTACTATAAAATGCACTTACATTTTTACGAGAACGCCACGGAGACTGTTTTGCTTATCTTTTTGATTATCACATTTTTACAAAGTGGAATTGATAAAATCAAAGATTGGAAAGGTAACCTTTCTTGGTTGATTGGGCATTTTTCGAAATCCCCTTTTAAAAATTCTGTACCGCTACTTTTAGGAACGATAACCGTAGTCGAGATTGCGGCGGGATTGTTATCGCTTATTGGGTTGGTACACTTGCTTTTATTTGATGACAAAGCTTTCGCCCTTTACGGAACATTGGTATCATGCTTGGCGCTGCTTATGTTGTTTTTCGGACAACGCATAAACAAAGATTATGAAGGTGCCAAAACAATAGTTATCTATCTGATTCCCAGTATTTTTCTGTTGTTTTTGTTGCAGTAAAAAGCCTTAGCTTTTTGGGCTAAGGCTTTTTTATTATACTATGTGAGTACTACTATTTTTTGTAGTTATCGTTTAGTATTTTAAGAATTTCAGTGGTTAAATCTTTAGTGTCATTACCATAAAGAACACTTCCGCCTTCGCCCCCACCAAGAATGTAGGTATAGCCATTGGTTTGTCCATAGGCCTTAATCTCTTTTCTTACTTTACTGACAACACTATCTAATTCAGTTTGCCCAGTAATTTGTAATTGTTGTTGCTCTTGCTGCAATTGCTGGCCAATGAACTGGCTGCGCTGCTGCAACAAGCCTAATTCTTCTTGAGCTTTTGTCTGTGACTGACGTTTAGCTTGCAACGCTTGGTACTCTAACTGAAAAGCCTGTGAAATACTATCGCTCTTTTTGGTTAGCGCATCACGCTTTTCATTAAACTTAGCTTCAATATCAACTTTCTCTTGGTAACCATCTAACAACTTTACGTTATCTACAAAAGCTATCTTGTCTTGTTGGCATGAAGCCATTAAAAGAACGGTTAGAACAAATACTACTTTTTTCATTTCTTAATTTTTACGTTCGGCAAAAATATAAAAAGCACTTACATATTATAGAAACTTTATATTTTAATTCATTCCGAGCTTCATAGGCAAAAACTATTATAAATTGACTTTTCAATTTGAATTACCTATAAAAACACAATCGGTATAAAGCGTTCTAATGCGTTTAATTAAATTTTCGAGGGTAATGCCAAGGTCTTTTTAGTTAGCTCATTGTCTAGAAGCTAAATTGCTTTTTTAAGAATATATATGTGTGAAGAGTACTCTTTTGTTCTTTTTGCTTTAAAATTTGATTTTAACCCGATAAAAAAAGCCTTAAGCATATTTTGCTTACCCGTTTTATATTTTTCTGATAAAAGGGAAACGTAAAATGAATCGAACAACATTGGTTTTATTTCCATCAATTTAATTTGATGTTTCTTAAAAAGTTTTTCTAGTGCTATTTTTGAAAAATGCCAAAGATGTCTCGGAACGTCAAAAGCTGCCCAAAATTTTCCATAATAACTTGCGTCAAACGATTTAAAATTAGGAACCGCAACCACTAGCGTTCCATTTTCATTCAATAATTGAGAAATTCGTTTGATTTCATTTTCTAAATCTGGAAGATGTTCTAACACATGCCAAAGCGTAATCACGTCAAATTTTTGACCCTCAATATCCTTTAATGAGGATAAAAGCGAAATTCCTTTTTCTGATGCATTTTGTTTTGCCAATTCATTGGGCTCTATTCCTGTAGTTTTCCAACCAGCATTTTGAGCAACAATTAAAAAATCTGCCGTGCCTGCTCCAATATCTAAAACTGTTCTTTCAGAGCTTTTAAAAGATTCTATTAAACTCAGCTTCTTTTTTAAGCTATACCGTTTAACAAGATGATAGGTTTTGTCTACTAATGATTTCTTAGAATCGGTGTGTGAAATATAAACTTCACTTTCGTAATACTTATCTAGATGCTCTGGTCGAGGCTGTGTGATAAGCATATCTAACGCTTCATCATAATGGAGCTCAAAATCCTCTTTAGAAACAGAAAAATCTTTAGTTTTTAAATACAACTTCATTG